>Ga0265316_10003378_pt1 | contig 16172 bp, 9 predicted proteins | sample 4522metaG_FD_202092 | JGI IMG/M metagenome (GOLD analysis project Ga0265316, IMG submission 202092) | Rhizosphere microbial communities from Carex aquatilis grown in University of Washington, Seatle, WA, United States - 4-5-22 metaG | ecosystem: Host-associated > Plants > Roots > Rhizosphere >...
CCCTCTGCGCTCTCTGCCATCTCTGCGCTCCAACCTCAAGGACACTCCAAAAGCCACAAAACACGCTGACCCCTTCTTGGTTTTCTCTGCGCCTCGGCGGCTCTGCGGTGAACCCCGCCCTTACAATGAAGTATGTCCAAATCAGCGGTCTTTCTACTGGCGTCCGCGTGCCTGCTGCGGGCCGAGGTTCGTCCCATGACGCTACGGCAGGCGGTGGAAACAGCCCTCAAACAGAGTCCCGATATCGCCCTGGCGCGCTTCGATGAAGAAAAGGTCCGGCAGAGTGTCCGCGTGGCCCAAGACCCGTTTACGCCCCGGCTCATCGTGGGCAGCGGCCTGGCCTACAGCAACGGCTTCCCCATGAGCATCGAGGGTTCGGCGCCTAGCGTGGTGCAGGGCCACATCGTCGAGGATCTCTTCAACCGCCAGCAAACTCTGGCCGTGGCGCAGGCCAAAGAGGACGCCCGCGGCGCCGCCCTGGCCACCACCGGCAAGCGCGACGAGGTGGTCTATCGCACCGCTTCGCTGTACCTGGATGCCGAGCGCGCCGCGCGCATGGGAGAGTTCGCGCGCCACGAGGCCGAGAGTCTGCAGAACGTGCTCGCAACGGTCGAGGCCCAGGTGCGCGAAGGCCGCGCTCTGCCGCTGGCCGAAAAGACTTCCGCCGCCAACCTGGCCCACGCGCGCCAGTCCGCCGAACTGCTGGAAGACTCGCTCGACCAGTCGGAAACCGCTCTCGCCATGGTGCTGGGCTTCTCGGCCGAGGACCGCGTCCGCCCGGTGGTCGAAACCCGGCCCGTGCCGGCCCTGCCGAAATCGGAAGAGGAAGCCATCGAGGCGGCGCTCGACGCCAACAAGGACCTGCGCCGCATAGAATCGCAGATCGCCTCCAAGCAACTCGAAATGCGCGGCGTCAAAGCGCAACGCCTGCCGCGCGTGGACCTGGTGGCGCAATACTCCCTGCTCGCCAAGTTCAACAACTACGCCGAGTTCTTTTCCAAATTCCAGCGCAATAACGAGCAGATCGGCATGTCCTTCCAGATTCCGCTGGCCGTCGGTCCGGCCGTGGGTGCGCAGATCGCCCAGGCGCAAGCCGACATCGCGCACCTGAAGGTGGATCTCAACAACGCGCGCAACCGCCTGCGCAGCGACCTGCAGCAGGCTTTCCGCGATGTGCACAAATCCGGGACGGCCGCCGAAGTGGCGCGGCTCGACCTGGACGTGGCGCGCGAACAACTCTCCGTTGACCTGGCGCAGATGGAGGAGGGCCGCGCCACCTTGCGCCAGGTGGAGGAAGCCCGCGTCGCCGAAAACGACAAGTGGATCGCCTTCTACGACGCGCAGTACTTCATGGAACGGGCCCGCTGGGCCGTGCTGCGGCTCACCGGCGATTTGCTGGCGGCGGTGGAAGCGGAGTAAGCCGGCGCGGCCCGCCCCACCCTTGGCGTTCAAGGACCTGCAGCCCTGTGGGGCAGGCGGTGCCGCCTGCCAGCGAATCTTTCAAATGCCGCGCTTAATCAGGCGATCAGATCTTTGTCGATCTCGACGCCCAACCCCGGGCCCTGCGGCAAGTTCATATAGCCATCGCCATCCACCAGCGGCGGGTTCTGCATAATCGCGAACCCGTTGGTGTACGCGGCGATGGGCGGATCGTGCAGGATCTCGATCCACGGCGCGTTCGGCCAGGAGGCGATGGCGTGGAGTTGCGCGATGGTGCCGAGATTGCCTCCGCCGTGATGCGGAATCAGCCTCTTGTTGTGCGCCTTGGCCAGCGCCGCGATCTCGCGGAAGCCCGTCACCCCATCGGCCACCATAATATCGGGCTGCAGGATGTCGAAGACGTTCTGTTCCAGCATCCAGCGGTATTCGTGCACGCCGCGGTTGTTCTCTCCCCCGGCGATCGCAATGCCCACCAGGCGGTTGAGCTCGGCCAGTTCGTCGAATGCGTAGCGCAGCCGCGGCTCTTCCAGCCAGAGGCAATTCAGCCGCTCCAGTTCCCGGGCGGTCTCCAGCGCGCGGCGGAAATCCCACATCACGCCCGGCTGCCACGTGCCGGCGGACTGCGCCTGGTTGGCGTCCACCATGATCTCCATGCCGTCGCCCACCGCGGTGCGCACAGCTTCCACCAGGCGCACGTCTTCCTTCAACGTCTGATAATGCGCCCGCAGCTTGATGGCCTTCCAGCCTTGCGATTTGAGCTGGACCGCCATGCGGACCCGTTCCTCCGGAGTGGAAAGCTGGATCATGCTGGCATACGCCGGCACGCGGTCCTTGGCCGCGCCCCAGAGTTTGTAAAGCGGTTGGCCGGCAGCCTTGCCCACGAGGTCCCATAGCGCGATCTCCAGGCTCGAAACCGTGCGCGGGGTTTGGCCCGCGTAATAGCGCAGCGGACCGGCCAGTTGCTCGATGCTGAACGGATCCTTGCCGATGAGCTGCGCCTTGGCCGCCTCCAGCGCACCGCTGTCGATCCCCGGCCCGATGCCCGAGAGTCCCTGGTCGGTATGAATCTCAATCACCGAGCCGCCGCCGATCCGGTGCGTGGTCACTGTTCCCGGATTCCACGCCGCTTCCATCTTCCCGGTTTCGCGAACGCTCTTCAGGTTCACGATGCGGATGTCCGTGATTTTGAGCCGGGGCGCCGAGCGTAACTGGGGCATCAGAACCACCGGCGGCACAAACTTCAGAAAACCTCGTCGCAGCATAAGGGACCCTCCGCGAAAGATTATATACTGCCCCTATGCCGCTCGACCCAACTAAATTGCTGCTTGCAGCCGCGCTCGTGGTGTTCCCGGCCGGCGCCGCCGATCCGCGAACGCCCACCGCGGACGGGCTGGTCTATGGCGAGGCCGATGGCCAGCAGCTCACCATGGACTATTACGCGCCGAAGGGGCCGGGTGTGCATCCCATCGCGATTGTCATCCACGGGGGCGGCTATCAACGCGGCGACAGCAAGAGCGGCAGCGAAGCCTACTGCGCGGACTTCCTGGCGCCGGCGGGATACGCGGTGTTCTCCATCAATTACCGGCTTGCGCCCCAGTACCCGTATCCTTACATGGTTTACGATGTGGAACGCGCCATTCGCTACCTTCGCCACAACGCCCGGAACTGGCAGGCGGACCCCGCGAAGATCGCGCTGGTGGGTGGTTCCGCGGGCGGATTCCTCAGCAATATGGCGGGCCTGTTAGGCGCGCCCGGCGATCCCCAAGCTGCCGACCCCGTGGACCGGGAAAGCGCCAAGGTCCAGGCCGTGGTCACGCTTTTTGCGCAAAGCAGTTTCGCCACGGTGCCTTTGAATGCGGATGTGCATGCGCTGCTCGACCCCCTGATCCGGCAAAAAGGCGAGCAGGCAGCTCTCAAAGAAGCGTCGCCGATCACTTACGTGACTAAGAACGCCCCGCCGTTTCTGCAGATCCTGGGCGACAAGGACGAGTACATTCCTTTCACCGAAGCTACCAACTTACAAACCGCACTACGCAACGCCGGCGTGCAGTGCGAGATCGTCCGCATCCCCAACGGCACTCACGGCACCGGCGTCTGGCACACCATTCCCGGCGTGCCCGATTGGGAGCGCCAGATGACCGAATGGCTCAACGCCACGCTGCGGCACAAGGGGCCGGTGGGCGAGGGCATCCGGCCGCGGGAACCCAGACGGGGCGCGCAGTAACGCGGACTCACGCCGCCTCCACCGAGAATCCCTCCTTGCCGGCCGCGTCGGCGAGCACACCATCCAGACACACAAACGCCCGCTTTTGCGGATGCCGCCGCGACCAGATCAGCGCGGCAGCCAGTTGCAGAGCGTCTGCGGCGCGCAACGGATGCCGTTCGATCAACTCCTCCGCCAGCTCCCGAAGCCCGTCGCTCGGCTGCACCTCGATCCACATCCTTCCGAGCGCGGCGAGGCGCGCCATCGCCATCCGGAAATGGTGCTGTTCGATTTCCCCGGTGCGCGAGAGACGAGCGAAAGCACTGGCTGTTTCCACCGGCGTGCCCCACCACACGGCGATGGACTTGTTCTTCAAAGCCTTTCTCGCGAAGCCGCTACTGGCTTGGCCTACGCACAACGGAACAATCGCGCTGGTGTCCCAGAACGCGTCAACCTTCTTCACGTTCCGCCTCTATTGCGGCGCGCAACTTGTGCAAGGGGATCTCCGGTGCGGGCATGGTGAAGAAGGCCTTCAGATCCATACGCTTGTCCGGCAATCGCACCAAACCCTGCGCCGCCAGTTCCAAAAGCCCTTCGCCGAACCCTTCGGCGCTCGCGAGCGGAACGAGCTTCGCGATGGCTAAGTTGCGGTCGCGAATCAGGACTTCTTCACCGTGGCGCGCTTTGTCGAGGTAGGTGCTCAGCCGGCTCCGCAATTCCGTAACATTCACACTCGCTCTTGCCATGACATGTACATTATGTACATGGATGTGCGGAGATTGCAATTCGACGCCGTTCGCTTAAGCCGCGGGCGTACGCTCCGGGTGCGGGCCTGAACCCGCACTCCGACCCAGGAAAGCTCCCAGGATTGGGTCACGCACCAATCGTTCGCGCCGAAGCCGCGCGGCTTCCTCTTCGCCGAGCTCGGCGATTTCGCGCAACAGAGCTCCTCAATCTCGGCCTTCCTGTCCCCCGGCGTTTTGGCCTCACTCGTGCCGGAAACCTTTCCCTCTAACCGAATGATTTTAGGCCGGTTATCGGCTCGCCCAGAATTTTGGCCCGACACCGTGCACGCGTGGTAAGTGTTAAAGCACCACCGCCAGGTTCACCAGGGCGTTGGATTTCTCGGCAAGGATTACGCCATGGCTGAAACGCCGTCCTCTTCCCTGGGTTCCGCAGGCAACCTCGATGCCATAGCGGAGGCGCAACTTCGCCTCGATAGCGAGCAGAAGCTGAGGTCAATCTTCGATACCATGTCCGAAGGAGTTGCCCTCAACGAAATCATCTATGACGAACATGGGGACATGGTTGACTACCGTGTTCTTGAGGTCAACCAGTCCTTCTACCAGTCGGCGGATTACGAGCCTGGTCAAGTGATTGGGAATGTCTCGACGAAGCTCTATGGCATGTCCTCTGACTCCATCCGGGATTTCTGGAACTCTCACCGAAATGCCACCGGAACTGTCCATTCTGAAATGGTTAGCCCCAGGAGCAAGAGGACTTACCTGGTTTCCACCTCTCCTTTCCGCGATAACAGGTTCGTCACCTCTTTTCTCGACATCACCGAGCGCAAGCGCGCCGAGGAGACCTTGCGGCGCGAGCGGACCATGCTGGCGCGGACCGAGGGTATTGCCCACGTCGGAAGCTGGGAATGGGATGTCGCAACCGACACGGTGACCTGGTCGGAGGAGCTGTTCCGGATCTTCCAGCGGGATCCTCGGGAAGGGGCGCCCAGTTTCGCCGAGCACCCCGCCTTGTATCACCCGGATGACATGGCGCGCTTGCGGAAGGCCGTCGATGCCGCCGTCACCGAGGGAACCCCCTACGAGTTGGAACTCCGGGCCATTCGGAAGGACGGCGAGATCAGGGTGTGCGCGGCCAGCGGAGTCGCCGAACTGACGTCGGACGGGCGCGTGGCCCGTCTGGTCGGCTCACTCCAGGACATCACCGAGCGCAAGCAGGCGGAGAATGCGCTGCGGGAGCGCGAGGCCCAACTCGGGGAGGCCGAACAACTGGCTCACGTGGGCAGTTCGAGCTGGGACGTGGACTCCGATACGACTACCTGGTCCGCGGAACTTTACCGCATTACGGGCAGAGATCCCGGTATGCCGGCTCCGCGTATGAGGGAGCGCGCTGGGATCTACGCACCGGAGAGTTGGGAGCGCCTGGATAAAGCTGTGGAAGGGGCCTTAGCGACAGGGGAGCCCTATGAGCTGGAGTTGGAAGTAGTCCGGCCGGATGGCGCCGTGCGCCAGACACTTGCCCGTGGGCGCGCCGCCCGCGATGGCCTTGGTCGCGTGGTCAGGCTATATGGCAGCTTGCAGGACATCACGGAACAGAAGCGGGCCGGGGAGGAGAGCGCGAAGTTGCTGGCACAGTTCCACCAAGCCCAGAAGATGGAATCGGTGGGCAGGTTGGCTGGCGGTGTGGCGCATGACTTCAATAACCTGCTCACGGTGATAAACGGTTACAGCCAGGTGCTGCTGAGGGGCCTGAAACCGGAGGATCCGCTCAGGCGCGGTCTCGATGAGATCCACAAGGCCGGGGAGCGCGCCGCGGGATTGACCCGGCAACTGCTGGCCTTCAGCCGCAAGCAGGTCCTCGAACCGCGCGAGGTGGATGTCAACCGCGTGGTGGCGGAGATGCGGCCGATGCTGGAGCGCCTGATGGGGGACGACGTCGAGGTGGGTGTCACGCTCCACGCGGAGAGCGGGACCGTCCACGTCGATCCACATCAGTTGGAGCAGGTGGTGATGAACCTGGCGGTGAACAGCCGGGATGCGATGCCACGCGGCGGGAAGTTGTTGATCGAGACGTCCAGCGTGGAGCGAGACGAGAGATATGCGCGGTCCCATCCGGAAGCACGCGCGGGCCGCTTCGTCATGCTGGGGGTGAGCGACACCGGGGTGGGCATGGACGAGAAAACGAAGAATCGCATCTTCGAGCCGTTCTTCACCACCAAGGGAGTGGGCAAAGGAACGGGTCTCGGGTTGTCGATGGTGCAGGGCATCGTGGCGCAGAGCGGCGGCTACATAGAGGTGCGCAGCGAAGAGGGCCGGGGGACCACCTGCGAGATCTACCTGCCGGCGTTGGCTGAAGCTGCAACTGCCGGCTTCACAGCGCCGGCCGGTCCGGTCACTGGGGGCAAGGAAACCGTGCTCGTGGTGGAGGATCAAGTGGAGGTCCGCAAGTACGCAGTTGCGGTGTTGAAGGGATACGGCTACCGGGTGATCCCAGTGGAGAACGCGCGCGAAGCGCTGTTGCTCTGCGAGAAGGAGCACGTCGATCTGCTGTTGACCGACGTGGTGATGCCGCACGTAAGCGGCCGGGAACTGGCCGACCGGTTGGAGAAACAGCAGCCCGGCATCAAGGTGCTATTCATGTCCGGGTACACCGGCAACGTCATCGAGCACCATGGGATCTTGGAGCAGGGCGCGAAGTTCATCCAGAAGCCATTCAGTCCGGAGGAGTTGGCCGGGAAGGTCCGCGCCGTGCTGGGGTTGCCGGCACAGAGCGGCCCGCATCCTGGTGGCCGGCGATGAAGCCGGGGTGCGCGGTTTCCCGCGGACGGTGCTGGAGCAGGGCGGTTACGAAGTGATCGAAGCCGTGAACGGAAAGCAGGCGCTCCGGCGGGTGCGGGCGGGGCATGAGACCATACAGGCATTGCACAAAGAGATGCCCGGCGTCAGGATCATGCCGCCAGTTGAGTCTATATCCATCCTGACTCCTCCAGCGTGCTTTTGAACCGCTCGAATTCCTCGACCGCGCGGGGCAAAAGCTCACCGCAGCGCTCCAACTGCCCGGCGGTCCCGGCCCTTTCTATTGCCAGTGCGAGCGCCTGCAGACTTTCCGCCGAAACCGTGGCCGCCGCTCCCTTCAGGGCGTGCGCTTGCAACCGCGTGCCTGGCGCATCCGCCGCTTCCAGCAGCGCGCGCAGTTTGTTCAATTGGGAGGGACCATCCTGTAGGAAGCCTTTGAGGACGATGCCCGCCAGGTGCCGGTCTCCCATCATCCGACGCAGCAGCGCCTCCACGTTAAAGATGGCCATTGGCTGGTCCTCGGCGGGCTCTGCGGGCGTTTCGGCCGGCTCACCCGCGCCCGTTGCGGGCAGCCACTTGGCAAGCACTGCCAGCAACTGCGCGAGATCCACCGGTTTCGCGAGATAATCGTCCATCCCCTCGCTAAGGCATCGACCCCGGTCGTCCGTCAGCGCGTCGGCCGTAACGGCGACGATCGGTATGTCCGGATGACTCGACCTGCGGATACGGCGGGTCGCTTCGAAGCCGTCCATTACCGGCATCTGGCAGTCCATCAGGACCGCATGATAGCCTCCGCGCTCGACCGCTGCGACCGCCTCGGCGCCGTCCGCCACTGCGTCGGCCGTGTATCCCAGCTTCTGCAACTGCGCCAGAGCTAAGTCCCGGTTGGTGGCAATGTCCTCTGCCACCAGGATCCGGAATTCCCGCCGCACCGCGGCCGCCCCACCCGGCGCAGCCACACGCTCGCCCGCGGGTTGCGGCTGGCTGGCCGCCAGCTCAAGCCCCAGTTCAAAAACCGTTGTGAACCAGAAGGTGGAACCGTGGCCTTCCCGGCTGTCGACACCGATGGTTCCCCCCATCAACTCGACAAGTTGCTTGCAAATTGCAAGGCCGAGCCCGGCGCCGCCGTACTTACGCGTGGTAGAGGCGTCGGCCTGGCTGAATCGCGAGAACAGCTTGCCGGCCTGGTCCTGCCGGATGCCGATTCCCGTATCGGTCACCGTGAAACGAACCGTTGCCTTGCCGCCCTCCTGGCTTTCGAGTGACGCTTCCACCGTCACCTTCCCCCGCTCCGTGAACTTGATTGCGTTGCCGACAAGGTTGGTCAGCACCTGGCGCAGACGGTGGGCGTCACCACGCAGCACCGCCGGCATCCCCGGCGACACGCGCGAGTGGAGATCCAGCCCCTGGGCCTTCGCCTGGACCTTCAAAAGCTCGACGACCTCCTCGACCGTGTCGCACAGCTTGAAGCCCAGATTCTCCAGCACGACCTTGCGCGCTTCGATCTTGGAAAAGTCCAGTATGTCGTTGATCAGTCTCAGCAGAGACCACCCGCTGGTGTGCGCCACCTGGGCGTAGCGCCGTTGCTCGGCCGTGAGGTCCGTTTCGAGCAGCAGTTGAATCATGCCGATGACGCCGTTCATGGGGGTGCGGATTTCGTGGCTCATGTTGGCCAGAAAACTGCTCTTCGCCCGGTTGGCGGCGTCGGCGGCCTCGCGGGCCTGAATTAACTCCGCTTCATAGCGTTTCCGCTCTGTGATGTCCTCCGCGATTCCGACGATTCGAATCAATTGCCCGGCTTGGTCGCGAATGGGAATAGCCTGGTTGTGGATCCATTTCTCCTGTCCGCTGGGTACGCATATGCGGAATTCCGCTTCGACCGGCCCCCGCCCGACCGCTGCCGTAACCAAACGCCTGGCCTCTTCCAGGTCATCGGGGTGGACCGCGTCCATCCAGGACATCTGGTTCTGGTTGACGCTGTCGCATGTCCTGCCCCAAATCCGTGCATAAGCGGGGCTGGCATAGGGCGCCTCGTTGCGGGTCATTGGCGCCATCCAGACAACTTCACGCATGTTCTCCGCCAACTGGCGGAACTTCTCTTCGCTTGACCGCAAGGCCTGCTCGGCTTGCTTGCGGTCGGTGATGTCGCGGGCGATGCCTACGAGTGCGATCCTCTGCCCGTCCTCGTCGCACACTGAAGAAGTGGACAGCGAAATGGGAAACTCCCGCCCATCCTTGGAGCGGTTCCATAGTTCTCCGTGCCAATTGCCCGCCATCGTGGCCGGAAGAATCTCATCCTGTATTTCCGGGGAACTACGCGCCGAACGAAGGATGCCGACGTGCCGCCCGATTAGTTCGTCTTCCCCGTAGCCATAGGTCCGGAGAAATGCATCGTTGACGTACAGGAAGCGGTCCTCGGTGTCGGTGATACAGATGCACTCGCCCGCGCTTTGCAGCGCGTGCGCCAACACGCGGTAACGCTTTTCGCTCTCGTGCAGCGCCTCTTCCGCCCGCTTGCGCTCCGTGATGTCTTCAATGTGGACCACGGAATATTGCGGGCTGCCGCCGGAGTCTCGCACTATCGACATCCGCATGCGTCCCCACACCACATTTCCGCTGCGGTGAATGTAGCGTTTCTCCGCTTCTACGCATCCGCCCGGGTCCTGCAACAACTGCTCCATCCTGCGCAAGGAAGACTCCAGGTCGTCCGGGTGGGTCAGTTCCGACCAGACGGTGGCAAACAGTTCCTGTTCGGAATATCCCACCATCCGGCAAAACGCCGCATTTACCTGGAGGAAGCGCCCGTCCGGCCCGCTCACGCACATGCCGAACGGCGCATGTTCAAAGACCTCCCGGAACCGCTCTTCGCTTTCCCGCAGTTTCCGCTCGGCCCGCACGCGCTGGCCGATGTCGCGGCTGATGACGGCTGCGCCCACTACCTCTCCGGCCGGATTCCGGATCGGCGAGACAGACAGCGAGACATCGACCAAGGTCCCGTCCTTTCCTTGGTGGACCGTTTCGAGAGACCGGGTTGCGCACTCCTTCAGGACGGTTCCGTGGCGCTCCATCACTTCGTCGCGGCGGCCAGGCGGAGCGAGAATTGTAACGCTTTTCCCGATGATATCCTGGCTCGAGGTACCGTATAGCACTTCGGCGCCGTGATTCCAACTGATGACGGTCCCATCCAACGCAACGCTGTGAATCGCGTGGTCGGAAGACTCTACGATAGAGGCCAGCAAAGCGCGCGCTTCCTCAGCCTTCTTGCGCTCCGATATATCGCGGAGGATAACGGAAAAGCCCGCCACTTCTCCGGCGCCCTTTCCGATGGGGTACGCCGTAAGGGAAACGGGAATCCTCTCTCCGTCCTTGCGCAGGACCAAACCCTCGTGTTGCGAGACGGCGTTGCCTTGCAATATCTGTCCGGTGAGATTCGCCAGTTCGGGCAGCCGTTCCGGCGCCACCAGCATGGATACGTGCTTCCCGATCGCCTCCGCGGCGGAGTAGCCAAAAACCGCTTCCGCGCCTCGGTTCCAGGTGAGAATAATACCCGCGAGTGTGCCGGCGAAGATGGCGTCCTCCGAACTCTCCACAATCGCAGCCAGGAACGCTCTGTTTTCCTCGGCCGCAAGCCGTTCGGTCACATCGTGCTTGATGGCGATGTAGCTGACAATCTCGCCGTTCGAGCCCCGCACGGGAGTGATCCGCATTTCCTCGTGATAAGAGGTTCCGTCCTTGCGGCGGTTGGTCACGTCGCCGTGCCAGACCCGCCCCGACTGGATGGTGTTCCAGAGATCTTCATAGAACCCCTCGGGGTGGCGTCCCGATTTGAGGATGCGCGGGTTCTGCCCCACGGCTTCTTCGCTGCTGTATCCCGTCATGGCGGTGAACGCGGGATTCACGTACTGGATTCTCCCGTCTATGCCGGTGATGACGACGCCATCCGCGGCCTGCTCCACGGCGGCGACCAGGCTGGCCCGCTCGATACTGTCGCTTTCCCGGCACACGCTGCACCTCGCTGAGGTTAGGACCTCTGTTCTCCTTATCGGCCCGTTTCAGGCGCCCGGCGGCCAGAGCCCCCCAATTAACGCGCAAACCCCCATCCGATACAGATAGGTCTTGTGTTTGCAACGTGAGGCGGTTACAGCCGGCTCGGCTGTTAAGCGCAGGGTTGTACAGTTTTGGCCCTTGTTCGCGCACGGGCGCGCCGTGTCGCGCCGGCGGCGCCTCAGAAGCCGGATTCGCTCGGCTTCGTCCGCGCTCGTTTCGCCGGGCCAACATCACTTGGCAGCAGTCATCGACGGGTTCCGGCGGCTCCCTACTAAGTACACGATTTCCAAAACACAGCCACGTATTCTGTGGCCTTGAGTGGGACAGGCCTCCCGGCCTGTCGTCGCGCCGAAGGCGCGCTCCGCGCGCCTGACAGGCGGACCCAGAGGGTACCCCGGCCTGTCCCACTCAACGGCCGAACAATACGTCGCCGTAATTCGGAACAGGAGTACTAAGGATATGGGAGTCCGATTCAAGAGGGTTGGTCGTCGCTACCGCAGCTTTTCGCGGGCGCGCAACCGCGATGTGGAAACGGGCTGGTGAAAACAAAAGGCAACCCCGGCCGCAGCGAAGTTCGCCGGGCCTCCAAGGGCACGAAAAAAGTTGCAACGGTCCCCAAGTTGCGGAACTTGGGCTACCCCGGCGCACTCACACTTTTGCGCGGCGGGGAGCAGGCTGGTTCCCAAAGCCTGCGCCCCGCCGCGAACGCCATCCAACTACGTATAAACCTTGTCCACGCTGTATTGCGAATCCCAATAAGTCGTAGGATCGGTGAAGAACTCACCCTGCCTGCAAAGCGGCCGGATCGCCTCTTCAATGACTTTGATGCCCAAGCCGGGCCCCGTCGGAACGGGGATGTAGCCCTTTACCACGAGGTCCCCCAGGTCGGTTATTTCTTTGTGCCAGGCCGGCTGTGGCATGTGCCATTCCATGGCGAGGAAGTTTTGGCAGGCGGCTATCCCGTGCGCGGCGGCTGCGTAGCCGATAGGGGTAGCGTTGCTGTGGACCATCATCCCCACCGAATATTTGGCCGCCATGTCGGAGGTCTTCTTCAATTCGAGAAGGCCGCCGATAACAAGGTGATCCGGGTGGATATAATCGACTGCACGCGCCTGGCAAAGCGCCTCGAGCGATTCCACCAGATAGGAGTCTTCGCCGGTCAAGGTGGGTACATTGATCGAATTGGTGATTTGCTTCCACTCTTCCACCCGGTACCACGGAACCATGTCTTCCAACATAGAGGGGCTGACTCTCTCCATCGCCTTGCCCAGTTTGATGCAACTTTTCATGGTGAGGTGCCCGAAATGGTCGTGCGCCATGGGCATGTCGGCGGCATCGCCCATCGCCTCCTTAATGGCAGCGACATGGTCGGCTACGAGTTCAGCTCCTTTGTCGCTGATCTCCATTCCCTGATAGTAGTTCTCAGGGTTCTCTCCCGGTTCCCCGTTATAGCCTGCCGGCGCATACATCGTGCCCTTCTTGCCTCGGAGGATAGGAGCTACGCCCAGATCGTACTTGAGCATCGTAAACCCCGCGGCGACTCTCTCCTTATAATCGTCGGCGATGTCTTTGATGTCGTTCGAGCGCGGGTCGCCCTCTGTGTACATGCGGATCCGGTCGCGGAATTTCCCGCCGAGCATTTGGTAAATCGGCACGCCATAAGCTTTGCCGGCCAGATCCCACAACGCGTTCTCAATCGCGTTGACGGCGCTACCCTGACGGTTATACGCGCCATGGATCTTGATCTTGCGGTAGATCTTGTCGACATCGCAAGGATTTTCGCCCACCACCCGGGTCTTGTGCATCAGCACGAAGCTAGGCTGGGGGCCGTCCCCGATCGCCTGGCCGTAACCCGAAATCCCCTGATTGGTATCTAATCGGACAAGGACCACGCCGCCCGATGCCGGTCCCGCGCCGGGAGTCGCAGGAGCCAGCGGGCCCCTGCCGCCTGCCGCGCCCGCGGGCCCCCCCCTGCCGCCAGCTCCACCAGGCGCCGCGCCACCCCGTCCCCCTCTGCCGCCGCCCCCGCCCGCGCGCTCCGGATTTGGCCCTCTGACAAGGGCGATACGCATGTCGGTGATTCTCAAATCCGACGGCTTCGAATTCTGATTGACATTCTGAGGGTAGGCTTCGATATCGGCGGCGAGGCCCAGGCCCGCAACCGCGGCTCCCCTTGTAAGAAATGAACGCCGCCCAATTGATCCTTGGTCTGTTGACATTTGCTCAGCTCCTTTTTGTCCAGCTATGAACCAAAACCACGAAATAGTCCCGGGGTCCAGGAACCCGTGTATTTCGCCGGAATTTTCATTTTGGACTTCCGAATCGCATTCAGTATATCAGCTAGCACGAAATCCGCGCGGGCCGGCGGGCAGGCCGGCGGGTTCTTCCGTCGCTGCCTTATCCTCGCAACTCAGCGAGGCGCCGGCGCTCGGCCGTGGTGGGTGTTTCGGAAGCGGGCAATTCGCCGATCGCGGTTAAGGGAATGCTCCACCCAGGCTGCGCGCCGGCGTCCAGCCCTGTCCAAGCGCCTAAGCCGCGGGCGTTCGCTCCGTGTGCGGGCCGGAACCCGTGGTCTTCCGATCCAAAAAGGCTCCCAGGATTGGGTCACGCGCCAATCGTTCGCGCCGAAGCCGTGCGGCTTCCTCTTCGCCAAAGTTGGCGATTTCTCGTAACAGACGCTCCTGGATCTCGGTCTTCATTTGGACGCAGTCGAATGTTTTGTCCTGCTTCAATTTTTCACCACCTCTCGCGGCGAGTAGATCTTCGGGCTTCGATAGCCGCGCAGGCTATTCACGCCTTCGTACCCCGCAATTTTCTCAAAATGGACGATGTGTTTGAAGTTCCAGCTCACTTGCGAGTTCGGCGCCGAAGATTGTCGCCAACGCGATGTGCGCAGCGTCGTTGCTCGAAGCCGGTCCAACCACTCCGGCATCCAGCGTTCCGGCGCCAAGCCCAGCTCGTCAAGCGTAACATCGGAAACCACGAGAAGGAATCGGCCTGAGCGCACTTCCTCGAAGAATCTGACGCTCTCCGTGCGGAATTCGTTATCGAAGCATCCCCCGAAAACGGAGGTGTCGGCATAGACTCGCAGCGCTCGCTTCACACTTATCATTATGGCTCCACGGCCCCCGATCCCGGCTCACGGGTGACCAGCCATCCCCACAAAAAAAGCTCCCGGCCCCACCATACAGGGGGACCGGGAGTGCGATTCTCCCACTGATAAATGGAGGATGAAAGCGATTAGCTGCAGCCGCTGGTGCCGCCGCAGTTGCCGCACTTGTAGCAGCTTCCGTTGCGGGTCATGATGGAGCCGCATTCGGCGCATAAGGGGGCATCGGCGACGGATGGCGCGAAGGGCAATTCCTGCTGCGGGCTGGCTTCGGTGGGACGCAGGGTGGTGGTCTCGCCGGCCTCCGTGTTGGCGTATTCGGGGCCCAGGAACTTGGCGCCGAGCCAGCGGAAAATATAATCCATGATGGACTTGGCGTACGGGATCTGCTGGTTGCCGGTCCAGCCGCTGGGCTCGAAGCGCACGTGCGCGAACTTGTCCACCAGGAATTTGATCGGCACGCCGTATTGCAGGTTGAAGCTGACCGCGGTGGCGAAGGCGTCCATCAAGCCGGAAATCGTGGAGCCTTCCTTGGCCATAGTGATGAAGATCTCGCCGGGCGCGCCATCGTCATACATTCCCACCGTGATGTAGCCCTCATGGCCGCCGATGGAGAACTTGTGGGTGATGGAGCGGCGCTCGTCCGGCAGCTTGCGGCGGACGGGGCGGTAGACCACCTTCTCCACGGGAGCCGTGGCGCCTGTCGGGGTGGCGGCGCCGGCAGTGGCCTTCTTCTCGCCCTTGCCGGACCCGGAACTGAGCGGCTGCACCTTCTTCGAATTGTCGCGGTAAATGGCCACCGCCTTGAGGCCCAGCTTCCAGCTCTCGGTGTAGGCGGTCATGATCTCCTCCACCGTGGATTCCTCGGGCATGTTGATGGTCTTCGAAATGGCGCCGGAGATGAACGGCTGCACCGCCGCCATCATGCGGATGTGGCCCATGTAGTGGATGGACCGCACGCCGTTCTGCGGGCGGAAGCTGCAATCGAACACCGGCAAGTGCTCCGGCTTGAGCTGCGGCGCGCCTTCGATGGTGCCGGTGGAATCGATGTGGGCCACGATCTTCTCCGCCTGTTCGGGCGAATAGCCCAGCTTGACCAGCGCGGCCGGCACGGTGTTGTTGACGATCTTGATCAGGCCGCCGCCCACCAGCTTCTTGTACTTGATGAGCGCCAGGTCGGGCTCGATGCCGGTGGTGTCGCAGTCCATCATGAACCCGATGGTCCCGGTGGGCGCGATCACAGTGACCTGGGCGTTGCGGTATCCATGGCGCCGGCCGGATTCGTAAGCTTCGTCCCAGCAGTGCTGCGCGCCCTGGTGGAGCGCCGTGGGAATGTTATGGCGGTTGATGCGGCCGACGGCGTCGCGGTGCATGCGGACGACCTCCAGGAACGGCTGCTCGTTGACCGGATAACCTTCGAACGGGCCGGTGGATTCGGCGATGCGCGAGCTGGTGAGGTACGCCTGGCCGCACATCACGGCGGTGATGGCGGCGGCGAAATCGCGGCCCTGGTCGCTGTCGTACGGAATGCCCATGGACATCAGCAGCGCGCCCAGGTTGGCGAAGCCAAGACCCAAGGGCCGGAAGGCGTGCGAGTTCTGGCCGATCCGCTCGGTGGGGTAGCTGGCGTTATCGACAATGATTTCCTGCGCCACGATCATGGTATCGACGGCGTGGCGGAAGGCCTCCACATCGAAATGGCCGTCGGGGCCGACGAACTTCATCAGGTTGAGGGACGAAAGGTTGCACGCCGAATCGTCCAGAAACATGTACTCGGAGCAGGGGTTGGAGGCGTTGATGCGGGCGGTGTTCTTGCAGGTGTGCCAGCGGTTGA
>Ga0265316_10003386_pt1 | contig 16146 bp, 7 predicted proteins | sample 4522metaG_FD_202092 | JGI IMG/M metagenome (GOLD analysis project Ga0265316, IMG submission 202092) | Rhizosphere microbial communities from Carex aquatilis grown in University of Washington, Seatle, WA, United States - 4-5-22 metaG | ecosystem: Host-associated > Plants > Roots > Rhizosphere >...
CGTGGCCGGCGGTTCATATTGCTTGGGAAAATCCAGAATGTTGCGCACAGTGGCCGCGCGGAACGCGTAGATTGACTGCGCATCGTCGCCCACCACAGTGACCCCGCACCCGCTCGGCTTGAGCCGCCGCAAAATCTCGGCCTGTAGGCTGTTTGTGTCTTGATATTCGTCGACCAGGACATGGTCGAAGCGATCGCCGATGCGCGCGGCCACCCCGGCGTCGCCCATCAAGTGCAGCCAGTAGAGAAGGAGATCGTCATAGTCGAGCACCTGGCGTTCGATCTTGGCGTCGACATAGGCCGCAAAAAGCTCGCGCAGGGCGGTCTCCCATTCCAGGCACCAAGGAAAGGCCTGCTCCAGACAGCGATGCAGATTGCCCTGGGTATTGGTCACGCGTGAATAGATGGCGATGCAGGTGCCCTTGCGCGGAAATCGGCGATCGGTGCGGGATTGCCCGCGCGTCTGGCGGATGCGGTCGAGCAGATCCGCCGCGTCTTCGCGATCGAGCAAGGTGAAGCCGGGGTCAAGACCCACCACAGCCGCGTTCATGCGGAGCAGGCGGTTGGCCACGGCATGGAACGTCCCGGCCCAGGGCAGCGTCCCGTCGACATCGCGCACGCGCCCGGCCAGCCGCGCTGCCCTTTTGGTCATCTCGGCCGCCGCACGCCGGGTGAAAGTGAGCAGAAGGATGCGCCTGGGATCCACGCCGCGCCGGATGAGGTCGGCCACCCGATGCGCCAGGGTCTGCGTCTTGCCCGAGCCCGCGCCTGCGATTACGAGCAGCGGCCCATCGCCGTGTTCAACGGCAGCGATCTGGGCAGAGTTCAGTGTGTCGTCCTGGGCGCGGACCTGCATCTCGCCAATACTAGGCAAATGTTCAGCTGAGGCAAGTCGGAGCGCGTTTTCCGGGGTCAAATACCCGGAACAGCGGGCCTCGCCCTCGTGGTCAATCCCCCCTCTGGCAGGCAAGAATGGGTAGTCCATTGTGGGAGATGTGGTCAGTGTCTCACCTGACTGATGCGGAAGAATGCGCAGTCCTTGCGATGCCGGCCCCAACGCGAGCACAATAGACTCAGTGGCGCTGTTGCCACATCCACAAGTGACGTCAATGACTGCGTTGCAAACCGGTCTTTCCCGTCGGGGGCCCCGTCTGGGGCTCCTGGCCGACGCCTTTGACGACGAGTTTCAGAAACAGGTGCTGGTGGCTGCCGAGCGCGAGGCGCGCGAGCAGGGCTTGGACTTCGTGGCCATCTCCGGCGGCATGCTGGGAATCGAGTTGCAGCACCCCAAGGGTTTCGCGTTTGAGGTTGTGGGCCCGCACAACGTGGACGCCTTGCTCATCTGCGCGCACACCATTGGGCATCATGTGGGGCCGGAACAAATCATCGCGTTCGTGCAGCGCTACGCTTCTCTGCCCTGCGTCTGCCTGGGCGTGGAAGTTCCAGGCATGTGCTCGTTGCTCATGGACAACGAGGTCGGGATGTACACCGCAGTCAAGCATTTGATTGTGGCCCACGACCGGCGCAAGATCGCCATGATTGCCGGCCCGACCGCCAATCCCGAGGCGCAGGCCCGCTATCGTGGCTTTGCGCGCGCGCTGGCCGAACAGGGTATGCATGTGGATGCCCGCCGCATGGGATTTGGTGACTTCACCCGCGCGAGCGGCGGGCTCGCCGTGGCCGAGTTGCTCGACCCGGGCGGCCTTGGCCCGGGCGAGGTGGACGCCATTGTGTGCGCCAACGACGTCATGGCGCTGGGGGCGCTTGACGAACTCGACCGGCGTGGCATTCGAGTGCCGCGCGATCTCTCTTTGGTGGGGTTCGATGACCTCGACTTCGCGCGCTACGCGCGCGTGCCACTGACGACAGTGCGCCAGCCGGTGACAGAGCAGGTCCGTCACGCGGTTCGCAGCCTGGCTGGGGCTCTGCACGGAACGCCGCTCACCACGCGGGCCATCACCTTTGAAACCGAATTCGTGCGTCGCCGTTCTTGCGGCTGCAATACCCGAAGCCGCGAGCGCGTGCTGTCCTGGCCTCTGCCGGGCGAGACACAGGATTTTGCCAGCGCCCTGCGCGTGCGCCAGAAGAGCGTGGTCGCCAATCTCCGTCAGGCTGCCCACAGTGGCTTTGATTTCGTGCCCGAGGACTGGGAAGAGCGGCTGTTTTCGACCTTCCTGGAACAGGTAGCCGAGCCGGAACGACCCGCCTTCGTCAACTGCGTGGAAGACATTTGCTATGCCCTGCTTCGTCGTGACAGCTCGGTCGGCACGACCCACGACGTGCTGCTGGTGCTTCGGCGCGATGCCCTGGCCTGCGTCCACGATGCCGCCACCCGGGGACGCATCTACGACCTCATTCAAGAGGCGCTGCTGGTGGCAAGCGACATGGCGGCGATTGCGCAGGCTCAGCAGCGGGGCGAGTTGGTGGCCCTCATGGGTACGGTGGCAGAGGCGACGGCTGCGATGCTGGCGGCCCCCAGCCTGGATGCCCTGGGTCGGGCTGCAGCGGAGCACTTGCCTCGCCTGGGGATTCGCTCCGGCGCGCTCGCGCTATTCACTGCGACCAATCAATTGACCGACGAGAGCGAGGCCACACTGGTGTTCAGCGACAAGGGTCGCAGCGATGATCTCGTGCACTTTCCCACCATCCAGATCGCACCGGGCGGGTTCCTTGACGGCCGCTCCGCGGTGGTGGTGCCCCTCGGCTTCCGCGGCGAACGGCTGGGATTCGCCACGCTCGAGTACGGTGCCCCTGATACCATGCTCTACGAAGAGCTGCGCCTGGTGCTGAGTTCAGCAGTCACCGGCGCCTTGCTCACGCGCGCGGTCGATCAGGCCCGCCGCGAGGTCGAGCGGCTGGCCATTACTGATCCGCTGACCGGGCTATACAACCGGCGGCATTTGTCCGAGCGAATCCGTGACGAATTCGTGCGTATGCGCCGGCACCCGCGTAGCCTGAGCCTGGCTTTGGTCGACCTCGACGGGTTCAAGCAGGTCAACGATCGTTTTGGCCACGAGGCCGGAGATCAAGTGTTGGTCACCGTGGCCCAGCGATTGCGGAGCGGGCTACGCGAGGTCGACATCGTGGCTCGTTTCGGTGGCGACGAGTTCGTGATCATGTTGCCCGAAACCAACGCCGCCCAGGCATGCATGGTCGCTGACCGCATCCTGCAGACCTTATCCGGTCAACCGATCGACGAACACGGCATCGTGGGCGCGACCTTTGGGGTTGCCACCACCGACGGCGACGGGACCGCAATCGGCCAAGACGAACTCTTGCGCCGCGCCGACCACGCGCTCCTGTGTGGCAAGCGCGCCGGCAAGGGGCGGGTTTCGCACTTCGACGACTGTCCGGCCACCTTGCCCGAAAAATAGGTTCAGAAGATACTGGCCGTGCCGTTGATTTCGAGTTTGGTCGCGCCGGAGTAGGACACGGTCAATAGTTTCTTGCTGGCGTCGTAGGTGAAGTCGGTCCCCGAGGTCAGGGTCACGCCGTTGCGTACGACGCTGGAGTTGCCATTGCAGTACACCTCCAGTTTGCCGTCGGTGCCGAGATCGCCAAACTGAACTGTGATCGTGCTGCCGGAAAGCGAGGCCGTGATGGTCTGCACCGCGCTGCCGGTGTAGTAGCCAAATGAACTGTCGCCGCTCGCGGTCGGGAATACCTCAATCCTCAGATTGGCGGCCCAGTTGGTCGTCCAGTTGTTGTTGGACTGCAGAATGTCACCGCGTGGGATGATCGCCCCTTCTTTCACGAACAGGGGAATGGTCGCCAAAGGAGCGGATGCGGTGACAGAGGCGCCGCCCGAAAAGATGGTCGCCTTGTCGTTGTAGTTGATCCATTTGCCAGCAGGCAGGTAGACAGAGCGGCTGGTGGCACCGGCCGTGGTGACAGGAGCGACCAAGATCTCTCCGCCATACATGTACTGATTCCAGGTGTCGGCGACAGTGGCGTCTTCGGGGAAGGACAGGATCATGGCCCGCATGATCGGCATGCCGGTCTGGGTCGCGCCGTACGCATACGACCTGGTGTAGGGAATCAAGTCGTGATGCGCCTGGGTCTGCGTCTTCGCGATGCTGACCAATTCCGAATCATAACTGGTCCACACGGTTCGGTTGGGTCCGATCAGGACCTCCATCATCGAGGTATAGGCGTTGAATTGCAGCCACCGCGCCATCACTTCCTTGTTGGGCGTGCCGTTGTACCCGCCGGTATCTGAGCCGAATATCGGGAAGTTTATCGTGCCGGCTCTCAGTCCGACCTTGACCGAACCTGCCAGCCCAGAGAAATCCGCACTGGGATCGCCGCTCCAGTGACCGGAGTACTGTCGCGATTTGTCGAAGACATTTCGGGCGAATATCAAAAGATCGCCGCCATCGGTGGCCGACATTCCCTCGTAGGACAACTTGTCGAAGAGATAGACATCCTGGTTCTGTGCGGAATCCGGCTGCTCACCTTCCTCGCCCCGGTCGATCTTGTAGCCGTGCACCCCCAGCTTGACGAAAGTATCCAGCTTCGATTTGAACCAGTCGTAGGCAGCCGTGATGCGCAGATCTGCGGCTGGCGAGTCGGTGTAGGTGTTGACCGCGAAGTTGTAGTTGTTGGCCTTCGCCTCGGTCAGCAGTTGATCGAAGCAGCGGTTGGCCGTCCAGAGGATTAGCTTCATTCCCCGGCTGTTCAGATCGCTTATCATCTGCGACGGATTGGGAAAGGTGCTGTCGAAGTCCATGTTGCCCCATGCGCCGGCCTTACCGGACTGGCCGAGCGGGCTACTGTACGGCCGATCAATCCAAATCGCCGAAGCCGGAATCTGATTGATCCGTAGATTGTCGGCGTCTTTGATCACCAGGGCCTGGCTGCTGGTGACCCCTTGCGCGGCCCAATCGGCGTGATGATCGTCGCGCCACCAAATTGAATCAAAGGCCCAGGTTGGAGGCATGAACGAAGGGCCGGCCAGGGTGTTGTAGCGGCCGAGGACATCCGCATAGGTCGGGCCATAGATGATGTCGTACTGTAACTGTGAACTGTCGAAATTGAAGCTGGTCTTGCCGCCCACCGCAATGGTGTAGTGGCCTTTCGCCATCGATTCGGCGTAAATGCCGTATTTCTTGGAGGTCACATAAAACGGGGCCCGCGCGCTGCTGTAATTGATGTCGGAATTCGTCTGCATCCCGAGCAAATCATGGTCAGCCCCCCGGTTGTCGAGACTGCCACTGGTGCCGAGGTGATAGCCCCAGATGCCGTAGTAGTGTTCGCTTTGGTCGTTGAACTGTTCTTTCACATTGCTGGCGGTGCCGCCGGTGGTGGTCAGAAGCACCTGCAGCACTTCGGGACTGGTGAAGGTGAATTTCACATGGGCCGTGTTTCCGCCGAGGGCCAAGTTTGCGTCCAGGGTGGTGGCGCTGGTGGCAAAGCCGCTGGCGGCGGTCGCCGCCGTGGCCGTGCCGCCGACCGTGAAGGTCGACGCCGACTGAGAGACCAGCACATCTCCTGATGATTTTTCCGTTACCTTGTAGGAGTAGGGGCTGGCCGTCACTTCAAGCCGAAGGACGGTGGATTCCAGCACCGTGCCTGTGCCCGTCGCCACAGGCGCATCCAGCTTGGCCGGCGGCCCAGCGTCGAGGCTGCCCGAACGACTGTCGACTGGCGCATCAGGGTTGCCGAGCGGGCCGGAATCGGCCGTGCCCGCGCGCGTGTCGGTGGGCACAGGCCCGTCTGTGGGTTTCGCGGCGCCGAGGTCGGCTGCGGCCGCATCGGGCTTGGCGGTGCCTCCGCTTGCAGGCGAGGAACTGCCGCCCGCGCCCGGGGTTCCGCCCGTGGCCGGCGCACCGCCAGCAGCCAGGATAGCGCCGGCGATCGGCGCGCCGCCAACCGCCAGGGAGCCGCCAGCGGCCGAGACCCCGCCCGCGGCCGAGGCGCCGCCAGGGGCCTGCGTACCACCAGCGGCCCGGGCTGCGTTGCTGCCGCCTGACGAGCAGCCAACCGTCACAAGTGCGACCGCAAGAAGTGCGAGGGCAGAAGAAGACTGATCCTGCCTTGTCATCTAGGTTCCTTTTTCTCAATCTGTCTCGGCACAGGCTGATGCGCAGGCATTGCGAAAGCCTTGCGTCCGAGAGCAGGTCACGGCTGTCCAGAATAGCAGCTCTCAACCAGCGGGGTGTGCCGCAAATTCCAGTCGCGCGGCAGCGTCAAGCCTCGGAAACTGTGGTCTGAACCTGTTTCTGCCAGGCTGCAACAGAAGCGTGCACCGCCCGTCCGAAAGACGACGCAGGTAATTTCTTGCACTAGGCCATCTTGTTCCCGCACTCGATGTCAGGCTTTACGTTGCAGGGTCTGGACCGTCATGCCGTCGGAAATGCCGACCAAGACTTTGGACGCTAGATCGAAGAACAATCCGGTCTCCAGCACCCCGGGTGTGTCGTGCAGGCGGGCGTCGACATCGCGCAGGTCAATCTCGGGGCCAAACTTCACGTCGAGGACCAACTGGCCATTGTCCGTCACCACCGGGCCATCCTTGTTGACGCCCATGCGCAGCCGCGGCTGCCCGCCAAGCCGAGTCACCACGTCGGTCACATAACCAAGGGCCGGAATGATGACCTCGATGGGGATGTCGAGCGTGGTTCCGAGCCGCGGGACCAACTTGCTCTCGTCCACGATGACCACGAACTGGCTGGCCATGCTGGCCACCAGCTTTTCCATCGTGTGGGCTGCGCCGCCGCCTTTGGTGACGTTGAGATTGGGATCGACCTCATCCGCGCCGTCGACCGCCAGGTCAATCCGCCCGCAGTCCTGAGCGTCGCGCAGGGGAATGCCCTGCTGCTTGCACAGGATGCGCGTCTGGAAAGACGTGGGCACCGCGGTAACGCGCAACCCATCCTCCCGCATTCGGCGGCCGACTTCCTCGATAAAGAAGCGGGTCGTCGATCCCGTGCCCATTCCGCACAGCATGCCGTCGGAGACGAACTTGGCAGCGGCGACGCCCGCCAGCCGTTTGAGGGCCTCGCCAGTATTGCTGCTCTTCATGGGTGAGCGGGCTTATAGCGCCCGGCCCGGCAAAGGGCTAGTCGCGTGGGGAGCCCGCCGGCTCCCCCTGCGGGGGCTTCGGGACGGACAGCCCACCCCGCCCGCCCCGCGCTTCGCGCGCCGTCGTCGCCGGCGGCGCTCCATCGTGGGAGGGCATGGGAACCCTTCCAGGGTTCCCATCTCAGAGCGCCGAACAGTTTGGCGGACCGAGTGAAATTGCGCTGTTGCGAGCGGCCCGAGGCGCGAGGAAGGAAAATACTCGACGTATTTGACTGAAGCAACGCAGCCGGACGGGATGGATCGTCTGCCAAATGCTGGTTGAAATTCTGGCGGACGGCACTAGTCGCTACTGTCGCTGCGCCCGTGCGGTGGTGAGGAAGTGATCCTCCACCTCGGTCCAGGTGCCGGCGACAAGAAAATCGCCATCGTCCTGGGACAGGCCGAGCGCGATCTGGACCGTTCCATCGGGCCGCGCGGTCATGCTGGCCTCGTGAAATCCCACGTGGCGGTTGACCAGCGGGTCGATGGCCTTGTACAGGGCTTCTTTGAGCGAGAAGTGCAGGATGACCATGCGCCGGCGGTCTTCCTCGGGAACGCCCGCGAGCCGCTCGAGCTCGTCGCGCGTGAGCACGCGCGTGCCTATGTCCGGGCGCGCCTGAGCAGGGGCCCCCTCGGGCAAAGCCGGCGGACGATTCTCCAGATCCACACCAATGCAGGCGCCTTTGTCGCGAAGGGCCGCCAGTCCAACCGCCAGGGTGCGTTTGTGGCTGATCGATCCTGCCAGGTCGGAAGGCAATGCGGGCCCACCACGCGGGGTGGACAAAATGGGACCCGGCTCGATACCGAGGTCGCGAAACGCTTCCCGCAGGGCGAATCGGCCGGCGACCCAACTGCGCTGGCGGGCCGGCGCCAGGGTTTCGACGAACTTGCGCTCGTCAGGAACCAACGCGGCCAGAATCTCTTCATCCACCTCGGTCGGTAGACGAACCCCCACGCAACGGCCGTGGACCAAATTCAGGCGAAAGGCGATCGCGATACCCATCAGACACGCTCGACACCTCTATCGTAGCCTAGATTCGGGGCCAGCCAACGTTCGGCTTCGGCAAGGCCCATTCCCCGACGGCGGGCGTAGTCTTGCACTTGCACGCGATCGATGCGGCCCACATCGAAGTAGCGGGATTCCGGATGGGCGAGATACAGGCCGCACACACTGGCGGCCGGGCTCATGGCAAAGCTTTCGGTCAGGGTTATGCCCACCTGGGGCGCCTGCAGCAGATCAAAGAGCTGTTGCTTTTCGGGATGGTCCGGCCACGCGGGATAGCCCGCCGCAGGCCGAATACCGCGATATTTCTCAGCGATGAGATCCTGGTTGCTAAGATTCTCGCCAGCGCCATAGCCCCATTCGCGGCGCACGCGCTGGTGCAGACACTCGGCAAACGCCTCGGCCAAACGGTCGGCCAGGGCCTTGACCATGATCGCGCTGTAGTCGTCGCCCGCTTCTTCAAAGTGTCTGACCAGTTCCTGCGCGCCGATGCCGGCGGTGACGGCAAAGGCGCCCACATGATCGGGCAAGCCCGCGGATGCCGGCGCCACGAAATCAGCCAGGCTGTGGTAGGGACCGGTCCCGGTCTGCTGGCGCAGCATGGGAAATCGACACAGCTCGCGGGTGCGGCTCTCGTCGGAGAAGAGCACGATGTCGCTGCCCTCGCTGCAGGCCGGCCAGAAGCCGTAGGCGGCGCGTGCGGTGAGCGACTTGTCTTTCACGATCTGGGCCAGCAGCTTTTCGGCCGAGGCCAGCAGATCGCGGGCGGGCGGGCCGTACTTCGGGTTGTCGAGAATTTGCGGGTATTTTCCCTTCAATTCCCAGGTGGTGAAGAAGAATGTCCAGTCGATGAAGCGCGCCAGTTCGTCAAGCGGCTGCTGCTCGACTACGCGCCGGCCGATAAAGGTCGGGGTTGGCACGTCCTCGGCGCGCCAGACGATGGCCGGCTTGCCCGCGCTGGCCGCTGCGTAGGGCACCAGCGGTCGTCGTTGCTTGTCGGCGTGGATTCCGCGCAACTGCTCCTGCTCGGCGCGATTCTTTTTGTCGAAAGCGTCCTTTTGCGCGGGATCCAGCAACGCCGAAACCACGCCCGCAGCGCGCGAGGCATCGAGCACGTGCACTGTGCTCCCGCTGCGCTGGGGTGCGATCTTCACGGCTGTGTGCTCGCGGTTGGTGGTGGCGCCACCGATGAGCAAGGGTTGCGCAAGGCCCCGGCGCTCCATTTCTTGCGCCACATGCACCATCTCTTCCAGCGAGGGTGTGATGAGTCCCGACAGGCCGACGATGTCGACCTTCTCTTTCACAGCCGCATCGAGAATCTTCTCACAGGGGACCATCACACCGAGGTCGATGACCTGGTAGTTGTTGCAACCGAGCACCACGCTCACGATGTTCTTGCCGATGTCGTGCACGTCGCCTTTGACCGTGGCCAAAAGCACACGGCCGCGCGGCTGCACCACGCCCTGGGCTTTTTCTGCCTCCATGAATGGCTGCAGATAGGCCACGGCAGCCTTCATGGCGCGGGCACTCTTCACCACCTGGGGCAGGAACATCTTGCCCGCCCCGAACAGATCGCCCACCACAGCCATCGCGGCCATGAGCGGCCCTGAAATCACGTCGAGCGGCCGGCCCAACTGTTGCCGCGCCTCCTCGGTGTCTGCCTCGATGAAATCCACCACGCCGTGGACCAGGGCATGTTCCAGCCGCTTTTCCACGGGCGCCTGCCGCCACGACAGATCTTGGGTTCGCTTGCTGGCGGTGCCCTTCACCTGCCCGGCCAGCTCGACCAAACGCTCGGTGGCGTCGGGCCGCCGGTTGAAGAGCACGTCTTCCACGCGCTCGCGCACCTCCGCGGGCACGTCGGCGTACACGCCCAACTGGCCGGCATTGACGATGCCCATGTCCAGACCCGCGGCGATGGCGTGGGTGAGAAACACGGTGTGCATGGCCTCGCGCACGGAATCGTTGCCCCGGAACGAGAACGACAGGTTGGACACGCCGCCGGACAGGTGCACGCCCGGACAGGCCGCCTTGATGAGCGGCAGGGATTCAAGGAAGCTGCGTGCGTAATCGTTGTGTTCTTCGAGGCCGGTGGCCACTGCCAGCACGTTGGCATCGAAGATGATGTCTTCCGGCGAGAAATCCGCCCGCTCGACCAGCAGGCGATAGGCGCGCTGGCAGATTTCCAATCGGCGTGGCGTGGTCACCGCCTGCCCGGCTTCGTCGAAGGCCATCACCACCACGGCAGCGCCGTAGCCGCGACAGACGCGGGCCCGGGCCAAGAACTCCGCCTCGCCTTCTTTCAGGCTGATGGAATTGACGATGCCCTTGCCCTGCACGCACTTCAATCCCGCCTCGATGACCGCGAAATTCGAGCTGTCGATCATTATGGGCAGGCGTGCGATCTCGGGCTCGCTGGCCACGAGATTGAGGAACGCGGTGATCGCCTGCACGGAATCCAACATGGCTTCGTCCATGTTGACGTCGAGGATGTTGGCCCCGCCGCGCACCTGATCGAGCGCCACCGCCAGCGCCGCCGCGAAGTCGCCGGCTTTGATGAGGTTGGCGAACTTCCTCGAACCCGCGACATTGGTCCGCTCGCCTATAAGAATGAAGTTCGATTCCCGTCCGATGGTCAGCGTGTCGAGGCCAGCCAGGCGCAAGGGCCGCGTCGCTTTTTCGGGCCGCCGCCGCGGTGGTGCGCCCTGCACCGCTTGTGCGATGGCGCGAATGTGATCCGGGGTGGTGCCGCAGCAGCCGCCCACGATGTTGACCAGACCCGCAGCCGCCAGCTCGCCCACCAAGGCCGCCGTGTCCGCCGGGTGCTCGTCGTAGCCGCCAAAGGCATTGGGCAGGCCGGCGTTGGGGTAGCACAGGATGTACGAGCTGGCCTGCCGGGCCAGATCCTCGATGTACGGCCGCAACTGGGGCGCGCCGCCGCCGCAGTTCAGACCCACGGCCAAGGGTCGCGCGTGCTCGGTCGAGGTCAAGAACGCGTCGACGGTCTGGCCCGACATCAGGCGGCCGCTCTTGTCAGTGATGGTCCCTGACAGCATGACCGGCAGGCGCAGGCTTTTTTCGGCAAAAACCGCCTCGATGGCGCACAGGCAGGCCTTGAGCGTGAGCGTATCGAAAACCGTTTCAGCCAGAAGGATGTCGCAGCCGCCGTCGATCAGGCCGCGCACCTGTTCCGCATAGGCGTCCCGCATTTCATCGAAGGTCACCGCACGAAAGCCCGGCTCGTTCACCCGCGGCGAGAGCGAAAGCGTTTTGTTGGTGGGGCCGAGCGCGCCAGCCACCAGACGCGGCTGGCCGGGCGTCTTGGCCGAATAGCGGTCGGCCACCTCACGGGCCAGTCGCGCGCCAGCCAGGTTCAAATCGTAGACAGCCGATTCCAGCTGATAGTCGGCCTGGGCGATGCGCGTGCTGTTGAAGGTGTTGGTCTCGATGATGTCAGCGCCCGCGTCCAGATACTGGGCGTGCACGTCCGCCACGACATCCGGTCGGGTCAGCACCAACACATCGTTGTCGCCACGCAGATCATGCGTGTGCGAGGCGAAACGCGTGCCGCGAAAATCCGCTTCGCCAAGGCCGCGGCGCTGGATCATGGTGCCCATGGCTCCATCAATGACCAGAACGCGCTCTTGCAAGGCGCGCAGGAGCTGTTGGGTGCGATCGGTGCGGGTCATTTGGGCTGCTCTTTCTCGGTGGGCGATCCGGTTCTGACTGTTGGTTTGGGCCCGCCCGTTTGGCCCGGAACCTTGCGCGCAAACGCGCTCACCACGCCAAAATGAGGCGGGCGCTTCTCGCGCGAGGTGACCTCGCAGCGATCCACCACCAGCCCAGTATTTACCAGCCATTCTCGCACTGCCTGCGGCCGAAATCCCGCATGCACGTGGCCGTACCCATCGGTCACGTCGCGCTTCTCGTGGGCGGCCAGCGTGGTCACGACCAGATCCCCGCCGGGCCGAAGCACGCGCGCCGCCTCGGCCAACGCCCGCGCCGGCTCGGCCGCGTAGGTCAACAGGTTGAGCAGCAACACCTGGTCGAAGCTCGCGTCGGCGAAACGCAACGCCTGGACGTCGCCCAGGACAAAGTCCACGTTGGGCAGACCCTGCAATCGCTTGCGGCAGGCTTGCAAGACCTTGGGGCTGACATCCAGGCAGGTCACATGCCGGCTGCGCGGCGCCAACAGGGCGGCGATGGCTCCGTCACCCGACCCGGCGTCGAGCACGGCGCCCAGATGAAGCAGGCCCAGCATGCCGACCGCCGTGGCTTCCCAGGTGCGCCCCGGCGAGTAATGCCTTTCCATCTGGCCGGCCACCGTCTCGGGCCAATTGGCGGCGCCCTGTCGCGCCCGCAACACCGCCTGGCAGCGCTCCTGATCGCTTTGCAGGACCGGCTCGCTGAGTTCGCGGCCGAGGAGCACCCACAGCTTGTGCACATCGGTCGGCATGCTGGCGTCGTTCATCACGTAGTAGGCCAGCGAACCTTCGCGCCGATCGCGCAAGACACCCGCATCGCGCAGTTTGCCAAGATGTGTTGACACCCGCGACTGGGGCAATTGCGTTATTTGCGTAATTTCTGCAACCGTCAGTTCATTTCTTTCGAGAAGAAACACCAAGCGCAGTCGTGTCGAATCACCAAAAAGGTGAAACAGATCAACGGCTGCCGACAATGTATCCATCCGCAAATCCTGATGCGATGATTCCTCACAGTTGGGTCCTTGTCAAGCCGTCTTATCCAGTCCAACCTTCGTGCCGATTAGGTGACAAGTGAAGTCTCGAATACCTGAGGGTGGAACAGGCTTCATGGATCGCTTCGAGCTCAAGAGTGAGGCGGGTACGGGCGGGATGGGTACTGTGTATCAGGCAATCGATCGTCGGACTGGGGCTGTGGTTGCGCTCAAGGTTCTCCATGTTCGCACTGCCACCGAAAGCGCACGTTTCGACCAAGAGGCACGCCTCCTGGCGGAATTGTCACATCCCGGGATCGTTCGCTATTTCGATCGCGGGACGGCACCGCATGGGTCGCCTTTCATCGCCATGGAGTGGCTTGAGGGCGAGACCCTGGAAGAGCGCCTGTCGCGCGGGACATTGGGACCAGCAGCGGTGGCGCACCTGGCCTGTCGCGTGCTGGAGGCCCTGGCAGCGGCGCACGAGCGAGGGGTTGTCCACCGCGATATCAAACCGAGCAATGTCTTTCTGGTTGGCTGGAAGCTGACCGACACGCGCATCCTGGATTTCGGCATTGCCCGCCGGGTGCTTGATCCCAAACGCTTCACGCGCAAGGGATCAACGGTGGGGACGCCGCTTTACGCCTCGCCCGAGCAGGCGCGCGGCCGCCACGACGTGGATGGCCGGGCCGATATTTTTTCGCTCGGCTGCGTGTTGTACGAGGCCCTGACCGGCGAGCCGCCCTTTACCGGCGACACGCCCACCGAGGTGATGCAGAAGGTGTGCGCGGGGATGGTGGCTCCGCTGTCGTCGCGCCGACCCAACCTGCCGCCGGATCTGGAGCGGCTCATCCACCGCATGCTGATGCCCGATCCGGGCGCGCGGCCCCTGTCTGCCACGGCTCTCGCGGTCGAGTTCCGCAGCCTGGCGCAGCGTCTGGGGGACCTGGGCGAGGAAACCGCGTCGGCCAAGCCGCCCTCACCTTTGCGGGCAGGGTGCATCAGCGAATCCGAGGAACGCACGATCTGTGCGATGCTGGTTTCGTTGGCCCGGCGGCCGGTTGCCGATGGTCTGCGGCGGACGGCGCGCGATCGACGGATCGGTCCGCAGGCCGCGTTCCCCTGGCAAGCCGAGCACAAGACCTCGGAACTCAAGGACGACAGCCCGGAACGTCTCGCTGCCTTGGAATCCGCGATACGCGCGCTGGGTGGCGAGATTGATCGCCTCATCGATCGAACCCTGCTGGCCACGGCACCGGCCGTGGGTGCGGCCCGCGAGCAGGCCATGCAGATGGCGCGCGCGGCTCTGGTTGTGCGGGACATGGAGCCGGATGCCAAGATTGCGATTGGGTCCGGTCGCGCGTCCTTCATGGCGCGGGTTCCGGCTGGTCGACTGATGGACGCTTTGCCTGCGCTCATGCAGGGTCAGACGGCCGGCAGCATCCGTATCGATGAAAACACACGCCGGCTTCTGCCCGGCCGTTTCGTCGTCGGGGATTCCGATGGGGTGACGCTGCTGTTTGCCGAGGCAGGCGGGGCCGGGCCAGAGCGGCCGCGCAGCACGAGTGGACAGTCGGGCCGCCTTGTGGGACGAGAGCGAGAGCTCGACTTGCTGCTGTCGCTGCGCGAGGAATGCGTACGCGAACGGATGGCGCGTGCCGCCTTGGTGGTGGGAGGCGCTGGCATCGGAAAGTCGCGCCTGGCGCGCGAGTTCCTTTCCCTGTCTGGGGAGTCGGCCAGCAACATCATTCGCTGCACCGGAACCCTAGGTCGGCCCGAAACCGACTTCGCGTCGCTTGGCCCCGTGCTGGCTGGCGCTGGTATCAAAGATATAGGAACCCTGGCAGGGTCCCCATGCCCTCCCGCGATGGTGCGCGGCGAGCAAAGCTCGCCCACTCCCCCCGCGACGAGACGGGCGGCCGGCGATGTGAAGCGGGATTTCGTGCAATGGCTGCAGGCCAAGTGTGCAGACGGGGCGCCCATCGTCGTGTTGGAGGATCTGCAGTGGGCCGACGCGGCCAGCGTGCAAGCCCTGGACGAAGCCTTGGGCCTTCTCGCGGACCAGCCGCTGTTCATCTTGGCCCTGGGTCGGCCCGAGGTGGAAGAGCGTTTTCCCGGGTTGTGGGGAGAGCGCGTGGTCGAGTGCGTCCGGCTGGCCGCCCTGCCGCGCAGGTCCGGGCAAAGTCTGCTGCAGCTGCGAACGCCCCCGCTGACCGCGGAGGCCGAGCACTTCGTGCTTGAGCGCTGGGAAGGCAATCCCACGTTTCTGGAAGAGATGGCAGACGCGCTGGCCGCAGGCCGTTCGGGGGTCCCCGACGTCGTGCTGGCCGCGGTGGAGGCGCGTTTCGATTGCCTGCTACCCGAGGTTCGGCGGGTGTTGCGCGCGGCGAGTCTGTTCGGCGACAAATTCTTTTCGGCCGAATCGTTGGTCGCGGTGCTGGGTGAAGCAAGCCGGCGCGAGATGGGGGAATGGCTGGAAAATTTGGTCATGCGCGACCTGGTGCAGAGGCAGGCCGATGGCACCGAGGTGGCCTACCGCGTGCGCAACAAGCTGGTGCGCGAGGCCGCCTACCGCATGCTCACTTCAGCGGATCGCGTGCTCGGCCGCAGGCTGGCGCGCGCGTGGTTGCAAGGCGCCGGGCGCACCCTGCCCGACTACCTCAGCGGACCGCCCTCGCAATCAGGCCACCGGGCCACAGGAAGCTGACGGTTTCTCTGTGCCGGCGGCGCCCGCTGTGGTGAAATCCGCCTCGCACCATGTTTGCCGCCGCACCCCTGATTGCTCTTCTCCTGCTTGGTGAAAATCCGCCCGGCGCAACCACGACGACCGAGGTATGGGCTGGCCATCAGATCCTGCGGGGAATGCGGCACGTACGCCTGCACAGCGACGTGCCCGACGAAACCGAGAACTACATCATCGCGAGGGTGCAGCGAAAAGACGGCCACATCGAACTGCGCCAGCACTTTTGCCGGGTCGAAACCAAGCCGGTCAAAGGTGTGACCGTCGTCCTCGCGCCCACCGGTGTGGCGCGCATGCCCTCGTCGACCGTGGCCATCGACGTGGCGGCTGACGGCACAGTCAAGATCGCGCCTTGGGACGTGGCCTGGGGACGCGACGACATGGACGGCGACGGCAAACCGGGAGCCACCTTTACCGTCAGCGGAACCTTTTGCTCGGGCGATCTCTACGTCGCAAGCCAATCGCACTACACGGTCGAACGGGCGCAACTAGACCACAATGGTCTTTCCGGTGAATTCGCCATCGAGCAGAAACAGCAGATTCTCGGCGCGAGCGGTTTGTGTCTGCGGGCCATGGCGGGCGACAACAACGAATCGCAGAAAGGCACCTTCGCCTATCGACCGATGCCCGCCGGCACCACCTGCCAGTCGCTGGTCGGCAAACCCTG
>Ga0265316_10003388_pt1 | contig 16141 bp, 12 predicted proteins | sample 4522metaG_FD_202092 | JGI IMG/M metagenome (GOLD analysis project Ga0265316, IMG submission 202092) | Rhizosphere microbial communities from Carex aquatilis grown in University of Washington, Seatle, WA, United States - 4-5-22 metaG | ecosystem: Host-associated > Plants > Roots > Rhizosphere >...
AAGACAAAGGTAAAGCTTGAAGAGTTTCTGATTCAGGCTATTACCAGAGGAAGTGATGATGTCGGAAAAGTTCATATTCAAATAGAATATAAAAATGAAATATTTTATGGTTTTGGTGCCAACACTGACATAGTTACTGCATCAGTTGAAGCGTTTATTGATGCAATATCTAATTGTTTAAATTTAAATAGGAAATGATTCAAATGAATTTTATTTCATGAGTTCATGAACCTTGTTTTTAAAATTTTGTTTCATAATTAATTTGAATACTTAACTGAAAATCAAAATGAATACTGAGCCTAAGACATTATTTGAAAAAGTTTGGGAACGGCATGTTGTTCATCAAATTAAAAATGGACCTGATATTTTATATATAGATAAACATTTAATCCATGAAGTAACAAGTCCGGTTGCTTTTGATGGATTGGAAAAACGTGGAATAAAAGTTGCCCGGCCAAATCATACAATTGCTACATCTGACCATAATATTCCAACTCTTAATCAGGAACTTCCAATAAAAGAAGAGCTTTCCAGGATACAAGTTCAAAAATTAACAGAGAATTGTAATAAAAATGGCATCAAATTATATGGACTTGGCCATCCTTACAATGGAATTGTTCATATTATTGGCCCTGAATTGGGTATTACACAACCTGGTATGACAATAGTTTGTGGCGATAGCCACACTGCGACGCATGGTGCATTTGGTTGTATTGCCTTTGGTATTGGTACCTCTGAAATCGAAATGGTTTTAGCAACCCAATGCATCATTCAAACCAAACCTAAAACTATGCGGATATCAATAAATGGCAAATTAGGAAAAGGTATCACTTCAAAAGATATTATACTTTATATTATTTCGAAACTTTCTGCTTCTGGTGGAACCGGGTATTTTGTTGAATTTGCTGGTAATACGATAGAAAATTTAAGCATGGAAGCCCGTATGACAATCTGTAATATGGCTATTGAGATGGGAGCACGTGGAGGAATGATTGCGCCCGATGAAGTTACTTACAATTATTTAAAAGATCGGGAATTCTCTCCAAAAAGTTCCGATTGGGACGAAGCAAAAACTTATTGGAGTACATTACATTCAGATAAATCCGCACATTTTGATAAGGAAGTTTCATTTGAAGCAGAAGATATTGAACCTATGATTACATATGGTACTAATCCGGGAATGGGAATTAAGATAAATGAAAGTGTACCTGAATTAGAAGAGAATTCTAAAGCATTAGAATATATGGGTTTAAAACCAGGTCAAAAATTAGTTGGAAAAATTGTGGATTACGTTTTTATTGGAAGTTGTACAAATGGCAGAATTGAAGATTTCAGGGCATTTGCCAGTATTATAAAAGGAAAGAAAAAAGCAGAAAATATTACCTGTTGGATCGTTCCAGGATCAAAACAAGTTGAAAATCAAATCATAAAAGAAGGGTTGAAGGATATTTTCGACGCTTCCGGTTTTCAATTACGTCAACCTGGATGTTCAGCCTGCCTTGCAATGAATGAAGATAAAATACCGGCAGGGAAATATAGTGTGTCAACGTCTAATAGGAATTTTGAAGGTCGTCAGGGTCCCGGATCACGCACGTTTCTGGCAAGTCCATTGACAGCAGCTGCGGTAGCTATTACTGGTAAAATTACTGATATTAGAGAAATATTATAATTTTTTTGACAGGAATTAAAGAATTGAAAAGTTATGGAAAAATTTTCTACTATAGTTTCAACTTGTGTGCCTCTTAAAATTGAAAATATTGACACTGACCAGATTATACCTGCCAGGTTTCTAAAAGCTACTAATCGGGTCGGTTTTGGTGAAAATCTTTTTAGAGACTGGCGTTTCGATCATAATGACCTGCCGAAAAATGATTTTGTACTAAACAACCCAAAATACCAGGGAAAAATACTGGTTGCAGACAGAAATTTTGGTTCAGGATCAAGTCGGGAGCATGCCGTCTGGGCTTTGTATGATTATGGTTTCAAAGTTGTTGTATCAAGCTTTTTTGCTGATATTTTTCAAAATAATAGCCTTAATTGCGGATTACTGCCAGTGCAAATAACCGATAATTTCTTAGCAACAATTTTCTTTTCAATAGAAAAAAATAATAATACTGAATTAAAAATAGATCTTCTCAATCAGACTATTACTATAGTTTCTTCGAATGAATTTGAAGTATTTCAAATTAATCCTTATAAAAAAGAATGCTTGTTAAAAGGTTTTGATGACATTGAATTTCTTTTAAGCATAAAGGATAAGATTTCGGCATTTGAAAAATCAATTTAATCGAATTATTATTTATACAATTATGTAATTTAAAAGTATAATTAAATATATATAAATAATTAATATTTAATATTATATGAATATTTGATTAATAATATAAGCTTTATGAAAATAGAAATAATGGATACAACACTAAGGGATGGCGAACAAACCACTGGTGTTTCCTATACCGATAGTGAAAAATTAAATGTAGCAAGGGTATTGCTTGATGAAGTAAGAATTGATCGTATAGAAGTAGCATCTGCCCGTGTTTCAGAAGGAGAGTATAAAGGTGTTCAAACTATTACCAACTGGGCAAGAAAATCAGGTTTTATTGAAAAAGTTGAAGTACTAGGGTTTGTAGACGGAACCCTGTCTTTGGATTGGATAAATAATGCAGGCGGAAAGGTTATTAATTTGTTATGTAAAGGTTCAAAGAAACATTGTCTGGAACAGTTGCACAAATCTCCTGAAGAACATTTAGCAGGTATAAAAAACTTAATTAAACATGCCAGCAAACTCGATATTAATGTAAATATTTATCTTGAAGACTGGTCTAATGGTATGCGTAATTCAAAAGATTATGTTTTATTTATGATCGATTCACTTAAAAGTGAAAATATTAAACGGTTTATGTTACCTGACACGCTTGGCATTATGAACCCTGACGAAGCCTACTTTTTTTGCAAAGAAATGATAGGCCGTTACCCTGAATTGCATTTTGACTTTCACTCTCATAATGATTATGATTTGGCAACAGCCAATGTTTATATGGCAATTAAGGCAGGTGTTAAAGGAATTCATACCACTGTCAATGGTTTGGGGGAACGGGCAGGAAACGTACCATTGGCTAGTGTAGTGGCAGTTATAAAAGATCAATTAAAGTATGAATTGAATGTTCAAGAGTCAAAACTAACAAATATTAGTCGTCTTGTGGAATCTTTTTCTGGTATTCGTATTCCTGCAAATAAGCCTGTTGTTGGAGAATATGTATTTACTCAATGTGCTGGAATACATGCAGATGGAGACAATAAAAACAAATTGTACTATAACGATTTACTTCCGGAACGATTTGGCCGCGAAAGACAATATGCTTTAGGCAAAATGTCAGGAAAAGCCAATATTAAGCAGAACCTTGAGGAACTGGGCATAGAATTGACACCTGATGAAATGAGAATTGTAACTGAACGGATAATAGAATTAGGAGATAAAAAAGAACATGTAACCCGTGAAGATCTTCCATTTATTATTGCAGATGTTTTAAATAGCAGTACTATTGAGAATAAAATAAAAATAAAAAATTATAGTTTATCTGTTGCGCATGGGTTAAGATCTATAGCAACTTTAAAGTTAGAAATAGAAGGTAAAGATTATGAAGAAACAGCTGCTGGTGATGGACAATATGATGCTTTTATGAGGGCACTTAATCGGATTTACTGCAAACTTGGTAAAAAAGAACCTATACTTATTGATTATTTGGTTACTATTCCTCCCGGAGGTCAAACCGATGCTTTAGTTGAAGCCTTTATAACTTGGGAACTTGAAGGTAGGGAAATTAAAACAAGAGGCCTTGACCCGGATCAAACGGTAGCAGCAATCAAAGCAACAATGAAAATGTTAAATTTAATGGAAAACTCCTCGAAGTAAGTACCTAAATTGAAAAAAATCGACACAAAATAATTATTAATTCTGTTTTAGAATGAGGAAAAATTACAAAATTGCATTAATTCCCGGTGATGGAACCGGGCCTGAGGTTGTTAGGGAAGGAATTAAAGTTTTAGATACTGTAGCAAATAAATTTGGATTTAAAATTGATTATACAAAATTCGATTTTGGAGGTGAACGATATCTTCGAACTGGAGAGATTTTGCCTGATTCAGCTATTAACGATTTAAAATCATTTAATTCAATTTTTCTTGGGGCTATTGGACACCCTGATGTAAAACCGGGAGTCCTTGAAGTAGGTATTCTATTGAAAATGCGATTTGGTTTAGATCAATACATAAATTTACGGCCGGTAAAACTATATCCAGGCGTTGAAACCCCATTAAAAGGTAAAGGTCCGGAAGATATTGATTTTGTTGTAATTCGTGAAAATACAGGAGGAATCTACACAGGCATCGGTGGAGTTGTACAACCTGGAACATCAAATGAAATTGCAACTCAGGTAATGATTTATTCCCAACCTGTTGTTGAGCGCTGTGTTAAATTTGCTTATGAGTATACTAGAAAAAGAAATCAAAGAAAACAATTGACACTTGTTCATAAATGTAATGTTTTAACTTATTGCGGAGATCTCTGGGTCCGAGTTCATAAAGAAATAGGCGACAAATATTATAAAGATATTAAACAGGATTACAATCATGTTGATGCTGCAGCAATGTGGTTTGTTAAATCGCCAGAGTTTTATGATGTTATAGTAACAGAAAACCTTTTTGGGGATATCATTTCAGATATTGGTGCAATAATCCAGGGAGGACTTGGTATTGCAGCTGGAGGTAATATTAACCCTGAGGGAGTTTCAATGTTTGAACCTATGGGTGGTTCAGCTCCAAAATATTCAGGTAAGAACATAATAAACCCTTTAGCAGCAATAAGCGCAGTAGGCATGATGCTTGAAAATCTTGGTGAAATTGAAGCTGCAAGAGCTATTGATAAAGCAATCAGTGATTCTCTTGCTTCGGGTAAGATTAAGAGTTTGGCTGTGGGCAAAATGGGAATTAGTACTTCAGAAGTTGGTGACTTAGTTGCAAAAAAATTGTAAATGGACCTGATTATTTCAAATTAATATTGTCCTATAATTAATATTATGTTAAATTATAAAATTAAATTTTAAGGAGGCAATACCTCCTTAAAATATTACCAACCCATCTCCTGTTTTAATTGATTTAATTTATCGTTTAATAATAGTTGCATATAAAAACTTCTTAAACTTTTGGCAGCATCATCAGCTTTAGGATTTATTAAGTGGGCTTTTTCCATATATGGCAATCCGGTTTTCAATTCTTGATCACGTTTTTTAATTAATTCCTGGTATTTATTATTATCATTTTCACTTGTTGCAGAATCATTTTCTTTAACAGCCTTATTATAATAGATAACACCTAAATTATAATATGCATCATAATAATTTGGATCAACTTCAGTTGCATTGGTATAGGAAATTACCGCTTTATCCGGTTGTCCCATTTTTTCGTAAAGTGTTCCCTCAGCAAATGAAAATGAAGCATTGTTTGGTTCTTTTTCTTTTGCCTTATTTAAAAAATTCAAGGCTTCCTGAGATTCTCCAGTCCTTAAATAGATATTGATTAAATCTACTAAAGTTGAAATTTCATTTGGATACAATTCATTACCCTTTAAAATAATGGCTATTGCATTAGCAGTATCCCCTTTTAACAAATATGAATTTCCAATCAAAGAATAAATGCTTCCACCATTATAATTATAAAATGCCGCTTTTTTGAAATAATCGATCGCTTTATCATATTGCTTTGAATTAAAAGCAGCAAGTCCGCAATTAAAGATCATTGGAGTATCAATTTTATTTTTATAAATAGGACTTGTTTCGATAGAAAGTTCTAACTCAAATAAATCTAGTGCTTTATCAAAACGTTTAATATTGAACTCTGTTATTGCTTTATTAATGGCAATAGTTGAAAGTTCAATTAATTGTAAATCTACTTCCTTGTTTATTCTTTTCTTTGGATCTAAATCAATAGCTTTCTGGTAGCATGAATATGCCTCAACAATAGGATTTTCAAACAAAGCAGTATACTTTGAATCAGTGGACTTTCCAATAGCCTGTAAAATCTGACCTCTTACAAACCAAGTTTTAGGTAAAGCTTTGGTTTCGTCATTATCTTTTGCGGCCTGGATAGCTTCCCATGCCTTATCCAATTCACCTTTTTCAAGCGCAGACTGGGCTGTACTTACCATCTTTTTTTGGGCACTAGTAGATAAGATTAAGAATAATGCCAGTGTTAGGAGAGCGATTTTTTTCATAATATCTGTTTTTGATTTTTTATTTTGGCAAAAATAAAAAAAAATTATAATTCAATGAAATCAAGTGAATTATTCTTCAGTATTTTGTACTTCCTCTTCACTAAAATCTTTACTTTCTTCATCTGGACTCTTTGGAACCTGTGCTACAGCAGCAATTGAATCGTTATCTTTAATATTAATAAGTTTAACTCCCTGAGTTGCTCTGCCAGTTAGCCTGAATCCGGATACCGCAAATCTAATTGTTATACTAGCTTTTGTAATAATCATAAGGTCCTCATTATCCGTAATTCCTTTAATAGCAATTAATTTTCCTGTTTTATCAGTTATATTTATTGTTTTTACACCTTTGCCACCACGATTGGTAATACGGTAATCAGAAATGTCAGATCGTTTACCAAAACCATTTTCTGAGACTACCATAATTGTAGTTTCGAGGTTGGATAAACAAATCATTCCAACAACTTCATCATTCATATCATTTGTTAGTCTAATTCCTCTTACTCCTGAAGCATTTCTACCAACAGGTCTAACAGTACCTTCCTTAAATCTAATAGCTTTTCCGGATTTAATTGCCAACAAAATTTCATTTTTTCCATTCGTAAGTTTTGCTTCAATAAGACTATCATTTTCTCTGATATTTATTGCATTTATACCATTTTGTCTTGGTCTGGAATATGCCTCAAGTAAAGTTTTTTTGATAATACCTTTCTTTGTACAAAGAATGATATAGTTATTCTTAATAAATTGTTCATCAGTTAAATTTGGTACGTTAATGAATGCTTTAATAGAATCATCGGGATCAATACTTAATAGATTTTGCACGGCTCTTCCTTTTGAAGATTTAGTTCCTTCAGGAAGATCATAGACCTTTAGCCAGAAGCACTTTCCCTTTTCAGTGAAGAATAGAATTGTGTTGTGCATAGTGGCACTAAACATGTGTTCAAGAAAATCTTCATCTCTTGTAGTTCCTGATTTTGAACCAACCCCTCCCCTTCCTTGAGTACGGAATTCTATCAATGGGGTTCTTTTTATATATCCTAGATGAGATATTGTAATTACCATGTCATCATTGGAATAAAAATCTTCAGGGTTAAATTCACTTTCATCAGGAAGGATTTCAGTTCGTCTTTTATCAGAGTATTTATCTTTAATCTGTATTAATTCTTCTTTTATTATATTCATTCTTAAAGATTCATCTGATAAAACATTATTAAGATATTCAATGATTTTAACAAGCTCATTAAATTCATCCTTAATTTTATCCCGCTCCAGACCGGTAAGGCGTTGCAATCTTAATTCGAGAATTGCTTTTGATTGGATATCAGTCAAATTAAAATTCTCTATTAACCCATTTTTTGCATCATCGGGTGTTTTGGATGACCGAATAAGATTTATTACCTCATCCAAATGATCAAGTGCAATTAATAACCCTTCAAGAATATGTTTTTTCTTTTCTGCTTCCTCAAGCTCAAACTTACTTCGGCGAACTACAATATCATGTCTATGTTTTACAAAATAATGAATAAGTTGTTTTAAGGTCAAAGTCTTTGGTCGTCCATTTACTAAGGCTATATTGTTAACATTATATGCAGTTTGTAATTGAGTATATTTTAATAATTTATTTAAAACAATATTTGCTGAAGCATCTTTTTTGCAAATAATAACTATTCTCATTCCGTCCCTGTCACTTTCATCATTGATATAGGAAATTCCTTCTATTTTCTTTTCATTTATAAGATCTGCCGTTTTTTGAATAAGTTCAGCTTTATTGACCATATAAGGAATTTCTGTAACAATGATCTTTTCACGTCCACTTTCTGTTGTTTCAATTTCTGACTTTGCCCTGACAATAATTCTGCCTCGTCCAGTTTCAAAAGCTTCCCGAATACCTGAAGTTCCATAAATGATTCCCCCGGTTGGAAAATCTGGTCCTTTTACGTACTTCATAATTTCTTCAATTGTTATTTCATTATTATCGACATAAGCTATTGTTGCATCAATAATTTCTGATAAATTATGAGGAGGCATATTTGTTGCCATACCAACAGCAATTCCTGAAGTTCCATTGACTAGGAGATTTGGGATACGTGTGGGCAGTACTGTCGGCTCTTCCAGGGAATCATCAAAGTTTAACTGAAAATCAACTGTATTTTTTTCGATATCAGTGAGCATTTCTTCTGTAATATGGTTTAATCGTACTTCTGTATACCGCATTGCAGCAGGGCTGTCTCCATCGAGTGAACCAAAATTGCCTTGTCCATCAACCAGTGGATAACGTAATGACCAGGATTGCGCCATCCGAACCATTGCATCGTACACAGAAGTATCACCATGTGGATGATATTTTCCTAAAACTTCTCCAACTATTCTGGCAGATTTTTTATAAGAACGATTTGAAGCTAAACCTAATTCAGACATACCATACAAAACCCGACGATGAACCGGTTTTAGGCCATCCCTGACATCAGGTAATGCTCTTGAAACAATGACCGACATAGAATAATCTATGTAAGCGGTCTTCATTTCTTCTTCAATATTAATTTGAACGATCCTTTCTCCTTCAGCCATGTGAATATTTTTATTCTAGTTTATTTGAAAAACACGAATTTAGGCAATTATTAACTAAAATCTATTCCTTTTTTTTATTTAATTATTAACATTTAAAGTTTAAAAATAATTGTCAGATTTAGACTATATTTGCAGACAGAATAGGACATTTGTAGTTGCACAGAATTATTTATCATTTTTTCTGCTATAATAAATTATGGTAACTGATTTATTGAAGATTCAAATTTGAATTTATAATATGGATGCGAAATTTTCACAGAAAATAAAGGATGTATTGTCTTATAGCAAAGAGGAAGCGATTCGTTTGGGTAATGCTTATATTGGACCTGAACATTTTTTCCTTGGAATTTTAAGAGAAGGAGATGGTGTTGCAATTGAAATTTTAGCTGAAATGGGAATTGACTTTAATGATTTAAGAAAAACTGTCGAACTTTCAATCCAACCTGAAGGCATAATTAAGATTAAAGATACAGATAATTTACCCTTGCTTAAATCTTCCGAAAGAATTTTGAAGATGGTATATTTAGAAGCACGTGCATTGAAAAATATGACTATTAATACTGGCCATTTACTTTTAGCTATCCTTCGTGATGAATTTAGTACTATTTCAAGAATTTTATCTGAGAAAAGTGTCAGTTATAATGCTGTCAAAAACGAAATGGAAATCAGGCAACCTCAAGGGAATGCAGATTATGGTGACGAAGATGATGAACGAGGTGCAGCATTTGGAGGAGGTAAACCTGGTAGTTCTCAAAATCCTCAACCTGGAAAATCAAGCTCTGACACTCCTGTCCTCGATAACTTTGGGGTTGATTTGACCAAAGCTGCCGATGAGGGACGACTTGATCCCATTGTTGGCAGAGAAAGAGAAATTGAAAGATTGGCACAAATATTAAGCAGGAGGAAAAAGAATAATCCTATATTAATTGGCGAACCAGGAGTTGGTAAATCGGCTATAGCAGAAGGACTTGCCCTGAGAATAATACAACGAAAGGTTTCCAGGGTTCTTTTTGGAAAAAGAGTTGTTGCACTTGACTTAGCATCTATTGTTGCTGGAACTAAATATAGAGGTCAATTTGAAGAACGAATGAAGGCAATATTAAATGAACTTCAAAAAAACGCCAATGTAATTCTGTTTATTGATGAAATTCATACTATTGTTGGTGCCGGAGGAGCAACCGGATCGTTAGATGCAGCCAATATGTTGAAACCGGCTCTTTCACGAGGAGAAATTCAATGCATCGGTGCTACTACATTAGATGAATACAGACAGCATATTGAAAAAGATGGTGCACTTGAAAGACGCTTTCAAAAAGTCATGGTAGAACCTACAACAATTGAAGAGACATTTGAAATATTAAATAATATTAAAGAGCGTTATGAAGATCATCATAATGTTACCTATACTAATGATGCTATTGAAGCCTGTGTTAAACTAACTGCCCGTTATATTTCTGATAGACATCTGCCAGATAAAGCAATAGATGCATTAGATGAATCCGGATCCAGAGTCCATATATCAAATATAATGGTTCCGGAACGAATACTACAACTTGAAAAAGAAATTGAAGAAACCAAGAAGGAAAAAATAAAATCTGTTAAAAATCAGAATTTTGAGCGTGCCGCGAGTTTTCGTGATCGTGAAAAAGAACTTCAGGAACGTTTAGATATTGAAAAACAAAAATGGGAAAATGAATTAAGTAAAAATAGGATAACAGTAGATTCAGAAAAAGTAGCAGAAGTTGTTGCAATGATGACTGGTGTTCCAGTGCAACGAATTGCACAAGCAGAAGGTTCACGTTTGTTGAAGATGGCAGATGAATTAAAAGGTAGTGTTATTGGACAGGATGAAGCAATTGAAAAAGTAGTTAAGTCAATTCAGCGCAATCGTGCAGGTTTAAAAGATCCTAATAAACCAATAGGTACTTTCATTTTCCTTGGGCCAACAGGCGTTGGTAAAACTCAATTAGCAAAAGTTTTGGCCAAATATCTTTTCGACAGCTTCGATAATCTTATTCGTGTCGACATGAGCGAATATATGGAGAAATTTTCCGTATCTCGGCTTGTTGGCGCTCCTCCAGGATATGTAGGGTATGAAGAAGGTGGACAACTTACTGAAAAAGTCAGAAGAAAGCCATATTGCGTTGTTTTACTAGACGAGATTGAAAAGGCACATCCTGATGTTTTTCACATTTTATTACAAGTTCTTGATGAAGGAATATTAACTGATAGTTTAGGAAGAAGAGTAGATTTTAAAAATACAATCGTTATCATGACTTCCAATATTGGAACTCGTCAACTTAAAGACTTTGGACAGGGAGTGGGATTCAATACTAACTCAAAGACTGCTCAGGCAAATGAATATGCAAAAAGCGTTATTCAAAATGCATTGAAAAAAACATTTGCACCTGAGTTTCTAAATAGAATAGATGATGTGGTTTTATTTAATACTTTATATAAAGAACAATTATCTCAAATTATCGATATTGAACTTAAGGGTTTATATGATAGAATTCATGCATTGGGTTATAAGGTAATATTAACAGATGAAGCTAGGGATTTTATCATTGAACGTGGATATGATATTCAATTTGGTGCACGACCGCTAAAAAGGGCAATTCAAAAATATTTGGAAGATCCTATGGCTGAAGTTATTATAAAAGCCAATATTCGGGAAGGTGATAATATTAAGATTGGTTTTGATAAAGAATCCCAGGAAATAAAAATAGATATCGAACCTATAGAAGTTAAAGGTAATATTAACAGTAATTAATTTGTAACTGCTATTAAATCGAATTCCGATGCTCCAATAATTTTTACTTGGTAAAAATTTCCAATTTTTAGTGGTTTTTTCGATTTTAAGTATACTTCATTATCCACTTCAGGTGAATCAAACTCTGTTCTTCCAATATATTCATTTTCAAATCTATCTATGATTATTTTGTAATTTTTATCAATCCTGTTTTGATTAATTTCAAGTGATATTTTTTGTTGAATAGCCATAATATTGTTTGCCCGTTGTAACTTAATTTTTTCAGGAATTGAATTTTTGAAGTGTTTAGCTGAGTATGTATTTTCTTCATTCGAATAAGTAAATATCCCTAATCGTTCAAACCGTGCATCTTTTACAAATTCTTCCAGTTCATAAAAATCCTTCTCAGTCTCTCCAGGATGACCGGTCAATAAGGTAGTGCGTATTGCAATACCAGGAACAATTTTCCTTATATTTTCTATGAGTTTTATTGTTTTCTGTTTATTTAAGCCACGCCGCATTTTTTTTAATATACGATCACTTATATGTTGAATTGGCAGATCAATATACTTGCACATTTTAGAATTTTCATTCATTAGATTAAGTATATCCAGTGGAAATCCTAAAGGATATGCGTAATGCAACCTGACCCATTCAATTCCCTGAATATCACATATTTTTTTAACCAGGTAAGACAATTGGTAATTATTATAAAGATCCTTTCCATAGTAACTAATATCCTGTGCAATTAAAATAATTTCCTTAACGCCATTCTCAACAAGTTTACATGTTTCTTCTATCAAATCATCAATTAAAAAAGATTTATATTTCCCCCTGATTATAGGTATGGCACAAAAGCTGCATTTTCTGTTGCATCCTTCTGAGATTTTTAAGTAAGCATAATGAGACGGAGTAGATAAAAATCTTTCACCAATTAATTCATTTTTAAAATGAAATCCTAAAGATTCAACCACTTCTTTAATATTTTTTACTCCAAAAAACCGATCTACTTCAGGTAATTCATAGCGTAAAATACTAGCATATCTTTCAGAAAGACAACCAATAACATATAAATTATCAATTTTATGATTTCGTTTGTCATGAATATATTTAATTATGGTGTCAATTGATTCCTTTTTCGCATCATTAATAAATCCACATGTATTAATGATAACTGTCCTCGCCTCTGAGTTCTCTTTATTAAATTCAATTTTTATGGAATTAGCTGATAATTGTTTCATCAATCTTTCCGAATCAACAATATTTTTTGAACATCCAAGTGTGATAACTAAAATTGAATCTGTAATTTTTATTCCTGATTTGACAAACATTTATATTAATATTTAATATTAATCTTTAATGCTTTAAAAAATGATTGATTTTTAAGAATGAGATTAAAATACAAAATATAATTCGACATTCTCTTTAATGTATTTTAATATGGAAAATATATTAATTTATTTATTAAACAAAGATTCTACAAATTCATCTTTATTGAAAATTTGCAAATCATTTATCCCTTCTCCAATTCCAATAAATCTAATTGGAATTTTATGTTGATCTGATATTCCAATTACTACTCCACCTTTAGCGGTTCCATCAAGTTTTGTAAGAGCAATAGCGGTTACATTTGTAGAATTAGTAAACTGTTTCGCCTGTTCAAATGCATTTTGCCCTGTTGAAGCATCTAAAATCAATAATACCTCGTGAGGGGCTTCAGGTATAAGCTTACCAATTACATTTTTTATTTTTGATAGTTCATTCATAAGATTAACTCTGTTGTGCAAACGGCCAGCAGTGTCAATAATTGCAACGTCCATTTCTTTTGAAATAGCTGAAGCAACGGTATCGTAAGCCACTGAAGCCGGATCTGCGCCCATCTGTTGTTTAATGATATCAACACCAACTCTTTCAGACCATATCATTAATTGATCAATTGCAGCCGCCCTGAAAGTATCGGCTGCACCGATTAAGACTGTTTTCCCTGCCTGTTTGAACTGATATGCTATTTTCCCAATAGTTGTAGTTTTTCCTACTCCATTTACACCAACAACAAGAATAATAAATGGTTTTGACAAAATTTGTTTAAAATATTCTGTATTGGTATCATTTTTATTTTCTTTCAATAGGTAGGCAATTTCTTCCTTGAGAATTAAATTTAATTCACTTGTATTAAGAAATTTATCCCTTTGAACACGCAACTCAATTCTTTTTATTATTTTCAAAGTTGTTTCAACCCCAACATCTGAAGAAATCAGTACCTCTTCCAGATTATCTAGTACTTCATCATCAATCTTTGATTTTCCAATAATTGCCCGGGATAATTTTTTAAACAAGTTATCCTTAGTTGTTAATAAACCTTTTTCAACATTACTTGTTTTATTATTTCTGAAAAGGCCCATTAATTTGAAATTAAATTTGAGTTAATAATTACATTTAATGTATATAAAAAAAGCTTTCTTAACCAAGAAAGCCTTTTTTATAAAATTCTTAGTTATATTACTTTGATAGGAAATCTTTTACAAATTCATTGTGCATAACTTCTTCTTTGAAACTGTATGCACCAGTTTCAGGTGATTTTACCATTTTAATAACTCGGGTAAAGTTTTTCCCAACACCTGTCTGTAAAGTTGCTACTACTTTCTTTGCCATAATTTAGTAATATTTATTTAATCTCTTTATGTAGAGTTACTTTTTTTAGAATTGGATTATACTTTTTTAATTCCATCCGTTCAGGTGTGTTTTTCTTGTTCTTGGTAGTAATGTATCTTGACATTCCATTCATACCACTATCCTTATGTTCAGTACATTCAAGAATCACCTGTATTCTATTCCCTTTTTTCGCCATAGATATAAAATAATTAATTAATTAATTTAGTAGGAACAAATATATCCCTTTTGTTTAGCATCTTCCAATGCTTTCTTTAAACCTTTTTTGTTAATATCTCTCATTCCTGATGCTGATACTTTTAAAGTTATCCAACGGTTTTCTTCCTCTAAGAAAAATTTCTTTGAAAAAAGATTTGGATCAAAAGTTCTCTTAGTCCGTCGTTTAGAATGCGAAACATTATTTCCAATTAATGAAGTTTTTCCTGTAATTTGACAAACTTTAGACATTTTATATAAAATTTAATTTTTTTAAAATAGTTTGCAAAGTAATTGAATAAAACTGAATATTACAAGAATATAAAAATAATTTTGGTACAATGATAAAAGAGTAAACATATTCATCCGGACTTTTTCAAAATTAATCTAATTTGACTCTGTATCCCTTAATAAGCCTATATTTTTATTTTTGTTTTAAGAAAAAAAGTACTGTTTTCAATTAAAAAAGGATTGCTTGATGGCAGAACTCTATTTTCTTTTGTGCCGGTTTTATCCTTCTTGCATTTGGCTGTATCCGTTGAATGACGTAGTCTAAGGTTAAATAATAGCATAAACAGATGCGTATTTTTTCCACAAAATTTGAAAAGGCCGTTTTGCCTTTAGCCTTGACCCGTCTTAACAATTCTAACAAAAGGTAAGCAATCAGGGCTACAAAAATTTGAGATTTAACGGCATTGTGGCTTGTACCAACAAATGTTTTTACATTCAGGTTCTGCTTTAATAGTTTGAAAAATGTTTCTATGTCCCATCTCCTCTTGTAAAGAGCTGCAACTGTGGATGCTTTCCATTCCAGGTTGTTAGTGGTTATTTCCAATGTGGTATTCCTGTCTTCATTATAAACCACCACCCTGCGGAGTATTTCCTTGTTCAAGCCGATAGCTATTGCTTTTGTCCCGGTTAGATAAATGAGTTCGTCTTTTAAAATATGCTGATCCGTATCTTGGGGCAAATCTAATTCTTCAATAGCTTCATATACCGTATTGTCTTTAATGCGTGTTACAAAGGTATTCACTGCCTTTATTCTGGCTTTTATTACTTCAAAATCCCAATATCCTTTATCTTCTAAAATAATGGTGCCCTTTGGGAATACAGTTTGTTCAAACCCTTTGCTGTCATGGACGGAGGCTTCTCCAATGCAGACTAAGTTTGGGAGCATTAATGCTTCGTCCCATTGGGTATGGATTTTAATGCCCCCTTTAGCTGTCCGGAACTTTGCCCAGTCAAACATGCTCAAACATAAGCTTATTGTACTGCTATCACGGATTAGAATAGTTTTTTCTTTAACTTCTTTAATTATCGTTTGGTCAGCATACTTGCTTAGGCTGCTTCCATAGTATAGCAAAAGTTCGTTATATATTTGTTCGAACACCTGCCAGTTACGTTTTTTGTTGCCATCGCCCATAGTCGATTTAGCTGGGCTTTGAAGTAAACCAAGGTCTTTTATAAATGTTTCGCTAACCCCTATGCCAACCGATATGTCTTCCAAAGTGCTACATTTACAAAGCTGTCCGAACAATAACGCAACCAGCTGGTCGTATGTCTTATATCTTGAGCAGTATTTGTCGCTTTTAAACTTAGAAATACACTTATGAAGTAAATACGAAGGAATTAAATCTATTATCTGACGAAGTACAGGTTTATTATTATTTTTGTTTCTGCGGAAAAGG
>Ga0265316_10003392_pt1 | contig 16134 bp, 11 predicted proteins | sample 4522metaG_FD_202092 | JGI IMG/M metagenome (GOLD analysis project Ga0265316, IMG submission 202092) | Rhizosphere microbial communities from Carex aquatilis grown in University of Washington, Seatle, WA, United States - 4-5-22 metaG | ecosystem: Host-associated > Plants > Roots > Rhizosphere >...
TCTGGGAGCTGACAAAGCCTATGACGTTCCAGAGTTTGTGGAAGATCTTCGCGACATACGAGTGACGCCCCATGTGGCACAGAAACGTGAAGGATCCTCCATTGATGCACGCACCGTTCGACACACCCATGATGTCCAGCACATCAGATCTGGCGTTGCCGCTGGTACGCTCATTGGCACGCTTTTGCTTGAGGTGTCTGGCGGACAACGCAGCTTTTGGTGCTTTTGACGCGTATTTCTGGCGGAAAACCGGCTATCTGGAGCATAAATCCATTGCAGAAGAGTTATCGTCTCGCCCTAGGGGCTAAAGGGAGCGCGGGAGCGCTCCTTTTGCTGCTTGTTCTGCCCGGGACGCTGATTGTTCTCCCCCTCGGGACGAGGGAGTACGCCCAAAGAAGCGAAATCCCCTCATCGTTGAGTATATTATCCCAAGGGGAGAGAGGATATGAAACACATGGCCTTTCCGGCATTCCTGATCGCGTGCATAGCCTTGATCGGTTCCTGCTCGTCGTTTGCCTACCTTCAATCCGACGACTATCGCCAGGCCGGAATCCGTGTGACTACACATGCAGCGGATGTCACAGACTTGAAGGTGGTCAATCGATGGTCCAGCGAGTTCATATTCACATACGCTGCTGAGGACGTGGGAATATGGGCCGCCAATCGGCTGGCAAAAGACGGGCGGCATGACGTTCTGGTTTTCGTCGAGCTCATTTCGGCTTCCATTCCTCCTGTCACAGGCACCATGGAGGACCAGATCATGTGGAGGATAACCGTGTACGCGCTTCCCGCGGAGAACTCGGCCAAATAGGGCGGCGGCGCTTCTTCCGCCTTTTTTGAGCGCACCACAGCATTCCGTATGCTTCTGTACGCTACCGCACAGAAGCGTTTGAACAGAATTAGCAAGAATCACTGCCATCATGAGCAATACCCAATTGAAGTTGGCCGTGGTTGACATGCCGAAACCACAACATAACCAGCTGCTCGCCGCTGTGACCAAGGCCGAAGCTGACCGTCTTTTCCCTTACCTGGAGCCGGTCTCACTGTCGTTGGGTGAGACCCTCATCGAGAACAAGGGCAAGTATCAGCACGCCTATTTTCCTACCACGGCCATTGTGTCCCTCATGTACGTGGAACCTGAACTGGCCGCCGAAGTTGCCATCATCGGCAACGATGGAATTGTGGGCATTCCCCTGTTCCTGGGCGATGGAGTGACAGCGTATCGGGCCGCTGTCTATGTTCCCGGCCAAGCGTATCGGCTGGAGGGACAGGTGCTCAAGCGGGAATTTGAACGCGCAGAGTCGTTCCGCAGTCTCCTGCTGCGGTACGCCCTGACCCGCCTTCGTCAGGCGGCTCGACCAGTCGCAACTATGTGAGGGCCCTCGCCGTCTGACCCGTGGGCCGTACACGAACCCACGGCAGCGCCGCGTGTCTGTACACCCCCGATTCTGCATCACTGCGGGCTGCGCGCCTGTGGTATACTTCCTCATACTTCTGCAAAAGGAGACCGGGATGAGAATCATCGTGCTGAGCTCGAGCCCCAACACGGACGGACTTACCGCGGCCTGCGCCCGCGCCGCTATCGAAGGCGCACAACGTGAGGGAGCTCACGCGTCGGAGATCCGGGTCAATGACGCCGGCATCGGCATGTGCAAGGCGTGCGGCAGTGGCTGGGGGACCTGCAGGGAAGAGCATCGCTGCAAGGTGGAGGACGGGTTTCAGAGGACCCACCAGGATATTGTCGAGGCTGACGCCCTCGTGCTCTTGACGCCTGTGTACTGGGGAGAGATGAGCGAGTCCGCAAAAGCGTTGACCGACCGGCTGCGCCGTTGTGAGGCCACAGCCGGGGAAAAAAGCCGGTTGCAGGGGAAGCCGGTGATCGCTGTTGCCGCAGCCGGCGGCACGGGCAACGGCCTTGTCAGCTGCCTGGGGAGCATGGAACGGCTTATCCAGCACCTCGGGGCGCACCGGTTCGACATGATCGCCGTGAACCGATGGAATCGTACATACAAGCTCGCTACCATCGTGGAGTCCGTTGCGGGGATGGCCCGGAGCCTGGGCTGAGCCGCGCACAAGGAAAATCTCCCCGCAATTCACACGCCTATTCGAAACGTCTCCATGAACAGGTCGGTGTTGAAATGCTTCTCGAACATTTCCTCGATTTCGGCGACCTTGCTCGAATCGTAGGTCTGCAGCTTCGTGTTCTCGTAGATCTCCAGGATGCGCTGCTCGGCAATCGCCGTGTCGTCCTTGACCAGGATGGCGGGGAGGCGCGCGGCCACGATTTCATCACGCACCGCGGGGTCCAGGGTGTCCGTCCTGCCGCATGTCAGGACCAATCCTCCCATCGGGGACTGGGCGTCCCGCAGGTGGAACTCAATGACTTTGCGGGAGCGCCGTTTTGAGCTCGCGGCAAGGATCACGACGTCCCGCGGCTTGAGATACTGCTCGATCTTCAGGGAGTCCGCATCTGCGGAGATGATCCGGGTCTGGTTGCACGGGAATTGCCACGAAGACCCGTCCGGCTGCCAGAGCGGCTCCGCCCTGTCATAGCGTTCGAGGATGGTCCGCATGGACGGCCGTCCGAGATCCCCGATCTCCGGCAGGAAGCCGAGGATGCGGAGCGGTCCCCCGAACGCGCCGTACTTGTCGTTCAAGAGTTCCTCGGTGATGTAATGCGCCATGGAAGAGATCTTGTCCGGAATCACCTTGTTGAAAAGGATGCCCCGGACACGGCACTTCTTGTACAGGAAATACGAGAGGTCCACCTCGAGCATATCAAGGGCTTTGCCTATGCCCCCGCCTGAAAGGAAGACCACGTTTGCTCCCATCAGGTTCGCCACGTCCGCGTTGGAAAGCCCGACGATGCCTCCCACGCCCGGATGTCCCGTCCCCTCGGCAATGATCACGTCCTTGCCGTTGAGGCTGTCAAGGCAGCGGATGATTTCGTCCTGCAGATCACGGGTGCCCTGACGATGATCCTTTGAATCCAGGTACTCCTGGGTAAAGCCTGTCCCGAGGCGCACGGGGGAGACAAACCTGAGATCCAGATCCGGCAGCCCGGCAAACTCCTTGATCAAAGGGGCATCCTTGTCGATGCGCGACCCGTCGGGCAGAGTGGCCAGCTCCTGGCCTACCGGCTTGAGGTACGCGATGCGGGAAGGATCCATCCGGGTGCGCAGCCGGGAGATGATTCCAAGCGCAGTCGTGGTTTTCCCGGCGTGCTGTCGAAATCCTGCGAGGTAGACGATCGTGGGAGCCATCTGACTCAGCCTGCTGCCTGCCGCGCCTCGTTTTCCAGGGCGAAGTTATTGTAGTAGTACTCCACCGCGTCCACCAGCGCCTGCCAGGATGCCTCGATGATGTTCTCGTCCACTCCCACGGTATCCCAGGTGTGCTCGCCGTTCGACGTTGTGATGAAGACCCGTACCCGTGCCGCAGTTGCCTTCTCAGGGTTCAGCACACGCACGCGATAGTCGGTGAGTTTCAGCCCCTTCAGAAAAGGGTGCAGGGGCAACAGGGCGTCGCGGAGCGCGCCGTTCAGGGTGTCAACCGGTCCTGCCCCCACAGCGGCGCCCATGAGAACGTTGCCGTTGACGCGTATGAAGATCCTGCCGACGGTTTTTGCCGGCGTGTCGCCTGATTTGTAATTCTCCATGTGGTAATTGCTGAGCTCAAGGAGCGGCTTGTACAGTCCCAGGGCCCGGCGGATGACGAGGTCGAATGAAGCTTCCGCAGCCTCGTATTCGTAGCCCTGCTCTTCGAGCTCCTTGAGCTCGCCGAGCAGGCGGGACACCACCTCGGATGACTTTTCAAAGTCTCCGTAGCGCAGCATTTTCTTCACCATCGTGGACTTGCCGGCAAGCTCGGAGAGAAGCACACGGCGCTCGTTGCCCACGAGGGCGCCGTCCACGTGCTCCATGAGCTCGGGTGCCTTGCTGATGACGTCAGCGTGCTGGCCGGCCTTGTGGGAGAAAGCGGCCTCGCCCACGTAGGGCTGGCGTTTTTCCGGGATGATATTGGCCTTCTCCGCCACGAAGCGTGAAAGCCGTGTGAGATGTTTCAGGTTTGCGCACGCCGCCGCTTCGAAGTCGAGCTTCAGGCAGATGGTGGGAACGAGTACGCAGAGGTTGAGGTTTCCGCAGCGCTCTCCCCAGCCATTGATGGTCCCTTGCACGTGGGAGGCGCCGTGCTCGAATGCGGCCAGGCTATTGGCCACTGCGTTCCCCGTGTCGTCATGGAAATGAACGCCGATGGGCCCCAGCTCGAAGGCCCGAAGCTCTCCCATGATGCGCGCCACTTCTGAGGGCAGGGTTCCCCCGTTGGTGTCGCACAGCACCAGGCAGTCTGCCCCGGCGTCACGACCTGTCTTCAGCACGGCCCGCGCGTATTCAGGATCGTCCTTGTAGCCGTCGAAGAAGTGCTCCAGATCGAAGAAGACCTCCCGTCCGGCCTTTTTCAGGCTTGCAAGAGAATCCCCGATCATTGCGAGGTTCTCCTCGTTGGTGGTCTGCAGCACCTGCTTCACGTGGGCTTTCCATGTTTTTCCCACGACGATGACCGTGGGGGTCTCTGCCTGGAGCAGGGCGGTGATCTGGGGATCGGAGGCGGCTTTTCCGAATGGTTTCCTGGTGGAGCCGAATGCCACGACCCGCGCGTGGCGCAGGTTCTCCTTCCGCATGCGCTGAAAGAACTCCGCCTCTTTGCGGTTGGCCAACGGAAAGCCGCCCTCGATATAGTCGATGCCGAAGTCGTCCATTGCCAGCGCGATCTGGACCTTGTCTTCCAGCGTGTAGCTGATGCCTTGACCCTGCATGCCGTCCCGCAGGGTCGTATCGTAGATTATTATTCTCTTCCCGCTCATCGTCCACCTCGCGCTTTCCTGTGCGCTCTTTCACACAGCGTCATTCTCTTCATCCTCCCCTCTGCGGGCGGACAGGTATGCTTTCCACCGGTTGAGCGCATTCACGTAGGCTTTTGCGCTCGCTTCCAGGATGTCGGTGGAGGCCCCCCTGCCCACGAATTTTCTTCCGTCAATTTCGAGGGACACGCTTACTTCCCCGATCGCCTGACGGCCCGGCGTCACTGCCTGTACAATATACTCGAGAAGACGGGTGGTGAGCCCGAGAGCCCGGTCAATCGCGTTGAAGATCGCATCCACGGGCCCGTCACCGGTGGCCGCCTCCTCGAAAGACTCTCCGCCCGTGGCAAGCCGCACTGTGGCAGTGGGAACGGCCACGTTGCCGGACTGGATGTTGAAGTAGTCCAGCGTGAAGGTTTCCGTCTCCTTCCCCAGGTGATCCGCGACAATGACGTACAAGTCGTCGTCGTACACTTCCTTTTTCCGGTCCGCGATTTCCAGGAAGCGCGTGTATGCCTTTTTCGCCTCTTCTTCCGAGAGGGGCAGCCCGAGCTCCTGGAGCCGGCTCATGAACCCATGCAGGCCGGAATGCCTCCCCAGGACGAGCTGGCTGGCATCCCTGCCCACGGACTCGGGCGTCATGATCTCGTACGTCTCCCTCTTCTTCAGAACACCGTCCTGGTGGATGCCTGCCTCGTGCGCAAAAGCGTTCTCCCCCGTGATGGGCTTGTTCCGCGGGATGGGAAAGCCGATGGTGTTGGCCAGGAGACGGGCGGTGTTCCAGATCTGCTTCGTGTTGATGCCGACAGCGAAGGGCAGGCGGTCCTTCCTCACATTGAGGGCCATGACGAACTCTTCGAGAGACGCGTTGCCTGCGCGCTCGCCGATTCCGTTCACCGTCACCTCCACCTGGCGCGCCCCGGCAAGAACCGCGGTCACGGAGTTGGCCACGGCCAGGCCCAGGTCATTGTGGCAATGCACGGAGAGAACGGCTTTGTCCATGTTCGGCGTCCCTTCCATGATTTTTCTGATGAACTCGCCGAACTCGCTGGGCACCGAGTAGCCGACCGTGTCGGGTATATTGATGATCCGCGCGCCCGCGTCGATTACTTTCTCGATGATCCGGCAGAGAAACGCGATATCGCTTCGCGTCGCGTCCTCGGGGGAGAACTCCACTTCGGCCACCTTCCCGCGCGCATAGCGCACGGCGCGGACGGCCATCTCCACCACCTCGTCGGGTTTCTTGCGGAGCTTGTACTCCATGTGAATCGGCGACGTGGCAAGGAATGTGTGGATGCGGGGGTGGGCGGCATCGTGAAGGGCCTCGGCGGCGCAGTCGATGTCCTTTTCCAGCGCGCGGGCCAGGGCCGTGATGATCGGTCCCTTGACCTGCCGGGAGATGAGCTTGCAGCCCTCGAGCTGGTGAGGCGAGGAAATGGGGAAACCCGCCTCGATCACGTCCACGCCGAGGCGGGCAAGCTGTGTTGCCACCTCGAGCTTCTGCTCGACGCTCATCGAAGCGCCCGGCGACTGTTCGCCGTCCCTCAGCGTGGTGTCGAAAATCGCAACCCGGTCCATCAGGAACCTCCTTGGTCTTTTCTCGCATCCGCGCGCACGGCCGCCGCGCCGCCTGTCTTCTTGCTCCGTTCCATCGAGACAACCCCGCTCCGCGCAATCTCCACGATGCCGTACGGCTGCATCAGGGACGAGAAGTCCTCGATTTTCTCCGGCGAACCGGTGAGCTCCACGGACATGGTATCGTGGCCCACGTCCATCACCTGGGCCTTGAACACGTCCGCCACCTGGAAGATCTCCCCCCGCTGCCGCCCGTGGGCGCTTACCTTGATGAGCATCAACTCCCTGTGCAGGGCGGGCACGGCCGTGAGCTCGGTGACCTTGATCACGTCGATCAGCCGGTGCAGCTGCTTGGTGATCTGTTCCACAACGGAGTCGTCTCCCGTGCAGGCCAGGGTGATGCGGGTGACGGTGGGGTCGGTGGTGACACCCGCGGTGATGCTTTCCAGGTTGTAGCCCCGGCCGGAGAAGAGCCCGGAAATCCTGGCCAGGACTCCCTGTTTGTTTTCAACAAGGAGGGCGATGATATGTTTCATGCCAACCCCCTCCCTTCCCGTTCTTCGACGTGCATCATCTCGTTGATGCCGGCCCCTGCCGGCACGATGGGCCACACATTGGCTTCCCGTTCGATCTGGAAGTCGAGGAAGAGCGGGCGATCGGTGGCCCTCCGCGCCTCTTCCAGCGCGGCATCGATCTCCGAGGGACGGCTGACGCGGATTCCCTCCGCGCCATACGCGCGGGCCAGCAGCACAAAGTCCGGCACATACGGCGGGCAATTCCCGTTCGGCTGCGCGCAGTCCGGCGGGCAGTCGAAGGTGCGTTCCAGGCACACTCCTGAGTAGCGCCTGCTGTAGAAGAGCTGCTGCCACTGGCGGACCATGCCCAGGTAGCCATTGTTCAGGATGGCGACGATCACGGGGAGACGCTCGTTGACCGCAGTGGCCAGCTCCTGGATGTTCATCTGGATGGAGCCGTCTCCGGCAATGTCGATGACCCGGCGGCCGGGATTGCCCAACTGCGCGCCGATTGCCGCGGGAAAGCCGTACCCCATTGTGCCAAGGCCGCCTGATGTGAGGAACGAGCGCGGCGCGTGAAAGGCATAGTAGAGCGCCGTCCACATCTGGTTCTGTCCGACCTCCGTTGTGACGATGGCATCCGGAAAGGCCGCGGAGATGGCGCGTATGACAACAGTCGGCGACAGGCGGCCTTTGCCTTCGAGCTCCACCGGTGGGTGATCCCTTTTCCACGCGTCGGTGTCGCGCAGCCATTCGTCCTGTGACGGGGGCTGGAGAAGCGGCAGAAGATCCTCCAGCACCGTGCGCGCGTCTCCCACGATGGGAATCTCCACCGCGACATTGCGTGAGATGGACGAGGGGTCGATGTCGACGTGCACGACCGATGCGTGGGGCGCGAACTTGGCGAGGTCCCCCGTTGCCCGGTCGTCGAACCGGGTGCCGATGGCGAAAAGCAGGTCGCAGTTCTGCACCGCCGTGTTCGCCGCATACGTGCCGTGCATGCCCAGCATGCCGAGGAATCGGGGGTGCTCGCTCGGCAGGACGCTTATTCCCATGAGAGAGGAAATGGTAGGAACATTCACCGTCTGCACGACCTTGCGGAAAACTTCCGCCGCGCCGGAAATATTCAGACCGCCTCCCACGTAGAAGAGGGGTTTTTTCGCCTTTGCAAGCGCCTGCGCCGCCTTCTTGATCTGCAGCGGGTGCCCCTTGTACACGGGGTTGTAGCCGCGGATGGAGACAGTGTCCGGCAGAGGCTCCGCCGAGGCCTCCGTGAGGACGTCCTTGGGGATGTCCACGAGCACCGGGCCGGGCCTTCCGCTTCGCGCGATATAGAATGCTTCCCGCAGCACCCTGCCCAGGTCTTTGCGGTCCGTGACCAGGTAATTGTGCTTCGTGACCGAGCGGGAAATTCCAACGATGTCGGCTTCCTGAAATGCATCATTGCCGATCATGTTTCGCGAAACCTGCCCGGTAAGCACGACGAGCGGCACCGAGTCGAAATTGGCGGTGGCGAGGCCGGTCACCGTGTTGGTGGCCCCCGGCCCGCTGGTCACCAGACACACGCCCACGCGCCCCGTGGACCGCGCGTAGCCGTCCGCCGCATGCACCGCCCCCTGTTCGTGACGGACAAGGACGAGCCTGAGCTCCCGCTCGCCGAACAGCGCATCGAAGACCGGAATCACGACCCCGCCCGGAAAACCAAAAATGATCTCGACCTTCTCCGCCTTGAGTGCTTCGACTACGAGCTGCGCGCCGGTTCTTTTCATGGGCGGTCTCCTCCTCTTTCCCGCAGCGCGCCGCGCGAGGCAGGGCCTACCGCCCGTGCGTATGCGTCGAGAAAGGAGCTCTGTGTCTTCGTCTGGCGCGGGCGGAAACCGGCAGTGCGGGCTTTCCACTCCTTCTCATCGATGAGGAGATCGAGCCTCTTCCCCGGGATGTCCACCCGGATCCGGTCCCCTTCGCGTACGATTCCGATCGGCCCACCCGCAGCGGCCTCCGGCGTGATGTGTCCTATTGACGCGCCGCGGCTGGCACCGGAGAACCTGCCGTCAGTGATGAGCGCCACTTCCCGGTCCAGGCCCATCCCCGCGATGGCGGCAGTAGGGGAGAGCATTTCTCGCATTCCGGGGCCGCCCCTGGGACCCTCGTAGCGGATCACTACGACGTCTCCCGGAACTATCTTTTTTCCAATGATCGCTTCCTGTGCCTCTTCTTCCGAATCGAACACGCGCGCAGGGCCTTCATGCACGAGCATGGAGGGATCCACGGCCGCCTTCTTGACGATGCTGCCCTCAGGCGCCAGGTTTCCCCTGAGCACGGCCAAGCCGCCCTCGGCATGGTAGGGTTTGTCGGGGCAGGCGACGTATTTGCCGTCCGGTGCCGGCGCGCCTTCGAAGGAGGAAGAAAGCGGGCTGCCGGTCACCGTGACTGCGTTCCCGTCGATTCTTCCCAACGCTGCCAGGGTCTTCATCACCGTCATGACTCCACCGGCAGAGTGAAGATGCTCCATGTAGTACGGCCCTGAAGGCGCCAGGGCGCACAGGTGAGGGACCTTCGCGCTCATTTCGTCAAAATCGTCCAGGGACAGTGGAACCCCTGCCGAGGCGGCGATGGCAGGCAGGTGCAGCGCGGTGTTCGTGGAGCCGCCGAGGGCCATGTCCAGGGCCACCGCATTGAGAAAAGCGGCACGGGAAAGCACCGTGCGCGGGGTAAGTCCCTGCCGGACCGCCCGCACGGCGGCACGGCCCGACTCCCGGGCAAGGATGCACCGGTCCGCGTACACGGCAGGAGTGGTCCCGTTGCCGGGGAGGCCGATCCCCAGCGCCTCGGAAAGGCAGTTCATAGTGTTTGCCGTGAAGAGGCCGGCGCACGAGCCGCAGCCGGGGCAGGCGCGCGATTCCAGCTGCGCCAGCTCACCGTCGGTCATTTTCCCTGCGCCGTGGCGTCCCACCGCTTCAAAAACCGCCTCCAGGCCCACGTTGTTGCCGCCACAGCTCCCCGCGAGCATTGGCCCCCCTGAGACGATGACCGATGGGATATCCAGGCGTGCCGCAGCCATGAGCATGCCCGGCACGATCTTGTCGCAGCTGCCGACAAGGACAAGTCCGTCCAGCGCGTGGGCCTGGGCAACGATCTCCACCGAGTCCGCGATAAGGTCGCGGCTGGGCAGTGAATACTTCATTCCTTCGTGCCCCATGGCAATTCCGTCGCACACCGCGATAGTGCCGAACTCGACCGGCACTCCTCCCTCCGACAGGATGCCTTCGCGGACATACTCCGCGATCTTCCGCAGATCATGATGGCCGGGGACAAGCTCGCTGTACGAGTTGGCAATCCCGATGACCGGCTTGCCGAACGCGTCCCCGTCCCATCCCAGTGCATGGAATAGACTCCTGTGCGGGGCGCGCGAGGCGCCCTCCTGAACCGCCGAGCTGCGACGCTTTGCTGTGTCCATCCTGACCCTGCCTCCTCTGTACGTTCCCGGTGCGCCGGGTAGTTTTGGGCGCCGCCGAATGTTACGGAATACCGCGGTCACGGTACACCATGACCGCGGTACTCGGCGGACTGGAAAAAAAAAGGCCGTTCTCCCGGAAGGAGAACGGCCCGCGCATTGCATCGCCAAACGGCTGCGCGCTACCCTTCCGGGCGTCTGCTGCTCCTCACAAGGAGTACGCCAATAAGGATGAGTCCGCTCAGAATTGAAAGAGAACCCGCGCCGTTGATCATAACGATGTATATGTATGCGTTTTCTGAATGATTGTCAAGTGAAAGTGCGATTTTTTTCAAGTCGCCGCGGTACTCGGCGGATTAGAAGGTGCTTTTCCGCTGCGCGAAGGATTTCTGGAGCCGTGCGAGAATCCTCATGCACTGCTCCTCGGTGCGTATGCCGAAGTCTCCCAGGACGGGCTTCTCCAATTGCTCGAAGGTGATGAACTCGCGTTCCAGGCCGCAGAACGAGTTGGCCACGTAGACGCAGTATACGACGTCCTTGTATTGCACCGGCGCCATCAAGGGGTCGTGATGGTACTTGATCCCCTGGACCAGCGCGTCAGGGAAATTCCATTTCATCGCGATAAGAGCCCCGATATCGGCATGGTTCAGACCGAATGAAAAATGCTCGAGAATGCGCAGCGGGATATCCTTCTCCTTGCAGAACTTTGCCATCTGTTCCATCGCGTCCGGGTGAAGGTAGGTGACGATGATCTGTCCCAGGTCATGGAGGATTCCCGCCACGTAGACGTCGTCGAGGATGTCGCTCTTCGCTTTGAAGCCTCGGGCCAGCATGAACGCATAGAACGCGGTGCGGTAAGAATGCTCCCACAACGTCTTCATCTCCGCGTACTTTTCTCCCATGACCTGCTGGGCGCCATAGGAGTACAAGAGGTTTCTCAGTCCCTTCATTCCGACAATCTTGACTGCCTGGAGAATGTTGATGACCCGGCGGGGCAGCATGTAGTGCGCGGAGTTCACGAGCTTCAGGAGGTCAGCCGTAAGGGTGGGGTCGGTGCCCACCTTTCCGGCAATGCGGGCGAGGGTGGCGCGCGGATCTTCGCTCAGGCGGACGATCTCCCCGATCGTCTCCGGAAAATGGGGCAGGGAATCGACGTCCCGGGCAATGGCCTGGGTCAGGACGCTGATCTTTTCCAGCTGCACCTTGTTCATCGGGATGGCCAGTGAGGCAACCGTCTCCCCGTTGTGCGTTTCGATTGCGAATGCTTCTTCCCCGAGGCCGATTCTTTTCAGGAACTGGAGGAGGATCAGAATGCCGAGGCCGGCGCCCTCCGAGGAATCAATCGGCTGGGCGAGCGCCTCCACGAAGGAATGGAACGCCCGGGCGCGCGCAATCCGGTCGAAAATGCGGCTTTGCTCCCTGGGTGTGAGCTCGGCGTTGTTCCGCACCGAGATTGCCAGGCACCCCCCCGTGGTATGAAAGGTGACGCCGATGACCATGCCCTTCTCTTTCAGAAGGCCCAGCCAATGTTCCAGGCGTTCGGCAGTTTCGTGGCGGAAGTCGCGCATGCCTTGCTCGTAGTGCTCGTCACTGAGGATGTCGAGTCCCTTCTCCTCGAAATACAGCCGCTTGGTGTTCGCCTTCTGTGCGTTGATGATGAGCTCTTTCAGACAGTACGAGAGGGGCTCGAGAATCTGCTCCTGCCCCAGTTCCTCGAGGTATACTTCAAGGATCCTGTCCAGCAGCGCATGAGATTCATGGGGGAGACTGGTGAGCCGGAATGTGAGAGGAATCGACCTCAGGGCGGCCTTCTGTATCTCGGCAATGTCGATCCTCGAGGTCATCCCGCGTGCAAGTATATCAAGAAGCGGGCAGGGGCGCCATCCTGCGGATGTGTGGCGGTGCGGCCCGTCACGCGCCCTCTGTGCGGCCTGCCTTCAGGATGTCGTTCATGCTTCGGAGATCCGTCTTGAACGACTCCAGCATGTGGATGCGGCGGAACGCATCGAGGTTCCGTGCAAAGACGTCCACGATATCCGGATCGAAATGCGTTCCGCGTTCCGCCATGATGATCCCGACAGCTTCTTCATGCGAGAGGGCATCCTTGTAGCTGCGTGTGCTCGTGAGCGCGTCATAGACATCCGCAAGGGCCACGATCCTGGCAGAGAGCGGTATCTGATCGTGCTTCTTGCCCGCCGGATATCCCGAACCGTCCCAGCGCTCATGGTGGGAGAACGCGACTTCCTTGCCGATGGTCAGGAATGACTTCTGCGTGAGCTCTCTCTCCACTGCGCTCAGCGCTTCTCCCCCCAGGCGGGCATGCTCCTTCATCTTTTCGAACTCCGCCGGGCTGAGTTTCCCCGGTTTTCGCAGCACCGCGTCCTCTATTCCCACGTTGCCCACGTCATGGAGCACGGAGGAAAGGCAAAGGTCATCCACGTAGTCCGCGGTAATGGAGCTGCTGTATGCGGGCAGTTTTGCAAGGCCGAGCGCCAGCACACGCGTGTACTCGCGCAGGTGATCCAGATGCGTGCCGGTCTCCGTGCGGCGGTACTCGGTGAGCCGCGCAAATCCCAGTATGGCCGCTGACTGGGTGTCCCGGATCTGCTGGAACGAGTCCTGCAGCTTCTTTTCCAGCCGGATCCGCTCGCCCAGGTCCCTTTCCATGATGGCGTATGCGATGATCTCTCCCGTCGTGCTGGTGAGCGCCGAGTAGGACGCGTAGGAAAACTTGATGGTTCCGTCCCTGCACATCCGAGGCACGTCCGTCTCCACGTACCTGCCCTTGTTCCCGTCCACCAGCGCAATGATCTGCCTGACGGGAATGCGCGTGTCGTGCACGTGGAACACTTCGTCGAAGTGCTGACCGACAAGGTCGGCCCAGCCGTAGCCGTACGTCTCCTCGGCGTAATAATTGCAGTTGAGGATCTTTCCTGACGGGTCGATCAGGACGATCGACGAGAGGATCGTATCGAAGAGCATAATGTAGTTGCGCTCGGAAATCTCCAGGCGCGTTTCGAGATTCTTGACGTATGTAAGGTCCTTGAAATGGCTCGTATAGCCGGTGACAACGCCTCGTTCATCACGCAGCACCCAGCAGGTGTCCAGAACACGGCGGGGCTGCCGCTCGCGCGTCACGAAATGGGTGTCCAGATTGAAAATCATGTCCGACTCGGCAAGCCGCAGGATCTTGTCCTCGAGCTCGGCGGAATGGGCATAGAGCTCGGCGATGTTGGGAAGGGCCTTCCCCTGCTCCCACTCGATCATCTTGTAGAAGGCAGGATTGGCGCACGTGATCACGCCGCCGAGATCCGCCGTGATGAGCGGGTCCCCGATGTTGCGGAAGAGCTGCTCGAGCTCTCTCCGCGCCAGTCCTGAGGAGCCGCTTCCCCTTGGTGGAGCAATCTTGATGCGCGCGAGGATGTACTGCCCCTTGCTGCCGTCCACCGCAAGGGTCGACACGAGCAGACGCCGGGGCGTTCCGCTGCGGTCTTCCGCCAGCACTTCGCGCTCTGAAGGCTCGAACGGGGCTGCGAGACCCAGGTGTGCGAGAAAAGCGGCCTCGCGGGCAAAGATGTCAACGCTGCGGAGGCCCATGGTCTTCAGAAGCAGCTCGTTGAAAAAGACTATCCGGCCCTCCTCGTTGAGAATGAGAAAGCCGTCCGAGAACTCTTCTATGATTTTGAGAATGACCTCTGTCACGACCCCTGAAATGGTACCACCGCGCCTGCCTGCCGTCAAACACGCTGCGAGGCAGGACGCGTGTCGTGGCGATGCAGGGTGCCGCGCACCCTCGTCTTTCATTGAGCAGTGAATCTCTCTATACTATGCGTCAGGAGCCCTTGATGAGAAAACTCCTGCCGATCTCACTCCTCTTTTTCGTCGTTCTCATGCCGCTCGGCGCCGCCGACCTGGGGGGGACATGGACTCCCTCACACAGCGCAGGCCCGGGCGTCGGGCTGCAAACTGAGGGTACGCTCCCGGCCGGGCAGTACGCGCTGGTGGTGGGTCCGACTGCGGACCTGGAAGAGGTCTCCTTGGACGGCCGGGTCGTGGAGCGGCCGCTGACCGGCGGTGTACCGGAATACCACGGCTACCCGCTTCCGGCCTCGGATTCAGGCGGTCAGCATGTCCTGGCCGTTCATCTGATCCCGTCGCCTGCTGTCTCCTCCCCTCCCGTGCTGATGATCCTTCCACAAGAGGGCCTGACCGCGCGCATTGCGCTCCTCAACCTGCCCGTGGTGCCGCTCCGCGTCTTTGCGGGTCTCCTGTCGCTGCTTGTGTCAATTCAGTTTCTCAGTCTTTTTGTCCGCCAGCGCTCGCGAGAGACCCTCTTTCTCGTTTTCGCCCTTCTTGCGAATGCCGCATCGGAAGTTCTTCCTTCGTATGTCGTCGGGTTCATCTCCCCGGTGCTCGCCCTGAAGCTCGGTCTCATCGCGTTTTTTCTCACCGCGCTTTTCCTCATCCAGGCCGGGCTCGAGCTGTTGAAAGCCGCACGGCTGCGCGTCCTCCTGCCCCTCGTCCTTCCGCCATTCCTGGCCGCCTGCGTTGTCGTGGTTTCCACGCGCGCGGACGTCATGGAGTTCGGGGGAACCGCCACGCGCGCCGTTCTTGCCGCTGCGTTCGCTGTACTTGCCCTTCTGTGCCTGGTCGGCAGGCTCAAAGCAGGATTGCGGCGCGCGCTGCTTCCGTTCTCCCTTGCACTCGCGTTGTTTCTCGTCCTCGGCGGAGGTGTTTTCGCCGACCTGTTTCTGCCCCGGCTCGGCCTGTACGCATTCCTCCCCGGCCTGCTCATCCCGCTCTTTCAGGGCTCCCTGCTCCTGAGCGAGCTCTCCCGCACGCAAGTCATGTACCGACAGACCAGCCAGGAGCTGATCGGGAGGATTGAAAGCGACTGGGAGATGATCGAGCGGATCCGTGAGGGCAAGGAGCTCCTGGAGAAGCGCAACATCGACATCACCAAGCTCTCCGGAAAGCTCCTGGAGAGCGCTCAAAAGCAGTCATTTACGATCGGCGGACTCATTATTTCTCTGGAGGATGCCGGCACCGGAGAATCCCGCGTTGTCGCAAAGGAGAAAGACATCCTCGGCTACACGGAGCAGGTGGACGGCCTGATCACGAGTTTCAACGCGCAGATCCAGGAAACCCTGCGGGAAATGGAAGCCCTCTACCAGCGGTCCATTGTCATCCGCAAAGCGGTGAGCCAGATCATCGGCATTGCGGAGAAGACCCATATGCTTTCACTGAATGCGTCCATCGAAGCCGCCAAGGCAGGCGCGGCGGGGAAGGGGTTCTCCGTCGTAGCGCAGGAGATCCGCAAGCTGGCGGACCTCACGCGCACCGTATCCGACCAGGTCAGCGCGGTGATCAAGGACACCAACCGCGGCGTGGAGAAAGGCGTCAACAGGATCAAGGGGCTGGGCACGGGGTTCTTCGAGATCATGAAACGGAGCGAAGAGATCCGTACGATGATCGCGGACAACTCGCGCGCCCTCGAAGATGTGAGCCGGGCGCACACGGACATTCAGGACGGTCTGGCCGGCGTGGACACGCTCATTCGCTCGATCCTTGAAGTGTCCCATGACATGCGTCAGATGACGGATCGCCTTGCGGCCGCATTCTCGTGGTTCGGTGAGACGCTCAAGCTCCGGGAGGAGTCCACCGGGACGATCACGCCGGGCGGCGTGCAGCTCCTGCCGACGCGGGAAGCCGCGGGGATGGTGGAGAGC
>Ga0265316_10003396_pt1 | contig 16110 bp, 12 predicted proteins | sample 4522metaG_FD_202092 | JGI IMG/M metagenome (GOLD analysis project Ga0265316, IMG submission 202092) | Rhizosphere microbial communities from Carex aquatilis grown in University of Washington, Seatle, WA, United States - 4-5-22 metaG | ecosystem: Host-associated > Plants > Roots > Rhizosphere >...
CCCTTCTACTCCTTGTAATATGTTCTGTATCTGCACAAGCCCGGATGCTTGTTTTGATGGAAGATCGATCTGCGTTATATCTCCCGTGATTATCGCGCGCGAGTTTATTCCCAGCCTTGTAAGGAACATTTTCATTTGCAGGGCTGTGGAGTTCTGCGCTTCATCTAAGATCATAAATGCGTTGTTCAGCGTGCGTCCGCGCATATAAGCAAGCGGAATAATTTCTATTATATTCCTTTCGAAATAATATTTAAGCCTGTCCATAGGAACCATATCTTCAAGCGCGTCATAAAGCGGCTTTAAGTAAGGATTCACTTTTTCGGATAGGTCGCCCGGCAGAAATCCCAGGCTTTCGCCGGCTTCAACAGCGGGGCGAGATAGTATTATCCTGTTCACGCGTTTAGCTTTAAGCGCTGCCAGGCCGATTGCGACCGAGAGATAAGTTTTACCTGTTCCGGCCGGGCCTATTGCAAACACTATTTCATTTGTTTGAGTCTTAAGGAAAAGCTCGCGCTGCCCCAGTGTTTTGGGCTTCACGAAATCATTCTTATCAACAAGAATAATATCGTCAAGCTCTTCAACCTTAACGCCAAGCTTCTTTTCCTGCGCAAGCTCTTTTGAACCTGTTACCAGCTCAATAATGAGGTTTACATCGCTTTCGGTAATCTTTCCCTGCCTCTTCTGGAGGTGGACAAGTTCTTTAAAAATGGTCTCAAGCTGGTTGAGCTCTTCAAATTCGCCTCTTAAGTTGAGCTTTTCGCCCCGAAGCGTAACGTTTGATTTAAAATGTTCCCTGATCTTATCGATGTTCTTATCATTGATACCTGCGAAGTTCATCAGGTCGAGGCCTTCAAGTACCAGGTTTCTTTCTTCTGCCGCCAATTGTTTTTTTAATTAATATATGATGAAATAGGTTAAATAAAAACGCCCTTGCGCCAGAGGCACAAGGGCGTTGAAAATTGTTAAGATTAACAATTTCTAAGAAAGCGATTATTTCTTGTTCGGATCTTTCTTGGTATCGTCTTTCTTTACGTCTTTCTTATCGTCTTTCTTTACGTCTTTCTTTACGTCTTTCTTGTCGTCTTTCTTTACGTCTTTCTTATCGTCTTTCTTCTTATCGTCTTTCTTCATGTCCTTCTTATCGTCTTTCTTTTCGTCTTTCTTCATCTCATTTCTGTGCCTTCTTACTTTCCTGTATTTCTTGGATTTCATTTCGGCTTCTTTTTTCTGAGCGTCAGTAAGAGCAGGAATCTTTAATACCTGTCCGGGATATATCAAGTTCGGGTTGGTGATCATTGTGTGTCTCTTGTTTTTGTAAGTATCTTTGTTCACAACGCCGTTCCTGTTAGCATCCCAAATTGCGGGCCAGTAATACGGTGATCCGTATTTCATCTTGGAGATTTTCCAGAGACAATCGCCCTTAACAACTGTGTAACCGCTTTCAACCGGTTTTACATTCCAGTCGTCCAATTTTTTCTTCATGGAAGCATATCTGTCGGCGAATTCAGGCAAGCATCTTGCTTTGTCATTCGTGATATCGTCGAAGTACATCTTACGAGCATCATCCGGTGTTCCGGTTTTGCTGTTGATCTTCTTCTCTGTCTCTTCGAATTTCTTTCTGAAATCAGCGACGCCGCTCTTTGTGGTACCGACCATTGCATAAAGGTCGCTCTCACATTTTTCCATGTCTTTATCTTTCTGAGCTGAAGTCTGCTTTAAACCGTCGATGTCTTTTCCGAGGTCGGCAATCTTCTGTGTCAACTGTGTCTTCTGACCGTTGAGCTCATCCATCTGTTTCTGCCATTCTTCTTCATCCATTTCCTGCATTTCTGTGCCATTGTCATCGTCGTCATCCTGAGCAAATAAAGTGGCTTTGCTTGCGAATACAAGACCGAAAGCCATCATCATGATTATTAGTTTATGAAATTTCATGATTATTTGCCTCCCTTCCAGCTGTCTAAGCAGCTTTTCGTCTTTGCCATGTCGTCGTTACATTTTTTTAACTTGGCATCTTTATCTGAAATTTGTTTCTGTAAAGAAGCTTTTTCGTCTTCTTTAGCTTTTACTTGACCCTGAAGGCTTTCGACTTCAGCTTTCAAGTTGTTTAACGCAGCCATCTGCTCTTCGTCAACGCCGCCGCCGCAGCCAACCATCATGGTTGAGCCGCCGAACATCGCCGCTATTAGAAGAACAAAAAGCATGTTCTTGAATTTTGCCATTAAATAATACCTCCTATGATGAGTATTTTGGCGTTCATAAAATATGGTTAATTAACGTGATACAAATATATATAAGCAAAATAGGATTGTCAACAAGAATTCCAATAAAATATACACTATTTTTCAACAAAAATATCACGAAAACGCACTTTCCGCACTTTATGTATAGAAAACTGTACAGAAAACTATACAGTCAAAAAATGAAAGCAATTCAACTATCCGTAACGTCAAAAAAAATAATTGTGAAAGAGGATTGTTCGGGATAATTAATTTACCAACTGACTTGCTAACTATTTATCGGTTTGTTTAAGTGCAGGTAACTTTAAAACCTGTCCGGGAAAAATTAAATTGGGGTTTTTAACTTCGTTGAAATTATTTTCATCAAACGGTTCCTGGCTTTTCATCTGCAATTTATTTGCCTTCCATATCAAACGCCACATATACGGATCTCCGTATTTACTGATCGCAATGTCCCACAAATTATCGCCTTCATTCACGATATAATCATTTCCGGGAAGTTCTTTGACCGGCGTCTGGGTAAAGTTATCAATCTTGTTTTTGAGGGCATCGTACCTGGATGCAAATTCAGGCAGGCACCTTATTTTAGAAACTGTGATTTTATTGTAAGATGTGCTCTCAACGTCAGATGGAGCAAATGTTTTACCGTTAATATATTTTTCTGTTTCGTCGAACTTTATTCTGAAATCAGCTACCTCCTGCCTTGATGCGCCTACTATCGAATACAGCATGTCTTCACAGCCGGCAATTGTAGATGCAGAAGAATCGTTCAGCTGCTTCAGACTGTCAATTTCAGCGTCCAGAGTTTCAAGGCGGGAAAGAAGAGTTATGGCGGCAACAGCATACTGGTCCCGCTTAAGATGCCATTCTTTATTCGACATCTTAATATCATCGCCGTCATCATCCTGAGAAAATAGTTCATGAGAAAATGAGAAAGCCAGGATGAAACAAATAATAGATACATAATATTTCATCAGGGCGTTTTCCTCAGTTTATAGCTATCGACGCGTTTGATGCCGTTGTCATATATCAATATATTCAGCTCTGAATTTATCCCGTGATAGTCGATAGACATCTTCGATTTGATAGCCGGGTAATCTTTAGTAGCGTTAAGCCCATCAGTTATCTGCTGCCTTGTCCTTGCGCCTTTGCCGATAATATCCAGTATTAACGAAGCCGCATCATACCCAAACAGGAAATTCTTAGACATTTTGAATTTTGTCTTTTTGAGCTTTGATTTTAGGTCTATAAGATTATCAGAGTTCTCATCAAGATAGTATTCCGATTCAAAATACAGGTTCTTGAGGAATACTTTATTTTCGTCAAGATATTTTTCGTTGTTCCAGTCGCCTGTTCCTGCTAAATAAAACGTAAGTCCGTTTGAAAACAATTCAGGGACCACAAAGCTTATTTCAGCGGGATTAGAAATAGGGATGTAGATCGCATCAATGTATCCCTGAAGGAACTTGGAGTTTTCATTCGTCAGTTTGAACGGCTTCAGGCTCATTGTATCGCATATCTTCTTTGCGTTCTTCCCGAACAGATAATAAATGCTGGCATCCATTTTCATGGTTGTCAAAGAATCCATCAGCGTGGAACGGATTCCCGCGCTTTCAAGCTTCTGGCGCTGGGCGAGATTCATGTTTGCAACGTTCAGAAAAAGGTCGTTATCCTTAATGATACTCAGAATGCCCGTTACAATTGTGGATATGTTCTGGTCAGACTTACCGTAAGTTTCGGAAAGCAAAATTTTCCCGCCAAGCTTTTTAATTTCATCTTCGAACGGCTTAGAAAAATTGACGCCGTAAGTTTCTTCCGAAATTACTACGATATTTTTTTTGCTCTGCTGTTTAAACAGGTAATCAGCCATCAGCTTTCCCCTCACTTCGTAAGAAGGGTTTAGCTGAAATATGTAATCATGACTTTCAGCAAGGTCGTCGCCGGTGGCAGTAGGCGAAATTATCGGCATTTTGTAAAGCTCGCCCAGTTCAGAGATCTGCCCAAGCTCGCTGCTGAAAACCGGGCCGAGAACGCATGTAACGGAACTGTCATCTCCAAAATCTTTTATAATTGAAGTGCAAAGGGCCGGGTCGCGTTTGGTATCCTGCACATCCAGCTTAACCTGGAACGCGTTTGTTTTATCAAAATTCGTTGCTGCAAATCTTATTCCGTCAAGAATTTCTGAACCTAGCTGCTGCTTAGATGGGTCGTCTGAATCTTCGAATAACGGCAGCGCGACTCCAATTGTCGTCATTTGCGAAAACAGATCGCTCTTTGGAAGGGGTGTAAAATATAGGAACAAGAAAACTATTCCAATTATAAATCTGAAATTTACGAAGCCTGATCTGCTGTTATCTGTTTTTAATTCGCAATTTCCAATTCGTAATTCGTAATTCTGTATCATTCCCATTCTATAGTTGAAGGCGGTTTATTGCTTATGTCGTAAACCACTCTGTTTATTCCTTTTACTTTGTTTGTGATCCCGGTAGAAATTTCCTCAAGCGCTCCCGGCGGCATATGGAACCAGTTTGCCGTCATGCCGTCTACGCTTCCGACAGCCCTGAGCGCAATAACGCGCTCGTAAGTGCGGCTGTCGCCCATCACACCCACGGTTGAAACAGGAAGCAGCACGGCGAATGCCTGCCAAATCCTGTTGTAAAGCTTGTGGCGCTTGAGTGAATCAATGTAAATATAATCTGCTTCTCTCAATAGTTCAAGTTTATCTTTGGTTATTGCCCCAAGAATCCTGACCGCCAGGCCCGGCCCCGGGAAGGGGTGCCTTTCAAGAATTGGCGCGGGAACGCCCAGAATTTTCCCTATTTCACGCACTTCATCTTTAAATAATTCTCTGAACGGCTCAATAAGCTTCATATGCAGCGATTTGGGCAGGCCGCCTACGTTGTGATGCGTTTTGATAGTTACTGATGGCCCGTGAAATGACGAGGACTCTATTACATCTGGATACAGCGTTCCCTGTACAAGGAATTTTACGTTGCCGATGCTCTTAGCGTACTTCTGGAACACATCAATGAATGTCTTCCCGATTATCTTACGCTTTTTTTCAGGCTCCACAACGCCATCCAGCCGCTTAAGGAAAATGTTTGTCGCATCTATATATTTCAGATTCATCCTGCTGGAAAAATATTTGACTATATCAGCGCTTTCATTTTTCCTCATCAGTCCGTTATCGATATGATAACATATGAGATTCTTCCCGATGGCTTTATGAACGAGGTATGCCGCAACAGCAGAATCAACCCCGCCGCTAAGCGCGCATAACACCCGCTGGTTCCCGACCTTCGCCCTGATCTCTGCGACTTTCTCGTCAATGAACGATCCCATCTGCCACTTGTTCCGGATCTTACAAACATTGAACAGGAAATTCTTGAGGATCTTTGTCCCGTATTCAGTATGATTAACTTCGGGGTGAAACTGAACTGCGTAAATATTATCGCCTGCGGATTCAAAGCTGCTTATGAGACCGTTCTCGCTTCTTGATGTAATTTTGAATTCTTTGGGAAGATTATCTATGTAATCACCATGACTCATCCAAACGCTTAGTTTAGCGGGAATGTCTTTAAGAATCGGGGACTTTGACTTGATGCGGATATTTGTTTTCCCAAATTCACGGGTCTTGCCGCCTTTTACTTTCCCATTGAAATGATGTGAAAGGAAGTGGAGTCCGTAACATATTCCCAGGATCGGCAGGTTCAGCGCGAGAATTTGTTTAGCGGTTGTTGAAGTGTTCTTGACGTAAACGCTATCCGGACTGCCTGAAAGGATAATACCTTTCAGCGATTTATCTTTCTGTATTAACGATAGGTCGCTCAGGCATGAAACCACTTCAGAGTATACGCGGCATTCCCTTACTTTTCTTGCAATAAGCTTGGTGTACTGCGATCCGAAATCGATGATTATTATTTTATCTGCTTTCATATAATTTGTCATCCCCGCCTGCCTGCAGCAGGCAGGCGCAAGCGGGGATCTTGGTTTTTCTATTGCGAAAAGTCCCGATTTATCGGACGGAATCTTTGGCTTTAACCGACTTTATAAATACAGTTCAGGGCTAAAGCCCAATACTAATTCACATCTCTAACCCCCGACCTGCTCCGAAGGAGTTAATGACAAAATATCATAACTCGTCTCCCCCTGACAGGGGGAAATACAGAGGGGGTGTTGAAACATCATTCATTTTAAAGCGCTCATAGCCATTTTCACCGCGCCCCAAACCGGTGCCTGCGAAGGCTTAACAAATTCAATCTTCGGAAATGCTGCTTTTGTTATCTGTCTCAGATATTTTTCCAATAGCTTTTCTTCAGAAAACAACGAGCCGCACAAAGCTATCTTGAACTTATTCTTTTTATTAAGCGGCGCAAAATGATTCAATAAATTCTCTGCGGCTTTTTGGATAATTGATTTTGAAACCCTATCGCCTTTTCCGGCTTCCTCAAAAACGTGTTTTGTTACTCGTGAGATTTCAAAATTGTTGTGATATATTTCTTTCACAATACTTGCCGGTGAAAAATTGTATTCTTTTTCCAATACTTTCAATAGGGAAGTACTTGATATCCTGCCATCATAACATTGCGTTACTTTTGACAAAGCTTCGCGCGCTATCCAGTAACCGCTTCCTTCGTCGCCGAAATGCCTTCCCCAGCCGCCTACTTTATTCATTTTCTTCTTTGAATCCCTGTAATACAATATCGAACCTGTGCCCGCTATTAATATTCCGCAGTTCTTTTGATTGGCGTCAAATATGGAAGCAAACGCAATTTCAGTATCAGGAAAGATTTTAATATTTTTGAATCTGAGTATTTTTGAAATTTCGCTCTCAAGTTTTTTTCTGTCCTTTTCAAATCCTGCGCCGGAAATGCCAATGCAGATGCAGTTTATATTTTCAAGTTTAACTTTTGCCGCTGCTTTCTTTATAATTTCTATAAGGCGTTTTTTTGCAGAATCAAATCCCAGAAGGTTGAAATTTACTGCAGGCAGGCGTGCTGCTCCCCAGCCCGAGAGCTCAGGCAAAGCGCCTGAAACTGCGGGCATAATAATGGCTTCGCTTTTGGTTGCGCCGCAGTCTATTCCAATTACATATCTCAAATTAATATTCTTTCATCCGATGACTCAAATGTCATCGGATGAATATATTTGCGAAAAATTTATTTAAGAAACAAAAATAAGAAATAATGAAGTAAAAGGATAGGAAAAGAAGAGTAATAAAGTGGTTTTATCCCGTCACATACGCGGCGTTTGCGGTAATCTTTTTTCCGTCCCACACGGTTTTTCTGCTGAACGGTTCCTTTCGGACTGTACAGCCGCTTATCCTGCATACCTTGCAAAAACTTTCTTTACACGGATCGGCATGAACAAACAGCTCAACCTGGTCGGTTTTTAAAATTCCTTTCAGCCTGGTTTCAAGTATGTGAAGCATATCATGACTCTCCGCCGCCGATAAGTAATATGGCACGGTTAGATGAAAATCGATGTAATAATGTTCTCCTGACTTCCAGTATCGCAATCGGTGTATATCTATCCATGAAGTATATTTTGGCTTGTCTTCTTCAAATGCTGCCGCGAATTGCTCTATTAGTTTTGAATCGGTCGCATGCATCAAGCCGCCAATAGATTCCTTTACCAGCGCTTTGCCGGTCCATAGAATATTTATAGCAATTATTATAGCTATTACCGGGTCGAACAACTTTATTCCGGTAAACAAAATTAAAATAAGCGCCACAAGCGCTCCGAAGCTTGTAATAGAATCTGTTAATACATGTTTGCCGTCGGCAATAAGTATCAGGCTGTTTGTCTTTTTGCCGATGTGCACAAGGTATAGTCCCAGAATCAGATTCGTAACGCCGGCAAAAGTTATTAGGTAAGTACCCATGCCAAGCGACTGAAGCTCTTTGCCGATTATGATATCCCTTACAGCATATACAATAATCGTAACTGCCGCAATTATTATAAGCGCGCCTTCAAATCCCGCTGAGAAAAATTCTATTTTACCATGACCGTATGGATGTTCATCATCAGGAGGTTTTGTGGATACTATAAGACTGTAAAACGCGAATGAGGTTGCGAAGATATGAACGACAGATTCCATCGCATCTGACAGGATCGCCGCCGAGCCGGTTAATAAGTAGGCGCCGGTCTTTGAGATAAACATCACAAAGCCGATCACCAGCGAGATTAAGGCCGCATTTTTTTTTATTCTGATATCCTTCACATCCACAGCATTCTTCATTTAGGATATGCGAATATAATAATAGATGTTCGGTTAAGAAAAACAAATATGCGGGAACATTTCTGAATCATTCGTTTATCTTCCCTTCTTCAATGGGAAAGCGCTCCTATAGTAGTATGCAGTAAAAAACACAGTAATGTTGCTTCAGAGAGGTTCATTATCAATTCTCAATATTTCGACCTCCCCCTACCCCCTCCTGTCAGGAGGGGACAAAATCTATCTCCCCCTTACAGGGGGAGATACAGAGGGGGTGTTGACTTACTTCATCTCAAAAGACATTCTTAGCTTAATTTTTTGATCTCGCATTTTCAATAACTTATAACATTTCTTCTTGACAACGTAACAATGTTTTGTTATATTTGTATAAGAAATATGAATAATGGTGAAAAAATGGAAGAAAATTTAATATCAAAAAAAGAATTGCTCGATTTGACCGGAATCTCTTACGGGCAATTATACAGGTGGAAAAGGAAACAACTCATTCCCGAAGAGTGGTTTATAAAGAAATCATCCTTTACGGGACAGGAAACTTTCTTCCCGAAAGAGAAGATCCTCGGAAGAGTTGATAAGATACTTAACATGAAAGACGGCTTTTCGCTTGATGATATTGCCGATAAAGTATCAACAAGTCCTATGACCATGAATATCTCAATGGCTAAAGCCGATCTTATTGGGAAGAATATCATATCGCAAAGCACAATAGATTTTTACACCCAACGTAAAGGCGACCCCGGAGTATTTTCATTCGAAAGTATCTTATTCATGTATATTCTCGATAAAAAGTTTAAATCAGGCGAGCTGAGCCTTGATGACGGAATTATAGCGCTTGATACTCTTGAAGAGAACTATTCAAAATTCGGCGGCAAAGATTCGGAACTGATCTTTATACGCAAGCTTGGCATATCCTCATGCATACTTACTCAATTTCCAAGCCAGCTGTATTTCGAAAAGAACACTAAAGTATTATTCAGAATAAACATAGCATCTTACATAGAAGAAATAAAATAATTAAGGAGTATTAAAATGGAAAATCAAAATAATTCAAACGGCAGAAATGATATAAAGATAAACGGAACCGGAAATATTGGCGGCGGAACATACAATGACATAATTATAAACGGCACAGGTTCCATTAAAGGCGATGTGGACTGCATGAGCTTCAAAACCAACGGCACATCAAGCATGACCGGGAATCTGAAATCCAAATCTCTTAAAGTTAACGGCACAACGGCAATATCAGGCGCTGTTAAATCAGAAGAAATAAAAGTATCCGGCACTGCCGATTTCAACGGCGCAGTTGAATCAGACTTGACAAAGATAAACGGCGCGATGAACGTTACGGGAAATATTTCTTCAGATGAACTTTATCTTAAAGGCGGCATGAGGGTCTCAGGCGACTGCAGCGCTGATACTTTTGATTCAAACGGGGGATTCTCGGTTGTTGGCCTTTTGAATGCAGATAACATTAATATCAGGCTTAACGGCTCATGCAGGGCAAAAGAAATTGGCGGAAATAATATCACTGTGAAATTAGGAGATTTTTCCCTGAGGAAATTGATCAAGTCTATCTTCCCTTCCTGGGACCTTAAACAAAGACTTTCTGCCGAAGTTATCGAAGGAAACGATATTGAGCTCGAATCAACCAAAGCGAAAATTGTGCGCGGCGATAACGTTATTATCGGCGAAGGATGCGAAATTGACCTGGTAGAATATAAGAAGAGCTATAACGTATCTGAAAAATCAACTGTGAAAGAAAACAAGAAAATGTAAATCAGGCAAAAGAAAAAAGCAAAGGGCAGAAGGGAAACGTAAAACGCAAAACGTAAAAAACAGTAAAATGTTTTTACTCTTCGGATTTTTTTAAGATGCTGCATTCACAGGCGGCAGGAAAATAAAGCTTCCGCAAGTTCAGAAATTACACGAACTAATTATTAGTTTCTTTCAATTTCAAACAAAACTAAATTCTAAATCGTCATAAAATCATGATAAGTTACCTTGACTTAAAGGGAATTATCAGTTATTTTGGAAACTTGAGAAACGAAATAAGTTTCCAACATACCTAAAAACATACAGTTTCATACTAAAGATGCAGGAAATAATCAGCGAACAGGACAAAATTCTGGAATTTACACACGACAAGTTCATAAGGGAAGGTTTTTACCGGACCTCGATGGATGAGATCGCGCGCGATATGCAGATAAGCAAAAAAACTATTTATAAGTTTTTCCCCTCGAAGGAAAGCCTTCTCGAATCAGTTTTTGAAATGAGAACCAGAAAAGTCCAGCTTATACTTAATAGTATTGTTGATTCTGATGAAGACTGCATAACAAAATTTGTCATGATCCTGCATACTATAAAGAAAAACGCAATGAACTGCTCCGAGTCATGGTTCCGGGACCTTAGGCTTCACGCGCCGCACCTGCAGAAAAAACTTGAGGATATAAGAGCCAAGAAGATTTACCAGATCATGGCTAAGTTAGTTGAGCAGGGCAAGAAAGAAAAACTTATTGAAAATATTCCGCCGCTGGTTCTTATCACCGCATACGTTGGCGCGATCGAAGGAGTTACCAACGCTGATTTTATTATGAACTCTAAGTTCACTATGCAGGATGTGCTCAGGATCACAGCGGAGATATTCCTTAACGGATTTTTGACTCCCCAGGGCAGAGAAAAATATTCAAGTTCCAAGAAGAAATTTGAAAATGTATTACAATAGAGATTTCATGAAGAAAATAGCATACTTTGTTATTTCATTACTATTTGCGATAATATTGCAGCATGATGTTTTTGCTCAGAATGTCAGGGCGCTTTCTCTTAGCGATGCAATTACGATCGCGAAGCAGAATAATTCCGATTACCTGATAGCGAAACTGGATAAAGATAAAGCTGACAGGAAAGTATCCGAGGTCTATAGTGAAAACCTGCTGCCGACCATCACTCTTAATACAAAATACATAAGAAATTTCAAACTGCAGGTTATCTCGATATTCGGCCAGACTTTTGCGCTGGGCAATGATAACAGCGTAACAAATACTGTTGATGTATCCGAGCCTATACCGATATTAGGCACGCCGGTTTTTTCGGGTATCCGCATTGCCGAATATTATTCAAAGCTTCAGGAAGAAAATGTCAGCAAAGTTGAAACGCAGATAAAAGCGGACGTAAAAAAAGCTTTTCTGAACGTTTTGCTTTTAAAAGAAGTTATTGAGCTTAATAAGCAGAGTATTGATAATGCAAACGAAAACTTAAGAGTTGTTGAAGCAAGGTACAGAGCGGGAGTAGCGCTTGAATATGATTATATAAGAGCCAAAGTGAAAGCTGAAACCCTTGTACCGGATTTGCAGAAATCCGAGAATAATCTTGAAGTCGCGAAGAAATTTCTCAAAAACACAATTGGGTTAAAAGACAGGGAAGATATTGACGTTAAAGGCGTCCTTACTTATGATAGCAGCGAAGTATGGGGCACGATGGATAACCTGATTTACAAGATCTCAGAAAGAAATGTAGCAATAAGGCAGCTTTCTTTGAGCAGGTTGATAAACGATGAATTGGTAAGAGTAGATGAAGCTAATTACATGCCGAAAATTTACCTGTTCGGTGAATGGGGTATTCAGGCCAACGAAGATGACGGACGCAATTTCTTCAAATACAGATACTACAATGCGTATCTGGCTGGCGTCGGATTGACATGGGATCTGAATCTATTCTCTAATACTTATAAAAAGCAGCAATCGGTTATTGAAGTTAAGAAAACTGAAGAGCAGATACGCGATGTTAAGGAAAAACTAAAAACACAGACTGAAAGCGTTTTTCTTAATATTGAAGAAGCAAAGAGCAGAATCGTGGCGCAAAGCAAAATAGTTGATGAAGCCGAACGCGGACTTGAACTCGCAACAGCAAGTTTCAAAAGCGGCGCGCTTAACCAGATCGACGTAATTGACGCCGAACTTGCTGTCAGCCAGGTTAAGCTAGCTTATATTCAGGCTATATACGATTACCTGAACGCCAGGACCGATCTGGAACAACTACTTGAAAAGTAAAACTCAGGGGGCAAAAAGGATATATAAAATGAAACTACTGAAAATAATTATTCCTCTCGTTCTGATATCGTCGTTGTTATTTTACTCATGCAGTAAAAAAGGCGACAGCGAAACAAAAAAGACCGATGAGAAGAAACTTACGCTGGTTAAGTTTAAGACTGTTGAGCCTGCTTCATTCAGCGACAAGTTTAAGATTAACGGAACCGTAAAGCCTTACGCAAGCGCGAAGGTTTCTTCGGAAATGGGTGGGCTGATAATGAGCATTCCCAGGGATAAAGGCAGCCGCGTTTCAAAAGGCGAAACAATTGTCCAGCTCAAAAATGATATGGATATGGCGACTTTTAACCAAAGCCTCGCACAGGTGGAGCTGCTCCGTATGAATTATGAGAAGCAGAAACAGCTTTATGAGGATAATGCGACCACGGAGCTTTCGTACCTTAATGCGAAATGGCAGCTTGAGGCGGCTGAAAGAGGGCTTGATGTGCTCAGAACAAAAATGAAAACCTCTAGCGTACATGCCCCTATAAGCGGCGTAATCGACGATAAGTTTATGAACAAAGGCGAAATGTCCGCGCCTGGCGTTCCGATATTAAGCATTCTTGATATTTCAAGGGTGAAGATATCTGCAGGCGTGCCTGAGAGCTATGTTTCAAAAATAAAAAAAGGGCAGCATGTAAATGTTTCGATAGATGTATTGCCGGGAGTTGATTTTGACGGTGAGATAAGCTATTTAGCGCCGGCGCTTGACCAGGGCAGCAGAACTTTTGAAATAGAAATTACAATAAATAACAAAGACCGGATATTAAAGCCCGGAATGAACGCCGGCGTGGAGATATCCCAGAGCGAATATTCAGATGCAATAGTGATCCCGCAGGACCTGCTTATCGATTACGGCGAAGAGAAATTTATATATGTTCTTGAAGGCGAAGTCGCCAAAAAACGCGACGTAACAATCGGCGGCAGGGAAGGCAATAACGTGCTTGTAAAAAGCGGGCTTAATGCCGGAGATAAACTAATCATAGAGGGATATCTTTCAGTTAAAGATAACGAAAAAGTTCAAGTCGCAAATTAAAATATGAAATTCTTTAAGCTTTTCGTCGATAATAAAGTTGTAGTATACATATTCACCGCGATAATAGTTATTGCCGGTGTGGTTTCGTATATAGGGCTGCCCCGGGAATCAGCGCCATCGGTCCAGATACCTTATATTTTTGTCTCGACGGTTTATGTGGGCGTTTCTCCCGAGGAAATAGAGAAGCTCGTCACGATGGAAATTGAAAAAGAAGTGAAAGCGATCAGCGATGTGAAAACAATTACATCTGTTTCACGCGAAAGCTTTTCTTCTGTTATCATTGAATTCAATACGAATGTTAAGATCGACGATGCGATGCAAAAGGTCAGAGACAAAGTCTCTATTGCCAAAACAAACATGCCCGCCGATATTAAGGAACCTGTAATCACCGAAATAAATATCTCTGAGCTTCCGATGCTCTATATTAATATTTCAGGTAACTACGGACTTGCAAAGCTGAAGGAGATCAGCGATAATCTTAAGAAAAAAATCGAAGGCGTGAACGGCGTGTTAAGCGCTGAGGTTGTCGGCGGCCTGGAACATGAAGTCAAAATAAATGTAGATGCCGACAGATTAAAATATTACGGACTCAGCCTGAACGATGTGCAAAACACAATTGCTGCTGAAAACATGAATATTCCGGGCGGCGGCGTTGATATTGGAAATCTTAACTACCTTGTCCGCGTTCCGGGTGAAGTAGAGGACCCGACATATTTTGGCGACCTTGTGGTTAAAACCGTGAATAACAGATCTATTTACCTCAAAGATGTCGCGCAGGTTATTTACGGCTATAAAGACAGGGAATCTTTTTCAAGAGTCAATGGACAGGATGCGGTAACAATTGTTATCAAGAAGCAGAGCGGCGAAAACTTAGTAAGGATCGCCGACGAAATAAAAGACCTTGTTGCCAAAGAACAAAAAGAAATGCCGGCCGGAGTTGAAATTGCTTTGACGGGCGACCAGTCAAAGCAGATCAGGGATACCGTGCATGAACTTGAAAACGGGATCATCACAGGCGTTGTGCTTGTTGTATCAATTTTATTCCTTTTCCTTGGAGTTAGAAATGCGCTGCTTACGGCGACTTCTATTCCTCTCTCGTTCTTAATTTCGTTTATTGTTCTCAGCGTTATGGGTGTGACGCTAAATATTGTTGTATTATTCACCCTGATCCTGGTGCTGGGTATAATTGTGGATGATGCCATTGTGGTGATGGAGAACATATACCGTCTCCAGGAAAAAGAAGGATGGAATGCTTATGAAGCGGCGCTTGAGGGCCCGCGCGAAGTAGCGTTCCCGGTATCTGTAGCAACAATGACGATCATTTCATCGTTCTTCCCGCTGCTCTTCTTCCCCGGTATTGTGGGCGACTTCATGAAGTATCTTCCCATTACGCTGATCGTGTGCTTATTGTCGTCGCTGTTTGTAGCTATGGTTATTAGTCCCGTGCAGGCTGCGGTATTCATTAACGTGAAGAAGCAAAAAGAAAAAGAGGCTAAACGCAAATTCAGGCCTGTTGGGAGATTCATAGAAAAATTCGATGAGAAGTTCTTCGGCGTTATGATCAAATCATATGAAAGAGCTCTTCATTACAGCCTGAGAAACAGAAAAAAAGTAATCGGTTCTACCGTTGGTTTGCTTATTGTAATGTTCATTATCTACGGCAAATATAATAACGGCGTTGAGTTTTTCCCGAACGTCGAGCCGCGCCAGGCATTCATTAATATTGTTATGCCAAGCGGCACAACTGTTGAAAGAACAAACGAGGTTTCGAAAAAAATAGAAGAGAAGCTGCCGCCATATAAGGATTTAGAATATTACATCGGCAATGTGGGCACTTCAAACAATATGAACGATGCGGGTTCGACAGTGTCGAATAAGAGCACAATAACTCTGAATTTCCATGATAAAGACATGCGCCAGCAGAGTTCATTTAAGACATTAGAAGATATCCGCGCGGCGGTCGAAGACCTTCCCGGCGGAACGGTTCAGATCCAGAAACAATCGGGTGGCCCGCCGACTGGCCCGCCTGTGAACATTGAAATCTCAGGCGATGATTTTGTTAAGCTCGGGCATCTCTCACAAGACATACAGGAGAAGATCAAAGACATCCCAGGCTTAAAAGATCTTACGGATAACTTTAATGAATCAAGACCGGAAATAAAAATTACCGTTGACAGGGAACAGGCGGCGCTGAATAAGTTAAGCACTGCATCGATTGCCGGAACAATAAGAACTGCAATTAACGGAACGGCTGCAAGCAAGTTCAGGGTAGGCGAAGATGAATATGATATTACCGTAAGACTTGACCGCAAGCAGAGAGATAATATTCCGTCGGTTGAAAATTTATATGTGGTAAACAAAGACGGGAAAAGCATTCCGCTCAGCTCCGTTGCAAAGATAGACTTTGCCGGAGGTATAGAGGCAATTAACCGTAAAGACCAAAAACGCGTGGTAACGGTTTCTGCAAACGCAGAAGGAAGGCTCGGTAACGATGTGCTTAATGACGTTAAGCAAAGACTT
>Ga0265316_10003397_pt1 | contig 16109 bp, 13 predicted proteins | sample 4522metaG_FD_202092 | JGI IMG/M metagenome (GOLD analysis project Ga0265316, IMG submission 202092) | Rhizosphere microbial communities from Carex aquatilis grown in University of Washington, Seatle, WA, United States - 4-5-22 metaG | ecosystem: Host-associated > Plants > Roots > Rhizosphere >...
TTTTAACATAGTATAGTTCCGATTTCATAATTTTACCATCGGCTTTCATCACGGCCGCCATAAGTACAAGCAGGCTTACCATAAAATCGCCGGTGGTAGTTGGCATTGTTTCTATATGCTTGACCTCAACATTATCAATTACTGCACCTATAGCAAAACCCAGAAGACCGCCGATAGGGCCGCCAAATGCCCATCCTAAACCTCCGCCAATCCATTTTGTAAATCCAGCCATTAAAATTTATAATTTAATGTTTTTATTTAATTATTTCTTTGGAACAAAATATTTGATGCAATCTAAGGACTTGAGGAAGCAGTAATGATTGTTCATCGTTACTGATTACAAAATCAGCAAGTTTAATTTTTTTGTTATCCGGCCATTGATTTTCAATCCTTTTCAACACAGATGCTTTTTCACATAGGTCCCTTAACATTATACGATTGATGCGAAGTTCAAGGGGAGCTATTACTAATATTGTTTGATCCAGGAGAATGTTGGCCTTGCTTTCGAAAAGCAGCGCCGCTTCATGTATTATGTAATATTCTTTTTGATGTTTTTTGCACCATTCATCGAAAACCTGAATCACTTTGGGGTGAATAAACTCATTTACCCTGAGTAATGCTTTCTGATCATTGAATATTATTGAAGCAATTTTCTGTTTATCGAGCCGATCTCCGGTAAAAACTTTTTCTCCAAATTCATTTTTATAAAACTCTTTAACTTCTGAATATTCCAATAATTTTTTAGCTTCTTCATCAGCATTAAATACAGGTACCTCAAGTTGTATAAATATTTCGCAAACAGTTGATTTGCCTGAGCCTATTCCACCAGTTATGCCAATTTTATGCATCTATTTTTCAATGATGAAATCCACATTCATAGGCCGGTACGAAACAAATTTCACATAAGCAGGCTGGCGTTCTAAATTAACCTTAAGCCTGTTGTTAATTGAAGTGTATACATTTTTATAATCGACAACTGCTTTAAACTGGTATGGTGTGACCTTATTATAATTTCGCAGGGCAACGATAAAACTTACTCTAATTGCGGAAGGAAAAGTCTTCATTTGCATACTATCCGGCAAGTTGTTAATTTTAACAGGGACCATTAAAAATGTTTCTGTATATTTGTCTACCGGAATAGAAAGTATTGCTTTATTTTTAACAAAATAAACACCTTCTATGGGTTGCAGTTTAAATTCTTCTGAAATCGATTTATCCACTTTTGTGAATTTTTTATATACAGTATAAACCTTATTAATTGTATCGATAAGTGACCGTGGCCCTGAAATAACAATACTATCGGGTTGTGAAATTGTACCACCTGCTCCAGGCATATATTGTTTTTCAAATTCTAAATCAATATTTGGCACTATTACAACTTTCTTTCGAACTATAGTGGAAAAATTATAAAAGAGTGTATCAGGCGATATATAATTCAGGGTAATCTCGGAGCCTATCTGTCGTTGAATAACTTCCTTCAGGTTACGCGTTAATACAAAATACCTGTTAGTATCACCTGTAATTTCATTAAAATTTAAAGAAATTAATCTGAATACTATTGGATGTTGTCTTGCAGTAATCATGCTTCGTAACAAGGCATAGCCCTGTGCACTTAAGTTGAGATTCAGTTCTGACGGTACATCTCCAACTAATTCCTTATCGGGTTTATGATAAATATATTTTATCGGGTATGTAATATTGGCGGAATAATTATTTTCCAGTTTATTTAAAAGCCAGAAAATGGAAGATAAAGCAAGGAAAAAAAGAAAAGTTAATAATTTTTGTTTAAACTTAAATTCTTTCCCTGTGTAACGAGACCTTACCTTGTCTTTATAAGGTTTATCCAAAGCAAAGTTTTTAGAAAATAAGAAGAAGTTTTAACTTATAGCCTGCTGAAAAAAATGCTTATCTCGATTCAATATCGCTGGGATCCTTTAGTATAGCAGCTTTATCGACTTTAATCTTTACATTGTTATCAATCTCCAGTAGAGCTGTCCGTTCTTCCATTTCTACAATACGGCCATAAATTCCTCCAGTGGTAATAACCTTGTCACCTTTTCTTAATGATTCCCTGAAATTTTTCAGCTCTTTCTGCCGCTTTGATTGAGGTCGAATCATAAAAAAATAAAATACTACAATAATTAACAGAAACGGAATTAGCATTCCAAATGGGTTTGAAGGCTGATTGGCTAACAAAACAAACAATAAACTTTTCATTCTAATTTTATTTAATGGTAAAACTTAATTTTGAAATTATTTATTATAAGCAAATTAACAACAATTTTATAGAACAAGCAAAAGAAAAATTAAGCTTGGGAATCCAAGCCGGCATATTGGAACGTGGATATAGAAAGATTGTCACTCTTTGTTCCTTACATTTAATTCAAAATTTCTTTTTCACTTTTTCTTCTTCCAATGTCCGGTTTCCAAATTCTTTTCTCCAGTTCCTTCAATCAATCCTCTGCCGGTTTTAACAATTTTATTTTCTACTTTCAGGAACTTAACAATATTATCAAGCACACCGTTAATATAAATATTACTGTTAACAGTGCTATAATCCTTGGCAATTTCTATATATTCATTAAGAGAAACTTTTACAGGAATTGAAGGAAATTCAAGCATTTCAGCCAATGCCATTTGCATAATTAATATATCCATAATTGCAATACGGTCAAATTCCCAGTTTTGTGATTGTTTTTGGATAAGTAAGTTGTATTCATTATGATTTGACCAGACCTTTCGAAACAATTTTGTAACGAACTCTTTATCATCCTCATTTTTAAAAAGTGTCATTAATGGTTTATCAGGACCGTCAGATTCTTTAAATGTTTTTAAAGTTTTAATTGCCATACTTAGAATGAAATCAATATCATCGTTCCAAAATATACTCAATTCTTCTAAAGTGTTCTCTAATTCTTTAAAATATGGTATTTCATCTTCTAAAATCCGAAGGATTATTTTTTTATCTTCATTATAAGAATAGATATTATTGTTCATGTATTGAATGAAATAATCTTTTTCTTTTATCTGGTTAAAAAGATTTTTTATTAATTCAGGATAATTAACCCATCCAACTTTGTTTTCCGAAACATAGTGCTTAAGCTGTAGATTATCTTTTAACTGGGTTACGAGTTTGTTATTGGAGAAGCGTGTATTCGGGGATTTATCCTCCGGTGTTGGTCTCAGTTTGGATTTTCCTGCATCGATGCGTCTTTCATTGCTACGAACTAATTCTATTGGCAATAAAAGTATAAAATGATATAAATCATAAGATTTTTGAATACTGAAAAATAATTCCTTCTCGGTTTGATTAATATTTTGGCTTTGTTTATTATAATCGGCATACAAAACCTGCAACACTTTAACCCTGAGGAGCCTTCTGCTTATCATTTTTAAAGAACCATTTTAATGAATGGAATTGACGCGCAAATTTATATTTTTAACCGGATATTTTAAATAATTGGAAATAATAAGTTTTTGCAATCGCAATAAATAGAATTTTTGATTCATCCATATCAACAATTGTATCAACTCAGATTATTTAGACTGAAGGTTTTCAGGAATATAGAAAATCCAAAACAATTGGTACATCAATTTTATTACTCCCAAAATAAAAAAACACCTTAAATCATTTCTTTGGCCTAATAGTCTTCAGCCTGTTAGTCTATAGCCTATCTGTCTGAATAGTGACAATGTTTTAAGAAAATATTATTCAAACAATGTTATTGTTTACTTCTTTTTTCTATTTTTATGCTTTCAAAATTTTATTATTAAGAATCATAATATCAAAATATTAGAAATACACAACTGTTATACAACATAACCATTAATGAAAGAAAAGGTTAAACAACCTTCAAATTGCCGGACAATTGATGAGGTAAGACAGGAAATAGACAAAATCGACAGGGAAATTATTAATCTGCTTGGAAGTAGGTTTCAGTATATAAAAGAAGTTGTAAAGTATAAATTGCCGGATGAAAAAAGTATTTCTGCAGAAGAAAGATACAATAAGGTTATTAAGGAACGGGGAGATTGGGCTAAGGAGTACGGTCTCGATAATAAAACAATAGAGAAAGTTTATCAGATTTTACTCGATTATTTCATTGAAGAACAATTGAAAATTATTAATCTGAAAACATAAATTTTATATAAAATACTATGTATAGGAAAGAAATCAGGGTTATTGATTGCACCATTAGAGACGGTGGGTTAATGAATAATTGGAAATTCAGCGATGAATTTGTTAAGGCAGTATATGAGGCACTTGTCGGAGCGGGTGTCGACTATATGGAGATTGGATATAAAAGCAGTGAGAAATCATATTCCAGGACTGAAAATGGTCCATGGAAATTTTGCGATGAAAAGGATTTAAGACGAATTGTGGGCGATAACAAAACGAATCTTAAACTGTCCTGCATGGCAGATATTGGACGAATCGATTATAGCGATATACCTCCCAAAAAAGAAAGTGTTGTAAATATGATCCGTGTGGCATGTTACGTTCATCAAATAGATAAGGCCATTGCCCTTGCTGAACATTGCATGGATAAAGGTTATGAAACTACCATTAATCTTATGGCCGTATCGAAAGTAAATGAACGCGATCTGGATGAAGCATTAAATGATGTAGCCAAATCACGGGTTCCAATTTTTTACATAGTAGATAGTTTTGGAAGCATGTATTGTGAACAAATTGAACTTTTAGCGCGACAATATTTAAAGGCCATGCCCGATAAAACCATTGGAATACATGCCCATAATAATATGCAGCTGGCCTTTTCAAATACGATCACAGCTATTATCGAAAATTGCAATATACTTGATTCTACACTACTTGGATTAGGCCGTGGAGCAGGGAATTGCCATACAGAAACATTATTAGCCTTCCTGAAAAATCCTAAATTTAAATTAAGACCTATCTTTAAGGTTATCCAGGAACATCTTATTCCATTACAGCAAAAGATTGAATGGGGATATCATATTCCTTACCTGATAACAGGAGTGCTGAATGAACACCCCAAAAGCGCTATGGATTGGATGGATTCCGAAGAAAAATACGATTTTATAAAATTCTATAATCAAATGACCGAAAGCTACGCTTTGGAATAATTTTATTAATTTATGTCGTCTTCACGGATTTGAACCCTGCGGATTTTACCACTGATGGTTTTTGGTAATTCCGGTACAAATTCAACTATCCTGGGATATTTATAAGGTGCTGTAACTTTCTTTACATGTTCCTGTAGTTCTTTAGCCAAATCATCACCAGGCTGAAAGTTTTTAGCAAGCACAACTGTAGCTTTTACAACTTGTCCCCGGTCCGGATCAGGAACTGCAGTAATGGCACATTCAAGAACGGCAGGGTGTTCCATTAATGCACTTTCCACTTCGAACGGGCCAATTCGGTATCCAGAACTTTTTATTACATCGTCAGCCCGGCCTACAAACCAGTAATAACCATCTTCATCGCGCCATGCCATATCACCTGTATAATAAACATTGTTGTGCCACACTTTATTGGTAAGCTGTTCGTCCCTGTAATATCCATCAAACATCCCAACCGGTTTTCTTTTGCTTGTATTAATTACAATCTGGCCTTCTTCCCCTACTTCACAATGTTTTCCATCCTCATTCACAATATCAAGATCATACCCGGGCGATGGTTTGCCCATAGAACCGGGTTTGGGATTCATCCATGGATACGTTGCCACTGCTATCGTACATTCTGTTTGCCCATATCCTTCCATTAGTTTAATTCCGGTGGCATCGAAAAATTGTTTATAAACCTCGGGGTTTAAAGGTTCACCAGCTACAATACAATACTTCAAATTCTGTAAATTAAACTTTGTTAAATCTTCCTTTATCAGGAAACGATAAATTGTAGGCGGAGCACAAAAAGTAGTTACTTTATATTTCTCAATTATTTCCATCATGTTTTTTGGAACAAACTTATCGTAATCGTATGTCATCACTGCACTTCCGGCTATCCATTGCCCGTATATTTTGCCCCAGGCCGATTTTGCCCAGCCAGTATCGGCAACGGTAAAGTGGAGCCCGTTATCAGGAACATTTTGCCAATATTTTGCAGTAAGGATATGACCGAGAGGATAAGCAAAATTATGCCTGACCATCTTGGGCATTCCTGTTGTCCCTGAAGTAAAATACAATAGCATAATATCATCATTTTCCGATGCTTCTTTGCCTTTGGGCCTTTCAAAATGATCACCTGCTTTTTCAATCTCACCGGTGAGATTTAACCATCCCAGACGGCTTTTACCAATACAAACCTTCAATTTCAAGGTCGGGGATTTTTCCTGCGATTCGTCTATGTGCCTGATTACCTCTTCTTCGGATACACTTACAATCATTTTGATATCTGCCGCATTGTTCCTGTATATTATATCTTTTGTGCTTAACAGATGGGTTGCAGGAATGATAATTGCCCCAATTTTATTGAGAGCCAGGGTGCAAAACCAGAATTCATAACGCCGTTTTAATATAAGCATTACAGGGTCGCCTTTTTTTATACCGATTGATTTGAAAAAATTGGCTGCTTTATCACTATAATATTTCATTTGCCCGAAAGTAAAAACTGCTTCAGCGCCTTTGTCATCGCACCAAACCATGGCTACTTTATCAGGTGTTTTTAAAGCTATTTCATCTACAATATCGAAAGCAAAATTGAAATTTTCAGGAACCAATATTTTGAATTTATTATAAAATTCATCATAAGAATTGAATTCAACCTGGGACAGATATTTATTTAACATATTTAATTAATATTTAATTATAATACAATAGCAATTATTCTGACTGATTTGTTATTTAAAGCTTTCACAGCATGGTTATATCCCGAATCGAAATATATTGAGTCACCTTCATTCAAGGTTATTTCATGTCCGTCGATGATTACCATCAGTGTTCCTTCAAGAACGTAATTAAATTCCTGCCCCGAATGAGAATTGTATTGAAAAGAGAAATTTTCAGATTCGGGATCAATAGTTACGATAAAAGGTTCAGCTTTTTTATTTATAAAATTAAAAGCAAGGTTTTCGTATTTATACTGTTTTCTTCTTTCAACACTCAAACCTTTTCCTTTTCTAACAACACAATATACATGAAGCCTTGGATTTTCACCGCTCAACAAAGCTGATAATTCGACATCGAAATATTGTGACACCTGGTAAAGAAAACTAACCGGAATATCTATGTTCCCGCTTTCATATTCCATATATTTGTTTACAGAAATACTTAAAAGATTTGAAAGGTTTTCAACAGATACGTCGGAAATTTCCCTCAAACCCTTTATCCTGTCTGCAACTTGTTTGATTTGTTCAGTCATGGTTCATTAATATTTAATTTTGAGACAAATTAAATAAAAAAAATTAAAAATCAAGTTTTTTATTTTTGGTAGGGGAGCATTTAATTTTAGTTGTCATTATTATTGGGAAAGGAATAATCATTATTTTAGAATTGAAAAATCGATATTTATGAAAAAACAAAAACTAAATAAACTAATAATTCTCAGTTTCTATTTTATTATAAATTTTATGGTATTGTCAAAGGCACAAAATACCTTTCTTACGGAAGTGGATTCTAACGGAAGGGCAACGATAAAGGCAATAGTGCCAAATGCAAGTTCTGTTAAAATAATCGGTCTCGGGGGAAGTTACGGTTTATATAACCTTAATCTTGATTTTACAAATAAGGGCAACAATTTATGGGAAGTTACTCTCGATCCGGCAATATATTCATATGTTACTCCGGGGTTTCATTATTATAATTTCCAGGTCAATGGGGTGAACACTGTTAATCCGAATGAAAAAACATATTTTGGCGCAAGTTTCTGGACCAGCGGACTGGAAATACCCGATCCTAAAAATGATTTTTATAATATTAAAGATGTTCCTCACGGAACTATCAGAATGCAACTTTACAATTCAACAGTTACAAATAATGTGAGAAGATGTTTTATTTACTTGCCTCCTGGTTATGATACAAAATCGGATGAAAAATATCCTGTATTATTTCTTCAACATGGAATGAATGAAAATGAATTTAGCTGGCATATGCAGGGAAAAATAAATTTTATTCTCGATAACCTTATTGCCGAAGGAAAGGCATTACCCATGATTGTGGTCATGGACAATGGCATGTCAGGTGATTATTCAAGCCTTGTCCTAAAAGATTTGTTGCCCCTTGTTCAAAATAATTATAAAATTATAAAAGACAAAAAAAGCAGGGCAGTAGCAGGTTTATCGATGGGCTCAGGACAGGCTGCTGATTTGGGGATGACAAATTCTGACAAGTTTGGTTATATAGGGGTTTTCAGTGGAAGTTCCAATGTTTCTCCCACGACAATTGCCAAAACTGTAAACCTTAATGATTCACTTGTTCTTTTGTGGGTTGGATGGGGTAAAGATGATGAATTGATTGGATGGGAAACTACTTTTGAATCCCAATTGAATAAGGCCAGGATAAATCATGTTAAAGAAATTTTCGACGGAGGCCATCAATGGCAGGTATGGAGAAAGTGTTTATATGAATTTGCACAGTTATTATTTAAACCTTATACTTATGAAAATCCTTTCAATTCATTAAACAACATAAATCCCGCTAATAAACTTATAGTTTATCCAAACCCTTTCAATGGGGAATTTCATCTTAAAATGGATAATGACAATTTACTGGAAAATGCCCGTTATGAATTGCATCGCATTACCGGGGAAAAAATATTAACCCTGAACGGCGAAAGAAAATTTGCAGAAAATACAATCTCTGAAACATTGGCCATTTCTTCATTTAATGTTTTTTTACTTACTGTTTACACTAAGGACGGTGTTTATAATGCAAAAATTATTAAATAATTTTTTAACCTGCAACCCATGAAAATTCTACTAATATTGATTTCGAACCTGATTTTTCTCACAAATATTTATACTGAAGAAATAATTTGCAGTGCTTCTGTAAAAAATGACTCAGTTAGTTTTACTTTAACAACAAGTACTTCTGTTTCTGAAGTAAAAGTTGTTTTCAAAGGTATGGCTTCATTTTTGGGTTCCGATACGATTAATTTAGACCTGGTTAAGTCCGGAAGCTGGAGCAAAACTATTAGAAACATACCGGTTGGTTTCTATTATTATCTTTTTCTAATCGATGGCGCACCTGTTTACGATCGTTCATCATTTGCATTTTTTGCATGGGGAACCTGGGTAAATGCGTTTGAAATATCCGATCCCAAGAATACATTTTCCGTAAGGAAAACAGGACCTTTCGGCAATATGAACATAAATTATTACAAATCAGGCAAACTCGATGAATTTAGAAAATGTTATGTTTATACACCTTCGGAATATGATAATAATCCTGAAAAAAAATATCCTGTGGTTTATCTTCTTCACGATTTCGGGGAGGATGAGTCTGCCTGGCTTTACCAGGGACTGGTGAACAATATTATTGACAATGGCATTAATGACGGCATTATCCAACCCATGCTCGTTGTACTTGAAAATATTAATGCTTTTAAGAGTGATCCTGGTTCACCTTCCAATTCCAACGAAATAGATTCTTTATTTATTTCCGATTTGGTGCCTTTTATAGATTTGCAATATCACACATTAGATTCAGCTAAATATAGAACCATTGGAGGTTGTTCCCTTGGGGGTAAAATAGCATTGGATATTGCAATTGCCCATAAAAATACATTTAGAAATCTGGGGATTTTTAGTTTGCCGGTCGATTTTGATACAAGCCTGGTTATTACAGATTCATTAAAGAAATTAAATCTCTTTCATTTCTGGCTTGGAGCAGGTATAGGCGATGCTTCATATGATAAGGTAGAAAAATTTCATGAACAACTTGACAATAATGGCGTACAACATGAATGGGATCCACAAAGCGGAAACTATAACTGGTTGGTTTGGAGAAAAAATTTATATAATATGTTACAAAAAATAACCTATTGAAGATCGCAAAAATATTCTATTTTAAAACTCCAACTTCTAAATACGATTCATCAGCTTTCTGATGATAAACCCGGTGAGTTGCTTTGACAAAATCATCGTCATTGGCTTTATAAATGTTTTCAACATATTTCTGAGGGTTCAAATCGACCAAAGGAAACCAGGTACTTTGAACCTGAACCATAATTTTATGGCCTTTTTTAAAGCAATGTAAAACATCCTGTAATTCCACCTTGATTTCTTCAATTTTTCCCGGTTCAAATGGCACAGGCTTTTGAAAACTTTTCCTGTATCTTCCCCTGATAACTTCGCTTCTGACCATTTGCTGGTATTCTCCCATTTTCATCCCATTCCGGGTCGAAGGATTTTCATGTGAATCCGGAGGATAAACATCGATTAATTTTACAATCCAATCGGCATCGCCGGCAGTTGTTGAAACTTTCAAATTTGCTATTGAAGGTCCGGCAAAAGTTATATCCTCGTTCAGAATTTCGGTTTCATAAACCAAAACATCCGGTCTTTTCGCCGCAAACCGCTGATCGTCTGTCATGTATTCCCTGGTCATGTCAAAGCTTATCTCTTCGGAAAAAGGAACAGGTTTTTTTGTATCGCTAATAAACTCGTCAAAGGAAGATTCATCAGATGGTTTCATATCAAAATTTAGTTTTCCGTTCGACTGAAAATATAATTTTTTCGATTTCAAATTTTTCGGTGGCCATTGATCAAATTTTCCCCATTGGTTTTTCCCGGTCATGAACATTAGGGCTTTTGGCAAATTTAAAGTCCCTTTGTCTTTCAGGTAATAATTGAAAAATGGCAATTCAACGCTATCACGATAATATACCGATGTTTTGCTTTCGAATGAAACATTTCCAAGAAACGACCCGTCTGTCCTGGCCCATCCACCATGAATCCAGGGGCCGATAACCAAGGTGCTTATTAATCCGGGATTATTTTGTATAATGTTTTTATAAGTTTTGAATGTGCCATAAAGGTCTTCAGCATCGAACCAACCACCAACCAGAAGCATGGCCGGTTTAATATTTTTAAGGTGAGGAAGTATATTTCGCTTTTGCCAGAAATCATCATAATCCGGATGATCGACAATGTCATTCCAAAAACCTATACTATCGCCAAAGTAATTTCGTTTAGCGTTTTGCAAAGAACCAAGCCGCATAAAAAAGTTAAACCCGTCAGATGTTTTCCAATCATAGACTGTACTCCAGTCTTTTGAAAAACCATGTCTCGGTAAATCCATACTTGCAAAGAAATCGAAATTGGCAACCAGGAAAAATGCGCCATTATGGTGAACATCGTCGAAGTACCAGTCTCCAATGGGCGCCTGGGGCGAAATACATTTTAAAGCCGGGTGGGCATTAATTGCTGCACATGCAGTATAATACCCGGGATAAGAGATTCCCCACATGCCAATCCGTTGGTTATGATTTTTTAAATTTTTTATCAGCCAATCCATGGTATCAAATGCATCGGAACCTTCATCAACATCCAGGTCGGATTTTTTTTCGTCAATAAAAGGCGTCATATGCCTAAAAACTCCTTCAGACATAAACCTTCCACGCACATCCTGAAAAACAAAAATGTACCCTTCTCTTAAAAATGCCCTGGAAAGGCCTCTTCGAAAATTGAATTTCAATTCTGCCCCATATGGAGTAATATTGTATGGTGTCCTGTTAAAAAGGATCGGATATTTTTTTGAACTGTCTTTTGGAGAATAAATAATGGTATAAAGTTTAACTCCATCTCGCATGAGAATCTGATATTCTGCCTTTGAATAATTTGTAACAAGATAAAGTGAATCATCATTGATGCCAGCCTTCAAATTAAAATTGAGATTTACAAAAAATAGAATTGGAAGTAAATATTTCATTTTGCTTATTTTGTTTTAACGGTTCGTTATAATTCAAAGGTACTGCAAAGCTGTTTTTTTATCGTTGAAGATCACCATTATCTGGATTTCCGGGTTCATCGAGCAGTTGAATATAGGTATTGGGGCCTAAATCTGGATTTTCCCATGACGACAAAGCCCAAACCACTTTTTTATCAGGTGTTACTTCGAATACCTGCACAGTGCCTTTCCATTCTTCCGGTTTGGGATTTCCTGCACACCAATTGCTTATGACCGTATTCCCATTTGCAAGCCGGTTAGCTGTTTGGTTATTGTATAAAATGAACGGAACATCAGCTTGTGTCAATTCCCAAACAGTTTCGCCTTTCATATTCACTTCGCGGGTATATTTAGACCAATCGCCTGATATAAGCGTATTGCCATTGTGCAACCGAATGGCCGACCAGGGCGATTTTGCATTTACCGACCATATTTCTTTTCCATCTAAAGTATATTCCACCACCTTGTTTTCAGATAACAATGGAATCATTATCGTTCCATTTTGTGTAATCCGCACATGGCGATATTGGGCGTGTGTGCCTTTTGTAGTGGTAGGGATTATAATTTCTTTCAAAATTTTGTTCTTTGCAGTGTTTATTATCAAAACTTTGGCCGGATTGGCATTTAAAACCATCAATATACTGTCTTTTCCAATGGATTGGCAGGAATGTGTTTCTGAACCTTCAGGACAGATATACTGCCAGATAATATTTTTTTCCGGAGTAATTATTCCTGCTCCCGACATGCAGGCATATACAATGTTACCGTTTGAAAGCAGTGTGGCATCGTCAAACTCCTGTACCCCTCCAGTGGCTGTGCGTTGAGGAATTGAGTAATGCCAAACAACTTTTCCATCGCGGACAAGGAACATGGACTGTGCTTCGGGATGACGAAAATCCCATTCTCCAACAAATAAAAACGGGTGCTGCTTTAAACCATTTCCCGGAAGTTTGTAATTTTTATCTATTGTTTGCGATCCCAGAAAACCACTCAACAAAAATAGAATTACAGAAAGTGCTGATTTGTTTTTCATTTTTTAATTTCAATATTTAGTGAAAATTTCCATAGTCGCTATAATCGGTATTCAATTTTAATAGCTGGATGCTCGACATTGTTTTTAAAATGGTTGTATCGCTATAAACCCAAAGTACTTTTTTATCTCTTGTAATTTCGAAAGCATGTGGGGCTTTTCCAAATTGATTGTGCCCTAACCAGTTTGTTAAGAGCAAATTTCCATTCGGAAGACACTGCATTCCAGCCATAAATTTAAGTTCAATGCCAGGAAGATCATTTTTAGAAAGTTGCCATACAATTTTCCCACTTTTGTCCACTTCAACAACCCGTGGATCGCCGTTATGGTCAGAACAGGCTATTAATGTATTACTATTAGCTAAACGAATAACAGAATGAGGGCCGCCAGTAATGGGAATTTCCAAAACTAATTTGCCCAACGTATCGTATTCGCAAACTTTATCGAGGCCATAATGAGCAACAAGGTAATTTCCATTCGCGAGCTTTCGGGCATTCCGCATAAAAGTATGCCCGCCATTCATGCTGTCAGGTAAAAGTTTTATTTCCTTTATAATTTTTCCATCGGGATTTACTTCGAGCAATCGGCCTGAATTGCATTCACCGATAAAAGTGTTACCATTAGAAAGCCGCTGGCACGCATAAATTTCGCTTTTCGATTCATACTTGAAAATTACTTTTTTGTCGCGCGTAACTTCTTTAACTCCATTACCTGTGTTGAACAAAATATTTCCATTGGGCAAAGCCCAAACGTCGTTGCAACGTTTGGCCGGATATTGCCACAATAATTTTCCGCTATCGGATATAATGCAAATGATTCCCTGCGTATAATCAGCGCATAAAAAAGTATGGCAGATTTTTTCTGCAGGATTCAATTGTGCAATAATTGCTATAAAAGAGTATTGAAGTAGAAATAAGAAAAATAAAATATGAGATTTTTTCATTTACCGAAAATAAATTATTCTGAAGGTACTGATGGGTGGAGCGATACTGGTTGGGTTTGAATTTTTATCGTTGCTTCTTTTAATCCTGGGGCCGAAGCTTTCAGTATTAAATTGCCGGGTTGCTTTGTTGATTGGACAATTATCTGAGCCAAACCATTAAATAAACTTCGCTTCCATTGGGCCGAAGGAACGACAATCTGCACCAAACCAGCATCGGTATTTGGTTCATCCCATTGATTCCGGTTTCTGAACTTTTGTCCTGTAACTGCATATTCATTTCTCCCGGGTTTGATAATTTGATGGTCCAGCAAATACGATTGGTTCAGAGCATCTCGTTTGATATTTGATGCAAGCAAATGTCCATTGACATAAACCGACTGGTTTTCCACAATACTTTTTGTAAGCAGGGTTAATGCTGTTTGGCTTGTAAAATCAGGTAATTCAAATGTTCCACGAACTACTAAAAGCGTGTCGGTATAAACCTGCCAATTATCACCCTGGTGCCTTCTTATTAGTGGTTTCCACTTCGAATCGTCAAATCCGGTATTTACTTCAGTCCGACCGTTAATATTATTTACCGCTAATACTTTCAGATTTTCAATTTTTACTGTAGATACGGTTTCAAAATACCTGTCTGCTTCATGGCTTGAAGGATTGCCGTTGCCAACCCCGATAATTTTCCCGGGACCTTCTAAACTAAAAATTATTTTACTGCTGTCGTCTAGCAAAGCAATACCCTTGCTATCTGCAACCTGCACGGTTATTACAGAAACATCCTGTCCATCGGCTTTGATAATATTGCAATCGGGAGTCAATTGAATGTTCGTTGCATTTCCAAAAGGCTCAATTGTATTTTCCAATATTATTTTATTATCCGTATAGCCGATGGCTTTAAATTCGCCTGGTTGATAATTTACCATCCAGTTTAAATGACCATTCACAGGCATTTCTTGTTTACCCAGGCTTTTATTATTCAGAATTAGTTCAACCTGGTCGCAGTTGCTGTAAACAGTTACTTTGGTTTCCTGGCCAACATGATTTTTCCAATTCCAGTTTGGATAGATATGTAATACAGGATCTTTGCCCCACCAGGATTTCAGATAATAATAAGGATCTTTGGGAAAACCACACACATCAAGAAGTCCGTATTGTGAACTAATGGCGGGCCAATCAAATGGGGTCATTTCGCCCCGGTAATCGAAACCGGTCCAATAGAAAAGACCTGAAAGAAATGGGCGGGCTGAATAAAATTTCCATCCATACTCAGTTCCAACTTCTTCTGGTCCGCGATTAGTAGGCGCCATGTGGGCCGTAGCGCTATCAGTAACATAAATTCCCCTTGTGCTGCCGGTATTTCCTTCTTCAGTACCAAGGGCAGGTTGCCATGGAAATTTTTTATGGTGCCCGTCAATGCTACCCAACATGATATAATTGAATCCCATCACCTGTGTAATTGTTCCAGTGCCTTCATCCCAACCACCGCTCGATGCCGCCGTAAATGCACGTGTTGAATCGAATTGTTGCGCAAAATTTTGCATGGTTGTTCCAACTCTTACACCTTTAATATTGCTTTCGATAGACCATTCTTCATTCCCCAGCGACCATATAATAACACTCGGATGGTTCCTATCCCGTTTCATCATTCTTTCAAGACAGTCGAAATATTCGGGGTTAGTACCCATCAAACGATTCTCGTCTAAAACCAGCATACCTAAATGGTCACAGGCATCCAAAAATTCAGGGGTTGGTGGGTTGTGAGAAGTTCGGATTGCATTGCTTCCCATTTCTTTTAACCGTTTTATGCGAAATTCCTGCAAGGCATCAGGTATTGCAATCCCAATACCGGCATGATCCTGATGGTTATTCGTACCCAGTATTTTTATATGTTTCCCGTTAAGGAAAAAGCCATCATTAGGATCAAAACGAACAGTGCGGATTCCAAAATTGGTTTCATAAGTATCTACAACCTTTCCATAAGAACGGATTATGGTTTTCAATTTATGTAATTGCGGAGTTTCTAATGACCATAATTTGGGATTAGCAATTTCTATTTTGTTAAAAAATTCATTTTTTTTATTTGCATTAAGAGAAAGCTCCTTTCCTGAACTGGATGCAATTGTATTTCCATCCTGATCAATAACAGATTCTTCAATATTGAATTCTGAATTGTGCACAGATTCATTAATAACAGTGGTGCGGGTTGTAATGATAGCATTATTACCTTTCAACAGGGTTGTCACAAAAGTACAATCTTTCATTACATGCAAC
>Ga0265316_10003399_pt1 | contig 16107 bp, 13 predicted proteins | sample 4522metaG_FD_202092 | JGI IMG/M metagenome (GOLD analysis project Ga0265316, IMG submission 202092) | Rhizosphere microbial communities from Carex aquatilis grown in University of Washington, Seatle, WA, United States - 4-5-22 metaG | ecosystem: Host-associated > Plants > Roots > Rhizosphere >...
GCAGGAACACTTCTCGTACAAAAATGTACGTACAATCAATGTAAGTCCATTGTTTGCAGCGTCGCCAAAATCTGGGGAGGCCGAAAGGACGCTACATTTGCCCTCCGGGTGGTGCAGGTGAGGGCGTCGTCGGTGTGGAAACCGGCGGTCCCGCAGGGGCAGCATCCGTCCGCGGGGCGACATACGGAACGTTGGGCAGGTGCGTGACCTGGCCGCGGCTGGCATCGCTGACGTCGATTCCGGCGTGATCGAGCAGCAGTCCGGTGGCGCGATCGAGTTCGATGCGCGACTTCTCGTAGGCAGCTTTTGCCGAAACCAGATTCGACTCGCCCGTGGTCAGGGTCGCGGCATCCTGCAGGATCGCGGTTTGCGTCGTCAATCCCACCTTTAGTTTCTGCTGATCGGCGTCGAGCGTCTGGCGCGCCAGGTCTACCGCCGATTGGGCTGCCTGCACCGCGGCCCGGTTCTGCCGCACGTCGAACTGTGCGTTGCGGACCTCGATGCGGATCTGATTTTCGAGTTGGTGCAGGCGCACCTGGGCCTGGCGATATTCGAGTTGTGCGCGCACCTCGTTGGCCTGCGCTTCGCGGTTGCGCAGCGGGATGGTAAGCGACAGTCCAATGCCTTTATCGGGAGCCGTGCCGTTGAACACTTGGCTCAAGGTGCTGGGATAGCTGACCGAGTTCGTATTCGCAAACGGGGGCGGGACGGTTTTATAACAGGTTCCGGTGGCGGCACCGGTGCAGGGGGCGAGGGCGATATCTCCGCCAACGCCCGATCCGCCGTAGTAGGCGAAGGCATCGAGCGTGGGTAGCAGCGCATTGCGAACCGCCTTGTTGCTGACGTCGCGGGAATTGAGGTCGATGCGTGACTCGGCCAGTTCGGCGCGATGCTGCAGCGCTTCATTAATCAGATCCTGAATGGGAACGGCGGGCTCCTGATCGGGTATCTGCACGGCTGAAGTGGGGACGACGTCGGCTTCCGCCAGCACAGGATCCTCGATGCTGCGGCTGAGAGCGTTCTTCATGAGCAACTGCTGCAATTGCAGGTTGTTCTGCGCCACGATCAGGTTCTGCTGCCCCGTGGCGACGGTGCTCTGCGCGCTCACCACCTGAATGGGCGGTACCGTCCCAACCTGTGCCTGGCGTTTGGAGTCATCGAGCGCCTTCTGCATATAGGTGAGGGACTCCTCTTGCACGCGCACGTTCTCGTACGCGAAGACCAGATCCCAATACATGTTCTCGATCTGGTCTACGGTGGTGAGCACCTGCAGGCGGAATGCGACGTCGGAAATCTCGCGGTTGTTCTTGGCGATGCGGATGAATCGCGTGTTGGGAAGAGAACCGAAACCCTGCAGCAGGTTTTGGGTCACGCGGAACTGGAAGTTCGATCCCAGCGAGGGGCTCAGCAGGCTGGTGGGATTGTTGGTGGCGATGTGAGTGTTGTTGAAGCCTGCGGTCAGAGCCGTGCCCCATGCGAATCCTTGGGTATAGCCGAAGTTGGCCGTGTAGGTATTCTGCGCCAGGATGGGGACGGGGCTGAGCGCGCTGGTGGATTCGGTGTTGTTCTTGTCGAGTTGCAACGTGCCAGTCAGAGCGGGATCGAAGCTGGTGATGGTCGAGCCGATGCCGAGAGTCGAAGAGACCAGGCCGCTCGTGCCGGTGCCGGCGCCGCCAGCGGCGACGGTGGTGCCGCCGGTACCGGAACCGACCGTGCCGCCGAGTCCGCCCACGCCGCCCCCGGGGGTGTTCTGCACGATGCCGGTGTTGATGCCGAGAATATTGGCTCCCGATTTGGCGCGCAGCAAGTCGGCGGCCGCGATGTTCAGGTTATAGCGGGCGATGTCGATGTCGAGATTATTCTCGAGTGCGAGTGCGATGGCGTCATCGATAGAGAGATAAATCTTGCCATCACGCAGGAGCGAGTCGATGCGAGGCGAGTTGCCCAAGTTCGGCTGCGCCAGTTCCTGGGCCATGTAGGGCTGCAGCAAGTGAGGGAAGGCGGACCGCGGAATCGAGTAGTCCCTGAGATGAACGGCCTGCGGTTGTGCCGGCTGCGGCGCCGCGGGTGGGGCCGACTGCGCGGGCGAGGCTACTTGTGCCCAGAGCACGAGTGGAGCTGCGGCACAAAACATGATGGCAGCCAGGCACAACGGCAGCGGCCGGACCTTAGAAGTAGAAATCAAACGCGGTAAACGCATGGGTCTTCTCCTTGCATAAGAGCAAGCGCGCATGCTGCGCGCGGAATTCAGATAATGCCAATGTTGGATGCAGGACACAAAAATGTGTCACTTCATCTTAGCGGGAGAAGTTTCGCGAAAAGGGCGGGAGATTGTAAAGAATTGTGAGGGGAAAACGCAAGTGGCGCCGCTATCAGTGGAGACCAGCGGCGCCACGAACGTGATACGAGCTATTGCTGAGGCGGCGTTGTGGTTTGAGGAGCCGGCTCGGTGATCGAAGGCAGATCCTTTCGCGGCGCCACGTGGGGAACATTGGGCGTGCTCGTCACATGTCCCCTGGCGGCGTCGTCAATGCTGACGCCGGCTTGATCGAGCGTTGTGCCAACCGCCCGGTCGAGCTCGATGCGCGACTTTTCGTAGGCCGCCATCGCAGACATCAACGTCGATTCCGCCGTTGCCAGCGCACTCTGAGTCTGCAGGACGGCTGTCGTGGTCGAGGTGCCGAACTGATATTTCTTCTGTTCGGCATCCAGCGACTGCTTGGCATAGTCCACCGCAGCTTGAGCGGACGCAACGCTGGCCCGGTTCTGCTCGACTCCGAACTGGGCGTTGCGGACCTCAATGTTGATACGGTTCTCGGCTTGTTGCAGTGCCATCTGGGCCTGCTGATACTCGAGTTCCGAGCGGATCTGCACAGCCTGGGCAGCACGGTTGCGCAGCGGGATGTTCAGCTGCAAGCCCACACCTTTGTCGGAAGCCGTGGAGTTGATGAGTTGATTGAGAGCTCCTGGGTAGTTTGTGGTGGGCGTGATTGGGATCAGGGTCTGCCCTCCCGCGGCGGCATTTGGTCCGGCGCAAAAACCGGCGCTCTGCTCATCCAACGACTGATTCGCACAAAGATTGGCCGGGTTCTGTGTGCCGCCCAACCCAGCGCCACCGTAATACGCAAAAAGATCCAGGGAAGGCAGCAGAGCGTTTCGTACCGCCTTGTTGCTCAGGTTGGTGGTGTTGAGTTGGATGCGAGACTCTACCAGTTCGGCGCGGTGCTGCAAAGCACTGGCCACTAGATCCTGTGTAGGCTGGACCGGCTCATCCGCCGGAATTTCCATTGTGGAGGTGGGAATCACTTCGGCTCCCGCCAGAATCTGATCGCGCAAGGTGCGGCTGAGCGCGTTTTTCATGAGCAACTGCTGCAACTGCAGGTTGGTCAGGGCAACCGTCAGCGCCTGCTGGTCCTGGGCGACTGTGCTTTGTGCGCGCACCACCTCGATAGGAGCCAGGCTGCCGATCTCCACCTGCTTCTTCGTGTCGGAGAGAGTCTTCTGCGCAAACGCGAGCGATTCTTGCTGCACGCGAGCGTTTTCGTAGGCGTACACCAGATCCCAGTACATGCTCTGAATCTGATTGACTGTGGTGATGATCTGCAGGCGGAAAGCTACGTCGGATAGTTCACGATTGTTCTTGGCGATCCGAATGAAGCGAGTATTGCCGGCGAATCCAAATCCTTGAAGCAGGTGCTGCGTTAGTTGAAACCTGAAATTGGAGTTGAGCTGTGGACTTAGCGGGTTGAAGGGGGCATTCCCGGTCGTAACACGGGTGTTGTTGAAACCCACCAGCATATTCGTACCCCAGGTGAACCCTTGTTGATACGTGAAATTTCCGGTGGTCGTGTTCTGCGGGGATGCGGGACTAAAAGTACTCGTGGGGAGAATGTGGTAACGGTCACTCTGCAGTGTTCCGGTAACAATTGGATCAAAGCTCGTGATCTGGGGTCCCAGGCCGAGGGTGGAACCAACCAAACCACCAGCGCCAGCGCCTGCTCCACCTGCTCCAAGCGTAGTTCCACCGGTGCCAGATCCGACCTGTCCACCGAGTCCGCCGACGCCTCCGCCAGGCGTATTCTGCACAATGCCGCTATTCACGCCCAGCGTCACCGCGCCGGCTTTGGCACGCAGGATATCAGTGTCAGCGATATTTAAGTTATAGCGCGCGATGGCGATGTCGAGGTTGTTCTCGAGCGCGAGCGCGATGGCGTCGTTCAAGGAGAGATAGAGCTTGCCATCGTGCATGAGCTGATCAATACGGCTCGTATTCGACAGATTCGGCGCCGACAGGTACCGCGGTTTGTAGGGCGCAATCGGGTTGGGAAAATGTGACACCGGCTTGGAGTAGTTCAGGACGGGCAGGGGTTGGTTGGCCGGCAGCTGTGGCATCGGGGCTGCGACTGATTCCTGGCCCCAGCACGCGAGGGTCAGTGTTGCGAAAAGGATGGCAGCGGCAGCGAGCCGGACGGTCGACATCAAACGTGGGAATGGCATCTACTCATCTCCGTTCGTTAAAACCAGTTCGTTGACAGCAATTCGTGAACACTAAGTTCGTTTAAGAACCAATCAATTAAGACCTTGCTGCGAATACACTTGGGTCTGCCCGAGACAAATCGACCCGAAAATAAAGTCCTACTCAGGCATTGGTACGCAAAGGACCGGCGGAAGGTTCCGGAAAGCTGGGAGAAAAATGACCTTCCCCGCGGCTGCACTGTTGTCGTTCCTGGTTTCCTGCGCTCTGTGTTGCCTGGGACGTTGTGGCAGAGAGGTCTCGATGCTCAAAGACCAGGGCTTCGCGGAAACCAAACAGTATAGCTGACTGGAACTCAACTTGCCTTGCACCACCAAGCTCCTGGAACTGGTAAATTGCTGGCAAAGCCAGAAATCGGTTGGATGATGCGGCAGCGGCCCGGGACTCGAAAGATCGCAAGATGCGCAATCTCAAAGTGACTGTCTCCTATGACGGGGCGGAATTCTCCGGATGGCAGGTGCAGCCCAACGCAACCACGGTGCAGGGCACACTTGCCTCAGCCATTGGACGGATCACCGGCGAAAAGGTATTGCCGCAAGGGTCGGGCCGCACCGACGCGGGAGTGCACGCGCTGGCGCAGGTGATGACATTTGTCACGGAGTCTTCGGTACCCACTGGGAATTTTCTCAAAGCTCTGAACGATATTTTGCCGGTGTCGGTGCGTGTGCTCGACGTGGAAGAAGCGGCGCCGGAATTTCACGCGCGGCATTCGGCCAAGGCCAAGACGTATCGCTACCGCATTTATCGCGAGTCGATCTGTCCGCCGTTTCTGGCGCGCTACGTGTGGCATTTTCCTTACCGGCTGGCGGAGGAGGAGATGGGGCGGGCTGCTGCGCTCGTTGTCGGGGAGCATGATTTCACTTCGTTCGCGGCGGTGGACCCGGAGCGGGGGCGCGGCGAAGCACCGGCGTCCAATGTGCGCAAGATCTTCTCTTCCGCGTGGGAGCGGACGGGAGATGAGTTGGTCTATACGGTTCGCGGTTCGGGATTTCTGCACCACATGGTGAGGAACCTGGTGGGCACGTTCATTCTGGTCGGTAAGGGGACATTACGGGTTGAGGATGTCACGCGCATCCTCGGGGCGCGGAACCGGTCGGCGGCTGGGGCGACCGCGCCCGCGAGTGGGCTTTATCTAGTGAATGTTGAGTACTAGCGGGGTGTGGGTAGCGGCGAAGAAGAGACGTAGCAAGCTGCGTCTCTACGGACTAAGATTTATTCATGGCCACTGATCTACAAATCGCGGCGCGGAAGATTGTGTCGGTGAATCCGGCGACGGGCGAAGTTCTGCGGGAACTGGAGTGTGCGGGGGAAAGCGCGGTCGAGGCGGCGGTGGCGCGGGCGCACGCGGCGCAGGCGGCGTGGAGTGAGCTGGGACTGCGGCAGCGGATCGACGTGCTGCGCGAGTTTCAATCAAAGTTGTACGAGAAGAAGTCTGAGATTGCGGCAGCCATTACGCGCGAAGTCGGCAAGCCGCTGGTCGAGGCCCTGGTCACCGAAGTGTTGGTGGTGCTCGACGCGGCGCGATTTCTGATCGACAACGCCTGGGGATTGCTGCGCGATGAGCCGGTGCCGCACGGCAATCTGGTCACCAAGCTGAAGAGTGGATGGCTGGTCCGCGAACCGCATGGCGTGATCGGAATTATTTCGCCGTGGAATTATCCGTTTTCGATTCCGGCGACGGAGACTCTGGCGGCGCTGGTGGCTGGCAATGCAGTGGTGCTGAAGCCATCCGAACTGACTCCGCTGGTGGCGTTGGAACTGGCGTCGTTGCTGCATGCGGCGGGCGTGCCGGAGGATGTGTTTCAAGTCGTAGTGGGCGAAGGTCCGGCTGGGGCGGCACTGCTGCGTTCGCCGATCGACAAGCTTGTGTTCACGGGCAGCGTGGCGACCGGAAAGCGGATCGCGGCAGCGGCGGCCGAGCGGTTGCTTCCTGTGGTGCTTGAGTTGGGCGGTAAGGATCCCATGCTCGTGCTCGACGACGCCGACGTGGACGTGGCTTCGAGCGCGGCGGTTTGGGGGGCATTCGTGAACGCGGGGCAGGCTTGCTTATCGGTCGAGCGCTGCTATGTGCATCGCAGTTTGTACGAATCGTTTGCCAAGGCGTGCGCGGAGAAGACCAAGCAGTTGCGCATTGGCAATGGCATGGATTCGCACACCGATGTGGGCCCCATGATTCAGGAACGGCAGGTGCGGATTGTGGAATCGCACGTGGAAGACGCGAAGGCACGCGGAGCGCGTGTTCTCGCGGGAGGCACGCGGCTTCCGGAACTCGGGGTGAATTTTTATGCTCCTACGGTTCTTGCCGACGTGACGCAGGACATGCGAATCATGCGGGAAGAAACCTTCGGTCCGGTGCTCCCCGTGATGGCCTGTGCGGACGACGACGAAGCGGTGCGTTTGGCCAACGACTCCGAATATGGATTGGCGGCGAGCGTGTGGACGCGCGACCGCAAGCGCGGCGAGCGGCTGGCTCGGCGCATTCATGCGGGCACCGTCATGGTGAACGATGTGATTTCGTGCTTCGGCATCAGCGAGGCTCCGCATGGGGGCGTCAAAGCCAGCGGCGTGGGCCGCACCCACGGGCGCTTTGGGCTGGATGAGATGGTGCGGGTGAAGTATCTCGATATGGACCGCCTGCCGGGGATGAAGAAAGTCTGGTGGCATGGCTACGGGGAGAGTTTTCGGCGGCAGATGGAAGGCTTTCTGGATATGCAGTTCGCGCACGGGCTGGGGATGCGGGTGCGCGGGGCCTTGCGGGCGGCTGGAGTCTTGAGGCGGAAGCAGTTGTAACGGTTCGGCCGGGCTTCGCCCAGGCCGGACGGCCGAGGCGGCCGTCCCCACATCCGCTTCTTCACCTCACTCGTTAAATCTGTCGCCGTGACTGCGCGGGTGCGAGATCACGAGGAAACGAACCGGGACGGACGAAGGATTGCGGATCTGATGACGTTGTCCTGGCATCACGCGGATGCCGGTACCAGCATGCAGGAGCGTGTTCTGACCTTCCACCTCCATGATTACTTCACCCGAGACGATGTAGAAGAACTGCTGCGCCTTCTCGTGGTGGTGGCGAATCTCGGCCGCGCCCGGAGGCATGAACTCCTCGATCACGCTGAGTTGTTCGTCGTTGACCAGATACCAGGCGTCACAGTCCACTCCCCAGCGATAGTGCTCGGCGTTGTCGCGGCTCACGGCGGCGGGTGTAACGGAACGTGCATGAACCGAGGCGTTTGGGAGCGACTCTGGTGCGACTTTTTTTGCCATGCTTTTCGTCTCCTGTAGACCAGTGTAATCTGGTCGCCATGAGCGATCCTACTTCAAGCCCTGTTGCCGATCCCAAGCGGGAGTTACTGCGTCACACCGTAGCAACGGTCGCGTATCGAGGCGGTAAAGCCGTGCGCAACTCGCCGGCTGGTTTCGCAGATTTCCAGGCGGGTGAGGGAACGCGAACGCCGGGGCAGATTCTGGCACATATCGGCGATCTGTTCGACTGGGCGCTCTCCATGGCGGTGGGCCAACAACAGTGGCACAACTCGGACCCGTTGCCGTGGGATCGGGAGGTGGAACGGTTTTTTGCTGCGATCAAGAAGTTCGACGACTTCTTGGCCTCGGGCCAACCGATTCATGCTCCGGTGGAGAAGCTACTTCAGGGGCCGGTAGCTGATGCTCTGACCCATGTCGGACAGATTGCGATTCTCCGGCGTCTCGGGAGCGCGCCCGTGAAGGGTGAGAACTATTACGTAGCGGAGATCGAAACGGGCCGAGTGGGCGCCGACCAGACCAAGCCGAAGCGCGAGTTCTGAAGGCTGGATATCGGCGAGTTACTTGGAGCGATTGCGATAGAGCGACGCGTCCACCTGTTGGGTCATCGCTTCCACGTTCAGCGGGATCCCCAGAAATTCCGCGAGCTGCTCGCTCAGATCTTTCGGTTTGCTCAAAACCTCGTGATACGGAACGCGGAGGGCCCTAACGTAAGGCTTGCCATCCATCCACGCGTCGACTTCGCGCAAGTGTTTCTCGAATGCCGCGGAGATTGCCGCGGAGTTCGCCCCTTCCTTGTAGGTGCCCCGGCGGCGCAACATTTGATCTTGCGAGGCAAGGACTTCGGGCAGCGGGCGCTGCATGAAGATGATTCGGTAGTCGAGACCGGGCGGAAGTGAGAGCACTAACCGCGAGATCACTTTGACAACTTTGCCTTCGCCTTCCGCGATGCACGCCGGATCATTGGGGAGTTGCTTGATCCGCTCCCACTCGAGGTAGCCGCGTGGATTGTCGGTGTCGGCCTGTCGTTCGCCGTCAGAGAGCGCGGTCATCCCGCCTGCAACCAGCATCTGCATCATGAGAGACGTGCCTGAACGAGGCAGTCCCGAAACGATTGTGATCATGCGTTCCTGTCAAATGTGCGGAAGGGCAAGCCCGTGCACGAGTGAATTTCGATCCTACAGCCTAGCAGAGGTCTGGGCTGCGCCGCGTCAGTTCTGATTCTTCAGCGGCACTTCGGCGCGATAGATGGCCTGCCAGCGGCCCTCTTTGAAGATGTAGACCGAACTGCCGTTCATGTAGACCGGAACTTTTTGTCCGCCGCAGGTCGCGTGTTGCTCGGCTTTGTAGGTGAGCAGGTAGGTGCCAGTGGCCAGCGGCAGGATTCCGAAGTCCGAAAGACCGTAGCCATCCACGACGCACGCTTGCGCGGATTGTTTCTGCTCCTCGAGTTGTTGGTCGCGCGAAAAGGTGCCGTATTCACCCCAGAAGACTCCGTTCTCGGGGATGTGATTGCGGAAGTAGGCTACGTCCTCGGACTTCCAGGCCTCGAAGAAACCGGTCTCGGTGCGAACTAGTTCCTGAGCGATGTCGCTCGTCTTCTTTGGCGTTTGAGCGTGCACCGACCGGGTCGCAACGGCGATCGAAATGAGGAGTGCGGCGCAGGTGAGCGAAGACTTGAGGAGAGTCATAAAGTCTGCCCAGCATACGCCATCGGGCTTAGCTCGGGATGTCCAGACCCTTGTCCTGAGTGAATCGCAGGGCGCCTTCGTCGTACATGTTTCGCCTCCCGCGTATCGGTTACAATGACCGCGTAAGGCCGAATCCGGCGGCGTTTGGGCCGCCCGAATGAGGGGTACGTCCTTGGCGACTGGCGAAGTGACCACTTCCAATACCCAGAATATTCCGCAGCTTCCCAACCATAAGGTGAAGGTCAAGAAGGCCGGGCAGCGCGCCTGCAACGAGAAAAACGAGAAGGGAAAATTCTGCGGCGGGCACTTGAAGCTCTGGTTTTACATGACCGACGCGGTCGAGCGCGAGTGTGGCGACGTGGAGAAGGCCTGGGGGCCGAAGGCGGAAGTGTATCGCTGCGAAAACTGCAAGGCGCTGTATCTGCCGACGCCGGGCGAGACCAAGATCAATGTTGCTGGGCAGGGGATGATTTCGGTGTTTGGGCTGACGCTGCCGCCGAAGGAGAAATAGCCGTGAGCTTCGAGCTCTGAGCTTCGAGTTCTGAGCGATCACATCTAATTCTGCCTTTCGATTCTGGGGAAGACGAAAAGAGCGAGTGTATACGTTGTTGCGAGTTTTGCTCGCAGCTCGAAGCTCGCGGCTCCAAGCTCGTTCATGAACACTCCGGACCTCATTTACGACTGGAACAAGAATCATCCGCCGGGGCTGAAGCCTCCGGGGCCGGTGCTGATCAACGACGAGACTTTGCGCGATGGGCTGCAGTCGCCGTCGGTCCGCGATCCTTCGATCGCGGAGAAGATTGAGATCCTTCATTTGATGGAGGCTCTCGGAATCCACTCGCTGGCGCTGGGCTTGCCGGGTGCGGGGCCGCGCGCGGTGGAGGCTGTCATGGCGCTGGCTCGCGAGATCGCCGCGCACAAGATGAAGATTCGCGCCAACTGCGCCGCGCGGACGCACGAGAACGATATTCGCCCAGTCGCTGAGATCGTGCAGAAGACCGGGTTGCCGATCGAGGCTGCGACCTTCATCGGTTCCAGCCCGATCCGCAGATTCACCGAAGGATGGACGGACGACTTTCTCCTGCACACCACCGAAAAGGCCGTGAAGTATGCCGTGTCGCTTGGGCTCGACGTCATGTACGTCACCGAAGACACGAGCCGTTGCGATCCCGAGACAGTCAAGCGGTTGTACACCACTGCGATCAACTGCGGCGCGCGGGCCATCTGCATCTGCGACACGGCCGGACACGCCACGCCGATGGGTGCGCTGGCGCTGGTGCGGTTTGTGATTGCGGAATGCGTGAAGCCCTCGGGCGAGAACATTCGCGTCGACTGGCATGGACATAGCGACCGCGGGCTCGCGATCGCAAATTCGATGGCGGCCATCATTGCCGGCGCAAATTGTGTTCACGGATGCGCGATTGGCCTGGGTGAGCGCGTCGGCAATACGCAGGTCGACCAGATGCTGGTCAATCTGAAGCTGATGGGCATTGCGCCCTGGGATCAGCAGGACCTGACCAAGTTGAAGCAGTATTGTCAGGCTGTTTCGCGGGCCACCGGCGTTCCGATTCCGGCGAATTATCCAGTGGTCGGTGACGATGCCTTCCGCACAGCAACCGGTGTGCACGCGGCGGCCATCATCAAGGCCTATCACAAAGACGACGTCGTGCTGGCGAATACAGTCTATTCGGGCGTGCCCTCGCACGTCTTTGGGCTGGAGCAGATCATCGACATTGGTCCCATGAGCGGGAAGTCGAACGTGCTGTGGTGGCTGGAGCGGCACGGCATCCCGGTGAGTGACGGAATCGTCGACCGCATTTACCAGCGAGCCAAGCAGAGCGACCACACGCTGAGCGAGGCGGAAATTCTGGAATGCGTGCCGACCGCGGCACAGAAGAAGTGACCGGCGCATGGCTCCATTGAGACATGCGATTCTCGGCGTAGGCGGAGTTGGAGGCCTGATCGGCGCTTGTCTGGCGCGGTCGGGCGAGACGGTCACTGTGGTGGTCAGGCCGGAATCCCTCGCGCAATATCCTGAACAACTGCATCTCGAAAGCGCATTTGGAAATTTCAGCGTGCCGGTTGCGCGCGCCGCCGAGGTGCCGCCCGCCGACGTCTTGTGGATTGCCGTGAAGGCCACGCAACTGGAAGCGGCACTGGCCGCTTTCACGAAGCCCGAGTCCGTAAGAGCCATTGTTCCGCTGCTCAACGGGATCGATCATCTCGCTGTGCTTCGCGCCAGGTACGGCGCGGAACGTGTCATCGCGGTCACGATTGCCGTCGAAACCGAGCGCGTCGCGCCCGGACACATCGTCCATCGCACTCCATTCGCCCGTTTGAATCTGTCTTCGGCCGGGCGAAGTCTGCTCGGCGCTGTCGTGGATGAGTTTCAGAAGATGGGTTTCGAGTGCCGCTTCATCGATGACGAACCGACGCTGATGTGGAGCAAGATTGTGTTCCTCGCCCCGTTTGCTCTGACGACGACTGCTGCGGATCGCACGACCGGTGCGGTCATCGCCGATCCCGATTGGAAGCAGCAACTGGAATCTTGCGTTCGGGAAGTCTGCGCGGTTGCCATCGCGGAGGGCGCCAAAGTGGATGCGGACGCGATCATCGCAGCGATGATGAAGATGCCAACGAATATGCGCAGTTCCATGCAGAAGGACGTAGAGCGCGGGAATGCTCCAGAACTCGATGCGATCGCCGGACCCATCCTGCGCGGCGGCCAGCGCCACGGGATACACGTCCCAACTACAAAACAGCTGGTTGCAGCAGTGGAGCGCCGAGCCGGATCTTCGCGATTACCAGGGTAAGCGTGTGGTTACTTCGCCTGCGCCGAGGGACGATCCGAGCGACCTCCCCCGCCATGGTCCCGGGCGATCTTCCGTAACGCCCTCGCCAATCCCTATTCCGGGGCAACGCGTTGTAAACTAACGCAATACTTCCATGAGCCCGAATCCCCCGCGCTCGGAGTTTCCGGACGCCGCGCTTGTGTCCTCGGTGCAGCAGGAGGTGGCGCGCCTGGCGGCATCCCCGGAAGTACGTTCCGCATTCAACTGGTTTCGCACGCAGGAAGCGCAATTGGCGCATTGGCAAATGGAGATGGCGCGGATTCCGGCGCCTCCGTTTGGCGAGTCGGCGCGCGCGGCCTGGCTGTCGGAACGCTTTCGTGAAGTCGGGTTGGACGATGTTCGGATCGATGATGTGGGCAACGTTTTCGGTACGCATCCCGGATTTGGGCGGCGCTATGTGGCACTGAGCGCGCATATTGACACCGTGTTTCCCGCGAATACCCCTCTGAATATCCGCCAGCAGGGAAGCCGCATCTACGGGCCGGGAGTTTCGGACAACGGGGCAGGCGTTGCCGCGCTGCTGGGCATTGCATCGCTGTTGCGCAACGTTCGTATCCGGCATTCGCTGCCCTTTGTGTTTATCGGGAATGTGGGCGAAGAGGGCGAGGGCGATCTGCGCGGCATGCGGCACATTTTTGCGACGCCGCGATGGAAAGATTCGATCGCGTACAGTCTGGTGCTAGACGGCGCGGGCGCGGACACGATTGTCGCCGAAGCCCTGGGCAGTCGCCGCTTTGAAGTGATCGTGCGCGGGCCCGGCGGGCACTCGTGGAGCGATTTTGGCGCGCCCAATCCAATTGTGATTCTGGCGAAGGCAATCGAAACCTTCGCGGCGACCCCGGTTCCGACCACGCCGAAGACCACGTTCAACATTGGAGTGATTCGCGGCGGGACGTCGGTGAACTCCATTCCCGAGTCCGCCAGCATGAAAGTCGATATCCGCTCGACGTCGATGAGCGAGATGGAGCGCTTGGAACAGTCGCTGCGCCTGGCGCTGAATCGCGCGGTGGAAGATGAAACCATGGCCGCCGAGATGCGGTCGTCCGCGCAGAAGCGGCCGTCCGGGGTGAGTTGCGAGGTGGTGGTGATCGGCAACCGTCCAGCGGGAGAGTTGCCGGCGGGGGCGCGGATCCTGCAAGTCGTGCGCGCGGTTGATTCGCAACTCGCCAATGCGGCGCAAGTGCAGCGCGCATCGACCGATGCGAATATTCCGCTTTCGCTGGGGCAGGAGGCGATCGCCATCGGTGGTGGCGGGTCGGGCGGTGGGGCACATACATTGCAGGAGTGGTTCGATTCCAACGGACGCGAGTTGGGCCTAAAGCGGATTCTGTTGACGATGATGGCGCTGGCGGGGGTGGGGGAATGATGCTTAGATTGAGAGTGAGTCTGGGGCGTGCCGTACTGTGTTCCGTTCTCGGTGCCGTGCAGAGTTTTGCGCAGGAGGCCACTCCGGCCCCGGCCGACGCCAAGCCCAAGGCCGATCTTATCTTCACGCACGCCAACGTGTATACCGGCGTGCCCGCCAATACGCCGTTCAGTTCGATTGTGCGCGAGGAAGCAATTGCCGTGCGCGGCGATCGCATTCAGGCCGTCGGGAAGATCGTTGACATTGACAAGCTGAAAGGGCCGCAGACGCAAGTCGTCGACCTCGGCGGGCATTTCGTCATGCCCGGATTCAACGACGCTCACCTGCATCTTGATGATGCTGGAATGACGAAGTTGAGCGTGGACCTGACGGGCGTGAAGTCTCTCGATGACCTCCGCGCGCAAGTCGCGAAGAAAGTTGAAGAGTCGAAGGCCGGAGATTGGATTCTGGGATCGGGCTGGGATGAAACTCTCTGGCCGGCGAAGGCGACGCCCACGCGATGGGATCTCGACGAAGTGTCAGGCGGGCATCCGGTATTCCTCGTCCGCATCGACGGCCACATTGCCGTGGCGAATACGCGCGCTCTGCAGTTGGGCAGCATCACGCTGGCCAGCCGCAATCCGCAGGGGGGACTGATCGATCGCAACGAGAATGGCGAGCCCACCGGCATTGTGCGGGAGACTGCGCAGGCCGCGATTCTGGAAGTGGTTCCTAAACCGACGCACCGCCTCCGCCGTCAAGCCCTTGAGCTTGCCCTCGCTGATCTGGCTGAGCATGGTGTGACCTCCGCGCAGGATTATTCACCCAACTGGGAGAATTTTCAGATCTACGAGGAACTCGAAAAAGAAGGCAAACTCACCGCTCGCATCACGGAATGGCTGCCCTTCGACGATCCCGTCGAGGATTTGGACAAGAAGCGCAACTCGCATCCGCAGTCGGACCTGATGCTGCACACCGGAATGCTGAAGGGGTTCATGGACGGCTCGCTGGGATCGCATACGGCTGCGATGCTGGAGCCCTACGCGGATGATCCCAAGAACTCCGGCCTGGTTCGATACGACGCCGCGAAACTGAACGACATGACGAGAGAGCGCGTGCTGGCGGGTTTCCAGATCGGTTTTCATGCGATCGGCGATAAAGGCGTGCAGATGGCGCTCGACGCCTTTGCCGAGGCCGAGAAGGCCGCGCGCGAGGCGCATGTGAAAGCTCCGAACGGTGGGGAAGATTTCCGCCTGCGGATCGAACACGCTCAGGTCACCACCCCCTCGCAGATCGCGCAGTTCAAGACTCTGAAAGTGATAGCTTCCATGCAGCCCAGTCATTTGTTGACCGACATGCGTTGGGCTCAAGACCGGCTAGGGCCGAAGCGTGCGGCAACCTCGTACGCGTGGCTGGCCTTTCTGAACAAGGGCGTCACGCTGGCCTTTGGCACGGATTATCCGGTGGAACCAGTCACGCCATTCCGCGGGCTCTACGCCGCCGTTACGCGCAAAGGCGAGACCGGCAAGCAGGAATATTTCCCCGAGGGGCGGCTCACCGGGGACCAGGCGATCGCCGCGTACACCATGGGCTCGGCATTTGCCGAGTTCGAGGAGAAGGAAAAGGGGAGACTAGTCCCCGGAATGTTGGCAGATTTTATCGTATTGGACCGGGATCCCACGGCGTCCGCACCGGAGAAGTTGCTGGGGACCAAGGTACTGCGCACCGTTTTGGGCGGGAAGACGGTGTATGAAGCGAAGTAGGTCGAGGTCCGTACGCTCGATCGACGATCGAGTCCATGGCTACCACTCTCGCGGAGAGTATCTTACCTAAATCCCTTGAGCATCAAACGGTTTCCCGGGTTTGTGCGTCTAAATAACAGAACTCTCTATGGCGGGATCGGCACTGTCACAACCGACAGTACCCGTATGTAAATGGGTATACTATAAGGGTTTAATCGGTTTTCGGAGGGAAGTAGACATATGGATTCGGGCGCAATGTGGATGCGCATGAAGGCTCATCGCTGGGCCTACACGCTGAGTATTCTGGCAACGCTTTCCGTCGGCATTCTGATCGGGACGGTGATTTCCTACGGAGTCAAAGGGAAAGAAGGGCAAAAGAGTGACGCAACGCCGCTCACGCTGCCCGCGCCGCAACAATTGTCGAACACCTTTTCACAGATCGCGAAGCAGTTGGAACCGAGCGTGGTCAACATCAACACGGAATCGACGATTAAGAACGTCCACAAGCGCCGTGGGCAGAATCCCGACGATGAAGATGGCGGCGATGGCAGCGGGATGGACGACTTCTTCAACCACTTCTTTGGTGGTCCCGGTGGCCAAGCTGCTCCCGGAGGCCCTGGGGATGGCGCGATCCGCGAGCGTTCTCTGGGTTCCGGCGTGATCGTCGATCCTAAGGGATACATTG
>Ga0265316_10003400_pt1 | contig 16106 bp, 16 predicted proteins | sample 4522metaG_FD_202092 | JGI IMG/M metagenome (GOLD analysis project Ga0265316, IMG submission 202092) | Rhizosphere microbial communities from Carex aquatilis grown in University of Washington, Seatle, WA, United States - 4-5-22 metaG | ecosystem: Host-associated > Plants > Roots > Rhizosphere >...
CCGCTGCCGCCGGCGATGCCTGCGTTGCCGCCCACCTCGGATTGGGTGAACGTTCACACGCTGGGTGTCACCGGAGACGGCAAGACCAACGACACCGGGGCCATCCAGAAGGCCATCGACCAGCATCGCGTGCTATATTTTCCCAGCGGGATCTACATCGTCACCGACACGCTCACGTTGAAACCGGACACGGTGATCATCGGGCTGCATCCGACCTTCACTCAACTCGACCTGCCGGACGACACGCCCGCCTTCCAGGGCGTGGGTTCGCCTAAGGCGGTGATCTCGGCGCCATCCGGCGGCACCAACACCATCAGCGGCTTCGGAGTCTCGACGGGCGGCGTCAATGCCCGCGCCGTGGGCGTGCTATGGCGTGCCGGCGCCGCTTCGCTGGTTGACGATGTGCGTCTGCTGGGCGGCCACGGCAGCGGCACCAACCCGTATAACAACGATCACACCTCCGATCCCGATCTGCGCAAGCGCTGGGATGGACAATATCCGAGTCTCTGGATTACGCAAGGCGGCGGGGGAACATTCGCGAACATCTGGACTCCCAATACCTTCGCCCAGGCGGGATTCTATGTCTCCGATACCAAAACCCCGGGTCATGTCTACGAGCTTTCGAACGAACACCACGTGCGCAACGAGATCAAGTTCGACCATGTCGAAAACTGGGATGTCAACGCGCCGCAGAGCGAAGAAGAGTCCGGCGAGAGCCCCGAAGCGTTGTCGCTGGAGCTGGATTGGTCGAAGAACATCACCATCGCGAACTATCACGCCTACCGCGTCACGCGTTCGCACGCGCCTTTTCCCACCGCGGTTCGGCTCTATCATTCCTCGGACATTCACTTCCGCAACGTTCATGTCAACGGCGAAAGCGGATTGGCTACCTGCGACCAGAACGGCTGCGCCACCTTTCTGCGTGTCACCAAATTCCCTTATGAGAATGCTATTGAAGATATGACGCATCATCTGGAGACGCGCGAACGGGAATTTGCCGTGCTCGACGTTCCGGCCGATCCACCCAAGCCCGCCCCCGGCGATGCTTCCGCGGTGATGGAGCCAGGCTCCAGAGTTCAGAAACTGGAGGACGGGTTCCTTTCCATTTCCGGCGCGGCCGCGGATGCTGCCGGGAAGCTCTATTTCGTCGATCACCATGAGCAGCGCATCTATGGCTGGTCGCCGGCCGAAGGACTCACCATTGAGCGCGATAACCCGCTGGACCCCGTGAATCTGGCTTTCGACAAGGCGGGCGACCTGTTGGTGCTCTCTTCCGCGGGACCGGAGGGTACGGTGTATTCTTTCCGTCCCGGATCGCCGAAAGATCAGATCACCGTGCTGCCGCTGGAGCCAACGCAACCGCGTCCGGGCGCGCGGGCCGTTGTGGCGGGTAACTACTGGAACAATGGCGAATTCAAGAACCAACTGAACTTCGACACCTTCGTTTACAAAACGCTGGCGGACATGTTCAAGGAAGATGTCACCGGTCCGAAAGCCAAGGAATATGTCTCACCGGACGGCAGTGTGTTTCTGCCAGCCGTGCGCGTGTTCCAGCAGGGCGGAGCCGACTCCACCGCGGGGTGGCGATTCTCCGACACTCTGGACGCTTACGGTTTCGTCAGCGGCCTTCCCGGCGATCATGTGTATGTCAGCAACGAGTCGGAGGACATCACTTACAGAGTGTTAGTGAACCCCGACGGCACGCTCGGCGATTTGCAGCCCTTTGCGCAACGCGGCGGCGAGAGCGTCGCAGTGGATAGCAAAGGCAACGTCTACATCGCCAACGGACAAATCTTCGTCTATGACCGTGCGGGCAAGCAGATCGGCCGGATCGATGTGCCCGAACGCCCGATCGACATTGTTTTCGGCGGCGCCGGTGGCCACACCCTGTACATTCTGGCCCACCACGCGCTGTTCGCGGTAAAGATACGCGCGTGAGGCGGTGCGCCGCGTCTGACTCAGGCGGCAGTTACGGGGGCGGTCTGGTGGGGCGGTCCCCCTTGGACCGCGCGGGACGCCCCAGTCCCGCTGCCGGCGCGGTGGCCTCAATTCCCGAACGCGGCGGGACTGTCCACGTGTTGGAGACGATGCGCGTGCCCGGCTTCAGATCGCTCAGTAGTTTGGGACGAAGGTGACCCTGTTCCTGCTGCCGGACGAGGGTCGCGCAATCGCCTGCCGGTCAGCGCGTCAGGAACCGCGGGCAGTACGGGGACGGCAAGGTCACCGGCTGCCCGATTGGCGTTAGCTTTCCGGTCTGCTGGTTGATGCGGAAAACCATGGCGGTGTTGCTGTCGTGATTTGTCACCAGCATCCAGTGCGCGGTGGGATCCATGTCGAAGTTGCGCGGCGTCTTGCCGCCCGAAGGAACGTCCTGGATCAATGTCAGCCGCCCGCTCTTTGCGTCCACCGAGAAGACGGCGATACTGTCGCGCCCGCGATTCGACGCGTATACGAACTTGCCGCTCGGATGGACCTCGATCTCCGCGCACGCGCTTCGGCCCTGGAAATCCTTCGGCAAGGTCGACACCGTCTCCACTTCGGACGGGCGCCGCGCCGGGTATCCCAATTGAACAGCATGATGGTGCTGCCCGCCTCCGTGAGCACGTAAAGCCAGCGCCCGTTGGGGTGAAATGCCACGTGCCGCGGATTCGCTCCCGGCGCCGCCGTCACGAACGGCGGATCGTTGGGCGCGAGCGATCCGTCTTTCACGTTGAATTTGTAGATGAATAACTTATCCAGCCCCGTGTCCCCCACCAGGGCAAAGCGGTTGCTGGGGTCCACCCGAATCGAGTGCGCGTGAGGCTGCAATGGCTGCTGCGAGTTCGCGCTGCTGTCCGCGTGCTGCACGAAGGCCGTGCGCTCCCCCAGGCTCCCATCGGGCGCAAGCGCCCATACCGCAACGTTGCCGCTCGCAAAGTTGGCCACCAGAACATAGTGCCCGGTCTGGTCGAGGCTGATGTAGCTGGGGTCGCCGCCGCCGCTCGGCTTCTGGTTGATCAGCTTCAGTTGCGCGGTGGCCGGGTCGATGGAGTATGCGCTGACGAATCCCGTGGAGTTGCAGGAGTACAAGCGGCGACCGCCCGGCGCGATCAGGTAATAGGCCGGCGCGGGAGTTTCCAACAGGAACTCGGGCTTCGTCAGCGCGCCCGTTGCCGTGTCGAAATGGGAAACCGAGAAGCCCTTGCCGGGCCCCGCCGTATGGGTGCCGAAATAAACCGTCAGGTCCGCCGCGTCCGCCGGCAGGAGAGCCAGGGCGGCCCACGCGGCCGCCACCGGCAATGAGACTGCTCGATATCTGTTCATGCTCTTACTACCGTTTTCGTCCGAACGCTACCAGCTTACTCCCGCTGCGGCGGCCTGGCGCCATGCCCGCCATGCCCGATCCGGAGGCTGGCCGGTCACTTCCGCGACTAATCGCTTGAGGTCTCCGACCGAGGGCCTTGGGGCGGCTGTGCCGGGTCCGCCGGCGGCTGGCGCCATCACCGGCGGCGCCGCTGCCGGCCCAGCCGCAGGAACCGCGTACCCGGATTCGGCGGCGGAGATTTCCGGCGAGTTCCCGGCTCGCGGCGCCGAGTGACTTCCTCAGCGGCTCGCCGAGGTCGCGGCAGTACATCGCTGGCACAGCCCACGACCCGAGTGGCCCCGCGCAAACCGTCCGCCGGGGAAACCAAAAACTACCATTGCTCCCGCCGCTGGTTTGGAGTATGCTCATTTCGGATAGACAAGTCTGAATGGGAAAGGAGATTTCGTTCCCATGTGGGTGGCTTACGCGTTTATAGGCTTTCTGCTGCTGGCCCTGCTGATACCCGCCTCCTGGTCGTTGAGCAAAGTCTGGCGGAAGGCTAACGGTGCTCACGCCGTCACGTGCCCCGGAATCGGTGAGCCCGCGGTGCTGAATCTGGACCGATGGTACGCCGTCCGCATGCACGCCCGCGGCGATGCCGGATTGCGGGTCAAGGCATGCTCCCAGTGGCCCGAACGTGGCGGCTGTGCGCGTCAGTGTCTGGCGCAGATCGCCACTACTCACTGAGGCGGCGAACCCTCGCTACAGGATCGCCGAGCCCCGGGAGGGTGCTTTCACACTCCTCTCCACCCTCCGGCTGGAAGGCTGGCGACGGGCTGGTCCGCGTGAATCCAATCGCCGCCGGTGGTCCGCCGAGTGCGACCACGGCGGCGTAGACGCGACTTCACGCGACCAGCCCGGTTTGCGCATACAGTGGCGCACTTGTCTTGCGGGAAACCAGGAGCGCCGGCACGCGGAGAACTCCCGCGGACGCCCAGTCCGCCCGCCGGCCGGACGCTCCCCTGAGGCCTCCGTAGAGGGCGCCACTGAGTGCCACCTCGATCGCGCGCGGAACTCCGCGCGATTCCGCCATTCGCCCCGCCGCTCCGGACGACGCCGCTAGCGTCGCCGGGCATCGCCGCGCCCTGTTTTTCGACGGGTTGCCACGACACCGGCGTGCTCGACGCCATGAGCGACGCCTTGCCGCCCCGGCTTCGGCACAGGATGGCGGCGACGAGGGTCCGAGGCCCGGCGCCGGGCTGTGGTGTGGACTCGCCGGCCGAACTTCGCGACGGCGCGGGTTGGCGCGCTGGCCGCCGGAAACAGCCAACGAATGGCGCTGCACCGAATGGCATCCGCGCCGCCGATCCTGTAACCCTGGCGACGGCGGCGCGCCCTCTACCGGGCGCCGGGAACGAAGATGCGGACCGCGCTGAAGCCGTCCTGACGGCTTTACGCTATCGTAAATAACAATGACCCTGGATATCGGGTGTGGGAAGCGCAAGATCGAGCCGGATGCCATCGGGATCGACGTGTCTGCCGATTCCGCCGCCGACAAGGTCTGGAATCTCGACCACTACCCCTGGCCGCTCGCCGACCGCCAGTTTTCGCGCATCCACATGTCGCACGTCATCGAGCACCTGGAGGACCCCATGCGGGCCATGGCCGAGGTGTATCGCGTGGCGCAGGATGGCGCGGACGTCTTCGTCGTCACACCGCATTTCAGCTCGCATAATTCCTATGTCGATCCCACGCACCGGCGCCACCTGGCGGCGGCCAGTTTCGAGTACTTCACGGGGAACGATTTTCCTACGTTCGCCGGCTCGCCCTACCGCTTCGACATTGTGGAATGCCGGCTGACCTTCGGCGGCAACTTCGTTTTGGACAACCTCGGGCGCTTCCTGGCCGGCCGTTCCCTGCAATGGTACGAGCGGCACGCCGCGTGGGTCTTCCCGGCGCTGGACATCCGGTGCCATCTGCGGGCGCGGAAACCGGCCTGAAGATGACGTCTGCCCGCCGCAACTGCGCGCTGGTCTTCGCGGCGATCTTCGCCGTCACGCTCGGGCTGCGGCTGTGCCATGTGCACATCCTGTGGGCGGATGAAGACTACCATTTGGCCGCGGGGTTGCAGACGCTCGGCGGGAAGCTGCTTTATCGCGACCTGTGGTACGACAAGCCGCCGCTGGCCGCCTGGGTTTACGCTGCGCTGGGCGGGCTGGCCGGGTGGCCGTTGCGCCTCTTCGATGCCGTCTATGTGCTGGCGGTGTGCGCCGCCGCGTGGCGCTTCGCCCGCGACCTGTGGGGCCGCCGCGAAGCCATGCTGGCCGCCGGCCTGATGGCCTTCTTCCTGAACTTCGACCTGGCTTCCGCGGTGATCCCCATAGCACCCGACATGTTCCTGCTGTTGCCGCATATCGCCGCAGTCCACTGCGCCCGGAAACGGAAGCCGTTGGTGGCCGGGCTTTGGTGCGGCGCGGCGTTTCTGTTCCATACCAAGGGAGTCTTCGTGCTGGGCGCGTGCGCGCTGCTCGCGTGGCGCAGCCTGCCCATGCTGCTTGCCGGCTTCCTGATTCCCAACGCCGCGGTGTTTGCGGGTCTGGCCGCGGGGGGCGCCTTGCCGCAGTATTACCGGCAGGTCTGGGAGTGGGGCGCGGCCTACGCGCGCAGCTCGCCGGAACTCCACCCGGTGGCCAACGGACTGCGCCGCACTGCCGACTGGCTGGGCTTTCATGCCGCGCTGGCGCTCGGCGCCGCGGGCTTCTGGTGGAGCAACCGGAGGCGCGAGAATTACTGGCTGGCCGGGTGGCTGGTGTTGTCGATGGCAGGCGTGGCAGTGGGCGGGCGATTCTTTCCGCGGTATTTCTTACAACTGCTGCCTCCCATGGTGTTGATGGCGGCGCGTGGCGCAGCCGGCGCCAACGCCGCCGCGCCTTTGGCCCGCGCCCGCGCCACGAAGGCGTTGGCCGCGTTAGCCGCCGTGGCGCTGGTGGTTCCGCTGGTCCGCTTCGGACCGCGCTACGGCGAACTGGCTCGCGACCTTCTGGCGGGCCGGGAACATCGCTGGGCCGATGTGGCGCTCGACCAGGACAGCCAGGCTGCCGCCGCCATGGTGAACCGCCGCAAGCGTCCCGGCGACACGCTGTTCGTGTGGGGCTACCGTCCGGGCATTTTCGTGTACACGCGATTGCCGGTGGCCTCGCGCTTTTGGGATTCGCAGCCGCTCACGGGCGTGCCGGCGGACCGGCATCTGCGCGAGGCGTCGGCCGTTCTGCCCGAGCAGGCGGCGCGGAATCGCACCGAATTCGCCGCCTCCTGGCCAACCTTCGTGGTGGATAGCCTGAGCCTCGCCAACCCGCGCCTGGCGCTGGATGGGTACCCGGAACTGCGCGGGTGGCTGGCTCAATACGAGCTCGTGGCGCGCACGCCGCTGAGTTTGATATACGAACGCCGAACTCGTTGAGCTTGCGCGTGCGGGGCCTACACCTTGTAGTCCCACTCCTTGCGATAGGGCATGTCGACGTAGCCGTTGGCGATCTCGTCGTTCGAGAATCTCCCGGCCTTCGCGTCCCAGAGGAGGACCTTGGAACTGCGATAGTAGGTCGCTCCCGTGCTGTTGTTCGCGATGGGCCGCGCGTTGGGAACATGGACGTGGCCGTCGCCAGAGGCTTGAATCGTGACGACCGCGGAGTCGGATCGGCCGGCTCCCCCACCTCCCCCCGGCGCCGCCGCCGCGGCGCGCGCTTCGGCCGAGGGGGCGCGCTCGGGCGTGCTGTACCGGCGCAGCGTGGCGGCCCCGATCAGGGCGAATTCCGTGTAGTCGCAAGCGGTCTCGATGGGCATCATCGACTTCTTGCCGGCTTTGCAGGCGCGGATCCAATCCGCGTAATGATCCACTCTCTCGCAGCGCGGCAGAGTTGGATCCGGCTGTTTGAAGTCCTTGAAACGCTCCTCCGGCAGAAGCCAGCCGCCGAACAGTCCTTGAAATTTCTGGCCCGGCTTCGGTGTAATATGGTCCGGCAGCGACGAACTGCCCCCATAGAACGCCGCAACCTGTACGCCCTTCTCGCCAATGAACATCATGCCCCGGCCCGGCATCCCCGTCCGCGCGGGCATGGCCAGCGGCCGCGGCGGTTGCAGGCCGCCATCGTAGTAGTACGCCATCATCTCCGGGTGCTTGCCGCGCGCCGGAAAATGCCATTGCACGTAGTTACAGATGCTGTTGCACTCGAGGTTCGAGACTCTGCCTTCGATGGTGTTAGCCTGGCAGGCGTCGGCCGCCACCCAGTCCGGCGCGCCCATTTCGAGTTCCTCGAAAAACACGTTCAGCGGGTAGCAGGAGACATCGCCGATGTTGCCGGTCCCGAAATCCCACCAGGGGCGCCAGTTGCCGTAATGGTAAATGCTATGGTACGGCCGCGCCGGAGACGGGCCCAACCACTCGTCCCAGTTCATCCCCGTAGGCGGCTTCTGCACCTCCTTGGGTCTGCCCAATCCGCTGGGGCTGTGCGTGCCGGTCCAGAAATGCACTTCGCGCACCGGGCCGATGGCCCCGCTCAACAGCAGTTCCGTGGTGGCGCGGGCCGGGGAACTGCGCGAATCATGCAGGCTCGCCTTGGTGGTGACTTTGGAAGCCAGCACCGCGGCCTTCACCTTCCGCGCCTCGGCGATGGTGCGCGTCATGGGCTTGGCGCAGTAAATGTGCTTGTTCATGGCCAAGCCCGCCATGAGAAGGTGGTAATGCCAATGGTCCGGCGTGCCGATAATCAGCGCGTCGAAGTTGTTGTGCTCCTTGTCGAACATCTGCCGGAAGTCCTGGTAGGTCTTGGCGCGGGGATACCGTTGGTACACCGGGGCGGCGAACTCGGGGTCGACGTCGCACAGAGCTACGATCTCTTCGCTTGCGCAGCCATCCACATAATCCCCGCCCACGCCGCCGACGCCCACGGCTGCGATGCGGAGCTTGTCGCTGGGAGCCTGGTAGGCAGGGCCGCCCAACACATGGCGCGGCACCACCAGCGGCGCCAGGCCGGCGGCCACCGCGGTACGCCGGGTAATTCCGCCTTTCGTCGATTCGTTCGAATTCATAAAACGTTCTCCTTTTCAGTTCCGTTCCATACCGCATCGCTCCGGCCGAGCCATCCGCCGCTAGCGGGTATTCATCCCCGATCGATCCAGCCCGCCGCGGCACGGCCGCGGGAAAGCGCCGATCCAGCCCGCCACAGAACGCCCGTGGCCCGTATCCAGCCTGCCACGCGGAGCGCCCGCGGGAAGACCCGATCCAGCCCGCCGCGCTGAGCGCCCGCGGGAAGACCTACGGTGCCACCAGCATCAACGCCCTGTCCCGCACGGCCAGCCGCTGCACTGCATCGGCCCCGTTGGTCCCTCGCGAGTTTCCGCGAAGTCCCGACCCTTTCGCAGCGTATCACCATTTTCGGAGCTTTTCGAGGGTATTTCGAGGGATGCATGGTGCCAGATTCTCGCTCCGGCCCTAAGCTTCCTTGGCAAGGAGGAACCTTTCACCGTCACGGCCCTGCTCACCCTGGCGAGCCGGCCATCGACAAAACGATAGACTCCACACGAAGACCTTCAGCACGACACAATCGGACGTGTTTTCCGGAATTCCCGAGCTTCCTCTTGACACATACAGACTGTAGTAGTAAAACAAACCTCCTGTATGCGAGTGCCCGGCTTTTCGAAGCTCGAGTTGCAGATCATGGAGGTGTTCTGGCAGCGTGGAAACATTTCCATCCGCGAAGTGCAGGAGGCTCTACCTGCGCCGCGGCCCGCCTACACTTCCGTTCAAACTACCATCTACCGCCTTGAGGCCAAGGATGCAGTGCGCCGCGTGCGCAAAATCGGAAACGCCCACATCTTTGAGGCCAAGGTCAATCGGAACACGGCCCACCGGCGGTTGCTCGAGGTCAGAACCGCTCGAAGGTCTGCCCAAATGGGGCAACGCCAGTTGCGGCTACCCTGACTCCGCCGGTACCTTCGCGATTGACGCCACTATGCCGGCCAACACAACTCGCGCTCAGTCGAGCCAGATGATGCAAACTCTGTTGGCCGAGCGATTCAAGTTTGCCGCGCACTGGGAAACCAGACAATTGCCGGCGTACGCCCTGAGAACTGTCCCTGGCAAGCCTAAGCTCAAGCCGTCCGATCCCGACAAGGATCCCCCAATCCGGCCGGGTTCCATAGGCTGTCCCGGTGACGACCCCCATTGCCACATTGGCTTCTGCTGCGGGTCCACGACGATCACCGTCTTGACGGGGACGCTCAGTCACGCACTGGGACGACCGGTAATCGACAAGACCGGTCTATCGGGCTCTTACTATTTCGGTTGGCGCAACCGGCTCATGCTTTCCCGCCGCAGACTGTATAGACGATAGTATATACTGTGGAAGGGGGTGTTGGATGCCCAAGACTCGGATCGCAAAACTATTTCGGAATGGATCGAGCCAGGCCGTTCGGCTTCCGGTTGAGTTCCGCTTCGATGGCGATGAGGTGTTCGCGACACGCGATGAGATCACCGGCGACGTTGTATTGTCGACGCGGCCGGGGGCCAGGACGTGGGGCGAGTTCTTCCAACTCATGCGATCCGTCGAGGTTCCCGCGGACTTCATGGCGGAACGCCCTATGAACATTGCGCCCGTTGACCGCGATGTGTTCGGAGACTCGGAGGACTGACGCTTGCTTCACATGCTCGACACCGATACGGCGAGTTACGTGATCCAAGGCCGGGATCCCAGTGTGGAAGCCCGGCTGGCGGAAATCGAGCCTTCGATGGTCTGCATTTCGGTCGTCACGCGGGCCGAATTACTGTACGGATTGAAAAGTCTGCCGGCCAGCCATCGATTGCATGCCGGCGTACGCCACTTTCTCCGTATCGTGCGGGCGCTTCCCTGGGATGTGGAAGCGGCCGACCTGTACGCCGATATCCGCCATCAACTCGTAACGGCTGGCCGCCTGATCGGGGAACTGGACATGATGATCGCCGCACAGGCTCTGTCGGTTGGGGCCGTGCTGGTCACCAACAACACGCGGCATTTCGAACGGATCGAGGCTCCGCTCATGCTGGCAAACTGGCGCAAGGACCCCACCTGAAGTAGCGAAGGACCGATCATGGGTCCGCGCCGGTTGCTCGATTCCCAGTTACGGAAGCAAGGGATGTGTGGCACTGCGGGCAACCCTCGGCTTCCTGGCCCATGCGCCGCACCAAAACGCTCACCTCGCGGCGGCAGTCCTCACATCGGTATTCGTAGACGGGCATCTGTCGGCTACGCCTTCCGCCCGAAGACGTGCTCCAGCGCGTAGCGGCTGGCGGCGTCGTATATGGGCGCCAACGTGTCCCGCAACGACCGCTCTCCGCGCCAGTCGGGTAGCTCGCCCACCTTCTCGAATATCAGTCCTGGATTGGCGGGAACTTCAATCGGACCAGCGAAACCCCGCGGCAACTGGCGCCCGGCCCAGAAATCCTTGCCCTCGCGCGGCAAGGCGATGGCCGGCGCGGGGTATGCCTCTTCGATCGGCGGGAGCGCGAAGCCAGCGTCTATCCATGTGTCGAACTGCACTTGCAATCCCATCAACTCGTCCGCCTTGCCCTTCAGCTCCAGATCCGGAGTCAGCAACGCTTCTACCCACCGTTCCTGCAAGGATTTCGATCTCCACATCCACCTTCGCCGCGGCGCGTGGTGGCGCGATACCTCACAAGTCACGTGCGCCATCCACACCAAGCATTCCACCAGGCGGGCCACCATGTCTCTCACGAGCAGCTTCGCCTGATCCGGCGGCATCGCCTCCAGTTCCCAGCTCACCGCCCGCGCCACCACCGGCATCGCGGCTGCCAGTTGCTCGTGTCTCCGCAGGTCTTCGGCATCGTACACCGGCTCCCACGTGGGCCACCACCGACTGGGATCCTCCCGCATCTCCAGCAACCCCGGCAGATATTGCTGCCGCACCACCATGGCCCCCGCCACTTCCCATACACTGCGCCAGAACGCGAAATCTTCGCCCAGCCATCCCTCCGGCCACACCGGCTTCAACAGCGCGTAGCAAGCTATCAGCGTTGCCAGATCGCGCGGCTCCAGAGACAGCGTGCTGATCGCCCATGGCGCCAAGCGCCGCGTCTTCCTGCCCATCTGAGCGCCGATTCGTTCGCTGGATGGTATTGGACCCTTATCATCGCTCGGCAGCCAAACCACAGCCCATTGCTCCGGGCCGCACTCCCAACTGGGCGGCAGTGCCGCTTGCAGCAACTCGGGGCCACCGTTGAAGGGGCACTCCGGCGCATCCACCGTCACCTTCGGCGGTTTCCGACGCCGGCTTCGGGCACGCTCGCGCTCTCCGGCATCGGCTTCCACCCAGGGCCGCAGCACCCCATGAAAGCCGCCTTCCGCGGCCAAGTGCAGGGTCAGCGTATGAACACACCTCCGGCCGCAACGGTCACAACGGGGGGAGACGAGTCTCGAAACGCTTGGCCCAGCCGGCTGATCACCGGCCACGACGTCTGGCGAATATAATAGTCCACGCAGCTATTCACTACTCAGTGAAAATCTCGCTCAGATCGAGGAAATCCTCCGGCCGGCGAACCTCTATGTCGCGAATCTCCCGCTCCCGCACGCCACTCCCTCAGTTCCTGCAACGATCTGGACGCTGTCCAAAGAGCTGGGATGCTTGCTATGCTCATTCCTGCGCGAGAACGCCGCTATTCGCGCTGAACTTATCGTCCTGCGCACAACGGGTGGCCGCTTACGAGAACCGAAAAGCGAAACCCAGATTCACCAATGGCGACCGGCTCACCCTCGTGCTCCTGTCCAAACTGCACAATTGGAAAGAGTCCTTCACCTTGAGACCAGATACCCTAATCCGCTGGCAGCGCAATGCCTTCCGGCTGCTCTGGCGCCGGAAGTCGCGGCCTCGCGGAAGCCCGCCCATCCCGAAGGATCTCCGGAAACTCATTCAGCAAATGGTGAAGGAGAATCCCGGTATGGGTGAGCAGCAGATCGCCGATACGATGCTGGAACAACTGGGCATCAAGGTCTCTGCCCGGACCGTGGGGAAGTACTGGCCGCCGGATGTGGAACGAGGGGACGGACAGCCTGTCGGGTCGCAGCCCTGGTCAACTTTCGTGTACAACCACTCCAAGGCCGTGGTGGCCTGCGACTTCGTGGAAGCTGTGACCGCCACGTTCCGCACGCTGTATGTGTTCGTGATGATGGAAGTGGGAAGCCGCAAGATCATCCATTACAACGTGACGGAGCATCCGACCGCGGAATGGACCGCCCAACAGTTTCGCGAAGCGCTTCCGGGAGGCCACAAATACAAGTACCTCATCCACGACCGGGACGCCAAGGAGATGCAAGATCACGAGCGGGCTTCGACCAGCGTGGTGGCCGCGCGGCGTTCTATCGAGACGCGCGCCTTCCTGGAGCCCAGTGGCGCGCTCTATGACAAGCTGCACGTGTCGCACGCGGGCTATGCCGGCGACGTGTCGGTGGTCCACAAATCGGCAGCCGTGTCGGAAGTCGTGGCGCAACTGGCCATCGAGGGTGACGACGACCCGGAATAGCAACGCCCGACTCTCCGGAAGGGCCGGGCTTGCGTTTTCTGATCCGCTCGGTGTGCCGCCAGGGAGCGGTCTGCGGCAAGGAGGAAGAGTGCCCGGACCGGGTGTTCCGTTGCCGGCAATGCGGGTACTCTTCTCCGGGCGAGTTGGATGGCTGTCCGGCGTGCGGCGCCGACTGGAAGGCCATCGATGTCAGCCACGGGCAAAACTGCCCGAAGAACCTGCTCGAAGAGGCGATGGATTCGCCGAACGGCGTCCTGGTGCGCAGGTGCTTTCGGCTGCTCAACGCCAAGACAATCGGTCTGACGATCACCCTCAACGACATCACCGAGGAGGAGTTTCGCGTGATGGAGTTGATCGATACTGAACAGAAGGAACACGTCGCGGCAGAGGACCGCGATGCCAAGAGCTTCCAGGAACTGCTGATCCGCAAGCTGTCGCGCCGGCAAAGAGCGGGATAGGCTTCCGTCACCAACGGCAGGTTCTTGGCGAGCGCACGTCCTTGCGGCCTGCTCAGGAGTATCGTATTGTGGAGGTGTAATGGACGCGGAGGCAAAAACCCGCATGAGCGAGATTGTGCTGGTCGACCCAGACCTGATGCACGGGGCTCCCTGCTTTCGTGGAACCCGCGTCCCTGTTCGTCTCCTCCTGGAGGATCTCAAGAGCGGCTTTACGGTAGGCGAGTTCCTGGCAGGGTGCCCGACTGTCACTCGGGAACAGGTGGAGCGCTACCTTGAATTGGTGCAAGACCTGGTTGCCGAATGCGCCGTGTCCTGATCGACGAGTGCATCAACCCTCGGCTCGCACCTCGTCTTCGCTCGGATCTTCCCCACTATGCTGTGGAGACCGTCAGAGATTTGGGATGGGCTGGCCAGCGAGATCACGTCCTCATCCCACAGATTCAGGGCCGGTTTGACGTCTTTCTGACAATCGATAAAGGCTTCGAGTTCGAACATAATTTGAAGAAGTTGTCGTTCGGAGTCATTGTATTGGAGACAGCCAACAACCAGATGCCTTCCTACGAGAAAGTATTGGAGAAACTGGTCCGGCTGATCCAATGCGTGGCGCCGGGACAAGTGGTCCGCATAAGCGATCCGGAACGCTGAGGTCGGTGTTGTTCTTGCTCGATAAGGGTCCGCGCAAAATGATCGGCCACTAGCGGAGGCCCCGGCGCTCCGCAATCTCGCGCTCCAACTCACGCCGGTTCAGCAGCTTGCCGCCTGAAGTTTCATACCGGCTGGCCAGCCCCTGCAGAATTCGGCCGAGCTCGGGTACTTTCTCCCCGCGAGCGTCACTGTTCTTGCGGGCGACGAATTTGCGGGTGGCTTTGCCATACTCTCTTTCCATTCTACCGCAGTGACTCAATTATGCCCCGATTTCAAACCATAATCCGCCGCGCGCGCTTCGTCTATTCGCCCTATACCGCGACCGAGATGCAAGGCTTCGCGCCGCTGCTGGCCGATTCGATCCGGGCGCGCATTCGCAGCGGGCAGAATATCTACGATCAGGCAGCAGCGCCACTGAAGCCCGGCCAGTCGGGCAGACGCGGCTACCCCGACTACAAGTCGGCGCGCGGTCTCCAGCCGATCCGCGACTGGACCTGGAGCGGGCACACTCTGCGGTGCCTTAAGGTCCTCACCGCGAACGAGAATCGCGCGGCGATTGGGTTTCTCGACGAAGCCCTTCCTGGCCGGCAGCTGACAGCTTCGCAGATCGCCGCCTTCAAGAATAGGCGCGAGGCGCAGTGGGGTGTATCGCCGCGCGACCGCCAGGCGGTGCTCGCCGCGTTTCAGGCGCGTCCCTTCGTGATACTCAAGGCAGCGTAAATGGCAGACCAAGCGGAGCGCGTAATTCTCGAAGCCGAGGACCAGGTCACGCCGATAGTTGGCAAGGCCAATGCCAGCCTCGGCCGCTTTGAAGAGAAAGCTGAATCCTCGCACGGCAAGGTCATCCGCATCACGGACCAGACCCGCACGTCGATCCAACGTCTCATCTTGTCGCTCGAAAAGCAGGCCGAGACGTATGGCAAGAGCGGTGTCGACCGGCTGATCACCCAGCGGGATCAGCTTTTGCAGCGCTACAACCGCGAGCCCCAGGCCATCGACGCGATCACCAGATCCTACGAGAAGATGATCGCGGTCGAGGAGAAGGCCACGCGCGAAGCCCTGGCCGCCAAGGCTGCCCAGCAGGCTGAGGAGGCATTGAAGAAGCAGTCCGCCGCCATCCAATCGCTCGGCAATGACGTCACGGCGTTCATGCAAAATCCGCTCCAGGGGGCGCAGGGCGCTATCTCGCGTGTGACGGCGGCCATTGGCCCCATGGGCGTTGGCGTTGTGGCTGGCGGGGCTGCGCTGGCGGCACTGGCGGTATCGGCATTCGAGGCGGGCAAGAATCTCGGTGAGTATGGCGTGCGGATGAAGGATCTGGAACTGCGCACGGGCCTGGCCGGTAAGGAGGTGGAACAGTTCAGCTTCGCTGCCCGGGCGGCGGGTCAGGACGTATCCATCTTTGAGCGTATGATGCGTTCCCTATCTCAGGCTGCGGACGACACTTCGAAGGACGGCGAAAAAGCCCGCGCCGGGCTGGAGAAGCTGGGCATCACGCTGTACGACGTCACGGGCGCACTGAAGCCCACCTCCGAGGTGATGACGGAGGTTTCTGAGGGCCTCAACAGACTGCCCGAGGGGTTCCAGCGCAACGCCGTCGCCATGGACATTTTCAAGCGCGCCGGCATCGAGGCCATCCCGGTGATCAGCGAGCTTTCCGAGAACCTCCGCGTCGCCAAGGAGCAAGGCTTTGCCGGACCCAGCGAGGACGAGCTCAAGCGGATGCACGAATACCAGCGTGAGGTGACCGGGCTCGAAATGTCCTGGGAGCACATGAAGCGGGATATGGAAGTTCCGCTGGTGGCGACGGTCAACTTTCTCTTTGACGGCTTGCGGTGGACCGAGTTCATCACCACCCTCCCCGGAAAGATTCTTCTGAGTGGAAAGCCCACCGCAACCGATATCGAGATGCGTGAGACCGAGGGCTGGGGGTACGGTGCGAGCCTGTCCAGGAGGGGGCACAGTGCGGACGCGCGATTGGTCGCGGAAAATGATGCTGCCGTCGCGGCGGCGCGGGTGTCGGATGAGAAGAACAAGCAGTTGGAGCTTGCCGAGAAGAAACTGAGCGAGTTGCAGGGGGAGCTCAAGACCGGCGTATACCCGTCGGTGAATCAGCCGGTGTTGGACCAGATCGCCAAACAGCGCGAGGTCG
>Ga0265316_10003401_pt1 | contig 16106 bp, 12 predicted proteins | sample 4522metaG_FD_202092 | JGI IMG/M metagenome (GOLD analysis project Ga0265316, IMG submission 202092) | Rhizosphere microbial communities from Carex aquatilis grown in University of Washington, Seatle, WA, United States - 4-5-22 metaG | ecosystem: Host-associated > Plants > Roots > Rhizosphere >...
CGGCCGGCCGGACGGGCTGTCCAGGGCGATGGCCCCGCCGAAGCTCTTGGCCGTGAACGTGACACCCAGGGCGCCCAGGCCCGGCATGCCGAGGGCACGCACCGCGAAGTCTTCGTGATTGGGGTAAACCTCCACTGCCACGGGTTTGGTCAGCGTCACCTTATATTTCTTCTCGTAAGTGGCGATCGATCGGTCGATCTCAGCCTGGAGGTAAGGGCGCAGCAGGTTAGCTTCTTTCTTACCCAGCTTGAGGACCGTCAACCCTTGCTTGAACTCGACGAAGTTCTTGTACGAGTCGATCAATTTAAGCGTGTTCGTGGTCGCGCTGTTCTGCAGGCCGTTATTGAAGGCGATTCCTAACTCCCGGTAGGCTTCCTCGTTCTGGCTGAGGCGCATCAGGTTCAGGCCCAGTTCCGCGTGCGCGCTGTATAGCGCGAGGTCGAGCGCGATAGCCTTGCGGAAATACTCGATGCCTTCTTCGTACCGCCGGTTCATCACGAAGAAATGGCCGATGGTGTTGTAGCCGCGCGCGTCGTGCGGATCCCAGGAGGTCTCGGCTTTTCCGGATAAGAAATCGATGGCCGCCAGAATGCCCTTGGCTACCGGCGAATTAGGATCGATTTCCAACGCTTTCTTAGCTTCCTTGGTGGCCTGCTCGTTGTTGTTATCTTCCAGCGCCAGCCGCGCCAACAGTTCCTGCGCTTCCAGCAGCTTGGGGTCCCATGCCAGCGCTTGACGGGCCATCTTCTCGGCGTTGCCGCTAAATTCGTCGGCGGCGATCAGCGCGAGGCCAAGCATGGCGCCGGCGTGGTCTTTCTTAATAGTCAGGGCTTTGTTGAAGTGTTCCGCCGCGTATTGGATATCTTCCTCTGTCCCGTGATCCATCAGCATCCGGCCAAAGCTTACGAGGTAATCGGGATTGTCCGGATACTTCGTCACCAGGTCGAGGAAGATGTTATTGGCTTCGGCGAAATTGCGCTGCTTCCAAAGCGCTTCCGCCTGCTGGAGGGTCTGCGCCGCCAAAGCCAAGGCGGCCACAAACAGCACGGCGCCGAGCCGCAGGGCCTTGGTCACTTGTCGATGGCCTCCTGGAGTGTGGCGAGCTGCAGCAGGAGGCGTGTCAATTGCTTCTTGTAGTCCGATGCCGCCATGCCGGCCTTTTCGTACTTCAGCTCGTCGATGGCCTGCTCCACTTGTTCTTTCTGATCGAGCAGCGCCCGTTTGGCCGGATCCTTGGCCGCCGCGGCATTGGCGCCCAGCCGCACCACCGCGAAACTGGCCGCCAGTCTGCCTTCCCCGGTCTCCGGATCGGGACCGTTGCCGGCCGGCGCTGCGCCCGTGCCCTTCCCCGTGTCCTCCAGCAGGCAGTGCTCCGTCGCCAGCCGCTTCTGCGCGTCGAAGAATTCCTTGGTCTTTCTCTGCGCGTAGTGGAAAGCCTCCAGCGCCGAGACCGATTCGTTCTTATCCAAATCCGCCGCCGGCTCTCGCAACGCTTCCGCCCAATACCGCGCGAATACCGTGGCGTTCTTTTCCGTGCCGGTCTTGGTTGCAGTAATCACCACCCGGTTGGGCTTGCGCAGAAACTCGATGGAACCGCCGCTAGAGCTTGTTGTGTTGACCACCAGTTGCCGCGTGGCGGGAACATGGTCCATCAGCGAGGCCAGCTCGGCGCCGGTAATATCCGGGCCGGGGATATTGAACTTGTACTCCACGCCGTCGTAACTGCCATGGCCAATCAGCATCACCACCAGCGCGTCCGTGGGCTTGACCTTGTTGGCGAGGTCCGCGAAGCGGGCGCGGATCTGGTCGCGCGTAGGCGCCAGCATGGTGACCACATTGGTATCGCCGCCCGACTTCTTCAAGGTGGAATCGATATCGTTGGCCCACATCTTGAAGCGCTGGTCGTAATCCGGCTCACCGCCCAATCCCGAAATAGTGACGTAGTAAGTAGCCGCGGGAGCAGTGAGCGCGGCCAGGAGGGCCAACGCGATTAGCCGGATTTGCTTCATGCCAGACTCCTGTCTGCGGTAAGACCTGTGAAGGCTGCGGGGGCTGCCACACCTGCCACACCTGCCAAGCCTGTGGATGCTGCCACACTATGGTGGGGCGGACCCCCTGGTCCGCGGCCGAACCCCTGGTCCGCCTCTTCGTACCTTACCGGGGGCCGACGCCAGTGGTCCGGCAGCGGGACGAGGGCGTCCCGCGCGGACCAGGGGGTCCGCCCCACCAGCACCAGCGGCAGCAACTCGATCTTCATACCACCCCCCAGCGCCGCCGTAGCAGCCATTCCGAAGCGCGCAGCGAAAGCACCAGCAGAAACAGCACCGGCATATCCCAAAGGTCGCGCGTTTCCCTCGTGGTAATGCCGGCTTCCGAATACGAGATCTCGCTCGAAAGCTTGGACGCTTCGCTGGGCGTGTAGTAACGGCCGCCCGTCTGCTCCGACAGCTTTTCCAGCAGCTCGCGGTTCTGCGACGTATGGAAATTCTCGGCAACGCCATCCTCCCGGCGAAACGTGAGGATATCGTGGCCCAACTCCTCCTGCTCGCGCCCGGCGATGATCTCGGCCACGTACGATCCCGGCTTTTCCGCCGTCCACTCGCCCGTGTACACGCCTTCCTCGAGCGGCTGCGGCGTCAGCTCCAGTGTCGATGTGCCCTCCGGACCGTTGAACCGCGCCTGCACTTTGGCGTTGGTCACCGGCTTGTATTCCTTGTCGCGCACCTCGACGCGCACCGGCACGCGCGTGTCGTCGGACAGCACCTGCCTGGGCGTAGTGGAAACCACCTGGCCGGGAGTATCGGTCACCAGGTAGCGCATAAGCTGCTGCCAGAAGGTGGCGTGGGTCTTGTCGGCGTGGTCCAGCCACATTTTCCAGCGCCAGGTTCCCTGCGTGGCCATCAGGGCGGTGCGCCCGCGGCCGTAGTTTTCGGTCACCAGCAGCGGCTGCGGCGGCTTGCCGGTGGGCTTGGAAACTATCAGGGTGGTGGCGCCGGGCTTGGCTTCGCCTACTTCCTGGTAATCCGCCACCTGCGGAATGGTCTTCCAGCGCGCCAGGTTCTTGGCGGGATCGTCCTCCAGCCGGCAGATCACGCTTTGCGCGCCCTGCGGCGTCAGCTCCACACTGGTGAAAGCGCGGTGGAACGTCCCCTTTCCGACGGGCAGCCGGGTGGGCACCAGGTCCGCCAGCGGGGAGCTGGGATAGCCGCCTTCGGACAGCGTATAGCGGCCCGCCATGAACAGCAAACCCCCGCCGCGCCGGTCCACGTAATCGCGGATCAACTGCTGCTGCGTTGCGGTGAAATAGTTGGCCTCCACCGACCCGATGATCACCGCCTGGAATGGGAACAGCTCCTCTGGTTTGGCCGGGAACCCATCCTCCAGATCGTGCTCACCCATGCTCTTGGGAAACTGGCGCAGGAATTTGTTCTCGGTGGTACGAACCATGGACGCCAGTTCGATCCCCAAATCCGGGTAATCCTCCACCGCGCGCCGGATGAACTTGTACTCCCAGCGCGGCTCGCCTTCGAAATACAGGATGCGCGGCTTGCGGTTTTCCACGTCCACCACGCGCGTCACGCTGTTGTTGAGGGTGTTCTCTTCCCCCGGCACCTGCTGCACGCCGATTTCCAGCGTCTTCGGCCCGGCATCCCCAATATTGAAGGCCACCGGCACGGTCTGCGGCTCGCCATCGTTCTTCAGGGTGACATCCTGCGACGCCAGCACCTTGCCGCTTTCGCGAATGGTGACCTTGCTCTTGCTACCCGCCAGGCCGTAGCTCTGAAGAGTCACCAGCGCGGTCAGCCGGGATTTCGGCAGTGCGCGCGCCGACACCACCGCATCGGTGACTTCCACGTCGCGCTCGGGATGCTCCTTGCCGAACCCGATGGTGTGCACCGGGATGCGCTGGCGGCGGATGGCCGCGATAGTGGCCAGATCGATGCCGCCGGAGTTATCGGCTCCGTCGCTGAGCAGCACGATGGCGCCCAGCGGCAGCGAGGAAGATTCCGCCAGCACTTGTTCCAATGTGTCGCCGATGCGCGAGGCCGGCGCCGTGCCCGTCAGCGCATCGGTGTTCGGAATCCGCGCCGGCTCCTTGCCGAACTTGTAGAGCCGCATCTGGAAGCGCTCGCCCAGCGATTTCAGCAGGCCGCTCGCCAGCACCGATTTGGCGGCGGCCTCGCGCGTGCCGGAGGAATCCGCGATGGCCATGCTGCGCGAATCGTCCACCAGCACCGCCACCACATTTTGCTGCGGCCGCAACGTGGCGATGCTCAACGCCGGATGCCAGAGAAGGAAGAGGATCAGCGCCACCATGCAGGTTTCAAGCACCCAAATCACCATGGGGCGCAGCCCGCTGAGCATGCCATGATTGCGGCGAACGTGCCAAAAAAGCAGCGCTGCCGCCACCAGAATGCCGGCGGCCAGGAACCAGAGGGGCCAGGGCGTTAGAAAGACAAACTTGCCCTTATGGAAGATGCCGATCGGGTATTTGAAGAGTATTTCAAACATGAATTCCACGATCCGAGAGTATGGCGATGATGGTGTAGACGCTGCTGTAGTGGTTGGGAGTTACAAACAATCCCCGGTTGAGGAGAAGTTCCACAGGCGGGCGCATTCCGCAAAGCCCTCGTATTTCGACAGGATAGCACGCGCGGAAAGTGCTGGCGGGTGCAGACTGCCGGGCGAACCGGGCGACCGGGCGCGTGTACCGCGAAGCCTCACCGGCGCGGCGGCGCTCGGAGTCTCCCAAAATCGATGGTATGAATGGCTTGAATGTCCGGCGGCTTCGAGGCCAACCTCGCTACTCTTGCCGCGCCGCAGCGCCAACTGTGGAGCGAGCTTGGCGCTGTGCCGGTGAGTTCGTACTCTATGGGGGAACCGCGCTGGCCCTCCATCTCGGACACCGGCAGTCCGTGGACTTCCATTTCTTTGGCAACCGCTTTTTCGATCCGGCCATACTCACCGCCAAACTCCCGTTTCTGACCGGCGCCACGATCACGCAGCAGGCGCCCAACACGCTGTCCGCCATCGTCGAACGTGGCGGACCGGTCCAGATATCGTTCTTTGGCCTTCCCGATATCGGCCTCCGGCCGCCGCACACCGCTTCCGATAATGGCCTGCGGATCGCGTCGCTGCTGGACCTGGCAGGCACCAAAGCCGCCGTTGTGCAGCAACGCGCGGAAGCCAAGGACTACTACGATATTGACGCGCTCTTACGGGACGGCCGCATTAGTTTGCCGGCCGCGCTGGCCGGCGCCCGCGCGATCCCCCAGATCAGGCTCAAGGCGCTGCCCCGGGGATCATCGATTCCCGTTCCTGGGCCTACTGGAATTCCAGGATGGGCCGCTACCCTGCCCGCCGGAACCCGCGCACGCGCCGCCCCCACACCCCCCACACACCCCTGTGTCAGCACCCCGCCGCGCGACCGAGTACAATACGGTCGAGAGAGTTGGGTGATGGTCCGTCGGACGATCATAGGTGTGGCGTGCAGCCTGGTCCTGCTGGCGCCGGTGGCGTTCCGTGGACAAATCGTGGTCCACCCGCGTTCCAAAGCGGCGGCCACCGAAGAAAGCCTGCCCAAGGCCAACATCCGCTCCGATACCAACCTCGTGCTGGTCCCGGTGACTGTCTGTAATCCCTATAACCAGCCGGTGACCGGCCTTGAGAAGGAACATTTCAAAATCTTCGACGACAAGGTGGAGCAGACCATCACGCATTTTTCGATGGACGACGAGCCCGTGGCCGTCGGGCTGGTGTTCGATGTCAGCGGAAGCATGGGCGCCAAACTGCACGAGTCGCGCCAGGCCGCAGCGGAGTTCTTCAAAACCTCCAACCCCGAGGACGAGTATTTCCTGGTGGAGTTCAACGATCAGCCCAAACTGATATCGCCCCTCGGCACCCCCATCGAGGAAATCCAGAACCAGCTCACGTTTTCGCAGTCCAAAGGCCGCACGGCACTGCTGGACGCGGTCTTTCTGGCCATGCACGAAATGAAGAAATCGCAGAAGAACCGCCGGGCACTGCTCATCATTTCCGACGGCGGCGATAACAGCAGCCGCTACAGCGAATCCGAGGTCCGCAACCTGGTGCGCGAGGGCGACGTAATGATCTACGCCATCGGCGTCTACGAGCCGTCCGGCGCGCGCTCCCGCACACCGGAAGAGGCCAGCGGTCCGGGGCTGTTGAGCGACCTGTGCGAGCAGACCGGCGGCCGCCATTTCCCGGCCGAAGCCAGCGAGCTTCCCGACGTCGCCGCCAAAATCGGCGTGGAGCTGCGCAACCGCTATGTGCTGGGCTACATCCCCACCGACCAGCAGCGCGACGGCCGCTATCATCCCATCACCGTGAAGGTGATTCCGCCCCACGGCCTCCCGCCCCTGCACGCCTACTGGCGCCGCGGCTACTACGCGCCCGCGAACTGACAGCCGGCACGCGGACACCGCGCACCCGCCCCCCACCAACCTCGAACCCGGCTGGGCGCCGCGGCTCGCGGCCTATCCGTGGAGCAGCCTTTCAGGCCGAGACCCGCTTTCCAGCGGGTCCAGCCGGCTGGAAAGCCGGCTTTGCGGGCAGGAATGCCCGCCCACCCCTCTGAGCCAATCTCGCCACCGCGCGCGGCCCCTCGTCTCCCATCCCCCCGCTACTACGCACCCGCGAATTGACGGCGCAGCCGCGCCATCCCCTCGCGAAAAATGCCGGGAGCGGTCAGCAGGCTGGCGATGAGGAAGGCTTCCGATGCGAAGTCGTAAAAAAACCCCGGCTGCAACAGCAGGTTTTCGCGCGCCAGCAAATCCAGGGTCCACTCTTCCTCGCTGCGGGTGCGCGGCACCTGCATGGCGATGTACCAGCCGCCCTCCACCGCCAGAATGTTGGCCGCCGTGCCGGCCAGCGCCTCGCGCGCCAATGCCAGGTGCGCGGCGCTGCGCTCGCGGATCTGCCACCGCACCGCTTCGCCCGCGGCCATCAAGCGGCTGGCCGCTACCTGCACCGGCGTGCTCACCGAAAGGTACGTGTCCGCGATCCACTCCAGCTTCTCGAAGGCCTCGCGGCGCAACTGCGCGGGACCGCTCACCGCCATCCAGCCCAGCTTCATCTGCGGGAGCCCGGCGATTTTGGAAAGGCCGCTCATCGCAAACGCCAGGCAATCGGTGACCTCCGCCAGCGTGCCGGCGCGGCTCGGGTCCGGCGCAAAAGCGTAGTCGGAAAACACTTCGTCGGAGATCAGCGCCATGTCGCGATCTCGGCACAGCCGCACCAACGCCTCCAACTCCGCGCGCTTCACGTAGGAGCCGGTGGGATTGTTGGGGTGGACCACTACCACGGCGCGAGTGCGCTCGGTGACCGCCGCGGCTAAACCCTCCAGGTCGATGGCCCAGCCGCCGTGATAGACCAGCGGATATTGGCGTACTTCCACCGATTCCATGTTGGCTAGATAATCGAACAGCGGATACGAGGGCCGCGGCGCCAGCACCTGGTCGCCCGGATCGGTCAGCAGCTTGAAAAGATAGGAGTACGCTTCGCTGGTGCTGGCCGTCAGCAGGATGCGCCGCGGTTCCACTTCGCAACCGCGCGCCGCGTAGCAAGCCGCTACCGCTTCACGCGCCTCCATCGCCCCGGCGGGCTCCGGCTGGTAGCTTAGCACGCGCGGGTCGTCGAGAGCCCGCAGCACCTCCCGCGGGTATTCAAAGCCCGCGCGGGTGGGATTGGACTCCGTAAGGTCCAGCACCTCGGCGCCCTGGCGGCGTTTCTCCGCCAGCAGTTCGGTCAAACGGTTGGGGCGAAAATCCCAGTGGAAGCGGGAAGAGAACATTCCCGCTCAGTGTTGCAGCTCGACGGCGGTGTAGTAAAGGTCGCGATCCAGCACCATCTCGACCGATGTGCCGCGCGGCAGCATCACGTCCTGGTTCTTGGCGAGCAGCACGGCGGCGAGGCCGGCCGCGGCGCCCACGCCCAAACCCGTCACCGGATGGCCCGCCGCACTCCCCACCAGCACGCCGCCCATCGAGCCGATCCCCACGTCTCGCGCCACCTTGCCGCCATCGGTGTTTCTCCCGGTGCCGTTGATCTTGCCTTCATCCGGGTCCACTTTGCCGTTGGCGCTGTCGGCGGAAGTCAGCCGCGCGTGGAAATCCCTGCTGACGCCGTTCGGCAGGGTCAGCAAATCGAAGCGGATGTACAGTTCCCCCTTGTTGTTCCCGTGCCCCGCCGCCTTGGTCTTGTCCACCGATCCCTGCACGTAGCTGCCGCGTGGAATCACGATGTGACCTTCCTCGGCCACCGGCACGGCCGTCTGCAGATAGACATGGTCGCCATCCTTGGAGTTCTTGGTGCTCACCGGGCTGGTCAGAGTGAGCAGGATGTGAGTGCCGGCGGACACCTTGTATTCCGTAGGCGCGGGCCTCGCCGGCGGTTCGGGCCGGCGCACCAGGGCTGGCTGCCCCACCGGGTGTCCCGCTGTCCCGGTCGACGGCTCCAGCGTGCCCGTGCCGGTGGAACTCAACGGAGCGCCCATCGCGCCCTCGCGCCGGTAAATAAGGTAGCCTTCCATCTGCGCGGTACCCTTGACGATCTGGCGCTCGATGTTGAGCTGGCTGCGATCGCGGGACAGCGTCCAGCGGTCCATAATGGTGTAGTCTTGCGTTGCGTGCACCAGGGTATTGATAAGCAGCGCGGCGCCTTCCCACTTGGTGGCGCTGTTCATCGACTCGGTTCCAACCTGGTACTTGGAATCTTCGCCGTCCAGGCGATAAGTCCACTCCACCGGGGCTCCATTGGCAGTGGAAGCGGTGCAGCGAATCGCGGCCTTCTGTTCTATGACGAGAACGGGATAGGCTTCGCCGGGCAATGCGCGCATCTCCCTATGGTCCGCGCTCAGCAGCCATTTGCCGGAGAAGTCGCGATCCGAATCGGCGGCGCTCATCAGGGTAAGTGAAAAAGCGGCAATAAGAACTGTCTTATGTAACATAGTTACGGACTCGTTCCGCTAGTGTTGTGTCCAGGAAACAACCGGACAGGCGTTCGGCGCTCTTGCTCTTCTGGAGCGGACCTCCGGTCCGCAAAGCCGCCCTCCTGGCCGGCTCCGGAAGTGATAGCAGTTGACGCTTCGCAAAAAGGGGCCGCGCCGGGAGCCCAGCTTCAGTAGACACCACACTAGTTCTACCAGAATCTTAGCCTACCATGCGGCCGAAAGGAAGCCGCCCGATCGGCGAGTAAGCAGACCTCGGCCATCCGCGTTGTTCGTGCGGCCGGCTTTCCGCAACCGGGCGATTCGATGACGCACGGCGTCTCCCGCACCCGGTCCCCAGGAGTACCCGTCATCCCCAGCCGGCACGAGGTCGCGCCATGGCGTTATCATCTGGTCTCACGGGGATGGACGATTTTGATGGAGATTGTATGAAACGACGGGAATTCGTGGGAGCTGCCGCGGCGGCGGCGATGGCCACGCGCCAAGCCATAGGCGCAAACGACCGCGTGGTCGTGGGACTGGTCGGATGCGGCGCGCGCGGTCTGACCGTCGCCAACGCCATGCGGCAGGCTCCGGGAGTGGAGTATGGCGCGGTGGCGGATGTCTATCTGCCCAACGCCCAACACGCGCGCGAATGGGCCGGGCCCAGCGCCACGGCTTATCAGGACTTCCGCAAGCTGCTGGAGCGGAAAGACATCGATGCCGTGCACGTGGCCACACCCGACCATTGGCATGCCGGCATCACGGTGCTCGCCTGCCAGGCCGGCAAAGACGTTTACGTGGAAAAACCGCTGGCGCACAACATCCGCGAGGGACGCCGCATGGTGGAAGCGGCCCGCCGCTATGACCGCATTGCCATGGCCGGTATGCAGCACCGGTCGGCGCCGCATTATAAGGAAGTCCAGCGCATCGTCCAAAGCGGGCAACTGGGGCACGTACACTTCGTGCGCGTCTGGAACTATGTGGAGATGGCGCCCAACGGGATCGGCCGCGTGCCGGACACACCGGTGCCGGATGGGCTCGACTGGGACTTTTACCTGGGGCCCGCGCCCAAGGTGCCGTTCAACCGGAAGCGGTTCATCGAAACGTTCCGATGGTTTCGCGATTACTCGGGCGGCTACATCACCGACTACGGCACGCACCGTTTCGACACCGTGCACCAGGTGATGGGCGCGACTGCGCCGGTGTCGGTCTCGGCCATGGGGCGCCGCTTCTTGATGCACGACGCGGGCGACATCCCCGACATCCTGCAAGCCACCTTCGAATACCCGAACTTCATCCTGAGCTACGAAGCGAATGTGCTGAACGGCCATGGGATGGGCGGGCGCACGCCGGGAATGCAATACTACAACGCCACCGGCGCGGACGACCGGCCGCATGGCGAAGCGTATTACGGCACCAACGGTACGTTGATCGCGGACCGCATCGGGTACGAAATTTATCCGGCATTCCGGCCGGAGGGCAAGCCTGTGGAGCGCTTCCACATGAACTCGACCGACGCCACCGTGCTGCACGCGGCCAACTTCATCCGCGCCGTGAAGAGCCGCGAGCGGCCGGAAGCCGACATCGAGGTGGGGCTGCGTTCCACCACCGTGCCCCTGCTCGCGAATATCTCCTACGATACCGGGCGGAAACTGCACTGGGACGCCGAGAAAGAAGAGGTCATCGGAGACGCGGACGCCACGCGCCGCTTGGGCCGGGTGGCGCGCAAAGAGTGGGACTGGTCGGGAACGGCCGGTTAGCCCTCGTTGGCCTCAGGGCATCCGGAGGGATCTGTTGCGAGTCCGCCAGCGTGGCAGCGCGCCGGTGACCCTCGACCGTGTCACTCGCGATCCCGAAGTCATGGGGGGCAAACCTTGCCTTCGCGGCATGCGTGTCACCGTCGGGACGATCATTCCCATGCGGAGATCCTGGCGGCCTATCCGTACCTCGAGGAGGAAGACATTCGCCAAGCCTTGTCATACGCGGCTTGGCGTGTCGAGGAGCCCGAGCTGCCCCTCCCGGTGGCATGAATACTGAGCCCAACGTGGGCGCCGTTTTTGGTCGAGCATGGAATTGAGGCCATCCACTGGTGCAGGATTGGGAATGCGGCAGCTCCCGACTGGCAGATCTTTGGTCCAAGCGTCATTCAGGTTCGCACACAAGACGTTCTTCCCGCGACAATCGGAGTTTCTGTCCTGCAGGCCATCAGAGTGGGCCGTGACCACCTCGAATCGGGCGCTCTCGTCACCGTGGACCCGGTTAAGAACCGCATTCGGCTCCTGCCCGTCTAACCCGATCCCCAGCTCGTTGGCGCCTCTCACCAGCGTGTCCATCAGGCGCAATTCACCGATCCGTCGCTACGTCGCCGCCATAATCGGCCGATCGCCGCGGCATCGCCGCCGGCGATGGCGCTCACCCCTTCGGCGAGCTCATTTCTGCGCGGACACGTTGATTCGGCGGAAGGTCTCAAAGCACCTGCCGTCGTCCTGCTGCGTCTCTGCGATCATTCTCCCGATGACATGCTCCCGGAAATGCGGTTTCACCCCGTCCGGGACATGCGCCAGAAACGGTACCAGGCTGGGCTGGTCGATCCACCGGATCATCGCGTCCCGGTCCGGGAAGTATCGGTCCGCGTTCTCTCCCCAGACGCGCCCATAGCCCATTCCGCTGGCCTCCATCAAAGCCAAGTACTCCTCTACGGAGGGCATGTACCAAGGCCAATCGAATCCCGCAAAATGGACCGCGAATTCCTCCGCCGACATGGCTTCCCGGACGACCGGGAAAAAGTGTGCGCAGTTTCCCTCACCGGCGAAGTTGAAGCGAAGCCTCCCGCCTTCACGCAAGGCGCGGCCGGCGTTCCGGAGCAGACGCTTGTGGTCCTTGATCCAGTGCAGGGTGGCATTGGAGAACACCACATCGAACTGCGCGACGTAGTCCAGCTCATTGATGTCCATCAGGAGAAACCGCAGGTTTTTCCGGACCTTCGATCGAGCCGCCTCAATCATCCCGCGCGAAGCGTCGATGCCGACCACCTCCCCATCGGGAACAAGGCCGGCGATGTGCGCGGAGAGGGCCCCATCTCCACACCCAAGGTCGAGAATCCGCTCGGTTCCCCGCAGATCGAGTTCCGCAATGAGCTTCGTCCCCCACTCCTTCTGGTGGGCAGACGCCTTCTCGTATTGCTTGCCATCGAATTCGTGCGTCATGTCCGGAGCGGCGGACCTATGTTGCGATGGCGGCGGGGCGTGGAACTCGGCGCGCGCGCGCCTCTACCGCTCGATCCCCAGCTCGTTAGAGACTCTCACCAGCGTGTCCATCAGGCGCCCTACGTGGGCCTCGGTGTGCGCGGCGGTCACGGAGATGCGCAACAGGTTCTGCGCGGCGGCCGGGCGAAGCACCGGGTTGATGTAGATGCCTTCCTCCAGCAGCCTCTTGCACAGGCGGCAGAGATCCAACTCCTGGTTGATCACCACCGGCACGATGGCCGTCTCGCCGGGCAACACGGCGAAGCCGCGCGAGCGCAACTCGTCACGCAACAGGTTGGCGATGCGCAGCAGGTGGTTGCGCCGCTGGGGCTCCTTCTTCATGACCTGCAGCGCCGCGGCCACCGCCGCAACCGAGGCCGCCGGCAGGCTGGCGGAGAATACGAACGGGCGAGCGGTGTGTTTGAGGTAATCCACCACGGCGCGCTCGGCGGCGATGAACCCGCCCACGGAGGCCAGCGACTTGCTGAACGTGCCCATCACGATATCCATCTCGTCCAGCACGCCAAGGTGCTCGGCCGCGCCGGCGCCGGTCGGGCCCAATACGCCGATGCCGTGGGCTTCGTCCACATACACGCGCGCGCCATAGGGCTTGGCAAGCTTCAGAATGCCCCGCAGGTCGGCAATGTCGCCCTCCATGCTGAAGACGCCTTCTTCCACGATGAAGATCTTGTCTTCCGGCGGGCAGTTTTCCAGACAGCGTTCGAAATGGTCCAGGTCGTTGTGGCGGAACCGCATGGTGCGGGCCGAGGACCGCAGGGCGCCTTCCACCAGGCTGGCGTGCAGGTTGTGGTCGCAGATCATCACGTCGCCCTTCTCGGTGAGGGCCGAGAGAGTGGCGTAGTTGGCCTGGAAGCCGGTGCCGAAAATGATGGCGGATTCTTTATGAACGAAGGCTGCCAGTTCCTCTTCCAGCTTGACGTGGATGTCCAGCGTGCCGTTCAGCAGCCGGGAGCCGCTACATCCGCTGCCATATTTGCGGATGGCCAGGGTGGCCGCCTCTTTGACCTTGGGGTGATTGATCAGGTCCAGGTAATCGTTCGACCCGAACATGAGCACTTTCCGCTTGCCCATGCGCACCTCGCCCGGCCCGCACCCTTCGCGTTCGCCGAAGACCTCGAAGTACATGTAGAGTCCAGCGGATTGGAGATCACTCGGACGAGTGAAGTTACGGCACTTCTCGAAAATGTCGTTCGATGCGCTGCCCTTCTTTTTGCCGCCGATGTCGCTGCTAGTCGATAAGCGCATGGTCCTCAGTTCCATTCATAAATTCGGTAGGTTTTGTACCGCTTTGCCCCCATCGCTTCCAGGGACCGGTTCATCAGTACATTGTCTTCCAGTATCCAGGACATTTCGCAGTCGCCATAGCCCAGCTTTCTGGCATTGCGCACGAGCGTGGCATAGAAACCCGCCGCAAGACCAGAGGCGCGGTACTCTCCCACCACCCCCAGTGCAATAACCCTCACACTCTTCACCAAACGTTGATAGTACAGGATTTTGACGATGCCTGCCGGAAGGAGTCTTCCCCGCGCCGGTTTGAGTGCCTGATTGATGTCCGGCAAAGCCAGAGCGAAACCCACGACGCGGCCCTCCACCTCGCCGATGAGTACCAACTCGGGCTTGAGAATCTGCTTCATCTCCTTGGCCTGCAGATGCCATTCTTCCTTCGACATGGGAATGAATCCCCAGTTGCGCTCCCACGCCAGATTGTAAACGTCCCAAACGCGGTCCACGTCCGCATCGAAATTCTTCATGTCGATGGGACGCACCTTCACGCCGTTGGCCGCGATGGCGCGATCGCCCACGCGGCCGATTTTGTTCATATCGATGGTGTTGGCGTTGCTCAGGTAGGCGTAAAGATCCTTGGCTTTTCCGAGGCCCACGCGGTCCATCAGGGCCGGATAGTAGCGCGGGTTGTAGGTCATCATGACCATCGGGTCGGAATCGAAACCATCGATCAGCATGGCGCATTCATAGTTCGTGGACGGGTTCACCGGTCCGCGCAGGAACTTGGCGCCTCGGTCGAAGACCCAACGGCGCGCGCGATCGAGCAACGCTTCCGCGACGGCCGGATCGTTGACCGATTCGAAGAACCCGAAGAAACCGGCGTTCTCCCCGTGAAAACGATTATGCGCCTTATTGAGGATGGCCGCCACCCTGCCCACCACTTGGCCGTCCTGCCGGGCCAGGAAGAACTCCGCTTCGGCGCCGGCGTAGAAAGGATGTTTGGCGCGGTCCAGCAGTTCCTTGACGGCGATCTCGAGCGGCGCAACCCAATGCGGATCGTCACGGTAGATCCGGTAGGGCAGTTTCACGAACTCCTTCAGCGCTTTCGGATTGTCGGCCGCAACAATTTCAATTCCCAAACGTCACGCCCCTTGTGACAACTTCCGGTAAATCGCCGGTCCCGCCGCTGCCAACGTAAACGCAGCAATGGCTCCCGCCGCCAGATCCACGGTGTAATGGTATCGAAGATAAACTGTAGCAAAAATGAGGAACGGAGTGTAAGCGAAATAGATCTTGAACCACCGTTTCGACACCATGCGGCTGCCCCACAGCGCCAGCAGCGTCAGTTCCGTGTGGCCGCTGGGGAAACAGTCGTAATGGTACGATTCCAGCTTGTCCAGCCCGTCCTGCATGGTTCGAAACAGCCACAGTCCTTGTAAGGGTATGTGTTGCAAACTGTTTAGCAAATATCGGGGCCCCCGCGCCGGCACGAAAATGTAGCCCACGTATGACACCAGGTAGCCCACGCCAATTAAAAAAGCATAATATTGGAACTCTCCAAAACGGCCCTTCTGCCAGAGCAAAAGGGCCACCAGGATGACCGCCGGCACGAACAGGGTGTAGACCAGTTGCTCGAACTCGGTGAGCGCGGGCGTCTGGATGCGCTCCAGCCAGACGCAGGGATTGGCTTGCCAGATCCGAAAATCCAGATTGGCCAGCCACAAGTCGGAATAGTGCCGGTGAATGTCGCTCGCCTGGACGGCCGGAATCAGTAGCGCCATTTCCTTGTAGAAGTAGCCCACATAGGGCAGCGGGTACCAATTCCGGAAAAGCCAGGAAGTGGGGTTGGGGCGCTTCACTTGGAAGACGATCAGGGCCGAGCCGAGAATATGCCAGACCAGCAGACCCGGAGCTTGGGGAAGGGTCTTCCACCATGCCAGCACCACCAGGCCGGTGAGGAAGAAGTAGCCCAGGATCACTTTGTCGAGCGGCCAAAAGCGCCTGCCGGCGCCCGGCTTGACAGGCGGCGCCGAAACCAGCTCGGAGGCACTCGTAAAAACGCGTGTCAGTATTTGAGCCAACCCTTCTCCTTGTACCACGCCAGGGTTTTGGCCAGGCCGGTCTCCAGCGGCGTTGGCGCTTCAAAACCAAGTTCGGCGGCGGCGCGCGCGCCGTCGCAGGTCCAGTAACGACAACACGCTTCCGCCACCTTCTCTCGCGAGATGATAGCAGGATTACGCGTGATGTGCGACCACATCTCGGCGAAAAAACCGATGGTACTGGCTGCCACCACGGGTATACGGAGGGTTCGCGGCCGGCGTTCCATCAGCCGCGCCGCGGTGGCGCCCAACTCCCGCCAGGTGGCCGGGGTGCGGTACGTCAGAAAATAGGCGCGCCCGCGGGCGTTGGCGCGATTCGCCGCGGCCCACAGGCCCTCCACCAGGTCTGCCACATAGATGGCGCTGAACCAGCGCTCACCGCCGGCGATTTCGAGCACCAGCCCCTGCGCCACGGCCTTCAGAATCGGGAAAACGCCGGCATCGCGCGGACCGTACACCACGGGGGGGCGCACAATCACGGCATCGGGGAGCAGGGTTCGCGCGATTCGTTCGCCCTCCAGCTTGGATTTGCCGTAGGTGCTCACCGGGTGTGGAGTGGCATCCTCA
>Ga0265316_10003405_pt1 | contig 16093 bp, 14 predicted proteins | sample 4522metaG_FD_202092 | JGI IMG/M metagenome (GOLD analysis project Ga0265316, IMG submission 202092) | Rhizosphere microbial communities from Carex aquatilis grown in University of Washington, Seatle, WA, United States - 4-5-22 metaG | ecosystem: Host-associated > Plants > Roots > Rhizosphere >...
GCGGCGCGCTTTCAACCAACCGGATTGGACGCGACGAGGTGGCTGAGATGCCCTGGAATGTAGAGCAGGGTCCCGGCATGGACAAGTCCACAATCATTGCCAAACTGCGGGAACATCAGGGCGAGCTCGAAGCTGCTGGCGTCGAGCATCTGTTCCTGCACGGCTCCTACGCGCGGGGGACGGCTATCCGCGAGGTGTCGGATGTTGACGTTATAGCCGAGTTCGCCCCCGGACGGCGGCTGTCGCTTCTGGACATGGTCGCCATTGAAAACCGGCTCGCCGACATGCTGGGTGCCCGCGTCGATCTTTCCCCGGCCAAAGGGCTCAAGGAACCCGTTGCCGCCAAAGCCTCGCGCGAGGCCGTCCTTGCCTTTTAGGGAGCCCACACTTTCGCTGCAGCCCCTGACGGTCGCGGCTCCAACGCGGGCGTATTGATTTCGCAAGGGTTACCGAGCCGGGCCCAGGGCACCCCGTGAGCGAGCGGAAGCGTTCCCCAAAACGGCTAAGCACCCGGAGAGGATGCGGAGCGTCTCTGCCCCGGGTCCGTGGCACAATATCCGCGGCATCGGCAACTGGCTCCGGCATCGCTACGACAGGGTGGATGTCGAAACGGTCTGGAACACGGTCACCGACGATCTTCCGCCGGTTAGGCCCTCAGTGTTGCGCGCGCTGACGCAGCCTCCGGCGAACCCCAAGCGGCCGGCGCCGGGCTGAGATTTCCCGGTCCTTACGCCGCGCCGCCCGAGCCGCCGCTCAGCACCCAGCCGTCCGCCAACTGAATCACGCGATGGCCGTAGGCGGCGTTGGCTTCCGAGTGCGTCACCTGCACGATGGTGGCGCCTTCCTCGTTGAGCCGCTTGAACAGCTCCATGATCTCCTTGCCCTGGCTGGAGTGCAGGTTGCCGGTCGGTTCGTCCGCCAGAATCAGCTTGGGGTTGGCGATGACCGCGCGCGCCACGGCCACCAGTTGCTGCTGCCCGCCGGAGAGCTGGCTGGGGTAGAGGTCGCGCTTGCCCACTATGTGGAAACGGTCCAGCGTGTCGCACACCGCCGCTGCCCGTTCCGACGCCTTCACGTTGCGGTAAGAGAGCGGAATGTCCAGGTTCTCATACACCGTGAGGTTGTCGATCAGGTGGTAGCTTTGGAAGACGAACCCGATATACTTCTTGTTCAGCTCCACCCGGTCCTTGGGTTTCATGCGGTGGACTAAGTGGTGGAAGAACTCGAACTCGCCGGTCCAGGCCCCGTCCAGCATGCCCAGGATGCTCAACAGCGTCGACTTACCGGCGCCCGAAGGGCCCATGATAGTGACGAACTCGCCCTCCTTGATCTCTATATTGATGCGCCGCAATACATAAGTGCGGCCGTAACCGCCTTCATAGAACTTTTCCACATTGCGAAGTGTGATCATGAGTTCATCCTATTCATGCCGCAGCGCGGTGGCCGGGTCAAGCGCCAGCACGCGCCGCGACGGAAGATAACCGGCCGTCAAGGCCACCGCGCCCAGCAGCAGCGGGACCATCGCGAAGGTGAACGCGTCGGTGGGCTCCACGCCATAGAGCATGGTGGCCATGAAGCGCGTCAGCGCCCACGCCGCCGCCAGTCCGGCCGCGATTCCCAAACCGGCCAGCAGCGCCGCCTGGCCCACTACCAGCCACATAACGCCGCCCGGCAGCGCGCCCAGCGCCAGACGAATGCCCAGCTCGTTGGTGCGCTGGCTGACATCGTAAGAGACCACGCCGTAGATTCCCACGGCCGCCAGCACGAAAGCCACCAGCGCGAACACCGCCAGCATCACGGTGTTGAACCTGGCGCCGGAAACGGCCTGGTCCACCACGCTGTCCATGGCTTCCCCGTCTACCACCGGCTGGTCGGGATCCAGTTGGTGGATGGCGCGCGCCGCGGCGGTCTCGACGGCCTGCGCCGGAAGCGTGCTGCGCACCACCAGCGACATGCTGTGGAAGGCGTTCTGCGCGTAGGGACAGTAGATGGTGAGCCAGTCGTCGCCCTCGATACGTTCCTGTCTGACGTTCCCCGCCACGCCCACGATCTCGGCCAGGTGGCCCCCGGGATCGAGCGCCAGCTTGCTCCCCACGGCGCCTCCATTCGGCCAGAAACGGCGCGCCAGGCTTTGGCTCACCACCAGCGTGCGCCCGGTCTGGGCGCTGTCCGCCGCGGTGAAGTCGCGGCCTTCCCGCAGTGGCAGCCCCATGGTGCGAAAGTATCCCGGGGTGACCGCGCGCACCAGCGCCAAGGGGTGCTCGTCCGGAGCGGGACGGCCGTCCACCACGAACGTAGCGCCGTATCCGAAGCCCGCGAGCGGCAGTGTGTCCACCGCGGCCGCCGCCCGCACGCCGGGCAGGGCCGCGACCCGCTGCTCCACCTGATCCAGGAAGTCGATCCTCCGTTCCGCGGAGTTATTGCGGACGCCGGCCAGGGGCAGGCGCAGCGTCAACAGGCCGGAAGGCCGGAAGCCCAGGTCCACTGCGCGCAACCGGGCGAAGCTGCGGATCAGGAGCATGGCGCCGATGAGCACTAGCACCGCTAGGGCCACCTCGGTAACCACCAGGGCGTGGCGCAGCAGCCGCCCCGAGCGCGCGGTGGTGCGGCCGCGCCCTCCCTCGATCAGCGTGGTATTGAGCTTGGTGGCGGAGTACTGCAGGGCGGGCGCCAGGCCGAAGAGGACGCCGGTAGCCACGGATACGCCCAGGGCAAACAGAAACAGGCGCCCATCCACCCGCGCCTCCGCCAGGCGCGGAATGCTGGCGGGTCCCAGCCGCGCCACCAGCGTCACGCCGCCCCACGCGACCCCGAGACCCATTGCTCCGCCCACCAGTGCCAGCAGCAGGTTCTCCAATAGAAGCTGCATGGCGATGCGGCCGCGCGTGGCGCCCATGGCCAGCCGGATGGCGATCTCCCGCCGCCGCGTGGAGCCGCGCGCCAGCAACAGGTTGGCGACATTGACGCAAGCGATCAGCAGCAGCAGGCCCACCGCTCCCAGCAATACCGTCAGCGGCTGCTGAACCCCGCCCACCACTTCCTCCCGCAGGGGAAAGAGGGAAGGCCTCCATCCGCGGTTGAATGCCGCGTCCGCCCGCTCCAGGCGGTCGCCGATGGTGTCGAATTCGGCGCGCGCCTGCCCGATGGTGGCGCCGGGCCGCAGGCGGGCCAGCACGTTCAGATTACGGCTGTGCATGGTGTGCGTGTCGCTGGGGTCCGGCCCCAGGGGCATCCACACATCGGCGGCCGTGTCCAGAACCCGGAATCCGGGGGGCAGCACGCCCACTACGGTGTAGCTGATGTCGCTCAACCGGACGCTCTTGCCGGCCACGGAGCGGTCCGCGCCGAGCCGGCGCCACAAGTTGTAGCCGAGCAGCGCTTCGGCGGTGCTGCCAGGTCGATCTTCGTCCGGCCGAAACAGGCGTCCCAATACAGGCTGGACGCCCAACAGCGGCAAAAGTTCCGCCGAAATGCGCTCCGCGGAAAGTTCCTCGGGATCGACGTGGCCGTCCGGTCCCTCGGTCAGGTTGACGCGGACATCCTCGAACGCGCCCACCGCTGCGAGCGTGCGGGTTTGCCGTCGCCACTCCAGAAAATTGCCCATCCCCACCTGGAGTTTGAATTTGTTTTGCGCCGGGTTCTTCTCCCAGATCACCACCAGCCGCTCCGGATGCGGGAAAGGCAGAGGCTTGAGGAGCACGGCATCCACCACGCTAAAAATGGCGGTAGCGGCGCCCATGCCCAGCGCCAGGGCCGCCAGCGCAACCACGGTGAAGCCGGGCGCGCCCACCAGCAGACGCACCCCGTAGCGAACATCGCGGCCCACCGACAGCATGGCATGTCAGGTTAACAGATTTCGCGCGGCTTCGACATGCGTAATCTGGCGGTCAGATGTCGGCTATCGGCTTTCAGCTTGTGAATCAGCGCTGTGAGCAACGGGCGCGTTGATTTCGCAGGGGTTACCGAGCCGGGCCCAGAGATGGAAGGGCACCCCGTGAGCGAGCGGAGGCAATCCCCAAAACGGTTAATAAGCATCCTTGGCACGGCCGCTGCGCTGTTCACAGGCCGGCATCTTGCACCCGGCCTTTCCACCGGCCTCCGGCGCCGCGCCAGTAGGAGATTGCGGAGCGCACCGTTGCGCCCAGGTAGAAAACCGCCGCGAGCGGCAGCAACGGGGCGCCAAACCAGCCGCGGCGATAGAAAAGGAGAGCCGGCAGGTAGCACACAGACATCAGCAGCCACGCCAGCGCGGCCATGCCGGCGGCGGGTTGCGGCGCCACCAGGGTGATCAGAGGCGGCGCCATGTAAGTGAGCGCCAGCCCCGCCACGGTTCCGGCCAGTAGCAGCGTGGAATGGCGGAGTTGGGTGAACGCGCTGCGCGAGATCATCCGCCCCATTTCAACAAAAGTCCGGTACGGCCGCAGGCTCCGCGTTCGCTCGCTCACCCCGAGCCAGACCCGGCCGCCATGGCGTTTGACCGCACGCGCCAAGGCGCAATCGTCGATGAGCTGGCCGCGGATGGCGGCCACCCCGCCGATTCCCTCGAGCGTCCGGTAGCGGACGAGCATGCATCCGCCGGCGGCTCCCGCGGTGGAGTGGCGCGCGCTGCGAATCCAGGCCGGCGGGTAAAGCAGAAAGAAGAAGAAGACGAACGCCGGCACCAGTGCCCGTTCCGCCGGGGAGTGGCAGGCCAGGGTCGCCATATAAGAGACCAGGTCGTAGTTGCCTGACTCAGCCCGCGCGGCCAGACTGGTGGCGTTGTCCGGCGGGTGGACGATGTCGGCATCGCTGAGCAGCAGGTAGTCGGGACGGTGCCCTTCGGCATGGCGAATACCCTCGGCGACGGCCCAGAGCTTGCCGGTCCAACCGGCCGGTAGGGGCCCGGCGCGAACCACAGTAAGGAGTTCCGGCGGGGCAGCGTCCTGCGCCACGGCGGCGGTGGCATCGCTAGAGTGATCGTCCACCAGGATGATGTGGAAATAGCCGGGCGGACGTTGGGCCGCGAGCGAGGCGATGGCCGAGCCCACGAATTCCGCTTCATCGCGGGCCGGCACGACGGCCACGATGCGTGGCGCACTCCGCAAGGGCGCCGGCGGCTGGGCCGTCCGCCGGAATTCGCGCCAGAAGCCGCCGCGGAACAACAGAAGATAGAGCCAGATGGCGAGGGTGGCGGCGGCAGCCAGTTGTAAGAGCATTCCCTGGCATTATCGCGCCGCGCACGGCCGGGAGGGCCGGAAGTCCGCGGGGGGGCGCCGCGCACGGCCGGGAGATCGGCGGCCCTAGCCCGCGCGGTTTTCCCATGGGCGAGAATAGATTCATGCGCGCATGGTTGATGGACGGTTATGAAGGAGTCGACAAGCTGCGGCTGGACGAGGTTGCGGAACCCCAGCCGGGGCCTGGAGAAGTGCTGCTGCGGGTGCGGTTCGCGGCGCTGAATCCCGCCGACGCGTTCCTGGCCCAAGGCATGTACCCCGCCAAACCGGCGCTGCCGCATATTCTGGGGCGTGACGCTGTGGGCGAGGTGGTGTCCGTCGGGCCGGGCGTCGAAAACCTGAAAGTGGGCCAGACCGTGGGCATCCTGCGCTGCGACGTGGGCGTGTCCGTGCGGGGCACCCTGGCGGAGATGGTGGTGGCGCCGGCGGCCAGCGTCGCGCCCGTTCCCGAAGGTTGGAGCCCCGAGGAAATGGCCGCCGCGCCGTTGGTGTTTCTGACCGCCTGGCAGGCGCTCACGCAGTGGAGCGAGCCGGCGGCGCCACCGCCCCGCGGCTCCGTTTTGCTGGTGACCGGCGCGTCCGGCGGCGTGGGCGTGGCGTCGGTGCTGCTGGCAAAGTCGATGGGCCTCGCGGTCGTAGCGCTGTCGCGCAGCGCCGCCAAGGGCGAAAGGCTGAAGGAACTGGGCGCGGATTTCGTGGTCAGCCCGGAGGACCCGCGCCTGCGCGCCAAAGTCGCGGCGGCCATTGCGCCGAAGAAGGTGGATCTGGCGGTGGACAACGTCGGCGGCGCGCTGTTCGCGCAGGTGGTGGCTCTGTTGGGATACGCCGGAAAGATCAGCGTGGTGGGCCGCAGCGCCGGACCGGTGCCGGAGTTCAACACCGGCACGCTGTTCTTCCGCCGCAACCGGATTGGCGGAGTGGCCGTGGGCGACTACTCGGCGGAATCGGCGCGCACCGCCTGGACGGAGATTGTGCGGCGGCTGGCGGAGGCCGGCGCGCACCCCGTGGTGGACGGCGTATTCCCGTTCGACCAGGTGGTGGCGGCGTTCGCCCGTCTGGCGCAGGGGCCCATGGGCAAGGTGGTGGTGCGGGTAGCGGGCTGACGGCCGCGCACCACCGAGTGGCGACGGCCCCGCGCATCCAGCGGCTGAAAGTGCCCTGATATACAATGCCCGTATCAACGGCGAAAAGGCACCTGACGCCGGCACCGCATGGTCTGAGGCAGGATAGAGGATTACGACAATGGCAAATGCACTTACTCGCAGCATAAGCTTCCGTTTTCTGGCCGCACTAATGATCGCAGGTTGGTTTGTCCCGGCGCCGGCGCGCGGACAAGTGTTTGTCATGACCCGCGAACAGTTAGTCAAGTACACCGCTAAGAGCCCTTACGAGCGCTTCCCGGACGGCAGGCCCAAAGTCCCGGATGCCCTGATCGAGAAGTTCAAGGATATGTCTTCCGAGGAAATCGGCCTGTCGCGCAGCGGCTTCCCCAACCAGTTTGTGGACGGCCTGCAGGTTCTGCATCCCGACAAGAAACTGATCGGCCGGGCGCTGACTCTGCAATTGATGCCGGTGCGCGCCGATATCGCGGAAGTGGACGCCGCGGAGTGGAAAGCCGCCGGGAACCAGCGTCCGCGCGACCATCAGACTGCCCTCAACATGCTCCAACCCGGCGACGTTTTTGTAGCGGACGTTGGGGGCAGCGTCGCCTCCGGCGGCGTAATCGGCGACAACCTGGCCTTCTATATCAAAACGAATTCCGCCGGCTTTGTGATCGACGGAGCCATTCGCGACCTGGATGGCATCGCGCCCTTCGTCGATTTGGCCGGATACTTCCGGGGCGCCACGCCACCCGCCATCCACAACGTGATGGTGACGGGAATCAACATTCCAGTACGCATCGGCACGGCGACAGTGATGCCCGGCGACTTAGTCTTCGGCGACCGCGAGGGTGTTTCCTTTATCCCTCCGCAAATGGTGCAGGGGATTGTCGACGAGGCGCAGATCACCCACATCCACGACGACTGGACGAAGATGAAGTTCGAGCAAGGCAAGGGTAAGTACGTGTCGACGGACATTTACAGCCGGCCGAGCGATCCGGCTTTACTCAAGGAATACGAGGACTATCTCAAGGAGAAGCTCGGTCCGAAGGCGTATGACGACTATGTGAAGAGGCGCGGCCAGCGGCAGTAGGAGCCCTCAGAGGTTCACGTCTCGGCACAAGGGAGCTTTTCGCATGTTTCGCAAGGGTCTCGAAATACCGGTTGTGGAGTGAGTTCTATGACGAGGACAGTTGCGGAAATCAGAGCTGATCCGGTGGCCGCTCGCGAAGTGATCGAGTCCGTATTCGAGCGGGCGCCCGTTGCGGCGAAGCAAGCCTACATGGACTTCCTCTCGGCAGCGATTGACTATCTTTCGCAACGGCACCCCGACCGCTGGGGCGTCACGCTTTTTGATTGGGTAGTGCGTCTCAATGTTGGTTGGGTCGAGTGCCTCGTCTTGCACTCTGGGGGCGTAAGGGTTCTGCTTGAGCAAGAGTCGGCCCCGGCGGTCACGAAATTTGACGGAGGCAGGTACGAGCGCGCGCCCGGGTGCGAAATGACGACAGTGCCGCTCAACGAGATCCCTCGAACCCTGGCAGCTTTCGCCGAATCGCACTGCGCCGCGCTGTCCATCGCAGCAAGGAGCCGCCCTCCTCGGAACATACGGAACGCGCACTCATCCGGCGTGACGGCGTTCTTGTCTCAGGCATCTCGACGCCTGATAGAGAATCCTTCTTATTATTCCGCGGTGTCTCCAAGAATGGGCTAAAGTTCCCGCGCCCGCCAGCCGATAACTGAACTGATGAGATGGATGTGTGTGTTGTTGGCCTCCGTGGCACTGGCGCAGACGGCTCCGGCGCCAAACCCGGCGGCGACACCGGCAGCGGCTGCCGCGCCCGCCCCGGCGGCTGCCGCACCAACCCCGGCGTCGACACCTGCGCCAACTGCTGCATCCACCGCCGCACCAACGGCTGCACCCACCCCGGCGCCACCGCCCGCTCCCACGCTATCTGCCGCCGAGCTCATGCGTGCATCCATCGAAAAACAGCGTGCCTCCGTTCGCCAGCAGGCCCAAGCCGCGGGCGCCAGGATGATTCCCTGGTCCCCGGCTGCCGCTTCGCCTCCTGACGCTGCCGAGCCACCTTGCGACCCCATCGCCGATACCGTAGTAACGCCCCTCATCGAAACGGCCGCCAAGACCAACGATCTGCAGATTAAGTTGGTGCGCGCCGTGATCGAGCAGGAATCCGCCTTCCGCCCCTGTGCCGTATCCGCCAAGGGCGCGCAGGGCCTCATGCAGCTCATGCCGGAGACTGCCGGTGAGCTCAACGTGAAGGACCCCTTCGACCCTAAAGAGAATATCGCCGCCGGCGCCAGGTACCTCAAGCAGCTTCTCGACAAGTTCAAGGGCGACACCAGGCTGGCGCTGGCCGCCTACAACGCCGGACCGTCCGCGGTAGACACCGCCAACGGCATCCCCGATATCCCCGAAACCCGCGACTACGTTGCCGCAATCCTCAAGAAGATCGAGTGAGGTCCATCGCTTACACGTACTGGCCGGCAGCGAAACCCGAGGCCCAGGCCCACTGGAAATTGAAGCCGCCCAGTTGTCCGGTAACGTCCACCACTTCGCCGATGAAGTATAGGCCAGGCACCTTGCGCGCCTCCATCGTCTGGGATGAGAGCTCGCCGGTATCCACGCCACCAGCCGTCACTTCGGCTTTTTCGTAACCCTCGGTTCCGGCGGGCGTCACCCGCCAGCAGCGCAACCGGGCGGCCGTCTCCGCGATCTCGCGATCGCTCAGCACCACCGCCGGTTTTGATTCTCCGTGCACCTCAAACCACCGGTCTGCCAGACGCTTGGGCAGCCACCGGGCGAGCAGCGTACGCGACTGCGAACGGTCGCCCGCGGCGCGCGCGTCCCTCAAAACCGAGACCAGGTCGACGCCCGGAAGCAGGTCGATTTCGATCGCTTCGTCCGGTTTCCAGTAGGACGAAGCCTGCAGCACTGCCGGTCCGCTGAGGCCGCGATGGGTGAAAAGTACCTTGTCGCGGAACGCCCGGCCGCCCGCGCGCGCCACTACCTCCGCGGAAACGCCGGCCAGCCGTCCGTACCTGGCCTGGTCCTCGTGGCCGAACGTCAGCGGCACCAGGGCCGGTCGGCACTCCACCACCCGCAACCCGAATTGCGCGGCCACCGAATAGCCGAACGAAGTGGCGCCGATTTTGGGTATGGAAAGTCCCCCGGTCGCGATGGCCAGCGACGCGGCCTTCCACGAATCGCCATCGGCCACCACTTCGAACGCGTCCGCTTTTCGCACGCTGCCGATCGCGCGGCCGGTTTCCACGCGCACGCCCGCCGCCGCGCATTCGGCTTCCAGCATGGCGACGATCTCGTGCGCCGACCGGTCGCAGAACAACTGGCCGGCCTTCTTTTCGTGCCAGGCAATGCCGTGGCGTCCAACCAGCGCCAGGAAATCCCGCGGTCCGTACCGCGCCAGTGCCGACTTGGCGAAATGCGGATTGGCCGACAAAAAATGCTCCGGCCGGGTCTCCAGGTTCGTGAAATTCGACCGGCCGCCGCCGGAAATCAGGATCTTCCGGCCTACCTGGGCGTTGTGCTCCAGCACCACCACGCGGCGGCCGCGCTTGCCGGCCTCGATGGCGCACATCAATCCGGCCGCACCGCCGCCGATCACCAGGACGTCAATGACGTGGGACGGCAGGCTACCTCTGGCAGCAGATCTGGCTGGAAAGCAGGGCCGGAACCCCCGCCCCGGAGTCGGCAAAATAGTTCGTGTCGCTCAAGCGCTTGTAAACATCGCCCGCGATACCCGCGGCCAGCGGACCGATGGCGGGCCGGCCCCCGGTCAGCAGCACCACAACCACCAGTTTCCGTTTGCCGCTTTCGTTGAAGGACCCGAACCATCCCAGGTGGGTATGGTTCTCGCTGCACGTGCCGGTCTTGCCGGCGATCTCGCCGTCGTCGCGGGCGCGGTGCGCCGTGCCGAACTCCACGGCTCCGCGCATCCCCGTCTCCACCACCGGAATCAGGCTGCCGATTTCGAGCCGCCGCTTCACCCTCGGCACCAGGTTGCGGGCTTCCTGCTGGTCGCGCGGGTACTGCAGGTAGTACAGCGTGCCGCCGTTGGCGATAGCGCTCATCAGCGCGGCCAGTTGCAGCGGCGTCTGCTCGATCTCTTCGCCGAAGCTGGTGAGCATGCCCACGCCACCGTTTTTCGGCGCGGCGGGCGGGAAGCGGCCCGGCTGCTCGCCGGGAATGTTGAGCCCGGCACGTTCTCCGTATCCGAACAGGTGCGCGTAGTAGCTGACCTTTTCGAAGCCCAGTTTCTGGCCCAGGGTGGCGAAATAGTAATTGTTGGAGTGGGCCAGCGCATAAGTCAGGTCCATGCGCAGACCCGGGAGAACCCGCAGTTTGTTAGCCGGCTGGATGACTTTCTCGCTCAGCCCGGCCAGCGCCACCGATACCTTAATGGTGGAGCACGGCTGGAACCCGCTGCTGGTGGCGACCTTCTGGTTGACCATGGTGAGGATGCGCCCGGTCGTGGGATCCACCGCCACCACCGATCCGTTGAACGTCCCCAGCGCGTCCACGGCCGCCCGGCGGATGGTCAGATCCTCGCCATCCACGCGGTCGCCCTGCGTGGAATCGGCAAAAGTCGGCTCCGTCCAGGGGCCCCCGGCGATCACTACCGGTTGTGGCGCCGGCGCCTTCCTGACCGGTTTCACGGGCGCCACGGCCTTCACCAGGACGGCGCGCGATGCCACCGATTTATGTAGAGTGGAGGTCTTGTGAGGCGCCGGGTGCAGGGGCTTTCTCGGGATGGTGCTCCAGCCGTTGCCAACGGCCAGCGAGACCACCACTGCGATGCCCAGTAAACGGACCGGTAAGACTGCGCGAACCCTGTTCATAGTTGCAAACCTTCAGCGGGCGGAGGAAGGAGCAGGAGCTGGCGCCAGAGCAAAAGAAACCGAATATCGGCCGGAGCAGCCGAACTCTTCAATTGTGCATGACGCGCCCTAATTCCGTCAAGCCATTTTCACTTATTCTAACATTCAGTGCCCTATGGACTCATCGGCTCAAAAGCTCGACATTCTGCAAAATGAGATTACAGCCTGCCGCCTCTGCCCCCGGCTGCGCGAATACACCACGGAAATCGCGCGCGTGAAACGGCGGGCATATCGCGATTGGGAGTACTGGGGCAAGCCGGTGCCTTCGTTCGGCGACCCCTCGGCGCGCATTCTGATCCTCGGACTGGCCCCCGGCGCGCACGGTTCCAACCGCACAGGCCGCATGTTCACGGGCGACCGCTCGGGCGACACCTTATATAGCGTCCTCTACAAGACCGGGTTGGCTTCCCAGCCCTCCAGCGGTTCGCGCGACGACGGCCTGGTGCTCCACGGCGCCTACATCACCGCCGCCTGCCATTGCGCGCCCCCGGGAAACAAGCCGCTGCCCGAGGAGATCCGCAACTGCCGTCCGTATTTCGAGCGCGAGCTGGCCATCCTGCCGGAGCTGAAGGTAGTGGTGGCGCTGGGCAAGATCGCCTTCGACAGTTATCTGGACGTGCTGAAAGCGCGCGGCGCCATCGCCAGCCGCGCGCCCTTCGTCTTCGGCCACAACCGCCAGTTCCGCACGGGCGCGGGTCAACCGGCGCTGGTGAGTTCTTACCATCCCAGCCAGCAGAACACGTCCACTGGCAAACTAACCGAGAAGATGCTAGTGGAGGTATTTAGGAAGGCCAGGAAACTGGCCGGGTGAATCCCGGCGGCTTCTCCCTGGCCCGCGCGGTTCGAAGATCCGGCTTCCGCCGGGGCGATTGCGCCCCGCAACGTCAGCCGCCAGAGGGCACGCTGGGTGAACCGGCGCCGGTCTGTTCGCGCCCCGGCGCTCAGTCGATCTCGCCGCCGCGGCCAAACTTGCGCTGCACGCCGCGCCGTTCATCGCCTTCCCGGTGAGGCGGCCGCTGCCCAGCCCGCCCGCGGCTCTCCCGCCCCCCCGCAGCGCCGCAGAACCCTCGCCATACTCTTTCACACTTATTTTCGGGGCCACCGTAACTTCTCCTTCTCGCCGGGCGAATAGAGCTGTGAAGTTCAAACCTGCCGAAACATCCGCGCGCAACATACTCGCGCGCCGGGCGCCAGGCGGAAACTACAAAGGAGAAACGAATGTTCATCGTGAGGAGCTATACCTTCAAGACACTGGCAACTTTGCCGCTGATTTGTGCGGCCGTCATATCGACCGCCGTCGCCGCGCACGCGGCACCCGCGGCCGACCCACTGTTTCTGACCGCCACTAATGGCGCGGCCAACTATCTGGCGATCGTCAATGCCCGCACCCATCAAACCACCTATGTCGCCACCGGAGGATCCGGCGGAGCCAGCGGCAACGCCGGCGGCGTGGCAGTTAGCGGCAGTCTTGCGGCCGTAGTCAATTTCGAATCGAGCAACGTCACGATCTTCGTCCGCCATGGCAATGCCATGGAGCCCACCCAGAAGATCGCCACCGCTTCGCAGCCGGTATCGGTCGCGTTCGGCAGCGGGCACCTGGTGGTTCTGGAGCTGACTGCGGCCCAATCGTTCGCGGTCTATGGGACTACGGTAGAGACGCAGGCGGACGGCCAGGCACAACTTCTGCTGGGTGACGGGAGCGCCGCACAAATCGTCACTTACAGCGGCGGAGTGGCATATACCGAAAAGACCGGGTCGATCGCGGAGATAAGCCTCTCGACCGAGGGCGCACCCGGATTGGGAGTAACTAACCATTCGGTAAACCTGCCCCTGCCTCCCAATAACAATACCCCGTTTGGCTTGATCGGCCGGGGCGCCAACGTGTATGTCACCATCGCGCATTCCGACCTGGAAGCGCTGGTAGTAAATGGCCAGATTGTGTCCATGGCCCAGGGTCCCCAACCATACACGAACGCGTCCGGCAGTATCATCCATGCGCCTTGCTGGAACGCCCTTTCGGGACACTTCCTGTATGCGTCCGATAGCCCCGGCAAGCAATTGCTGCGCTACCTGGTAAGTGACACGAGCGTCTTCTTCGACAAGCCGGGCGTCGCCACCCTAACGGGCGCGCCCACCGATATCACGGTTAGTGGCAGCCTGCTGGGAGTTATCGATGGCGGCAACGGCGGCACCTCCGACGCCTCGCTGTTCAGCATCGATTCGGAAGGTGAGCTTACGCTCCTCTTCTCGGTGAAAATCGCCGGCCCCATCAATGGCGCCGCGATCATTAATTAGGGCCTCACGCTCGACCTTCGGGACCGCCGCGAGAGTGGCGGTCCCCGGCCCGCCCGATTCCCCGCGGTCACCGCTCCCCGTCCATCGGGCGCCCTCTTCGCCTGCCGTCTCGGCGATAATTGGTTTGACCGCCCTCTTCTCCATGGACTCGGACGCCGGCCTCGAATCGCTCATGGCGCGCTATCAGCAAGGCGACTTCGCCGCCGCCACGGCCCTTGTCAACCGCCTGAGTCCCCAACTGCACCGTTTCTTTCTGGTGCAATTTGTCAGCCGGCGGTATGCCGACGATCTGCTGCAGGAAACCTGGCTGCGCATCCACGAGGTGCGGCACACATATCGCCCCGGCCAACCGGTCCTGCCGTGGCTGTATGCGATTGCCCGCAATATCCGCGTGGATCATTACCGGAAAGCCCGCCGCGTGGAGACCCGCGAGCAGAGCTTGCATGAAAATCTGGACATCCCCCAGCCGGCCGGGACGGGGGCCGCCGGGACTGGGAGCGCCGGAGCCGGAGCCGCCGGCACGCCCGATCTGGAAGCGATTCTTGCTACTCTACCGGACAGCCAACGCGAGGTGATCGCAATGTTGAAGGTGGCGGGCATGTCGCTGGAGGAGGTGGCGCGGGCTACTTCGTCGAGCGTTGGATCCGTCAAACAAAAGGCCCATCGCGCCTATGAAAGTTTGCGGGAACGGCTGCGGGATTTCGGGACGCGGAGCGCGCGCGCGGGAGAATCGTCATGAGGGACAAGGATATCGACGACGTTCTCCACCGAGCGGCCTCCGCCTCCCCGGACGTGGATCCGGCGCTCGTCGATCGCATTGCGAATTCGCTGGGCGCGTCTTTGCGGCCGGTGCGTCCCCTGCCTTCCTCGGGAGTTCTGGTGGCGATCCTGGTGGCGGCTTGTGTTGCAGCGGCATCGGCGGCCGCCGCCATTCTGGGCCCTCATGGAATTCGGGCCATGAGCGCGGCGAGAATCGCGCTGATCTTTCCCGTTCTGCTGACTCTCATCTCGCTCGCCGCCGTGGTTTGTGAAAGCGAGATGATCCCCGGAAGCCGGCATCGGGTGGCCCCGTGGGTGTTGCTGGTGTCCGGCTGCCTGGCTCTAACAGCCGTCTTCGCGCTGCTGTTCACCGATTACCGGTCCGAGCGCTTTGTTCCCCAAGGCATCGCGTGTCTTACCGCCGGCCTGCTGCTTGCCATCCCCACCGCTGTTATAAGTTGGTGGGTCCTCCGCCGCGGATTCGCCGTAAATTCGCTGGCTGCCGGAGTAGCAATGGGCACCCTCGCAGGTTTGGCTGGTGTAAGTATGTTGGAACTTCACTGCCGGAACTTCGAGGCGCCTCATGTCATGGTCTGGCACACCGCGGTCCTGGCGCTTAGTGGCGCGGCGGGCGCCCTGCTGGTTTCCGTTAGCCGGCGTCTCCGGCGGCCCCGCGTAGGCCCGGCATCGGAGCCCGGCTCTGCCAACGAAGTACACTGAAACAATGAGACGCTGGACGGCTGCCGGAACCGGGTTGGGGGTCGTCTGCAGCCTGTTGTTTTCGCCGGCGCCATTCCACGCCGCCGTCAAAAAGAAACACCGCAAGGCGCCCGCGGCTCCGCCGGTCAGCGCCGCGGCCCGCGCCAAGGCCCTGGCCAAGGTGGACCAGTATCTGGCGGATTCGGCCAGCACCAGCCTCGAGCAGGCGGGTGCGCTGGCGCCAGTCTCGGAAGCCTTCTTCCGGCTGAGCTCGGGACTGACTCGCGAGCCCGTCCACGTTCTGCATTTCGGCGATTCCCACACCGCCGCCGACGAGTGGACCGGCGCCCTGCGCGACATGTTCCAGGAGCGTTTCGGAAATGGCGGCTCGGGATTCTCGCTGGCCGGGCACCCCTTCCTTGGCTATCGCCGCTTCGACGCCCGCGGCGGCGGCACACCCGGTTGGCATTCCGAAGGCCTGCGGGCAGGCGTAGGCGATGGCTTCTTCGGGCTGGGCGGCGTCAGCATCTCGGCCAGCAGCCCGCATCAATCGGTTTTCCTCCAGACCGAATGCGACCGCCTGGAGATCCACTATCTCCGGCAGCCCGGCGGCGGCAGCCTGGCGCTCTACGATGGCGCCGAGCGCCTGGACGAGTTCTCCACCGATGGCGATCTGGGACCGGGATTTGTCAGCTTCCAGACCCCGCCCGGCCCGCACCGCTTCCTGCTGGTGACCCAAAGCGCCCGGCCGGTGCGCCTGTTCGGGTGGGTGGCCGACCGGGACGCCGGCGTCACGTACGAAGCCCTGGGAATCAATGGCGCGGAAGCCTCGTTGATGTTGAAGTGGGACGAAGGCATGCTGGCCACTTACCTGCAACGAAGGAATCCGGGACTAATTGTGCTGGCTTATGGCACCAACGAAGCGAGTGACCCGAGCTGGCGCTCTAGCGAGAGCTACCAGGCGATGTTCGCGTCTCTCCTCGACCGGCTGCGCCGCGCCGCCGCGACGGCTTCCATCCTGGTGCTGGGCCCCGGCGACCGCTGGGCGCAATACCGCGGGACATGGCGCGAGGTGCCCGGAATCGATGGCATCGTCGCTGCCGAGCGGAACGC
>Ga0265316_10003406_pt1 | contig 16092 bp, 8 predicted proteins | sample 4522metaG_FD_202092 | JGI IMG/M metagenome (GOLD analysis project Ga0265316, IMG submission 202092) | Rhizosphere microbial communities from Carex aquatilis grown in University of Washington, Seatle, WA, United States - 4-5-22 metaG | ecosystem: Host-associated > Plants > Roots > Rhizosphere >...
TCAAACAAGCAGGGAAACCCTCTGGACACCCGCCAGGCGATGCGCTTCCGCCGAGCCGGGAGGGGATGTCGCACAATCGTGCGTCGTCACCGTGACCCCAGCGCCCATGTTCCACCGCCTCACCCTGCCCGTCACCGCCTTCGAACAAAACTGCTCCCTCGTCTGGTGCGACGAGACGCACGAAGCCGCCCTGATCGACCCGGGTGGCGACATCGGCAAACTGCTGCAGGCCGTGGAGGAGCGCGGCCTCACGCTCAAGGCCCTGTGGCTGACGCACGCCCACATCGACCACGCGGGGGCCACCGGCACGCTGGCGCGCACGCTGCAGCTGCCCATCGTCGGCCCGCACGAGGGCGACCAGTTCTGGATCGACGCCCTGCCCCAGCAAAGCCAGATGTTCGGCTTCCCGCAGGCCGAAGGCTTCGCGCCGACGCGCTGGTTGCACGATGGCGATGAGGTCAGCATCGGCCGGCACACGCTCAAGGTGCTGCACTGCCCGGGCCACACGCCGGGCCATGTCGTGTTCGTCCACGACGGCACGCGCCACGCCTTCGTCGGCGATGTGCTGTTCAACGGCGGCATCGGCCGCACGGACTTCCCTGGCGGCAACCACGCCGAGCTGATCCACGCGATCACGCAGCACCTGCTGCCGCTGGGCGACGACATCACCTTCACGCCCGGCCACGGCCCCGAAAGCACCTTCGGCGAAGAACGCCGCTTCAACCCCTTCCTGCCGCGCTGAGCGCAGCAGACCGGCCCATGGACGTCAGCTTCATCAGCCCGCGCCAACACGCGCTGGTCTACATCGTCAAGATCCTCACAGGCACGCTGCTGGCCTGGTTCGGCCTGCGGGCCGTGGGCATCGCCGAGCCCTATTGGGCGGTGATCTCCGTCATCATCGTCACGGAGCCGGATTTCTCCGTGGCCCGCGCCAATTTCCGCGCGCGGCTCATCAACACCTTCAGCGGCAGCGTCATCGCTGTGCTGGCCCTGGTGCTGCTGGGCGGCACCTTCTGGGCGATGCTGACGGCGCTCATCGCAGCCGTGCTGCTGGCCATGCTGTGGAGCGGCTACCCCAGCAACTGGCGTCTGGGGCCGATCACGGTGGTGATCCTGATGTCGGCGGCGCTGCAGGGGCAAGGCCCCCAGCAGGAGCTCAACCTCGCCTTGCTGCGCGTGGCCGAGGTGCTGGCCGGCAGTGCCGTGGCGCTGCTGCAGGCGCTGCTCTATTCGCGGCTGCTGGCCGAGCGCGCGCCCTGAGCCGAAGTCTCGGCGTGAGCGGCCTGGCGGGCTGGGCATGGGTGCTCTATCCCTGCCGCATCAGGTCGCCCCACCGCCCCACCATCCCCATCTGACAGCCCACCAGCGCCGCCGCCTGGGGGGGCCCAGGCGGTGCCGCTCGAAGTGACAGGGCTGTGCCCCCATGGCCTCCACCACCACCTCCTGGGCGTGCGCGGCCACGTGCCCGCGACCGGGCCGCAGCAGGTGGTCCAAGGCATCGCCCTCGCGGGTCAGCCACAGCGCACCCTGGCGCACCAGCACGGTGTCGCCCGGTCGCAGCTTCAGGCGGCGCACCTCGCCAATGGGCAGGACATGGGCTTGCAGGGCCGTGTCTTGTCGGACAGTGCCCAGCGGCAGGGCGGCGCGGGTGGTGGGCATGGCGGACTTTCCAGGAGCGCGACATCACGCCCCACCACCTTAGGCGCGACCTGCCTGGCACAACAGACACAGCGCGGCGCCAGCCACACCGTGACAGCCACCGCAGCGCCGCGTCTGTGCCTGTCAAGCGCGGCCGCATCTGTGCTGGTCACGCGCACCGAAGTCCGTACAGAATGGTCCGCATGCACGCTCACACCGACACCCTGTACCTGAAGATCGCCGACGCCATGGCGCGCCAGATCCGCACCGGCACGCTGCCGCGCGGCGAGCGCATCCCCTCGGTGCGCAACCTGGCCAGCCAGCACGGGGTGTCGCAGTCCACGGTGGTGCAGGCCTACCGCACGCTGGAAGACGCCCGCCTGATCGAGGCCCGGCCCCGCTCGGGCTACTTCGTGGCCGCACGCCCGCCGCAGCTGCCCGAGCCCGACACCTCACGCCCGCCGCGGCGCTCGGTCAGCGTGGGCATCAGCGAGTTGGCCAGCAAGATGATGAGCCTGGCCCACCACCCGGACTACGTCTCCTTCGGCGCCGCCTGTCCCGAGGCCGCACTCTTCGCGCAGGAGCGCGTGCGCCGCGCCGTCAGCCGCGCCACGCAACGCCACCGCGGCACGCTGTGCCAGTACCCCTTCGGCCCGGGCGACGAGTCGCTGCGCCGCGCGATCGCGCGCCACGTGCTGCGCATGGGCTGCCACATCGATGCCGACGACGTCATCGTCACCAGCAGCTGCCTGGAGTCGATCAGCCTGTGCCTGCGCACGGTCACGAAGCCGGGCGATGTGGTGGCGCTGGAGTCGCCCACGTACTACGGCTTCCTCGACATCCTGGAAAACCTCGGCCTGCGCGCGCTCGAAATCCCCACGCACCCGCGCACCGGCCTGTCGCTGGACGCCTTGCAGCTCGCGCTCGACACCCAACCCATCAAGGCGCTGTTGGCCGTGCCCACGCTGTCCAACCCCATCGGCGCGAGCATGCCGGTGCCCGAGCGCAAGCGCCTGGTGCAGATGCTGGCGCGCCACAAGGTGCCGCTGATCGAGGACGTGCTCTACAACGACCTGTGCGAGGAAGACGACCGCCGCCGCGCGGTGCAATCCTTCGACACCGCGGGCCAAGTGATGCTGTGTGGCTCGTTCAGCAAGACCATCGCACCAGGCCTGCGCCTGGGCTGGATCGCCGCACCCGCTTGGACCGAGCGCCTGCAGCGGCTGAAGGCCGCCACCAGCGGCAGCGAGACGGTGATGCTGCAGCGCGCCCTGGCCGACCTGCTCACCCAACCCGGCATCGAGGCGGGCTACCGACAGCTGCGCGGCGTGGTGGCGGCACGGGTGGACGAAGCCCGCGGCCTCATCTCGCGGCACTTCCCCAAAGGCACGCGCGTCACGGCGCCGGCCGGCGGCTTCATCCTGTGGCTGGAATTGCCGGGCGACATCGACACCGTCGCCCTGTTCGAGGCCTGCCTGGACGAGCACATCTGCATCGCCCCAGGCAGCCTGTTCAGCGCCACCGACCGCTTCCGCCATTGCATGCGGCTGGGGCTGGGTGGCAAGTGGGGCGATGCCGAGCGGCGTGCGCTGGCCCGGGTGGGCAAGCTGGCCGCGGCGCTCAAAGCCTGAGCCGGGTCACTCGGCCGAACCCAGGCGCACCGGCCCTCGTCCCCACAAGCCCAGCGGCAGGGGCTGGCCCAGGTAGGCGCCGGTTTTCGCGGGCGCATCAAAGCGCACATCGGGCTTGGGCGCGCGTTCATACAGCGGCAGCACCTTGGCCAGGTTCTGCTCGATCTCGTTGATGCGCGTGCTGCTGGCCGGGTGGGTGGACATCCACTGCGGCGGCGCGCCCTTCGAGGCCGACGACATCTTGCGCCACAGGCTCACGCCGGCGCGGGGGTCGTAGCCAGCGCGCGCGGCCAGCTCCATGCCGACCAGGTCGGCCTCGGACTCGTCTTCGCGGCTGAATTTCAGCGTCAGCAACTGCCCGCCCATGTTGAGCAGCGAGTCACCCACGCTGCCCAGGCCCAGCAGACCGGAGATCAGGTTGGCGCCCAGGCGCGTGGCCGCGCCCTTGCCCATGCGCTCGCGGGCGTGCTCGCGCAGGGCGTGCGCGATCTCGTGGCCCATCACCATGGCGACCTCGTCGTCGGTCAGCTGCAACTGGTCGAGGATGCCGGTGTAGAAGGCGATCTTGCCGCCGGGCATGCAGAAGGCGTTGAGCTCTTTCGACTGCAGCACCACCACCTGCCACTGCCACTGCCCGGCGCGGCGGTTCCACGGCAGGCTGAACGGGATGATGCGCTTGGCAATCGCGCGCAGGCGCATGACCTGCGGGTGGTTGTCAGGCAGCAGCGCGCGCTGGTTGCGGGCGTCCTGCACCAGCTGGCCGTACTGCTGCTGGGCCGCGGCCTCGACCTGCTCGGCGGGCACCAGGCGGGTGAAGCCGGACTCCTTGCCGACCTCCACGCCTTCGCGGGCCTGGGCCCCGGGCGCAGCGCAGCCCAGTGCCAAGGCCATCGCCAGGCACAGGGCAGACATCGAAGCGCGCCGGTGCGCAGCAGGGTGGGACAAGCGGGTCATGGTGGGCAGCCAGCGGATGTGGACGAAGGAGGGCGAACAAGGGTGACAGCGGATAGGGCAGCGGACGGGGCAACAGATGGGGCCATGCCCCCTGCCTTCAACGCGGCGGGTCGCCATCCAGCATACGCCGCACCGCAGGCAACAGCGCATAGGCCGGGAAGGACAAGAAAAAGGTCAGCAGGAAGAAAGCACCGTAGCCCATTTGCTCGACGCCCAGGCCACCGGCCCAGCCCGCCACTGCCCGCGAAAAAGCGAAGATGGACGACAGGATGGCGTACTCCGTGGTGGCGCGCTGCTTGCTGGTGATGCCCATCAGGAAGGCCATGAAGGCGCCCGTGCCCAGGCCGCCGGTGAAGCTCTCCAGCGCACTGGCGGCATACACCACGCCTTGGTAGTAGGCGCTCACTTGCATGCCAGGCTCGGTGTGGGGGACCGTCCAGGCCGCCAGGGTGTAGCCCAGGTTGGAGGCCGCCTGCGCCAGGCCCAGCACCCACAGTCCTTTGAAGATGCCGGCACGGTCCACGTACCAGCCGCCCGCCAGCCCCCCGGCAATCGACAGGCCCAGGCCGACGTTGACGCTGACCAGGCCGATCTGCGCCGGGGTGAAGCCGGCGTCCACCCAGAAGGGCTTGACCATGAAGCCCATGGCCGCGTCGCCCAGCTTGAACAGCAGGATGAAGGCCAGCACCGCCAGCATGCCCGGGCGCGCCAGCAGGCCCACCCAGGCGCCGAACACCGGGCCCTCGGCCAGGGCCTGGGCGCGCGGGTGGCGGGCGGCGGCCACCATCAGGCTGGCGCCGAGCATCATCAAACCCACAGGCACGGCGCCCTTGAACCACCAGGTGCCGCTGACCGCCATCACGGGCGCCCAGCCAGCGGCTTTGCCCACAGGGCCCAGCACGGGCCACAGCAGGCCCGCCAGCACCAGGCCCAGGGCCAGCAGCCACAGCGGCTGCGCCTTCAGGGCCGACCACTCGTCGGCGGCGGCACCGGCCACGCGCGGCGGGCGCGGCGGCTGGGCCGGCGCCATCAGCACCATGGTGCCATTGAGCAGCATCAGCGCCGCGCCCAGGCCGTAGGCCGCGCCCCAGGCGGGCTGCCCCGGCGTGCCCCACCACCCCGCGGCCACCAGCATGCCGCCAGCGGCCAGCATGCCCACGCGGTAGAAGCCGATGCGCAGGCCGTTGGCCACGCCGTACTGGTCCTTGCGCAGCAGCTCGATGGTGTAGCCGTCGGTGGCGATGTCGTTCGTGGCGGACAGCACCGTGAACGCCGCCAGCAGCACCCAGGGCCAGCTGGCGCCGGCGCTCAGGGCTCCGGGCTGCCAGGCCAGCGCGCCCAGCACGCCCGCCATGCCCACGTTGGCCGCGGCCATCCACAGCCGGTGACCGCGCCAGGCATCGACCAGCGGCGCCCACAAGAATTTCACGGTCCAGGCCAGGCCGAGCAGGCTGAGCAAGCCAATCTCGGCCGTGCCCACGCCCGCCTGCCTCATGTGCACGGGAAACAGGTCGAAGAACAGGCCCAGGGGCAGCCCTTCTGAAAAGTACAGCAAGGCCACCCAGAACATCGGGTTGCGGACCGTGGGGGGGCGCTGGGCGTCGGCAGGCAGGGTCGAAGGCATGGTGCCCATTGTAGAAACCCTGCTGACATCCCCAGAAAGGCCCTGGAAAAGCGGACTTGTTCGCACCTTTTCGCTTCAGACCCTCGGCCATCATGCCGATACACCAGGGGTCGTGCCGGCTCCGCTTTGCCCGTGTTCCGGCCCACTGACGCAGGAGTCAAGATGAACTTTCGCACCAAAATCTGGATGCTGCCCATCAGCGCGGCAGCGGTCTTTGTCGTCGGCGTGACGATCAGTTTCGTTGTGGGCAACCGCACGTCCAGCGTGCTCAGCCACTTGCGCGACATCGACAACCCGCACATGGCCCATGTCCAGACGCTGGACCGCAGCGCCGAGCAACTGCGCCTGACACTGCAGACCGCCGCCGTGGAAGGCGATGTCGCCAAGCTGAAGGACACCGAAGCCATGGTCAACGCGGCGCACGACGCCGTGGCGGGCATGCGCAAGCTGCCCGAGAAAACCGAGGTCGCGCAAGCCCTGGGCACCGCCTTCGACGACTACCAAACCGCCGCCATCGGCGCCACGCGCGCCTTGCTGACCCAGCAGCCCCCCGGCGACCTGGTCACCAAGATGCAGTCCAGCCAAGCGGCACTGCAAAAGCTGCTGGACCAGCACAAGACCGCGGCCAAGGACGCCATCGAGGCCGCCCAGAGCGAAGCCACCAGCGGCGTGGATACCAACCTGTGGGTGACCGTGCTGACCGGGGTGATCGTGCTGGGCGTGCTGGGTGCAGCCTCGGCTGCCATCGTGTCCTCGGTGTGGAAGGACCTGGGCGACGAGCCCACCCTGCTGCGCGACATGGTCAGCCGCATCGCCGACGGCCACCTCGACATGCAACTGCACCACCAGGCCGGTGACGAGAACTCGCTGCGCGCCTCGGTCGTGACGATGACGCACAAGCTGCGCGACACCATCAGCGTGATCCGCCTGGCCACCGATTCCATCTCGACGGCCTCGTCCGAAATCGCCACGGGCAACCAGGACCTGTCCAGCCGCACCGAGCACACCGCCTCGAACCTGCAGCAAACGGCCAGCTCCATGGAGCAGCTGACCGGCACCGTGCGCCAGAGCGCCGACGCCGCCCGCCAGGCCAACCAGCTGGCCTCGGGCGCCGCCACCGCCGCCGAGCGTGGCGAGCAGATCGTCTCTCAGGTCGTGGCCAACATGTCCGAGATCGATGGCGCCAGCCGCAAGATCACCGACATCATCACCGTGATCGATGGCATCGCCTTCCAGACCAACATCCTGGCGCTGAACGCCGCCGTCGAAGCCGCGCGGGCCGGCGAGCAAGGCCGTGGCTTTGCCGTGGTGGCAGGCGAAGTGCGCACCCTGGCGCAACGCTCGGCCAACGCCGCCAAGGAAATCAAGACCCTGATCAATGCCTCCAGCGAGAAGGTCGAATCGGGTTCGAAGCTGGTGCAGGACGCCGGCACCTCGATGGTGGAGATCCTGACCAGCGTCAAGCGCGTGTCGGACATCATCGGCGAGATCAGCGCGGCATCGACCGAACAGAGCCAGGGCATTGGCTCTGTGAACGTGTCGGTGACGCAGCTCGACCAGATGACACAGCAAAACGCTGCGCTGGTGGAAGAGTCGGCCGCAGCGGCTGAGAGCCTGAAAGAGCAGGCCACGCGCCTGGCCTCGGCCGTGGCCGCCTTCAAGCTGGGCACGCAGAAGGTACACGCCGAACCCGTGATGCACGCTGCCGTGCACGAAGCCAAGCACGTCATCGCCAAGGCCCAGACGCAGGCCAGCACCAGCCATGCGCCCACGCTCACGCCAACGCCGACCGTCACCGAGGTCAAGCCGCTGGACAAGCCGGTCAGCACGGCCGCGAGCCGCCCCCGCCTGCCCACACCGATCGCCGCGGCGGCCAAAGCCGCCCCGATGAAGTCGAACGCCAGCAGCCACACCACCAGCACCAAGGCCTCCAGCGCCAGCACCACCGTGGCCAGCGCCGCCAGCTTCACGCCGGCCGCCACCGCCCACGACGACGGCGACTGGGAAACCTTCTGATCGGCGGCGCCGCTCTGGCGCTGACCCTGGCGCTGTGACCGGCCTCAGGCCAGCAAGGTCCGCGACACCGGTGCCCTCGGGCGCCAGGTCTCGCGGACCTTGTCACGTCAGCGCGTCATTTCAAGCTGATGTTGAAGAAGGCGTTGAGGCGCACATCCGAGGGGTGCAACTCGGAGGGGTGGTTGTGCCGCAAGGGCGCGGCCAGCACCATGCGCATGCTGATGTTGCGCCACTCCAGCACGGCACCGACGCCGACGCCGGTGAGGAAGTCATCGCGCTGGACGCCCTTGAGGTTGCCTGGCCGGTAGGGGAAGGCGCCGCCATGGTCGATGAAGGCCAGCCACTGCAGGCGCGGGCTGTCCGAGCCGCTTTGCAGGTAGTCGAGCGCGCCCATGCCATAGCGGATTTCGGTGCTCACCGAATAGCCATTGCGGCCTGACAGCAGGCCCTCCGAGTAACCACGCACCGAGTAGGCGCCGCCCACCTGGAACTGCTCGCCCGAGGGCAGCAGGCGGTTCTGCGCGTATTGCGCGCCGATGCGCGAGATCAGCTGCGTGCGCTCGCCCAGGCGGTCCAGGCGGTTGCCCAGGCCGCGCCAGTAGATGAAGCCGCTGTCGCCGCCGAGGTCTTGCGAGCCGATGACGAGCTGCTGATCCGTGTACCAGGAATGGCCGTCGGTGAAGCGGTCGCCGGCCACGCCGAGCGTGATCACGCGCTGGGTGTCGTGCGTTTGCTCGAAGCCGGAGAACAGGCTGCGCGACTGGCGGTCCGACAAGCGCGCATAGGTGGACCAGGCGCGGTCGGCCTGGGTCAGCAGCGGGTGCGTGAGGCCCACGGTGACGTCGCGCGAACGGCCGGTGATGTCCAGCGGCACGAAGGGCCCGTCGATGATGCGGATCTCGCCGAAGCTGGCCGACATGTCCAGGCGGGTGTCCTGCCGGTTGATGGGCAGCGAGTACGACGCCGCCAGGCTGTTCGAGCCACGCGTGGTGGTGGCCGTGAGCTGGGCCGCATCGCTGATGCCCAGCAGGTTGGCGCCGCGCACCGTGGCACCCCAGCGCATGCGGCCGGTGGTGTCGCGCCCGGCGTTGTCGGCGAAGGCATCGACGCGCAGGCGCTGGGGCTCGCTGACGCTGATCTCGACGTCGGTGGTGCCGAAGCGCTCGCCGGCCACGACGTTGGCGCGCAGCTGTGTGTCGTTGAGGCGGTTGAAGCGCGCGAGGTCTTCTTCCAGCGCGGGCACCGACAGCAGCGCGTCCTGCGACAGGCGCAGGCGGTCTCGCACGTGCTCGGCGGCCATGGCCTGGTTGCCTTCGATGCGCACGGCCGCGGTGCGCGACTCGATCAAGCGCACGCGCACCACGCCGTCGGTGACGGTCTGCGTGGGCAGCACGGCGCGCGCGGTGAGCTGGCGGCGGGCTTCGTACAGGCCGTTGATCTGCTCGACCGCGGCTTGCAGCTCGGCCAGGCTGACGGTCTGGCCGCGCAAGGGGGCCAGCACGCCATCGATGTCTTGCGGCGAGAGGATCTGCGAGGCGTCCACCTCGAAGCGCTCGACGCGGATGTTGCGCACGGTGCTGGCCGCGGTGGCCGCCGGTTTGGCCGGCGTGCGCACCTCGGCACCCGGTGCGCCTTGCTGCAGGCGTTCCTGGCCTTGTTGCTCTTCGCGCTGGAGGCGCTCCTGGCCTTGGGCCGCGCCGGGTGTGACGCCGGGGGGCAAGGCCTGCTGGGCCCAGGCAGGGGCGCTGAGGCTCAGGCTGAGACTCAAGCACAGGCCTGCGATCAGCGTGAGGCGGGGAAGTGTGTGGGTCATGGGTGAAAGGGTGGTTTGCATGTCAGGCCTCCTCACTGACCGGCGGCCGGCGCGGCCAGCGGCAGGCCCAGGGCGGCGCATTCGCGCTCGTGGCCTTGGCAGTCGAAGAGGTCACCGCCGATCTGCAGCAGGCCCGCGGCGGGCGCCAGGTTGCCCTGCACACCGCGCGCCAGCGCCAGACCACGCGCACCGGCCTGGTCGCGCTGGGCGTTGAGGTCGCTGCCGGTTTGCGTCTGGCCAGTGGTCACGCCACTCGGGTTGCTGAAGATGACCTTCTCGGGGTTGCCCGTCAGCACGTAGGCGCCGATCAAGGCGGCCTGCGGTGTGACGATGAGGTCGTAGCGCCCGTCCAGCGTGAAGCCGCGCACGTCGTAACCGGTCTGGCCACGGCGGTCGGCCGCGTCGATGCGGATGCTGTACCAGGGCGTGAAGAAGCGCGCCACGTCCAGCAGCAGGCCTTGCTGGACCGTCAGCGGGCCGTTGGTGCTCGTGGTGGTCTGCTCGGCGTTGAGCAGGCTGAAGGTGCTGCCTTGCTGCGCATCGAGGTCGAGCACCACGCTGCGGGCAGGCTGGCCTGCGATGGCCGGGGCGCCGCTGACCGACAGCGTCAAGGGCTGGTCGCCCGCGCTGACCTGTGCGCGGATGTCTTGCGCTTGCAAGGTCACGTCGGGGCTGGCGATGCGCAGTGCGGCGGCGTCATCCCCGATGGCATTGGCAGCGCTCACCCGCACCCGCGGTGCCGTCACCTGGGGCGTGCTGCCCGCGGCGGCCACCACATCGCCCTGGCCGGCCACGCCGGCGCTCAGGTCGGCCGAGACACGGGCCTCGACGCGGCCCAGGCTGTCGAAGACCAGGTCGTTGTCCGCGGCCAGGCGGACGTTGGCGGCACGCACGCGGCCTGCCACGGTGAGGTCACCGCTGAGGGCGTCGAAGCCGAAATCGCCGATGGTGGTGACGTTGCCCAGCCGGCTGCTGCCGCCCAGGCCGGACAGGTAGACCCCGCCGGGCGCCGTGGCGTTGAGCGTGCCGTTGGCGCCGGTGCTGACCTCCAGCGCACCTGCCACGCCCCCCGGGGTGCCGATGGTGGTGCCGGCCGAGAGGTCGATCAGGCGGGCCTGGACGTCGAGCAGGCGGTCGAAGCCCGCGTCGAGGATGGCGCCCGGTGCGCTCAGCGTGGCGCCTTGCTGCGCATAGACGGTGTTGATGCGCATGTCGCCGGTGAGCTCACCGATGAAGAGGCTCTGGCGCGCGCGGGCCGTCAGCGTGCCACCGTCGGCGATGTCCACCCACATGGGCTTGGCCGCCGAGCCGATGCTGCCTTGGCCGGCTTCCAGCACCAGGCGCTGGGCCGTGATGGCGGCCGTGCCGTCGGGCGCGCCGTTGCTCAGGCCGGCGCCGCTCTTGATGCGGACCTCGCCCGGCGTGCGGACCTGCGCGATGGCCAGGTCGCTTTCGCTGCCGATCAGCACGGTGCCGTTGGCTTGCGCCGCCAGCGTGCCGCTGGCCTCGACGTCGAAGTCCTTCTTGACGGCGATGCGCACCTCGGTGGGCGTGAGCGTGATGTCCTGCTTCTCGGCGGTCAGCAGGGCCAGCTTCTGCTCCTTGGTGAGCGTCACGCCATTGAGGTTGCGCGGCACGATGATGCCGCTCGGGAAGGCCGGGTCGACGTCCTCGCCGATGGTGCCGGCCACCGTGAAGCGCAGGTTGCGGCCCACGACGTTGGGGTCCTCGATGCGGGTTTCGGTGTCGGCCACCGGACGGAACAAGCCGGCCCCGATGGCGTTGCCGAGTTGCGCGTCGGTCCAGCTGGTGCCGTCGCGCAGCGCGATCCGTTCGGCATCCGACACCTTGTAGGCGAAGTTGGCGTTGTAGGGCTGGCTGCCGAAGCGGGCGTTGGCGGCGAAGTAAGCGTCGGTCTGCGTTTGCTCGAAGCGGGCCACGTCGGCGTCCGTCCAGCCGTTGGCCTGCTTCAAGGCCGTGGCCTGCGCCGCGCTCAGGGTGTAGCGGAAGTTGGGGTTGAAGGCGTCGGCGGTGGACTGGCCATTGCCCAGGTCCCGCACATTGCGCAGCTGCCAGTAGCGTTGGTACTCGTCGGTGACGCGGCGCTCTTCGTTGCGCACCGTCTGGTCGGCGCTGTCGCTGGCGCCCTGGCCACGCAGGCGCATGTCGTCCCACAGGGCCAGCAGCTCGGTGGTGGACTTGGTGTCCTCGACGTCCAGGTTGTTGGCGTCGATCAAGCTGCCGGTGGGCACGTTGAGCGCCACGTCGCCGGCGCGCGAACGCACCTGCTGCACGCGCAGGTCGCCACTGACCTCGGTGATCTGGATGTCACCGGCGGCCTCGGCCGAGAGCACGCCGTTCACGCTGGTGTCGATGCGCAGTGGCGATGCCGCCGTGCCCAGCGTGCCGGTGCGGCTCACCAGGCGCACGTCGGTGCCTTGCAGCACGACGTTGGGGTCGGTGGTCAGCAGGTGGCGGTCGGCGGTGAGGTTGAGCGCACCGGCCGTGGCCTGGGCTGCGGCCACGCGCAGGTCGCCATCGGTTTCCTCGATGGCCACGCCGTCTCGGGCCAGGGCCGTCAGGCTGCCGTTGACCAGGCCGCGCGCGGCGTCGGCGTCGGTCAGGTCGATGCGCACCGGCGCGGTGGCCGAGCCGATGGCGCCGCTCTGGGCGCTGAGCCTCAGGTTCTGCGCCACGATGACGGCCTGGTCCGACAGGCTGGCGATGCCCTTGGGCGCGGTGATGGTGGTGTCCCCCGTGAGGCCACGCACCATGCCGTTGAGCAGCACCTTGCCTTGCGTTGAGGCCACATCGACCTTGGCCGTGTCGTGGCCGGTGAAGGTCACCTTGATGTTGTTGGAGGCGTACAGGCTGTGCTGGAAGTACTCCTGCACCGTCCACTTGAAGTCGGTGCCTTGGGTCAGCTCCTTGTAGATGGCCGCGCTGCACAGGCCCACACAGCTTTCGGAAATCTTGTACTGCGGACCGGCCTGCACCTTGTCGCTGGTGACCTGGGTGTAATCCATCTTGTAGGCCGCGTTGCCACCGCCCACAGACAGCCAATCGCCCGTCAGACGCGCCGTGTACACGGGGGTGCCGGGGATGACGTTGTCGGGGTTGTCGTAGTCGGGGAAGAAGGCGTCCACGCCGAACAGCACCTTCTGCGTGTAGATGCGCTGCTCTGTCCAGCTCTGCGTGCGGCCGTTGATCCAGTTGAAGCGGCGGTTGGCCACCGGGTCGTAGCCCGACGTGCGGCCGCTGGACTCGGACACCAGGTAGGTGGGCTTGCCATCGGCGTCCACCGTGCGGCTGTCGCGGGTCTGCACGAGGTCGCCCAGGCGGGTGATCTCGGTCACCAGCGCCTTGCCAGCCTTGCTGGTGCCGGTCACGTCCACGTTGTTCACACCCAGCACGCGCTTGGCCGTGTCGGTGATGCGGATCAGGCCTTCCACGCCCTGCCCGGCGTCCAGGCGGTTGATGGCGAGGTCGTAGCCGGTGGTGTTCTGCACGTCGATGCGGCCATAGCCGTCCAGCACGCGCAGCTCGCCGTTGCCGGTCGAGAAGATGTTGCCGTAGAGCTCCATGTGGCCGCCGCCGATGCGCACATTGGCCAGCTCCAGGCGCTCGTTGGCCACGTCGTAGCGGACCTGGATGCCATCGCTGCCCGGCTCGGGGTTGTTGAGGTCCACGTAGCGGTCGGCGTCGGCGTGGGTACTTTGGTACTTGGCGCGGGCCTGGGCGATGGCCGCGTTCTGGGCCGCCACCAAGGTGTTGTCGATGACGATGCGGCGGTCCGCCACACCCGCCTGGATCAGGCCGTTGATGTTGAGCTTCTCGCCGCTGATGTAGACGTTGTTGCCCGCGATCGTGCTGCTGCACACGCCGCTGCTGCAGTTGCGCGTCAGCGTCGAGGTGCTGTAGTCGCCATTGGCGCTGTCGGTGGCATCGCTGCCATTCAAGCCCATGGCGGCGTTTTCGCGGTCATCGGGCAGGCTGCCCAACTGCGAGATGGGGTTGCCGCCCTGGTGGGTGAAGCCCGGGGTGTAGGTCTTGATGAAGTCGCCGCCGGTGGCGATGTCCACCGTCTCGGCATCGATGTTGCCGGAGGAGCGGATGGTGCCGTGGCTCTTGGCTTCGGCCAGGCCGTCGAGGTTGCTGATGTCGCCGCGCAACCAGAGCTGGGCGGGCGAGCCGGTGGCCGTGTCGGTGCTGTTGGTGTTGCGCACGCTGATGACCGGGCGCGGGCTGGTGGCCGCGCTTTGCACCTGCAGGGCCGCGCCGCTGCCGCGGGCGTTCTTGGCGTTGACCTGGGCGGCCGAGTTCACGCTGGCGCCGTTGAACAGCACCTGGCCACCATCGTCGGTCGGGATGGTCAGCGTGGACGTCGTCATGAAGCGCGTCGACTGGTTGACGATGTCGATGCGCACATCGCCCGGGGCGATCAGCTGGCCGCTGGCCGCGCCCGTCAGGTTGCGGCCGGTGATGTTGACGTTGCCCGTGGTGGCCAGCACCGGGCCGACGTCCAGGAAGCCGACCTTGGTGTTGGCGCCCAGCGCCGCGAGTTGCGCTTCCAGGATGCGGGCGTCGTTGTCCAGCGCATCGGCCACGTCGGTGGCGTTGGCATCCCCGATGTAGTTGTTGGCCGAGTTGCGCACCGCCGTGGCCTTGGCGCGCAGGGCGTTGATTTCGGCGCTCAGCTCGGTGGTGAGGTTGACGTTGTCGCGCAAGCTGTAGCTGACGTTTTGCGATTTGCTGACCGAGCCATCGGCCCCGAAGGTCAGGTACTGCAGGTGCCAGATGCCGGCCTCGACCTTGCCGTCCACGTTGACGCCGGACGGCGGGGTCAGGGCGCTGCGGGCGTTGTCCCAGGTGCTGCCGCCCTGGATCTTCAGCGCCGAGGTGTCGGCCCCGAAGAAGCTGCCGATGGCCGAGAGGATTTCGCGGTACGCGTCGGTGCCTTCGCCGAAACCGCGCGTGGTGTGGCGGCCTTCTTCGGCGTTCAGGTAGACGCTGCGCACCGAGCGCACCTGGGCGCCCGCCGCGACGTTCACCGTGTTGGTCTGGACGATCTGGGCGTGGGCATCGGGGTCGGTCTCGATGGGCACGGCTGTGCGGTTCCACAAGCGGGTGTCGGCATCGGCGTTGAGCACGTTGGCGGCGCTGCGGTCGGTGCCGGCCATCAGGTGCACGTCGCGCTCGGCCTCGATCAGGGCGCCGCCGGCCACGTTGACCTGGTTGTCGGCGCCGATGTCGGACAGGGTCTTGCCTTGCGCGGCGCCGGCCAGGCCGTAGGTCTTGGAGCGTGCTTCGGTGAACACCTCGGACACCGTGCGCGAAGAGAGGTTGAGCTCGCCGTCGCTGGTCAGCGTCGCGTTGGCGCCCACGCTCACCTTGCCTTCGTTGACATCGTTGCGGACCTCAGATTCGCTGCGCGCCACCGCGATGGCGCCGCCGGAATCCAGGCGCACGCTGTCATGCGCGTGGACCTCGTTGAGGGCCGAGACGTCGAAGCTGCCCCAGGCCGTGCCCGCCACGTTGACGCTGAGGCGGGCGTTCTCGCCGATGCTGACGATGGCGTGGTTGCGGATCTGGCTCTCGCTGCGCGCGGCGGCGCCGTCGAGCAGGCCGCCCGATGCGGAGTCGACGTTGTAACCGCTGGCCAGTGCGGCCTTGACGATGTGGTTGGCCGCCTGCACCTGCAGGGCCTTGGCGTCGATGCCGAAGCCCTTGCCCACGTTGACGCGGGTGTCGGTGTTCACCTCGTTGTGGGCGCGGGCACCGGAGTAGCCCACGACCGAGGCCGAGGTCGAATCGGCGGTGGCGTTGAACTGGGTGCTTTGGTCGGCGCCCAGGGTCAGGCTGGCCGCGCGGGCCGTGCCCGCGGTGCCGCCCACGCCATCGAGCGTGCCCAGGTTCGCGGTGGTGGTCGCGTTCGCGTAGGTCTCGGCCTTGGAGGCCACCAGGGTGCCCAGGCCGCCCGCGCCCGCGGTGGTGTTCGCCCGCAGGGTGTCGGCCCCGGTGGCTTGCACCACCAACGCCTGGGTGGCGGTCAGGGTCACGTTGTCGCCCGCGCCTGCGGTCGTGGTGGTGGTGCTGCGGCTGGTGGCGCGGTTGCTGCCGCCCGCCAGCAAACCGGCCGCGTACACGCCGGAGGCGTCGGTGTCGGTGGACGTCGCGCTGTTGGCCTTGATGCGCAGGTCGCCGGTGGTCGTGACGGTGCTGCCATCGCCGAGCGCCGCCTGCGTGCGGGTCTGCACGAGGGCATCGGCCGCGGTGGCACCCCCGCCCACCAGCAGGCCGCCCGCGGCCCCCGTGGCGTCGGCCGTGGCCGTGTTGGCACCGCTGCGCGGCAGGGTCGTGGCGCTCAGATGGAAGCTGCCCGCCTGCACGGTCACTCCGGTGCCGGTGGTGGCCAG
>Ga0265316_10003407_pt1 | contig 16090 bp, 14 predicted proteins | sample 4522metaG_FD_202092 | JGI IMG/M metagenome (GOLD analysis project Ga0265316, IMG submission 202092) | Rhizosphere microbial communities from Carex aquatilis grown in University of Washington, Seatle, WA, United States - 4-5-22 metaG | ecosystem: Host-associated > Plants > Roots > Rhizosphere >...
CCGCTTCGCCTGTTGCAAGTTGTGCGTCACGATCGCAATCGTGTACTTCTTCTTGAGCTCGCGCATCAACTCTTCAATCTTGTGTGTGGCTACCGGGTCGATCGCGGAGCACGGCTCATCCATCAGGAGTACGTCCGGCTCGGTCGCAATCGAGCGAGCGATACACAGTCGCTGTTGCTGCCCACCGGAAAGATCGAGGGCGCTTCCCTGGAGCTTGTCCTTCACTTCGTCCCAGAGCGCGGCGCCGCGCAACGCTTGCTCGACCTTTTCGTCGCGGTTGCCCTTGTAGCCATTGAGCTTCAAACCATAGGCCACGTTGCGGTATACGGTCATCGCGAACGGATTCGGCTTCTGAAACACCATGCCAATCCGGCGACGAACGGCCACCGGGTCGATCGACTTCCCGTAAATCTCCTTGCCGCGATAGCGCACCGTACCGTCCAAGCGGAAGCCGCGCTTCAAGTCGTTCATGCGGTTCAGGCAACGCAGCACCGTGCTCTTGCCGCACCCGGAGGGCCCGATCAAGGCAGTGATGGTGCCGTTGTCGATGCCTAGTCCGATATCGCGTACCGCGCGGAATTTGCTGTAGTAAAGATTCTTCACAGCGACGTCGAACACTTTTTCGCCTTGGCTCGGCGCCGGGTTGTCGCTCGTGGTAGTCATGATTGCAGCTCTCCCGAGAGTTTCCTCGCACGGCGCGAAAGGAGTTGGCCGCCGAGGGTGAAAGTCAACACGATGAACACCAAGACCAAAGAGGCAGCCCAGGCGAATTGTTTCTGGTTGTCGAACGGAGATTTGGAAAAATTGAAAATCAAGACCGCGAGGGACGCCGTGGGTTCCATCAGCTGGCGGCTGAGCCAATAGTCGCTGAAGGTCATGGTGAACAAGAGAGGGGCGGTCTCGCCGGCGGCTCGTGCGAGGGCCAAGAGTACCCCGGTGAGAATCCCTGGCAGCGCCGTCGGCAAGAGGACGCCCGTGACAACCTCGCCTCGGGTTGCGCCCATGCTGACGGCAGCGTCTCGCGTCTCGGTTCCGACCGAGCGGATCGCCTCCTCGGTCGTCAGGATGATGATGGGGAGCATGAGCAGAGCCAGAGCCGCCCCACCGGCGAGAGGCGAGAACCGCCCGGTCAGGAGGACTACCGTCGAATAGGCGAATACGCCCGCGAGGATCGATTATGTCACGGAAAGGTGACGGCGATACGGCGTACGCACCTGCGATTTGCGGTTTGCCGACTCACTTTGGCAGAACGCCAGGAGACAGCCTCGAAGGTGAAAAGTGTAAAGATAGGGCGCATTCATGGATCGTAGGCTCGGGGGTAATCACACGCCCGAGTAGTAGCCATACGCCCGCGTCCCGGCGGACCCTATTTGAATTCAGCACTCATCGTAGTTCGGCATTCGAGGGGCGCTCGTTCGCGAGAGCGATGCGGCTGCGATAGGGCTCGTCGGTGAGCGTCTCCAAGAAAGCGACGATCGCATCGATGTCGGCATCGTCCATGGCGGGCGCATCGCCCTCGTGCCGGTTGTACGGAAACGAGAGGGTGTTCACGTTGCCTCGGTACCGGTCCGGCGAGTCGTCGAACCGGGCGCCGCGCGGGTACCACCGATCGGAGTTCGTCGAGCGCGTCGCATAGAAGGCCACGACGTCGCGAAGCCTCGAGAACACGCCATTGTGCATGAACCGCTTGCGAACCGCGACGTTGCGAAGCGACGGGACTCGAAAGAAGCCGCACCACTTGCCGTCCGACGAAGGCACCTTTTTCTGCGACCGTTCGCATAGACCCAGGTCGTAGCGCTTGGCGTCGGCGTTGGCGGCGATGGCGCGGTTCCGCGGCACGCCGACGGCATCGTACGCATAGGTCGTGAAGAGCGACGACTCGGGGCGATTCGAGTGTCGGTACATCTGGTGGCAGTGACTGCATGCGCCCTTCGCCCTGTTCTCGAAGGCCGTCAGCCCCTTCATCTCGAGCGGCGAAAGCTGGGCCTTGCCGCGCAAGAAGTCGTCGAACTTCGAGGTGAACGGAGACATCGTCTCGCTGGTCAGGAAAGCATGCAGCGCCTCGCCAAGGGCCTTCATGGCGGAGGCAGGGTTTTCAAGCGCGCCGGGAAACTCTCGAGCGAGGTCGGCCGCGTATGGCGAAGCACGCAGCTTTCGTGCGATTTCCGCTTCGCTCGCGTTGTTCATCTCGTCCGCATCGAACAGAGGGAGGCGCGCGAACTCCGCGACCGTGTCGGCGCGGCCGCTCCATGTCAAGCCGCCGAACGGCGACTCCGCGACGTCGTCGTCGTCCTCCAGCGCGAAATGGAAAGGTGGGACGTATTTGACGTACATGACGGAGGGGGCGTTTCGCCGCGCGAAGTGTCCCGGCCGCGAGCCGCGCGCAACGCCGCTGTCCGACCCGTTGTCGCCGGAAAAAGCCGCGGCCGGGTCGTGGCAGCTGGCACAGCTCGTCCCCGGAGGGTCGGAAAGAGTGGCATCGAGAAAGATCGACTGCCCGACCTTCTCTCGCGCAATCAACGGCGGCACGGTATGCGGAGGAATCGGGTCCACGACCGGGAGACGCTCCGCGGGCCGAACCGCAAGCGACGCCGATGATCCAGCCGGGTTCGAAGTCGAACCGGAATCGGTCTCCGGCGCATGCCCGCGGCACGCGGCCAATAGACCCCACAAAACGGCGGAGACGGCGGCCGTCCCGTAGGACCTCCACCGTCTCCTCGGCGCCCGCGAGGGCGTCTGGGTCTGCGAGGCTGGGCCTCGAGTCATACGCCGATCAGTACACGCCTGCGTCGTCAGGCTGAATGACGCCCCAAGACGCGCAGGAGATCTGGCCGCTCGTCTGAACAGTGCAAACATCGCGCACGGTGTTGTCGGTCCGGTATTCCGTCGACGTCCAGGTGGCCGGCGGGCCGGCGTTGAACTGCAGTACCATATAGCCGAAATCGTTGTCGGTACTGCTGTTGGGGTTCTGGTAGGGCGCCCCATTGTCCGACGTGGCGAACTGTTGCACGCCACCGACGGTGGCCACACTGACCGCCGAGGGGTTCCCGACAGCCGACACGGACGAGCCGGTCAGCGGGTAGGGCAGCGCCGTGTCCAGGATGTCCCCCGCGTTGCCGCTCACCAGCGTCGCGGCCGGCTGGAAGGTGCCGCCGTCCGGCAGCGCGCCGGTCTGGAAGTTGAGCGCTTGGTAGTCGTGCGTGTGCCCGTGCAGCGTGAGGTTGATCGGGGGCGGGAAGTAGGTCCCCGGGAAGACCGAGTTCATGACCGGAGGGAATGCCGGGATTGGGTTCGTGGGGGTGGTGCCCGTCGCATACCCGAAGATGGGATGGTGGTTCGACCAGAGGTTGAAGGGCAGCGGCGAAGCGCCCACCAGATTGCCCGCCGTCGTCAACTCGCTCGCGTAGGTCGTGTAGTACAAGGATCCGGGACCGGTCGGCAGCGACGGTGACTGCGACTGGGGCTTGGCATTCGCGGTGTCGAATACGACGACCTGCGTGCTCGAGTTGATGTTGACCAAGAACGGGTTGTTCCAGTTGCCGCCCGTCGCAGTGGCGTCATTCGCCGCGTTGTCGCAGGTGTGGACACCGGTCGTGTCGTACGGGTTGGTGTCGAGGAAGCGGTACCAGCCCTGGCCGGCGCGGTTGCACTGCTCATGGTTGCCGCGGGTCATGATCCAAGGAGCCGCGGCGAGCAGCGGGGCGCCCGGCGCAAACAAGTCGGCTTGCCAGGTATCCCAGCCGAAGCCCCACGGGCTGCCGCCGCAGTTGTACCCCTGCCCCGCCGGGCACGGGTTGTCGCGGTACGCGTAGTCTCCGACGTGGAGCACGAGGTCCGGATTCTGCGCTGCGGCCAGCGCCGCGACGGCCGCGAACGGGTAAGGCGTATCGGTGCCGTTCGGGTTCGGGTCGTTGCAGCTCTGCGTGCCGTTGCCATTCTGCAAGCGGCAGCCGGTGTCGCCGAGGACGACGATCTTGGTCGGTGTTGCCTTCGGCAGCGGAAGCGACCGGCCGGCGACCACCGCGCTGGTCGCGCCCGAGGGCAGCTGATATTCGCACGAGCTCACCGGGAAGAGCGCCGGTTTGGCAGGGGGTGTGTTCACCGATCGCACGGCGAGGCTCGTCGTGCCGGCCGCTCGCAGGTTCATCGCCACCGGCGCGGCGCCGTTGATCGTGATCGTCGGACAGGGGTTCGCTCCGCCATCGGGAGCCGAGTACTCGGTGATCGCGCGCGCGATGGCGACGTTGCCCGTGAGGCCGTTCGACCCGTTTGGCCCCGTGAGCTCGACCCAGGCCGCCGCAACCTGGTTGCTCGGAGCGGCGTCGCAGAGCACGGTGGTCGTCGTCGTGGTGAGGTTCGTCGGACAGGTTCCCGCGTCGTTCGGTCCGTCGTCCACGACGACGGTGATCGTGGTCGTTCCCGGTGCGGTGCACAGGAACTGCATCGGATCGGACGGGCCAACGCCCTCGTCCTGCCCCTGCGCGCCCACGCCGCCCGAAGTAGCGCCGAACGCGCCGATCGGGTTGCTCATCGTCCAAGTGTAGCCGAGGTTACCGGGGTTCGCGCCGGTCGCCGTGGCGGTCAGAACGATCGACTCACCGACGTACACTTCGCTGCTGGTGGTCGACAGCGAGGTCCAGGTGCCGCAGTAGCTCGCGGTGCCGTTGACGAAGAGGTTTCCCGCATCCTGACCGGGGAGCGAGCAGAGCATCTGAACGGTCACGTTCGTCGTACCGCCCGCCGCCACGTTGATTCCGGACGCGCTGCCCTGACAGCTGCCCCCGCCCACGATCGACGCCGTGAGAGAGATGGAGTCGCCGATCGCCGCGGGCACACCGCCGAGCTGGAACTCGATGGACGCGCTGTTGCTCACGTTCACGGTGCCGGGGTTGGGCGCGTTCGGCAGACTGACCGGCGTGCTGGAGCTGGTGAGGAGATCGTACGTGACGCTCGAGAGGACAGCGCCTCCGGGGAGCGTGAGCGCGAAGCCCAACGTGCCGACGTCGCCTCCCGGGCTCGACGCAGTCGTCGAGTTGGACGCCGGACCACCGCCGCTGTTCTCTTGGGAAGACCCGGAGCAAGCGAGGGGTGTCGCCCCGGCTCCCAAGGTTACGGCTCCGCCGAGGATTACCGCCTGCTTCCAGTTCCGCTGCACGATCGTTTTGCCTGACATCAGAACGCCTCCGGGGACGGGCGATGCTCACGGCGGACACGCCATGCCGAAGCCCTTCGCTCAGGCCTCAACTGCAACGCGCAGACCAGTCGGGCTGCATCTGAAATTTGGGCCGAAATGACCACAAATCTCGGACATCCGAACGAAAACAAGGCCGCTGACCCTCCGGGATTCGAAGGCGCGTCTTACGAAAATCGTTCGGTGGGCCTTCGCCCGCGTCGGACCCTCTGCACGGCACCAGACACCCTTTGCGCGGGCTACCCGTACAGGCGCTCGCCCATCGTTCTCGGAGCCCGACATTCCGAATGGCTCTTCCGAGGCGTGGCGCACGGCCCATCCGACCGCACACACCGCGGGGTCGAGAGCGGTTCTCGGCTTGCATCACCACCAAACGGAGGTGGTCATGAACCGATACGGGTTTGCACTCATGCTCGTGGGATTGCCAGCGCTAGCCGCCGCAGCAGAGAGTCCGCCCAAGGCTGAAGCGCCTCCGCACCAGACGCACATCGACGGGGATGCCGATCGATTGCTCCGGCAGATGACTGACTACGTCGCGGGTCTGCAGACCTTCAAGGTCACGAGCTCCACGGTGGACGAGGTCGTGACCAAGGACGGGCGCAAAATCGATGTCACCGGCGATCACGAGGTGTCGGTCGCGCGTCCCAGCCGGCTACGAAGCACGCAGGTGGGCGCTTCGAACGGGCTTTCCTTCACCGACGACGGCAAGACGATGACGGTCTATTGCAAGGGGAACAACGAGTACGCCAGCGCCCCCTCGCCTGCGACCATAGACGCAACGGTCGACGCGCTCCACAATAAATACCAGCTCGACGCGCCCGGGGCGGACCTCCTTTACAGCCACCCCTATGACGTTCTGACCGACGAGGTGACCGCGGGCCAGTTCATCGGCAAGGAGACTGTCGATGGCGTGCTGACGAATCATCTCGCCTTCCAGGAGAAGGAAGTCGATTGGCAGGTGTGGATCCAGGATGGACCGCAACCCCTGCCGTTACGATACGTCATCACGAGCAAGACGATAAAAGACGAGCCGCAGTTTACAGTTCAGCTGTCGCACTGGCAGCCCCACGCTCCGCTGGACAATTCCGTCTTCAAGTTCCAACCGCCGCCGGGAGCGAAGAAGATAGCGTCGTTTCCGACTTCGTGTAGCAAGTCCCAATGACCATCCAAGGAGAACCTTCGATGCGACCGCAGCGCAAGGTTTGCTGTTCGTGGTCGCGATGCTCGTTTTGATCCTGGCCTGTGTCACGATCGTCGCCCACGTCGCCCAGGCGTCCTCAGCGCACCCAAAGCACCGCGCCCCAGGTGATCAAGAATATGGCCGGGACCGTCGCCGGAGCGACCAGCCCCGCCATTCGAAGAATCAGCGGCCCAGCTATCAATAGCTCCTCCCAGGGATCACTCGGCTTGTGGGTGCGTCGCAACTTGCCCATGGTGATGAGGCCCGCTGCGACAGTTACGTAGAGCGAAACGAGCGACGCGATCGCCGTCCAAGGCAACAAGGCGACTAGCAATTCGAGCGTGACCGCGTGTGGATTCAGCCGCTCCGTGTTGGTCCCCACCACGCAGATCGCGTACGCAGACAGCAAGAACGCCTGCGACGCGAGTATCCAAGTCGTGCGCTTGGCGAGCAGATCGTTTTCGTAATCAAGCCTCTCGCGGACATCGTGGGCGGTCTCGTAACGATTGTTGCTCTCGGGATTCATTGCACCTCCTCGCTTGCAAATGCGGGACGCGTGGGTCCACCGGCGAAGTTGAGACATCGGGACCGCGCTCGACGGCCGAGACGCTCGACGCCCGCCCGGTCCGACACATGCGTCGGGTCGATGGTCGGTGGTTTGCACCTCCGACGGATTCGAAAAAGAGCGATTCAAAAGAAGGAGACCTTCATGGCATCTCTCATCGAGAACTACGGCTTTGTCGGGAATATGCATGGGTCGGCGCTCGTGTCGCGCGAAGGGTCCGTGGATTGGCTCTGCATGCCGCGCTTCGATTCCGCCGCGTGCATGGCGGCGCTGCTCGGCCGCGACGAGCACGGGTGTTGGATGATGTATCCCGGCTCGACCGTCCGGCGCGTTCAACGACGCTATCGGCCGGGAACATTGATCCTCGAGACGGACTACGAATGCGATGGGGGGGCCGTGCGTCTCATCGACTTCATGCCGCTGCGGCGCGGCCCGGAAGATCGGCACGCGCTGGTCCGCATCGTCGAAGGACTCGAAGGCACCGTGCCACTTCACTTGTTCCTTTGCGTGCGCTTCGGGTACGGCGGCTATCGCCCGTGGATAACCCAGACCGACGGGGGGCCGATCGAGATGACGGTTGCGCCCAATGCCGTGGCGTTTTCTACGCCGGCCGCAATCGCTGTCGACGGTCAAGACCTGCGCGGCCTCATTGCGGTGAGAGCCGGGGAGCGCATTCCGTTCGAGCTCACGTGGCATGCCTCGGAGACACCCTTTCCGGGTCGGGTCGACGCCGAAAGCGAGCTGGCCCAGACCGAGCTGGCTTGGCGGGAATGGTCAGGGCGCTCGACATACCAAGGCGCCTACCGGGACATCGTGAACGAGTCGCTCGTCACTCTGCGGGGCATGCTCTACGCGCCAACGGGGGGCATCGTTGCCGCGCCGACCGCGGCGCTACCCGAGGAGATCGGCGGAACGCGAAACTGGGATTACCGCTATTGCTGGCTGCGCGACGCCACGCTCACCCTCAACGCGCTGATGGTGGGCGGTTACTCGACGGAGGCCGCGACCTGGCGCGAATGGCTATTGAAGGCAATCGCCGGGGACCCGGCGCAAACTCAAATCATGTACGCCATCGACGGCGAACGCCGCTTGACCGAGTTCGAGATTCCATGGCTGCCTGGGTATGAGGAGTCGCGACCGGTTCGCATTGGCAACGCGGCGAGCGAACAATTCCAGCTCGACGTCTTCGGAGAAGTCATCCACGCGCTCTACGAATCGAGGCGACTCGGCGTTGCCGAAGCGCGGGACCGAAGACCCGCTCGTGCCTTGATGGATTTCCTCGAAACATGCTGGCAAAAACCAGACGACGGCATCTGGGAGGTCCGCGGGGGGCGTCGCCACTTCGTGCATTCGAAGATGATGGCCTGGGTCGCCGTGGACCGCGCGATTCGAATCGCTGAGGAATTTACCGTCGAAGACGATCCGATACGGGTCCTCTTGCCCCGCTACCACATGCTCCGCGATCGCATCCACCGTGACGTCTGCGAGCACGGGTTTGATCGGCAGCAGAATGCCTTCACGCAGTCCTACAACAGCCCGGCTCTCGACGCCGGCGTGCTGCTGATGCCAGCGCTCGGATTTTTGCCTGCCAGCGACCCCCGCGTGCAGGGGACCATCCGAGCCATCGAGAAGAACCTGGTCCGAGACGGGTTCGTACTCCGCTACAAGCCGGAACATACGGGGGATGGGCTGCCGGGCTCCGAAGGGGCATTTCTTGCCTGCAGCTTCTGGCTCGTCGATGCGTACGCGTATTCAGGTCGTCGCAAGGACGCCGAAGCGCTGTTCGGTCGATTGCTCGCGCTTCGCAACGACCTCGGGCTCCTGGCCGAAGAATACGAACCCAATTCGGGACGCTTGATCGGAAACTTTCCTCAGGCGTTCTCGCATCTGGCGCTCATTCACTCAGCCAGTGTTTTGTCCGGCGCAGAGCTGAGCGACCGGGCGACCGTCAACGGCGGCAGCAAGCAGGCTGCGGCGATCGGAGCTGGCTGAGGTCCCCTTTTGTCGCAGCCGTTCAGTTACAGTCGAGCCGCGTGAGAGCAGCGACAGCCGGACCGCGGACCGTCGGCGCGAGTGCCCTCGCCCTGGCCTGGCGTCTGGCTTTCGCGACGGCCCCGGCTGCCGCTCAGGACACGGTCGAACCGGTCCGTTTGACGTACCAGGCCTCGGACGGCTGTCCTGACCAGGGTGGGTTCTTGGCCCGCCTTCAGGGGCAGACCTCCCGGCTTCGTCCCAGCGCGGGCGAGGACGCCTCGCGCACGGTCTACGTCACGCTCGACGCGGGCCCTCCTGCGACGGGTCGCGTCGCCATCACGAGGGACGGTCAGCCCGCTGGGACGCGCGCGCTCCAAGGGGATAGCTGCGCGGAAGTGGCGGACGCGATCGCCCTGGTGGTCGCGCTGGCCGTCGATCCCCGCGCTCCTACATCGCTGGATGACTTCAATCCGGCCCCGTATCCTGGCCTCCCCGCAACTTCGTCGTCTTCGCAGCCGCCGAGCACGACATTTCGGTCCCCTACGCCCGTCGCTCGAGAACCGCCATCAACGCCCTCAATGGCGCGCCGCGAGGACCGAAGAGCGACCGGCGTCGCCGCAAGCCCTCCCGGCCGTCGCGCCGGCTATGCGGGCGCAAATTTCGTGGTCCTCGGCGGCGCATCGCCGAACGCCCTCGCCACCGGGTCCCCGTACATAGGTTGGCGAGCCAACCGCTCGGCCTGGTTCGACCCATCGCTGCGCTTGGCGTTCCTCCGTGCCAGCAGCGGTGCAATCGACGTCTCCACGGGCGGGACGACGACCTTCGTTCTCACGGTGGGTCAATTCGACGCATGTCCGGTGGACTGGTCACGCGGCGCGGTGCATGCGACGGCATGCGCCCGTTTGGAGGCCGGAGCGCTCGAAGCGGCAGGAGGCAATATCGCGGGCGCCGAGCGGAGCCTTCGCCCCTGGATCGCCGCTGGGCCGATGGCACGCGCGGAGTGGTCGTTTGGCCCTCCGTTCTTTCTCGGCGTGGAAGGGGGCGCCCTCTTTCGCGCCATCCAAGACACCTTCGAGTTTCGCCCGAATACTCAAGTCTACCGGGTACCCGCTGTCGGCTTGGGCGCGGCGGCGGGATTGGGGATAGATTTTTTGTGATCAAACGACGCGGGGGCGGCCATTCGTCCGTCTTTCCTCCATGAACACGCGGGAACTACATCCGTCCGGCCTGCCGGTCGATATCGTCGCGGAGGGCGGCGTTTCGTCCTCGGGTTCGTCGGCACGCGCGGAGGAGAGCAGCTCCGCCAGCGCTGCGGCGCAGCGACTGCGCGGAATCATCGACCAGAACTACGACTTCGTCTGGCGGACGGTCCGGTACCTGGGGGTCGACGAAGCAAGCGCGGAAGACGCTGCGCAGCAGGTGATGTGCATTTTGGCGCGTCGCCTCGCTGAGATCGCCCCCGGGGCCGAGATGTCCTTTCTCTTTTCAACCGCAGTGCGTGTCGCGTCGGAGGCTCGCCGCGCAGCCCGACGACGTCCCATGTCCGACGGATCGGATGTCGACGAGCTCGTGGCCGGCGTGCCATCGCCCGAGGAATTGGCCGACGAGCGGTGCGCACGGGCGGTCCTTCGCGCCGTGATCGACGCTATCCCGACCGAATTGCGCGTGGTCTTCGTGCTCTTCGAGATCGAAGAGCTGACTCTCGCGCAAATCGCCGAGATGCTCGGCATCCCGAGCGGGACAGCGGCGTCGCGTCTTCGGCGGGCGCGCGAGAGCTTTCAGGGCATCGTTCGCCGAATGCAGGCCAGGCAGCGCCATCGTGCGCCCGGAGGTGGACAATGAGTGACCCGAAGCGCTTGTCCGAAGGGTCGGAGAGTTCCTTCGAACGCGCGCTCCTGCGCGCGGGTCGGGCGAACGCTCCGCGGGACGCCAAGCAGCGCGCGATCGTCGTGGCGTCGGGGGCGATGGCAGCGTCGGGCCTCGCGACGGCAGGAGCGGCGGCCGAGGGCGCTGCGGCGGCTACGAAGATAGGTTCGATCGCGGCCGCAAAGTGGATCGCCGTTCTCGGAGTGGCGAGTGCGGGCGGTCTCACGGGCGCGGCGGTCTTGCACCGTGCGAACGAGCAAGCCACGGCACGCGCGGTCGAGCGGGCCAAACCTCCCCCCGGGCGTGGGATCGCCGGACGACCGCCTTCTGTCCCCGCCTCGCGGAGCGACCCGGCGGCGCCCGCGGTGTCAACGGCACCGGCCGCGCTGGCCGCGGCCCCTGCCCCGTCGAACCCGCGGCTTGGCGGAGCCGCCCCGGTCACCGCGCCATCGAACGAAGGCCGCGCTCTGGAGCCGGTACGGCCCGCGGCCCGCACGGAATCGGCGATCCGAAAACCATCGGCGGCGGTTGTCACTGCCACGACCGAAAACCAACGTCCTCTCAACGCCCTTCCCCCCGCCGTACCCGAGGTTCCCGCCGCACCCGACGTTCCCGTTCCCGCCGCATCCGCGGAACCCGCTCTCCCGATCGGCTCGAGACTGCACGCGGAGCTTGAGACGATCGACCAGGCGCGCGCGGCCCTGCACTCCGGCGACACAAGGAGAGCGCTCGGACTGCTCGACCAGTATGAAGGGCGGTTTCCTCGCGGGGCAATGGCGCCCGAAGCGGCGGTGCTCCGCATCGAAGTCCTCGTGAAGGGCGGCGATCGGCTTGGCGCGAAGCGCGTTGCCGACGCATTTCTCAAGAGCAATCCGGAGAGCCCCTATGCGCCCCGCATCCAGTGGCTGCTCTCGACGTCGATTCCGTGATCCCAAGCGCGGCGCGCGGCCATTCTCAGCCAGATTCGCTCGACGGAGGTTCGCGATGGGATGGGTCACGCGCACAGCTATGCTCGCCGGTGGCATCGCAGCCGTCCTGCCAGGGTGTGGAAATCAAGTCTTTCTCGGCGGGCCGACTTCCGACGCGGGAGAGGCCACGCCGAACGGTCTGGGCGCGCCGGGAGTTCCGGAAGCGGGACCAAACACGTCGATCCGCGGACCGTCGAGCGGCGGCGGCGACGAAGCCGGCGCGGATGGCAACGTGGGCGGCAGCCGCGGCGCTGCCAACGACGCGGACGGCGGTATTGCCCCGGAAGGAGGCGGCGTGACGACCACCGGAGCCAACGCGGGCGGCGAAGGCGGGATCGCGGCGTCATCGGCCGCTCAGTCGTGCAACCTCTTCACGGCGACCGTGTGCACGCGCGGCGCGCAGTGCATCGCGGGAGCGGACGAGGCCAACTGCGAATCGCAGCTGAACCGGGAGTTCGACTGCGACCTGGCGACTGGCGAGGACTTTTCTCCGTGCCTCCAAGACGTGCAGGCGTCCACTTGCGGCACCCTGCTTCCCGGCGGCGGTCTTACCGTACCGCAATCGTGTCTGCCGCCGATCACGGCGACTCCGCTCAGCAACGCCCAGTCGCAGTGTTACGCCCTCGTCGACGCGCTCTGCGCGCAGAGCATTCAGTGTCTCGGTGGGGCTCCCTCGAGCGGGGACGTCCAGAATTGCGAAGACGACTTCACGACAGACTTGCAGAACGGGCTGCCTTGCCTGCTGGCGACCGCCGTCGGGCCGGGGTACGCGCAATGCCTCGCGGCCATCCCGAACTCGCCGTGCGCCGGGGCAAGCAGCGACGCGGGCGCGGAGGCAAGCGCTGGGGGCAGCGGCATGACGGCGATTCCCGCGTGCGCAACCGCCCTCGTGTTCTCGCCGTGAGCCCTCACGAGCACTTTCCACGAGCATCGCAAAAGGAAAAGAAGCCAATGAGCCCACGACCAACGCGTCGATCGTTTCTAGCCGGAGCGGGCGTGACCCTCGCGCTGCCGTTCTTGCCCTCGGCCCTCTGGTCGCGCCGGGCGGGCGCCGCGGCATGCACGCCGCCACGCCGCTTCATGGCCTGGTTCGCCCCGAACGGAATGGTCATGAACGATTGGACGCCGCCGACCACGGGAATGGGCTGGGCTCCGAGCCCAATCTTGGCGCCGCTCGCTCCCATTCAAAACAAAGTGGTCGTCCTGACTGGGCTCGATCACCAAGATATCGCCGTCCCGCCGCCACCCGCGCCCGTCGTGACGGACAACTACACTGCGGGAACGGGCTGCTTTTTGAACATGATTCCGGTCAGCGGCCACGAGACCGATCTCACCCGGACCAGCCTGGATCAGGCGCTCTTGCCCGTATTGAACGACCCCGCCTGTGGCCCGCCGCCTATTGCGTCGATGCAGATCGGGGCTTCATTCCCAAATAACCTTTGCGCCCTGGTCAACTGCGGCTTTTCGCGCACGGTCTCGTGGATTGGCGGCGCGGCGCTCCCATCCATATTAGACCCGTCACTGCTTTTCATAGCAATGTTCGCGCCCGGTCCGACCAATCAATGGCGCACGAGTATCCTCGATTCCGTCGTAACCCAGGCGAAATCGTTGTCCCTCACCCTGAGCCCCTCGGATCGCCTCAAGCTGGACCAGCACCTGACCTCTGTCCGAAATGTGGAAACGCGTCTCCAGCGGATCGGCAAGAGCAACGCCATCGGCATGAGCTGCACGCCGCCGGCCCCTCCAACTGCACCCTATGGGCCGACGGCATCCTTAGCCTTCGCGTCCGCGTTCGACATTTTCGTCGAGTTGATGGCGCTTGCTTTCGAGTGCGACATCACGCGCTCGATCACGTTCATGATCGGCGGTGCCCGCAGCCAGAACGACTACGCGTTCCTCGTTGGCAGCCCAGCCCCGCAATACACGTTGATCCAAGCAGAGGGAGACGCCGGCTCCGTGTCGCCCGCCGAGTTGACCCAGATTGGCACCTACGAGGTGCTGCAAGCGGCGCGGCTGCTCACGAGACTAGACGGCGTCATCGAGGCCGACGGCCAATCGATCTTGGACCACACGACGTTCTATATGAGCTGCGATGTCGCCGACGGGCCAACCGGCAACCACTGGGACATGCCCGTCCTCCTCGCCGGGGGCGCCAGCGGGGGATTGAAGATCGACGGGCGCCATATCAACTACACGCCGAGCCTGACGCTCCCGCGCATGATCGAGGTCGGACCGCGCAACCCCAACCAGAACACGGGGCAGGTCTTCATTTCGATCCTGCAGGCGCACGGGATCATGCAGAACACGTTTGGCTTGGCGAACGGCGGGCCACTCTCCGAGCTCATGCCCTGACCAAGCAAGCGCCTAGCCTTGAACTACTCGGGCAGCGCGCATCCATTCCGGCGGTGCAAGCCGCGCGAGAAAGCCTGGTGATTTTCGTCGAGGGCGAGCGAGGCCGGTGGCGAGCGCGCGGAGCGTACTTCCCGTACGCGAGCACGCTCGACACCGGGATCGCGAAGCCATCGGCGAAAAGCACCAGGCTTTCTAGGGGCAGGTTGGAAACTGGGCGCTTCCCGCGACCGATTGGCCCGCGACCCAGCGAATTCCGTCGTCTTCGATGACGTGCCCCCACTCGTCGGTGACACGGAAGTCGATCGGATTGGGCACCGTACCCGTGCTGATGACCCAGTGCGGGTCGGCGTCCGTCCGGGCGGGCATCGCCGTCCAATTGCAGGTCCCCGGGGAACGGTACTCTATACGCTGGATGCCGTACTTGGCATTCAGGATGATCATCGCCAGGTAATACTGCTGGGTCGTGGCGGTGAAGCTGTATTGGATATTTCCGGTCACGGGGCAGGCTACGTATTTCACCGAGACGCCGGGGCTGTTGCCGATCTCGCCCACGGATGTCGCCTGTCCGGTGATTGCCGTGAACGTTGAGCCTCCGCCGAGGTCGAGGTGATCAGCGTTCAGACAGGGCGTGTTCGCCGAATTGCTCGGGCACTGATCCACGACGATGAGCGTGTGCCCGTTGACTTGTACGCACTTGCCGCAAGAACCGGACGGTGACGGCGTGTCGTACAGCCGCGTCGAGAGCGCGGTGTACATCGTCGCTCCCGATTGCGGCTGGCCGGAAGATGGCCAGGGCATGGCGCAGTTGTTCGCGGCGGTTTGGGAGTAGAACGTGAGGCCGGCGTTGAAGGTTTGCGTCACGGGATTGGACCCGCACGAGACCGCCCCGGCATCCACGGTGGGGCATGCGGCGCTTCCCGAGCTAGAGCCTCCGCTCGACCCGGATCCCGACGAAGAAGCCCCGCCAGAGCTCGCGCCGGATCCGCCGCCCGAGTCAGGGCGCGAGCCGGCCCCGGAACCGCCCGCGTCGCCGGGATGGCCTGGACCGGCATCGTTCCCGGGAAGCGTACCGGACCCGCCGCCCAGCCCAGAACTCGACGCAGAGCCGCCGGTGTCCGCCCCGGAACTGGACGAGCCTCCGCCGGACGGTCCCGAGCTGGCACCAAAGCCCGAGCTTGCCGAGCCCGAAGTCGAGGATCCCGAGGAAGAGACGCCCGGCCCGGGGGCCTGACTTTGCCCTGAGGAGGCCCCCGACGCCGAGCCGCCAGCGCCGAGTCCGGAGGAGCCGGAGTCTGGCGCGCCGCTCCCCGAGCTCGTGCCGCATGCCATTCCCGCGCCAAGAAGGAAAAGACCCGCTCCGTACAGTGACTGTCGAAACATACGAGAAAACTCCACGTGGCCGCCCGCGTCCCGACGGAGGCCTTACCATCGGGAAGGGCCTTGCGCACCGAGATTTGGTGGCGGCTCGGCGGGGGCGCGGCGCCGGTGAATTGGCAGGTCGCCAAGCATTGGCATTTTGAAAAGGATTCTTCGATCCGGACTCCGAGCCCGCCCAAACAACGCGAGGGCGAACAGCTGGCACGTCCGATGCTCTCGGCATCGGACGAAAGCAATGCGACGAGCGGTTCGTCGAGCCCTTCTCCCGCAAGCGCACGTCCTGCCCATCCCGCTGGAAGGGGTCGAATCCGATGAGCGACGATGACGAGCCATTCGACTTCAAGACAGACCGGTCGGAATCCCGCAACGCCGGCAGGACGTACCCTCCGCCCCGCGCAGTTTCTACCGAACTGGCGTGCGCGCGCGCCCTCTTGGATGCGCTCGAGGCTCTCCTCCGCTCCGAAGAGGTAGAACCGACCCGATGCGACGTCGTCGTTCAGCTCGCGGACCAACTGACGCGCGTGGCAACGACGATGAAGGAGTGGGGCGTCGCCCCGATCGGTCACGCGCGAGCGCCCCGATGATTTCCGGCGCGAATTCTCGGAGTGTGATCCCCA
>Ga0265316_10003408_pt1 | contig 16089 bp, 11 predicted proteins | sample 4522metaG_FD_202092 | JGI IMG/M metagenome (GOLD analysis project Ga0265316, IMG submission 202092) | Rhizosphere microbial communities from Carex aquatilis grown in University of Washington, Seatle, WA, United States - 4-5-22 metaG | ecosystem: Host-associated > Plants > Roots > Rhizosphere >...
CTCGTGAAGTCTATTTTTCGGCAACATGCATTGCGGTGGATTTGCCGTGTCTTTCGGTATCGCGCCGGGGCGATACCGAAAGACGCGGAAAGCGCCTTGTGACGGCCGGCTCTACCTGTCGGTGCAGGAGTAGCAGGGATCGATGGAGGCCTGGATCAGGGGTGTGTCCGCAAGCCGGGCGCCAAGGACCATCCAACGGATGGCCGGCATGTTGACGAAGGTAGGCGTGCGCACATGGACTCGGGATGGATTGCGTGATCCCTCTCTCCAGGAGACGGAATACATGACCTCGCCACGGGGTGCTTCCACGCGGCTGGTGGCGGTTCCCGTAGTGAAGTTGAACTTGGCGTCGCCGGTGTGCAGCTCTCCGGGGGGCATCCTGGTCAGCGCCTGGCGCAGAATGCGGCAGCTTTCCATGATCTCAAGGGCGCGCACCATGAGGCGCGCGCGTACGTCGCCGTCCGGCTCTACGGGGGTGTTGAACTCCATCTCATCGTACGCAGCGTAGGGGGCGTCATGGCGAAGATCCTGGGGCACACCCGAGGATCGCGCCACCGGTCCAACAACGCCACAAGAGATGGCTTTCTCATGAGTGAGAACGCCGATGCCCGCGCAGCGCGAACGGGCCGTGGTGCTGGTGGTGAAGATGGGGATGACAGTGCGGGCCATCTCGGCCTCAAGGGCCTCGACCATCTTGAGCACCGCAAGCGGATCCTCGATATCGCGATTGACTCCGCCAATACGGTTCATGGAGTAGTTGACGCGGTTTCCGGAGATGGCCTGGAGCACGTCCATCACCTTTTCGCGCAGCTCGAAGCAGGTCATGAACATGGTCTTGAAGCCCATCAGTTTGGCCGCGATGCCAGCCCAGAGCACATGGGAGTGAAGGCGCTCAAGTTCTGCGACAACGACGCGGATGTACTTTGCGCGAGGCGGCGGGGTGAGGTTGGTCAACCCCTCCATTGCCTGGCAAAGAGTGAGGGTATGGATGTTGGAGCAGATGCCGCAGACGCGCTCCATCAGCGCGATCACCTGAATGTAGTTGCGGGTCTCGGCCAGATGCTCAATGCCGCGGAAGTTGAACCCGATATGCAGCTTGGCGTCGCTTACCGTCTCGCCCTCGCAGATCAGGTCGAGCTTGTAGGGCTCTTCCAGTGCCGGGTGGTACGGACCCATAGGAATCTTGTAGCTCATTTTTTGACCTCCTCGCGCAGGTTCACGCCCATCTGGTCTCCCCGGCGCAGCAGCAACGGTTCATACTCGCGGCCCAGAAAGTCCACAGCAAAGCCTTCGTGAATTTCGCGTTCAATCCAGTCCACGGCCTCGCAGAGGTCGTAAATGCTATCGATGGACTTGCCGGCAAGCAGAAAGGGAAACCCCAGCAATTGCCCATCGAGATCCCAGTGATACTCCAGCCGCAAGCCCTCTTCTTTAGGAAGCTGATATGCGGTGATGGTGATGAAGCGGGCATGCAATGCGTTCATGACCTGGGCAAGCTCGCGGACGGTCATGGCGCCGGGTTCAAGCCAATGCACGCCGCCCTTTTCCACCCAGGATTGGTTGCTGCCCAATTTTTCCGGAATGCTCTCAAGCGTTGTCATTGCGCGCCTCCTGATGCGGGGGTGGTTGCAGGCGTGGCCGCCGTAGCGCTTACCGCAGCCGCGGCCGCGGGAGCAGGACGGGGAGCGGGCGGTTTGCGAGCAACAGTGTAGGACTTCTTCAACTCTCCAATGGTTGTGTAGACAGGTGGGCAAGCCGACTCCTGGCTGAGGGCGTGGTCCTTGCAGCCCTCCACGCAACGGCCGCAGAAGGTGCATTGTCCGGGGTCGTAGCTCCAGGTGAATTCGCCCTTGCCGCCCTTGAAATCGATGGCGCGCGAGGTGCAGCGAAACTTGCAGATGGCGCAGCCGGTGCAGCGCGTGGGATCGAACTGCACCAAGCCACGGAAGCGCTCGGTGACCTTGGGGCGCGTGGGGAAAAGCAAGGTGCGGGAGCCACCCCAAAGGTTCTTCCACAGCATGACGAGAATGTTCATGACTTGACCCCCATAAAGAGCGCGGACGAGATAGCGAGGACCGCGAAGATCAGCGTGCATTGCCAGTAAAAGCGCACCGTGGTGTCGATGGCGAGGCGCGCCGTAGCGGAGGCCAGGACCGACAGCAACAGAACGATGGCAAACGAGAGCGCGACGAAGATCGGTGCGGCAATCCACCACAGCGTGACATGGGGAGCGGCCAGTGTGGCTACCAGCCCGGTAGCCGCGACCCACTCCAGCCCATGCGAAAGTTCCCACATCGCCAATTCAGGGCCTGCGTACTCGACCATGGGCCCGGAATAGATCTCCTGCTCGGCGTTGGGCAGGGAGAAGGGATTCAGATGGAGCTTGGCGGGCAGGCAGACGAGGATGGCCAGCACTCCGAGCCAACGCAGCGGCGAGGCCGGCAGCTGCGCCAGGGCTTCAAGGCGGAAGGTGTGCTGTGAAGCGGCGATGGAAACAATAGCCAGCAAGAAGACCACGTTGTAGGAGACGCTGAGAACGGCTTCGCGCGCCGAGCCAATCTCACCAAAGATAGAGCGAGAGGAAAAGCCCGCGGCGATGATGCACATGGAAGGGACTTCAAGCAGCGCCAGCAACAGAATGAGGTCGCCCTGGAAACCGCCGGAGGAGGGCAGAACGGGAAGCAAAGCAACCGCGCCCGCGGCCGACGAGACCGCCAGCAGCGGCCAGGCCTTCATGAGCAAACCGCCGATGCCTTCGCGGAGAGGAGGCGTCTTGCCGAGCAGCTTGATGAAGTCGAAGAAGGGCTGCATGAAGGGAGGGCCGATGCGGCCCTGCATCAAGGCAACCGCCTTGCGCTCGACCCACAGGAAGAACCATGCGGCCGGCACCGCGAACAGAAGTCCGGGAAAGATGAGCAGGCGCGCCAGGGCAGTGATCAGATTCATGGCTGCACCTCTTTGCATTCATTGCAAGCGCATTCGGTTGGGCCCGAACCCACGATTTCAGGAGCGGCTTCAGCGGACGGGGGGTTATTGCCTCTTTCGGCCAGGATCTGAGCCGCCCTGACTACGCCTTGAATAATCGCGTCAGGGCGCGGCGGGCAGCCGGGCACAAATACATCTACCGGAATGTGCTTGTTGAGCGGCCCATCCAGGGTGCGGCTGTCAATAAAAACATTGGTTGTGGCCGGGCAGGAGCCGATGGCCACCACGGCCTTGGGTCCGCAGACCTGTCCATAGACGGTTTGAATAGCGCCCACGGCATTGCGGGTGACAGGGCCGGTGATGCACAGAATGTCGGCGTGGCGCGGACTGCCTTCAAGACGCACACCCAACTGTTCGGCGTCGTAGCGGGGCGTGAGGCTGGCTACCAATTCAATGTCGCAACCGTTGCAACTGCCGGAGTTCATGTGGAAGAGCCATGGGCTGCGTCGGCGGCAGGTGCACATCAATCGATTCCAGAGATTCATGGTCTCCCCCAGTGCAGCATTTGCAACGCGTCGGGCCAGATTCCGGCCGCGAGCAGCAATACCACCAGTGCAACAATCGTGGTCTGTAACAGGAAGGGCTCCTTTGCAGTGGGCTGCTCGGGCAGCGCGAGTGAATCCGGGCCGTGTGCCGGTCCCCACCAGATGCGGGTCAAAGCAAGAACATACGCGATGAGCGCAAAGATCGAGGAGAGAACGAAGACGGCCAGAATAAGAGGATTGATCTGCAAGGCGGTCTCATAGAGGCGCCAGCGGCCGATGAAACCGAGGGTCGGCGGCACGCCCAGCATGGCGAGCATGCCGAAGAGGAAGCCGAAGGCGGCGACGGGGTAACGGCTGATGAGGCCGGTGTGCTGGCCATCCAATAGGCCGTCGGCCTCGGGGCCGCTGAGGCAGGCGAACAAGAGAGCCTTGGCCAGGGCATGCGTGCAGGCCGCAACGAGCACGCCGTCATATCCCAAAGTGCCGGCAGACGCCAGGCCCAGGAACAAAAAGCCGATATCTTCGACTGTGGAAAGAACCAGCAGGCGCTTGAGGCTGCGCTGCGAGAGCATGAGAAGCGCGGCGAGGAACGAGGTGGCAGCGGCTACACCCAGCCACAATCCCTGCGGCGTGAGCAAGCCGGGAGAGGCCTGCGCAACGACATAGAGTTCGCCGAACGCCGCCATATCGACGACCGCAATAATGACGCCGAGGACGAGAGCGGGCAGTTCCTCGGCCAGCCGCAACAGCCAGAAGAAGAGCGGCACAGCAGCCAGCTTGACGCAAACACTGGTGACCAGCATTGCCCGCGACCAATCCGCCTGTCCACGCTGCATCAGGAGATCGCTTAATACCAGCGACGCAGCGGAGATGACGACCACCGTCACATATGCCAGCCTGGCGGCACGCGTGCGCGCGCCTTGCCACACGAGCGGAATGGTCAACACTGCCGCCAATTCCAGGAGCGCGAGACGCAGCCAGGGATCGGCGGCGACTATACCCGCAACGGCGGCTGCGCTGGCCAGAATCATCAACGGTACGAACCGGCGCCATGCTTTGCCGGCGAGGGCGGCCAATACCAATGCGAGGGCAGCCACGCCACAGGCGGCAACCAGTAAAGCGGGTACGCGGGGCGAAGGCGCGGTTTCTGCGGCTGCGAGAGCCGGCGCAAACCAGCGAACTCCAGCCAGCAATGCTGCCGCCAGCACGATGACCAATATGCTTGCGCGCTGTTCCATCCAGGAGACCGCGATGCCCAGGGCACGTGACGCAGCCTGCAACCCGCTCCAAATGCCCAGGTAGACGCGATCCACGTTGGTCCAGCGGAAGAAGGAGTGCCAGTTTTGCAGGAAGATGTCAGAGAAGTCGCCGGCTGTGAGCCTGCCCTGATCGGATAATGGCTCGCCGCCGGTAAAGATTCCGCCTCCAGCGCCCGCCAAGGCCGCGCCGCCGCCCGCGGTTGCCGGACGCGCAACGTATGCGACTGCGTAGATGGCGCCGCCCACGACAAGCGAAATGAGGGCCAGCACCAGGCCACCCGTGGTGGAGAAGCTCCCTGCGTCGGCGGACATGCCAAGCCAAGTGACTCGCACACCGGCGCCGAGCCCCAGAGCTCCCAGGATCGGATTGAGCAGGTAATTCACGGCTAACTGCGGAGCGATGCCGAGCACGATGCTGCCCACAGCCATGAACCCCATTCCCCAAACCATGGTTGGCGGAGACTCGTGGGCGTCTTTGGTGTGTTCAGTCAGCGGACCGAGGAACACTGCGCTGGTTGCCTTGGCGCCCAGGAAGACCGTGCCCAGGCTCGCCGCCCAAGCCACCATGGCGGGAACAGCCCACCCGGCCTGCAACGCGGCAGCGTAGAGCATCCACTTGCTGGCAAAACCGCTCATCAGCGGGATGCCCATCATGCTGCCCACGCCGATCAGCCAGGAAAGCGTGGTGCGCGGCATCTTCTGGGCCAGGCCGCCGAGCTGGTTCATGTCGCGCGTGCCGGAAGCGTGCTGCACCGAGCCGGCGGTCAGGAAGAGCCCACCCTTGAAGAACCCGTGATTCAGGCAATGCAACAGGGCCGCCGTAATGGCCAGCGGCGTGCCGATTCCGAGGCCCATCATCATGTAGCCGATCTGGCTCACCGTGGAGAAGGCCAGCATCCGCTTCAGGTCGGTCTGCACCATGGCGTACATTACACCGACCGCCATGGTGATGGTGCCTATCCACACCACGGATGCACCCCAGGCAGCCGGCCATACGCCAAAGCTGTGCATGCGGGCGCAGAGATACACACCGGCCTTGACGTAACAGGCCGCATGCAACAGGGCACTGACCGGGGTCGGAGCCGCCATGGCTTCAGGAATCCAGGTATGCAACGGCACCTGCACGGACTTGGCGACCAGGGCCACCAGCATGAGCAGAAACACGCCGCCCGTGAAACTGTGCGCGACAGCCGGATCGGTCCACAACGCGCTTCCCGTGCGGTGATAGATAACCAGAATGCCAGCCAACAATCCGTATCCAGCAATGTGGGTCATCAACAGAACTTTGCGCGCGCCGTGCACCGCTTCGCGGTTGGTGTACCAGAAGCCCACCAGGCTAAAGGAGCAGAGTCCCACCAGTTCCCAGCAGAGATAGAAGAGAAAGAGGTTGGCGCTGTAGACCAGTCCTATGAAGCCGCCGATGAAGATCAGCATCGAGGCGTAGAAGCGGGTCGCAGCCCGGTCGTGGGCCATGTATCCAATGGAATACAGGAGCACGAAGCCGCCGAGAGCGGATCCCATCAAGGCGAATAAAACGCTGAGCGCGTCTACGTGCAAGACCAGGGCCAGGGGTCCATCCCAGCGGAAAAGATTTACGTCGACTGCCTGTCCTGCCCCAACCAGTCGGGTGGTGGCCACCACGGCAAGCACTGCCGGCAAACAGGTGAGAGCGGCGAGAATCCCTTTCGCGCGGGCGGAACACAGCCTCGCCACGAGAATCTGCAGCACAGCGCCCACCAGAAGCGAGCACGGCGCAATCAGGATGAGGGTTGCAGCAGTCATACATCGATGGTAGGCAGCGGTGGTCGTGCCGAGATGTGATACATGTCACCCGCTGGGCTACACTCCTCTCCGAATCATCGACTTGTCCCGCATGCCGGGATTTGCGTGCATTGCCCGAAGAGCAGCCGGCCAGCGGCGAGCCGTGAGGCGTTTGCGCCCTGAGCGGTTGCACCCCGAACCCATGCTCGAAGTTCCCAATTTTCCTGCAATGCGCCGAGATGTTGCAGCGAGCAAGAGTGAGCAGGGGGCTGCGAATCTCCATCGTCCGGGGGTATCCGACTTGACACTAGGGACCGGCGCCGGGCAGAGCCTTCGCTTCAATGCCGGGCGAGAAAGGGGGGAATCCACAGATTCGCAAGGGCTTCACAAACAAGTGTGATCTACGGTACAGCGAGAATCTGTTTTGAGGGTCAGTATTCCGGCCGGGTATTTCTCCGGATACGAGCCTCTACGGAACGGGTTGAGCCTCGACGGACGGTGCGTTACACCCTATGGCCCAGGGTGCCAAGCGTCGTTGGCAAATGCTCATTCCTTTCTCCTCTGCCTCCTGAGAACTGTGCCTGTGAAGTGAACTGCTGCTGTAACGCGCAGGCCGCATGAAAACCGTGCGGGTTTGGAATAGGAGGAAGGATGCAGAGTGTCGCTGACGATGTTCTGAATGCCCGTGAAAAGGTGCAAATCGACCAGGCAATTGCGACGCACAGGAACCGTCCTGGAGCGCTGCTGGGAATCCTGGAAGAGGTGCAATCCGCCAATGCGCACAAGTACCTCTCCCTGGCGGCATTACGCTACATCGCCGAGGCAACCGGCGTGCCGGCGTCCCGCGTGTATAGCGCCGCCACGTTTTTTGCGCTCTTCAGTCTCGATCCGCAAGGCGACAACGTAATCTGCGTGTGCCGCGGCACAGCCTGCCACACACGAGGGTCCCGCGACTTACTAGGGAAGCTGTGCCTGGACCTGGGCCTGAGCAACAACGACATGGGTGAGACCGGCGATGCCGACAAGTTGGCGCTCACCACGCCCGATCGCAAGTTCACTGTTCGCACGGTGGCGTGCTTTGGGCAGTGCGCATTGGCTCCCGTGGTGGAGGTAAACCACCATATTCTGAGCCACGTGAACGAGCGCACATTGCAAAGGGAAGTGAAGGCTCTGGGACAGGGGGGTAAGTAATGCCGCGCATTCTGGATATTGGCGGGTTCAACGCGGTTCGGGAATCGGGTCTTGCAAAACTGATGCCATCCATCCCGCGCATTACCGTGGGCATGGGGACCTGTGGCCGAGGCAATGGGGCGGAGGAAGTGTTTCATGCGCTGCAGCAGGCGATTGAAAGCCGCGGCCTGGAAGTGCTGCTGACCGGCGTCGGCTGCTTCGGCTCGTGCTTTCAGGAACCACTGGTGAGTGTGCACCTTCCTGGGGCGCCGTTGGTTATGCTGCGCTGTGTTCGCACCAACGATGCCGCGCGCATTCTTGAGAGTCTCTCGACCAAAGTGATGCCGCCCGATCTCATCTACTGCAAGATCGAGGAATGGGATCACATCACGGCTCATCTGAAATACGGCCCCGGCTATCCGGAAATCGCGGCGTGGAACCAGGTTCCGTTTTTCAAGGGGCAGAAGAAGATTGTTCTGCGCAATTGCGGCCTGATCAATCCCAGCGACATTGAGGAATACATTGCCGTGGGCGGATACCAGGCCCTCTATAAGGTATTGATCGATGGACGCCGGGAGAGCGTGATCGAACAGATCAAGGCGTCGCGGCTGCGCGGCCGCGGGGGCGCGGGCTTCCTGACGGGAAATAAATGGGATTTTCTGGCCAAGGCGAAGGCGGAAACGAAGTACGTGGTCTGCAATGCCGATGAAGGCGATCCCGGCGCCTATATGAACCGCAACGAGATTGAGGGCGATCCGCACTCGCTGCTGGAAGGAATGATCATCGGCGCCTATGTAATGGGCGCGACCGAGGGCATTGTGTATGTGCGCGCCGAGTATCCTCTGGCGGTGCGCCGTCTGACGCGAGCCATCGAACAGGCGCGGGAATACGGCTTGCTGGGCAAGAACATCCTGGACCGCGGATTCGAATTCAACATTGAACTGGTGCAGGGTGCGGGAGCCTTTGTGTGCGGCGAAGAAACGGCTCTGATTGCTTCATTGGAGGACCACGCCGGCCGCCCACATCCCCGCCCGCCCTTTCCGGCGCAGCGTGGTGTCTGGGGGCATCCCACCAACATCAATAATGTGGAGACCTGGTGCAACATTGCTCCGATTGTGAGCCGTGGCCCGGCGTGGTTCAGTGAGACGGGCAGCGCCAAAAGCCCTGGAACCAAGGTATTTTCGCTGGTGGGCAAGGTGCAGAACACCGGGCTGGTTGAGATGCCGCTGGGCACACCGCTCAAGAGCTTCATCTACGACATTGGCGAAGGCGCGGCCAATGGGCGCCACGTGAAGGCGGTGCAGACAGGCGGACCCTCCGGCGGGTGCATTCCGGTGGAGATGCTCGACACGCCCGTGGACTATGAGAGCCTGGCGCAGCTTGGCTCCATCATGGGCTCGGGCGGCATGGTCGTGATGGACGACGACAACTGCATGGTCGATGTGGCCCGTTACTTTATCGAGTTCACGCATTCCGAATCGTGCGGCAAGTGCGTGCCTTGCCGGGTGGGGCTGGATAAGGCGCTGCGCATTCTGAACGCCATCACCGAGGGGCAGGGAACCGCGCACCATCTGACGCTGCTGGATGAGCTGGGGCGCATGATCCGCGAATGTTCGCTCTGCGGGTTGGGCCAGACCGCGCCAAATCCGGTTCTGACCACCATCCGGCATTTCCGTGAGGAGTACGAAGATCACATTGTGGCTCGTCACTGCCGGGCGGGCGTGTGCCAGGAACTCGCCTTGTCTCCCTGCGAGAACAGTTGCCCGCTGCGGATGAACATTCCGCGCTTCCTTGAGCTTTACCAGGAAGGGCGCCTTGAAGATGCGTTCGAGTCCGTCATCCTGGATAACCCGCTGCCCGCATCCACGGGCAGGATTTGCCAGCATCCCTGCGACAATCGCTGCCGCCGCCAGTCGTTTGATGAAGTGGTGAACATGCGCGAGGTGCACCGCTACATTGCAGACGCAATCTATCAGTCGGACCGCTTTGAGCCGATGCTGAAACGGATTCTGGCGCGCAAACTAAAACCGACTGGACGCAAGGTTGCCGTGGCAGGCTCGGGCCCCACGGGGCTGACAGCCGCGTTCTACCTGGCCCTGCTGGGCCACGACGTGACCATCTTTGAAGAGCGCAGCGAGGCGGGAGGAATGCTTCGCTTTGCCATTCCCGAGTATCGCCTGCCCAAGTCGGTTCTGCGTCGCGAACTCGATCTCATCGAGGGAATGGGCGTAAAGATGGTGTTCAACACCAGAGTTGGATTTGATCTGCCCTTGAACGATCTGGCCAGCCAGTTCGATGCCATCTTTCTTTCTATTGGAACGTGGAAAGAATCGTGGCTCTATCTGCCCGGCACGGAGTTGAAGGGAGTGTATCCCGCGCTGCCCTTCCTGGAATCGGTTGCCAAACACGAGAAGGCCGCCCCCGGCCCCAGGGTTACGATCATCGGCGGCGGCAACGCGGCCATCGATTCAGCGCGAACCATGCTGCGCAAGGGGGCTGCGGTCACCATTCTCTACCGCCGCGAACTCAAGGACATGCCGGCGATCGATGAGGAGATTCAGGCGGCTGAAGACGAAGGCGTTCAATTCGTTTTTCTGGCCGCACCGCACCGCATCCTGGGTGACGCCGACGGCAATGTGAAGGCCATCGAAATCGTCAAGACGAGGCTTGGCGAATATGACAAATCAGGGCGCAAACGGCCGATTCCCACCGACGAGGTGCAACGCTTCGATTGCGACAGCGTGATCCTGGCCGTAGGCGAAACCTTCGACCTGGACTTTTGCCGGGCGTCCGGCCTGGAACTCAAAGAGGAAGGCACGATCGTTGTGGATCGCTTCACGCTGGAGACCAGCCGGCCCGGGTTCTATGCGGGCGGCGACGTGATTACCGGCGCATCGAACGTTTCCAATGCCATGGGCGGCGGGAAGCAGGCAGCGCGCCAGATCGACGAGCGCCTGATGGGCGGACAACGATGGGAGAGTCTCTTCCCGCAGTTCGAATACAGCCGCCAGGCGCCGGGAGAGCCGAGTCTGAGCCACCGCCATACGGCGCATGTGCTGCCCGCCAAGGAAAGGGCCCGTTCCCAGCAGGAAGTTGTTGCCGGTCTCAGCCCGCAAGAGGCGCTGGAAGAATGCCGCCGCTGCCTGCGCTGCGATTTGAGAGCCACCGTACCAACCAATTGAGAAAGGAGCGCCGCATTGCCGAATAAAACCGTTTCCCTAAGAATTGACGGCGAGTTGGTGACCGCACCGGAAGGACAAACCATTCTTGAGGCGGCCCAGGCCAATCAGAAGCACATTCCGACGCTCTGCTATCTGAAAGGGCTGAGCGCGGTTGGAGCCTGCCGCGTATGCATGGTCGAACTGGCAGGCACCGAGCGTCTGCTGCCTGCCTGCACCACTCCCGTTCAGGAGGGAATGTCGATCAAGACCAACTCGGTGAAACTGACTCTCTACCGCAAAATGGCCGTCGAGCTGCTGCTGGTGGAGCGGAATCATATCTGCTCATCCTGCGTGTCGAACGGGCACTGCGAACTGCAGTCTTTGGCCAGCACCCTGGGCATCACCCACGTGCGCTACTCCTACAACAATCCTCGCCTGCCCGTGGACATGACGCATAGCCGCTTCATCCTCGACCACAACCGCTGCATTTTGTGCACGCGCTGCGTGAGGGTGTGCGCGGAGGTGGAAGGCGCGAATGTGTGGGAGATCGCGTCGCGCGGCATTCATGCCCGGGTGGTGAGCGACCTGAAAGATGACTGGGGCCACGCGCACAATTGCACGGGCTGCGGCAAGTGCGTTCAGGCATGTCCTACGGGCGCTCTTGCGGAAAAGGGCTTTGCCGTGCACGAAATGGTGAAGCAGAGCGACGCCGTGACACGCCTGGCTCTGCAACGAAGCGGTACTACGCATAGCGCGGCGTAATAATTCGACTCAAAAAGACACAGGCGCCGCGGAGGAGCGAGGCCTGTCTGTGTTGAGGACTTTCGGATGTTGTGGTGCATGGTCTCCCACCCTTGCGACGAGAAGCAAGAACGTCGCAAGGATGGGGCACCCAGCTCAGGCTTGATCCTCGGTTGGCGTCCACAGGACAAGGCGCTCATCGAGATGGCATTGGGCCGTGCTTTGGGTGGTACGAATGGATGGGCTAGTTGTGCTTGCCTTTCCACTCCTCGTATGGGCCGTGGAAGTCTTCTATGCCGTCTTCCTTGAAATGCCACAGCCGTGTGGCTACCTCGTCAATCAGGTCGTGGTCGTGGGTCACCAGCAGCACTGTGCCTTCGTAGCGCTGCAGCGCAATGTTGAGCGCGTTGATGGCTTCAAGATCCAGGTGATTGGTCGGCTCGTCGAAGATGAGGATGTTGGGCTTGGTGAGAATCAGCTTGCAGAATGCCAGGCGCGCCTGTTCTCCGCCAGACAAGGCCTTGGTCTGCTTATCGCCCTCTTCGCCAGAGAAGAGCATCTGGCCCAGGATGCCGCGAATCTCCTCAACGTGGGCCGCGGGATTCCAGCGATGCAGCCACTCGGCCACGGTTGTGCCGTGCTCGATGGTTGCTCCCACATCCTGCGGAAAGTAGCCCACCTGCGCCTCATGGCCCCAGAAGACCGCGCCCGAATCAAGCGTGAATTCCTTGTCGGCGAGGCCGGGATAGTTGGCCAGAAGGCTCTTTAGCAGCGTGGTCTTGCCTGCGCCGTTGCGGCCCACGAGGCAGATCTTCTCGCCGCGCAGCACGTTGGCCGTGAAACCGTCGATCACCTTCAGGTCGTCGTAGAGTTTGGTCAGGTGCTTGAACTCCAGGACGTGCTTGCCGCTGGGCCGGACCTGGTCAAAGCGTATATAGGGCCGCTGAATGTTGGAGCGGGCCAGCTCGTTGGTTTGCAGGCGCTCCACTTCCTTGCGGCGGCTGGTGACCTGCGAGGAGCGCGTGCCCGCGGCAAAGCGGGCGATGAACTCATTCAACTGCGCGATCTTCTTGTCGCGCTGGGCATTCTGAGACTCCAGCGTAGAGCGCACCTGGGTCTTGGCCATGACCATCTCGTCGTAGCCGCCGGTGTAGGTGATGATGGTCTCGTAGTCGATGTCGGCTGTGTGCGTGGTGACGCTGTTCAAAAAGTGACGGTCGTGCGAGATGACGATCAGGGTGCCGTCGAAATTGATCAGAAAGTCCTGCAGCCAGTGGATGGAGTCGAGATCGAGATAATTGGTGGGCTCATCGAGCATCAGCGCTTCAGGCTTGCCAAAGAGTGCCTGCGCCAGCAGCACGCGCATTTTTTGCCCGCCCTGCAACTCGCCCATCTTGCGCTCGTGCACGTCGTCGGAAATATCGAGCCCCTGCAGGAGCACGGCAGCGTCGCTCTCGGCGGTGTAACCATCCTCGTCGCCGATGACGCCCTCAAGCTCTCCCAATCTCATGCCGTCTTCGTCGGTCATCTCAGGCTTTTCGTAGATGCGGTCGCGCTCTTCGAGCGCGGCCCATAGCGGCTTGTTTCCCATGATGACCGTGTCGATGACGCGATAGCTGTCGAAGGCGAACTGGTCCTGGCGCAGGACGCCCAACTTGCGCGGGCGCACCACGGTACCTGTCTGCGGCTCCAGATCGCCGGTGAGGATTTTCATGAACGTGGACTTGCCGGCCCCGTTGGGTCCGGTGAGCCCATAGCGCCGGCCCGGGACGAAGGAAACACTCACCTCGTCGAAGAGCACCTTGGAGCCATAGCGCATGGATAGATTGCTGACGCTGATCATTTTTGTCTTGTTTCCTGATGGTGGACCGCAGCGGGGTATTGGCTCCGCCGGGCCGGATGAAGCTTGGTTTGGATCAATGTATTGGGGCGCGCACGCGTGGGCGGCCCCTAAGAACTGCTGCCTCTCTAGTTTCTCATAAGTTGGGTAGGCGGACGGTGCGAGAGAGGCTGGCGATCCCAGGTTTCAGGAACGAGACCTGGGGCGACCGACTTCACAGTTTCCCAGCTTCTGGGGTGGAATGTGCCCCTGGTTGCCATTCCTGGAGACAGAAGACAAGCCGAGACCTTTTCCCAGACGCTTTGCGCCACATTGTTTGTCGAATCTGCTAAAATTCGCGTGTTTCTCTCGGGAAAATATTCTTCAACTGAGAATTCAGCTTATTCTCGAAGAACTTTTGTATCCACAAGTTCAGTCTCTTTCGCCGCGCAAACTGACCTCGGGATGCATACCGGAGATGGCATCAGGAGAGCCATGACGATGATTTCAGAGAATGCTTCTTCGGTTCCTGCGCCGCACGCAGCCCTAACCAGCCGGACGCGCTGGGTAGTCCCCGCAGCCGTAACTCTGTTGCTGGCGGTGCTCTATGCGCAACTAGCATTGACGGCCCTTGGGCATTCCATGTCGGTGGATGAAGGCAATCATATCTATTCAGGTTATATGTCCTGGACGCGCTTCGATTTCGGATTGAACCCCGAGCACCCGCCGCTGGTGAAACTGTTAGCCACTCTGCCATTGCTGAATATGCCTCTCAAAGTAACCCCGCCAGGAAACACCTTCTACAAACTGGACGCCTATGAGGGGGGGCGACAATTGCTCCTGGATAATGACAAGGAGAAGATCCTCTTCAGGGCCCGCATGAGCGCCGCAGTGTTGACCGTGCTGCTGGCGTTGCTCATATTTCTGACGGCACAAGAGATGTTCGGAACCGGCGCCGGATTTCTAGCTCTGACGCTGGCGATCTTCGATCCGAACCTGCTGGCGCACGGCGCCCTGGTCACAACCGATGTCGGAGTCTCGTGTTTCCTGGTGGCCTCGATCTATGCCTTCTATCGCTATGTGAAGGCGCCTTCTCCGTTCCGGCTAGCGTTGGTTGGTTTGGCAGCAGGACTTGCCTGGGCCTCAAAACACAGCGGCATTCTTGTCTTTCTGATGCTCGGGGTGCTGGCCTTGACTGAGTGCGTGCGCTGGCTTGCGGGACGGCGCATCACCGAAAGACGTGCCTGGAAAGAGCCGGTTAAGCTGGCCGGAGCATTCGCAGGTATTGTTCTGATAGCTGCTTTTGTACTTTGGGCGTTCTACGGCTTTCGCTATCAGGCACGGGCTTCGGGCTCAGAGATGCATCCCGCTCTGACGGAGATGCTTAAACAAATCGGCCCAGGAGAGGCGCGCGTGGTTTCCACTCTTGCCGATTGGAAGCTGCTGCCCCAGTCGTACTTGTTTGGTGCAGTCGATGTTAGCTCCGTGGCCGAGTATTATCACTGCTTCATCCTCGGCAATATTTATACCCATGGCGTCTGGTTCTATTTTCCTGTGGTTATGTTGATCAAGTGCACGGAAGGCCTGCTGGCATTGATGCTTCTGGCACTGGTGGCGGTCGTAGTGAATCGCTTGTGGGTGCGGCGGGAACTTTTGTTCCTGGCCGTTCCCGCGGCAATCTATCTGGCGATTGCCATGAACGCCCATTTGTGTACCGGCGTACGGCACATCATGCCGGTTTACGCTTTTCTGTGGCCACTGGCAGGCGGCGTGGCCTGGACGCTGGTGGGGAAGCGCCGTCAGTGGGCCTATGTCCTGGTGGCGTTGGCTGCTCTGCATATCGTTTCCTCTCTAGCGACCTTTCCCAGTCATATTGCCTATGCGAACTCCCTCTGGGGCGGACCGGACAATACCCACCGCCTGCTGACCGATTCCAATGCGGATTGGGGGCAGCAACTGGTTGCGGTGAAGCGTTACTTGCAGGCACGCAAGGTGGAGCATTGCTGGTTTGCGTATATCGCGGAAGGCGAAACGGCGGCCAATGCCTGGGGGGTTCCCTGCAAATCGCTGCCAAACCTCGACTTCATGATCACGGCAGAAGTCGTGCCGGAGGTCATCGACGGCCCGGTTCTAATTAGCGCGGACGAACTCTCTGGGTATCTGACGGGCCCCGGACCGCTGAATCCTTATGGTGATTTTCAGAAGCTGCGTCCTAGCGCGAATATCGAAGGGGGTGTTCTGGTCTATGACGGCCAGTTCTCCGTGCCGCGGCTTTCGGCCCTGACCCGGCGTTTCCGCTTGCGTGACCAGATCACCAAGGATCCGCAGTTTGCCCTGACGGAGAGCCGCGCGATTGTGGCTCTCGATCCGGAGAATGCCGAGTCATGGTTGATGCTGGGGCAGGCGCTGAAGGCCAACGGGCAAAAGGCGGAGGCTCTTAATGCCTTCCAAAAAGCGTTGGCAGTCGCCGAGTCTGTTCAACCGGCGTTTCAGGCCGGGCAGATTCCGCTAATCAGGCAGGAGATCGACGGAAGTCCGACTGGCACGCACTAAGGCCCTCCTGGCCAGTGATGCTGGTTTGAGGGCTCCCAGACAAGACTACTGTGATCTGGCTCACCCCTGCTTCCAAGTAGGCGGTGACACGACCGCTACGGCTGCGAAGGTTCGCACAAAGCCTTCTCAAGCAATGCGAAGGTTGCTGATCGTCA
>Ga0265316_10003410_pt1 | contig 16079 bp, 18 predicted proteins | sample 4522metaG_FD_202092 | JGI IMG/M metagenome (GOLD analysis project Ga0265316, IMG submission 202092) | Rhizosphere microbial communities from Carex aquatilis grown in University of Washington, Seatle, WA, United States - 4-5-22 metaG | ecosystem: Host-associated > Plants > Roots > Rhizosphere >...
ATTCTGTTTATGAACAGCGATTTGATTGTGGATGTGATCAACCTGGGCTATAACACCGGCGTTTCGCCCAAGGTGATGGGCTGCTTTGCCTGCGGCGGGCTGATGCTATTCGATTACAAGGATGATTTCTTTCAAAGCATGGGCGAGATGGGCAACCAGGTGATGTACCGCAGCGTGGATCACCTTAACGCCCTGGTGGAAGAATTCCTGGGCAATCCGCGCAAGCGCCGCGATGTGTCGCGTTACATCCAGCATCGTGTATGCACGGAATTCAATTTCGGCGCCTTGAGCCAGAGGCTCCTGATTGAAGAGCCGGCGTGGAGGCGTTGAAAGCCCGTCCGCGCGCTAGCGACTCGCTTTTTTCTTGACACCACCAAACGGTGCGCGGTATTTTAGAAGTGGATGGATTTGGTCTTGCAGCACGGGCCATTCCACCCGATTGGCATGGATCCTCGGTAGGCGAGGCGTCCGCGCGGCATACAAGCCACTGCCCTCCGGCGTCGAAAGATGTTCGTCAGGGTGGACCAGGGACTCCCGGGTTAAGGGTTTCTCTAATGTGGCTGAGGTCTTGGGATCTCTTACGGCGTGCGGTGCTGAAGCTTGGACCAGTGGGGGAATCCGTCAGCAATCGTTCCGCGATTGGTTGGCCATTTCTTCCGCTGCGGGGGGAATGGCTTTTTTGTTCCCTTCGCAAAGCTTCGAACTCGTCTCCAGAAAGGTATATGGGACCAAGCGACGATAAGCCTCCCGGCCCTGAGGGCGCCCTGGGAGGACACGGCGTGGAAGTTCCGGCGGTAATCCGATAGTCCTTGTGCTATCGCCTCGGCCGCCGCTTCTTCCACAAGTAATTTCGGTGGTGAACGCGGAGGGCTGAAGGCGAACGCTCCGGCTTCCAGGGCGGAGCGGCATTCCCCTTCCACATCTCCAGTAGTACGTCAAAATGCCGGATTTCGGCCGCGCACAGGGTCGAAAACCGTAACGGCTTCGTATTGTTTACGCGAGGCGGAGAGGAGATGCTCCTATGAGCAACAGGACAATCGGCGTGCCCGCGCCCGGCGTGAAGACGGAAATTGTGCCGGTTCGCGGGCGGGTAGTGAAATCCAAGTGGACCCGCGATCTGCTCACCTTCCTGATGGTGGTCGGCCCCGGCCTCATTGTGATGGTGGCGGACAACGACGCGGGCGCGGTATCGACGTACAGCCAAGCTGGGGCGCAATACGGCACTCATCTGTTGTGGGTACTTCTGCTTTTATTGCCGGTTACGTATTTCATACAGGAAATGGTGGTGCGGCTGGGAATTGCCACGGGCAAGGGCCATGCCGCCATGATCTACCAGCGCTTCGGCAAGTGGTGGGGCCTGTTTTCGCTCATCGACCTGCAACTGGTGAACTTCCTCACGCTGGTCACCGAATTTGCCGCCATCAACCTGGCGTTGTCGAAGATGGGGGTGGACCCACGCATCGGAGTGCCGCTGGCGGCCGCGGGCCTGTTACTGCTGGTGCTGACGGGCAGCTATCGCCGCTGGGAGCGCGCGGTGGTTTTTCTGTGCCTTCTGGACCTCGCGTGGTTCGCAGTCGCCTTTTGGTTGCGGCCCCCGGTGGGCGAGTTGGTGAGCCGGTCGCTGATTCCCAACATGCCGGCGGGCGGCCTGACGGCAAGCCTGATGTTCCTGGTGATCGCCATCGTGGGAACCACCATCGCGCCCTGGCAGCTTTTCTTCCAGCAGAGCTGCATCGCCGATAAGCGGCTGCGGTTTGCGGACGTGAAGTGGGCGCAACTGGATACGTTCGTGGGAGCCTGCATCACCATCACGGCAGCCGGCTGCATGATGATCGCCGGCAACGCCTCGCGGCTTCACGGGTTCACCTTTACGGACCCGGCGCGGATGGCGGCGGATATCGGCAGCTTTGCCGGCGGGTTCTTCAGGAACGCCATTCTCCTGTTGATGATCAACGCGGCGGTGCTGGGGACCACCACCATTTCCCTCTCCAGCGCGTGGGCGTATGGCGAGGTGCGCGGCTGGCCGCATAGTTTGCAGCTCCCGGTACGCAAGGCGCCGGGCTTTTACCTGGTTTACTTATCGTGCGTGGCCCTGGCCGCGGGGCTGACTCTGATTCCGGGCGCGCCGCTGCAACTGATCATTCTGGGCGTGCAGGTGCTGGCGGGGGTGATTCTGCCTTCCGCGATTATCTTCCTGCAACTGCTGCTCAACGACAAAGAGCTTCTAGGCGAGTACGCCAACAAGCCCTGGAATAATTACGTGAACTGGACCATCATCATCGTCCTTTTCGCACTCTCATTGATTTTGGCCGCGCAGGTTGCGGCCCCGAACCTGTTCCCGGCCGGGTAGGCGGGGTGACGAGAAAGAGGAGAAGCACCATGGCCACGATGCTCAATACGCTGAATACGGACGATTTCCAGAACCACTTCGTGGTAATTCACCCGTTGGACGACGTGCCGGAACAGAAAGTCGATACCACCTCGCTGGGCGCCATCCCCATGACCCGGACCGTGCGCATTTCGTTGATGAGCCTGCGCGCCTACCTGGTCCTGATGATGTTGCTGGTATTCTATCGCGTAGTGACCTTGGCCGGCTGGTTCGGCCACCACGGGTAGGACCGGCCCAACGACAAACGTGCTCGTAAACCGTCCGTTCATTTTGCCGATCGTCGGTGCTCTCGCCGCCTGGCTCCCTGCCCAGGCCCAGAGCACCGGCAGCGACCCTTCCGCCGAGCGGTGGGATATCCATTTCCAGGCCACTTCCATCGGGCAGCACCATGGATCTTTTCCTTCCCTCTACGAAGGAGCAAACAGCCTGCCGCCGCATCCCGAGAATCGGGTGTCGCTCACCGCGACGGTTTTTCTGGCGTACCGCGTCAACTCCTGGACCGAGTTGGTGGTCAACCCCGAGATCGCCGGTGGCAAGGGGTTCGGCGACGTTACCGGAATCGCCGGCTTCACCAATGGCGAGATCCCGCGCGTAACGTCGGCCACACCAACTCCGTACGTGGCGCGCGCTTACCTGAAGAACACGTGGGCGCTCGGCCCCGAAACCGAGATGGTGGAAAGCGGCCCGAATCAACTGGCGGGAAGACGGCCGATGTGCCGTTTCACGTTGATCGACGGCAAGTTCGCCATCACCGACTTCTTCGACAACAACACTTACAGCCACGATCCGCGCCGCCAGTTCATGAACTGGTCGCTGATGTCCAACGGATCCTGGGACTATCCGGCCGATATCCGCGGCTACACCATCGGCTCCGTGCAGGAGCTGACCATGCGCAGTTGGTCGTTACGCGCCGCCACCGTGATGGAGCCCACCGAAGCCAATGGCCCGACCTTCGATACACGCCTGGCGAAGAACCGCGGCGTGGCGGCGGAATGGGAGAAGCGCTACAAGCCGATGGGGCACGCGGGCGCGCTGCGCGTTTTGGGATTCGAGAATCGCGAACGGGCCGGCACCTTCCGCGACGCGATGCTCCCGGATGGGACCACCGATCTTGGGGCCACGCGCCGCCCAGGCACCAAGAAATACGGCTTCGGTCTGAACCTAGAGCAGGAGATCGCGCCCGCTATCGGAGCTTTCGCGCGCTATGGCTGGAGCGACGGCAAAACCGAGACCTGGGCCTTCACCCAGATCGACCGCTCCCTCAGCGGGGGAATCTCAGTCGAGGGCAGGCTCTGGAAGCGGACCGGCGACAACATCGGCGTGGCGGCGGTTCGCAATTATCTGGCCGGCGACGATCGCAACTTTCTGGCCGCCGGCGGGATGGGATTCATCATCGGCGACGGAAGGCTGAACTACGCACCCGAGTCGATCGCGGAGGCCTACTACGCCTGGCACGCGGTGAGGGACTGGACGTTCACCTTGGATTACCAGCGCATCGTGAACCCGGCCTACAACCGCGACCGGGGCCCGGTTTCCGTGGGGACCTTACGGGTGCATTGGGAACGATAGCCGGCGTTCACACCACCGGGTTGCGCAAAACGCCGATCCCCTCGATCTCCACTTCCACTACGTCCCCCGGCGATAACTTGCGGGTGGCGCCCGGCGTTCCAGTGTAAATGATATCGCCGGGCATGAGGGTGACCCAGCCGCTGACCCAGCTCACGATGCCCGGGCAATCGAAGATCAGGTCCGAGGTGTATTGCCGCTGCACCACCTCGCCGTTGAGCCGCGTCTGGAGCAACAGGTTGCCGTAATCCAAGCCGGTGGCGACGGCGGGTCCCAGGGGCGCGAAGGTATCCGACCCCTTGGCGCGCCACCACTGCAAGTCCTTCTGCGCGCCATGCTGCCAGTTGCGCTCGCTGACGTCGTTGCCGCAGGCGACGCCGAAGATGGCCGTGCGCGCCTGCTCGGGCGATGCGTTCTTCACGGGTTTCCCGATCACCACCACCAACTCGCCCTCGTAATGAACGTCGGTGGCGCCGTTGGGGATCGCTATGGGCTCATCGGGATCCTGTAGCGCCGTCACCGGCTTGAAGAACATTTCGGGATGCGAAGGCTGCGGGCGCCCGCCCAGGTGGCTCTTGTAATTCAAGCCCACGCCCATGATCTTGCCCGGCTGGCAGGGGGCCAGCAGCTTCACATCGGAGAGCTTGTGGAGAGCGCCGGTTTCGGCGTGGCTGCCAAAGAGGCCGCCGTGGATCTCGCGAATGGCGTCACCGTCGAGGATGCCGTAAGACACCCCCGCCGCGGAACGATAGCGAATGAATTTGGTCACGTTCCGAATATTGTACCGTGCCGGCGCTACTACTTGTCTCCGTACTTCACCAGCGGCATTTTCCCGTCTTTCACCGCTCCCACGCCCGCCGCGTACCACTTGTGGTCGGCCATGTTCCTTTCGAGCGCGCTGGTCTCCAGCGTGTGAACGCACCTCTCGAATGTCCCTGCCGGCGTCGAAACCCGTTCGCTGTCGGAGACGATCTCCGCGCGGTCCATTCCCACCCCCGGCGCCTGCTCCTCGTAGAACCTTTGGCCGACCTTTGGCTTGCCGGGCATCATCAGGCCGAACTCCGCGCCCTTGACTCCCGAGAGCCACGCTCCTTCGTGGCCGGTCACTTTCCCGTTGCGATAGACGTCCACGTCCTCGCCGAAGTAGTAGACGTCGTTAGTCGCGGAGTCGATGGCGTAGTAGTCGCGCGTCAATTCGATGAGTTGCCCGTTTTTCATCTCGCGGTCTTCCACCACGCGCGCTTCCACGCCATCGATGAGCTTGGTCTCATTCAACACCGTGACCGTGTCCGTGTCGTTGCCGCTCTTGTAGGACAGTTGGTAGCCGGGGGTCAGGATGAAGTAGGAGTTCGATCCCTTGACCCCCAGCGTCTTTTTGTCGACCGGGAAGACCGATTGCCAGTCCTTGCCCGTCTGGGCGCCGGGCGCCGACGCGCCCAGCAGCAGAAGCGCGATGGCCAGCGGTGCGGGTTTCATCAGTCCTTCGTCTCCGTGCCGTCCGGCTTCACCAGCACTTCGTGCTTCTTTCCATCTTTGCTGGTATAGCCCGCTTCGTAAAAAGTGGCGCTTCTTCTGGTCATGGTTTCCACCCTGCCGACCTTTCCGCCGGCTGCCTTCTTTTCAATCGCCGCCTTGGCCGCGGCGGGAATGCTGTCGATCGCAGATTCGTCTTCCACTTCAGTGACCGCGCCCTTGACATTCACCAGGAAGTCCCGGTGCTTGCCGTTCACCATGGTCTCCACTTCATAACTGGTAACGCCCTTCTCCGTCTCTTTGGAGAGGCCTTTAATCTCCGCACCTTTGGTCTGTTCCTGCACGGTTTTCTGTACCGCCGCCGGCAGGTCCTTCATCTGGAGTTGCTTCTCGGCTGCCGTGGCGGCGGCGCCGAGCGCTGCGATGGCAAGAATAATAGTAACTGTTCGCGTCATGTAAGTCTCCTGGTGCAACCATAATCCCCAGATCTGAAGATTTCCTGAAATCGCGGCGGCGATTTGAGGACGCGCGACATAGAAAGGGGCACGCACCTCCTTGTGGTCTGGGCAAGCTAAAGCATGCCCCGCCGCAGACGTGGCCGATATCAGCAGGTCGAACCCGCCGCCGCCGGCCAGGCTGAGTCCCTCGCGACCCTCCGGCGCGACCGTCACCACGTGTCCATCCTCCGTCAGGCCTTGCCGGAGCAGTTCCGCCATCCGGCGTTCGTCTTCGACTACCAGGATACGCATCGCACCCGATTCCCATGGTAAGCCGCCAATCTGGAGATTTCCTGAACCGCCGCGGGTGGCCGCCGCTTGTGGGGCAGGATGACATCCTGCGCCGGTTGGTAACCGGCGCAACTGGCGGGTTGCCAACCCGCTGCAGATTGAGAATCTGCCCCACAAAGCCGGCTCGCGCCGCCGCAATCGGCGCCGTCATCGCCGCGGCACGTTATACTTGTTTTCGATCGGGAGGACTCATGGAAACGCACGTGAAAACACTCGGCACCCTGCATATCGTGTTCGGGTCGCTCGGAATACTCGTAGCTGTTGGGTTCTTGCTCCTGTTCGGCAGCATCGCCAGCGTGGTCAGCCTCTCCGACTCCACCAGCGCCCGCGATGCGGCCATGGCCGTCCCCATTCTCGGCGGCATCGGCACCATTCTCTTTGTGGTGATCGGCGCCATCTCGCTGCCCGGTCTGATCGGCGGCATCGGATTGCTCAAGCTGGCGCCATGGTCGCGCATCTTCATGATCGTGATCTCCGCCTTCGACCTGCTGAGCATCCCCATCGGAACAGCGCTGGGGATCTACGGCATCTGGGTGCTGACGCGGCCCGAGACCGAAGCGCTGTTCGCGCGGCGGGCGGACGCGAGCGCCTATAATAGAAGATAAATGCTCCGTTTCACCCTGCTTGCTGTTTTTGCCGTTGGGTCGTTTGCGCAGAAAGCAGACGACGCCTTTAACAAGCCGCCCGCCGATGTGGACCAGGCGCTTCGCGCGCGCATCACCGAGTTCTATGACCTTCACGTGAAGGGCGAATTCCGGAAGGCCGAAGCTTTAGTGGCCGAAGATACCCAGGACATCTACTACAACAGCAGCAAGACCAAGTACGTCAGCTTCGAAATCGGGCGCATCGACTATTCCGAGAATTTCAGCCGCGCCAAAGCGACGGTGCTGTGCGAGCAGTACATCATGCTGCCCGGCTTCCTGGGCAAACCCATGAAGATTCCGATGCCCAGCACCTGGAAGCTGGTGGATGGCACCTGGTATTGGTACGTGGACCCCGAGTCCTTGCGCGAGACCCCATTCGGCAAGGCGAATCCCGGCTCCGGCCAAGGATCCACGCCCAAGGCCATTCCCGCGATTCCCACCACGGTCCCCGACTTCATTTACCAGCAAGTGAAGGCGGACAAGGCGTCGGTCAGCTTGAAGGTGGGCGAATCCGAGCAAGTGACCATTACCAACAGCGCTCCGGGAACCATGAACATCTCCGTGACGGGATCGATCCCGGGGGTCGAGGTGAAGCTCGACCGGACGGTCCTGAACACGGGGGAAAAGGCCGTGCTGACGTTCCAGGCGAGCAATGAGGCCAAATCCGGCGTGCTCAGCATTCAGGTGGAGCAGACCAACCAGGTCATCCCCATTCAAGTGGCCATCAAGTAGGGTGCGGACAACTTGTCCGCGCGCAGCCGGATGCCCGCACCTGGGTTGGCACGCCTGGAGCCTCGGGCCGGGCATGCCCGGCCCCTACTTGGCGGGCGCGGCGATGCCGCTCAGGAATGCGGGGTTGGTGAATTCCACTTTCGCATCCTTGTTGGTCTGTTCCAGCCACTGGCTGTAGTGCTGCTGTTTCAGGACGGTGAAGATCTCGTCGCGAACCTGCGAGAGGGGGCGGTAGCGCACCTCGTCGGCACGTAGAAGGTAAAACCCGTTGGGTTGCCGCACGGGCTCGCTGACTTCGCCCTGCTTCAAGGCGAACACCGCGGCGCGGATGGCATCGGGGATGTTGTCGTTGCGGCGCAGCGTGGCGAAATCGCCGTCCTTGGCCTTGGAGGTTTCATCGTCCGAGTTCTCTTTCACCAGCTTCACGAAATCCGCGCCGCCTCGAATGTCGGTGAGCAGTTTGGTGGCCTTGGCCTTGGCTTCGTCCTCGGTGGCGGCGTTCCCGCCTTTGCCGAACGAAATGTAGATGGCCTTGACGCGGACCTCCGCGAAGCGCTCCTTATCGGTGTCGTAGAACTTGACGATCTCGGCGGGTTCGACGGTTATCGAATTCAGGGCCTCGGCCAGCTTGGCCTGGCTCAGGACCATCATGCGGGCATACTCGATTTGCTCTTTGGCGGGCGATTCCTGATCGAGCTTCAGCTTCTCCGCCATTTGGGAGAGCTTCCGCATGAAACCCCACTGCTGCAGGAAGGTCTGGCGGTCGCGCAACGCCATCGGCTGGTTCTCCGGCGGCAGCACCGCGAAGATCTTCTTGAAGTCCGCCATGGTGAGTTTGACGCCATCGTCGAACACGGCGATGGTGGCCTGGTCGGGGATGTCGGGCATTTGAGGGGGGGCTGCCGGCGCCGGTGTGGTCTGCGCCCACGCGGCGCTAAAGCAGACAAGGAGGAAGACACTTAGAAATTTCATGGCAAGTTTCGATGTTTCCCCTCAGTTTATCACGCGACAGTCAGCGGCTCTGCGGCGGGCTGGAGTCGGAGCGCGCGTCGCCGCGCTTGATCTGCGCGCGCCGCCGTCCCTTCTCGAGGTTGGCCGACGCCTTCTGCTTGGCCGCGTCGCTGACCTGGATGTGATTGTTCACGGCCAGCGCGCCGCCGGTTTTCGCCAGGCGGGTGGCCACGCCTTTGTGCTGGGTGACGTCCGTGCGGCCTTCGATGGTGGCGACGCCTCCCTGCACATGCACCTGAAACTTGTCCGCGTCGATCTTCGACTTGGCGAACTTGGCGCGAATTGCCGCCTCCAGCCGCGCATCGGATATGGCGGGCTTGGGGGGCTGCTGGGTTACGGGTTTTGGTGCAGCCTCCCGCTGGTGCGGAGGCGCCGGACGGGTCTGGCCGGAGCAGAGGCCCGCCGAAACCAGCAAGACCGCCGCAATTACTCGCGTGCTTCCCATAATGAATAGGGTTGGCCGGCCCCTCCGATGTTCTCAAGATTCTGTGCTAAAGTTAGGGTTTCTCAAGGCTTGTCTGGTTCGATGCCCGAACAGATCCTGCTGCAAGGTAAAATTCTGGGGACGGAAGAGTTCCTTTTGGCCCCTCCCGCCGAAGGACGTTCCGCGCGCGCGGCCGGCGAAGATCTTCTCGCCGGACGGTCGCAGTGGATTACTCTGCTCTGCGAAGTGCTGCCGCGGGCGCTGCTGGCGGAACTGGGGCTGGCGCGCATTCTGCTTGGTTCGAGCGGCGGCGGGCAGTTCCTGTTGGTGCTGCCGGGCGAATTCCGCGAAGCCGCGGAGAGCTTTCTGGGAGCGGCCGGGCGCCAGATTTCCGAACTGAGTGGCGGAACGGTCGAACTCATATGGGGTGTCACCGCCAACCTGGGCGACTGGGCGGTGATCCGCAAGCGCCTCAACGACGAGTTGCAGGGCAAGCGCAACGCCCCGCTGGCCCATGCCGGCCCGGAGGCCTTCCAGCCGCGCGTGCGCGCGTCCGATTCCGCGGCCGACGCTTATTTCTCAAAGGAACTGGGCGCCAAATTGCGCCAGGCGTCGCAGGTCGCCTGGTCGCCGGAAGCTCCCGGCAAGGTGATGGCGGGCGAAGGGAAGCACGCATGGAGCCTGACTTCCAATCTTTCGCCGGACGGCATCATGCTGGCGCGCCATGCGGCGCCCTCGGACGACGGCAAATCGGCGGCGCCGGTGCAGACCCTGGCCCGCCGTGCGCAAGGCCGCTCCATCTGGGGCGTGCTGCGCGGCGACGTCGACAACTTCGGCCTGCGCCTCCGCCGCGTGCACAGCATTGAAGAGCACGTGCCCCTCTCGGTGCTTTACAAGCAATTCTTCGCCGGCGAGTTGGAAGTGCTATGCTCGCTGCCGGAGTTCTGGCGCAAGGTCAGCATCATATACTCCGGCGGCGACGATTTCGCGGTATACGGCTCCTGGGACGCGCTGATCTCCCTGGCGCGAGAGATGCAGCGGCTCTTCCACCGCTTCACCGAAGAGAACCTGAAGGACTACCCCGGCGCCGAGGGCAAGACCATTTCCATGGCCCTCGCGCTGGCTCCGGAGACCTACCATCCGCTGGCCGCGGTGTACGAGGATGCCGGCCGCAACCTGGACCTGGCGAAATCCGCGGACAAGGATTGCATCTATCTGATGGGCCGGATTTTGGAATGGCGGCGGCTGGCGGACGCCGCGGAGCTCAAGGACACCGTCACCCGCCTGGTCCACGATTTCCGCATGTCGCGGCAGTTCCTGTATCAATTGCGGAGTTTTTACCGCCGGGAAGCCTACGGCGAGGGCGCCGGAGATCTTCAGCGCACGTGGCGCTTCCAGCGCCGATTCAACCGGATTCTCAGCGGCACGCGCGATCGCGAATTTCAGAAGCTGCGCACCCACTTGATCACGGAGATGGTGGGGCGCAGATCGGCCGAAGTGAAGCTGCGGCCCGCGGGCCTGGTGGCCCTGGAGTGGGCCAGATTGGTGACAGAGGTTTAGCACATGCCACAAGAGCAGGAGCAAAAGAAGGAAACGCGTCCGCCGCGGGAGGGTCGCGGCCCGCAGGGGGCGCCCCATGGGCCTGGCGGACCACGCGGCGACCGTCCCGGCGGCGATCGTCCCGGCGGCGACCGTGGCGACCGTCCCGGCGGCGACCGCCGCGGCTTCGACCGGGGCCGCCTGGAGGGTCCGCCTGAAATCGAGCTCGAAAAGCTGATCGGTGACAGCCTCTACCTGGACAACCAGGCGCACGCCATCGTCAGCCGCATGCGCGACATGGATTCCGGCACCAAGAGCCAGTTGCGGCGCCTCTACAGCGCCGTGCGTCGCGCCATCCGCACGCCCGAAAGCGAGCGCCAGCACGAGTTCGTGATGCTGCGCGCGCGCCTGGCCTACACCATCGCGCGCCATGGTTTGCGCAGCCTCGACCAGCTCGAAAAGCTGCTGCTACAGGTGACGCGCAGAAATGATATCCGCGGTTACGAACGGTTCAAGGACCTTTTCGAGGCCATCGTGGCCTACAACGAGTAAAGCATGAGCGCACATACCACCCAAACCGAGTTGAAACTCATCGGCAAGCTGATTCTCGAAGGCGAAATGCGCTGCGAGACCGGCCTGCACGTCGGCGCAGGCAAAGGATCGCTGGAGATTGGCGGCTCCGATAACCCCGTGGTCAAGGACGCGTTCGGCCGGCCTTACGTGCCGGGCAGTTCCCTGCGCGGCAAGATCCGCTCGCTGCTGGAGCAGACCTCCGGCCTGGCCGTGCCCGCCGAACTGGTGTATCTTTCGCGCCGCAAGGGACAGGAAGTGCGCATCCACCAGAGCGACCGTCCCGACGACGAAATCTGCCTGCTGTTCGGCCGCAATCCGGGCCGCATGGAGCGCGTGCAGGGCGAAACGCTGGAGACCACGCAAGCCACGCCGGCGCGTCTGGCGGTGTTCGACGCGCCGCTCGACCCCGAGAGCATCACGGCGCAGATGCGAGAGAACCTGGATGACGAGCTGACCGAAGTGAAGAGCGAGAACGCCATCGACCGCATCACCTCGCAGGCCAACCCGCGCACATTGGAGCGCGTGCCCTCGGGCGCCCGCTTCAAGACGCGCCTGGTGATGGATGTGCTCTGCGAAGAGGACGCGCCGCTGTTCCTGCGCGTGCTGGAAGGCTTGCGGCTGCTGGAAGACGACGCCCTGGGCGGCGGCGGCGCGCGCGGCAGCGGGCGGGTGAGCTTCTCCAACCTGCGGCTGGTGTGGCGCGGCAAGAACTACTATGCGTCGGGCGCGGCGGAAAAGGAAATCGGGGCGGGCGCCACTCTGGCCGTGATCCAGGCCGCCGTGGCCGATTCCGCCTTCTCATTCCTGCGCGAGGAGTAATGAAGCCGGGACTGGTCGTCAAACTCCGTCCTGCCGGCCCTTGGCGCATCGGAACCGATTCGGGCGCGCGCAACCGGGTGGACGTCATCTATCACAGCGACTCGCTCTACTCGGCGGTGGCGTCGGCGATGGCGCGCCTGGGCTCGCTCGACGACTGGCTGGATGCGACAGCCCGTATCCGGGCCACGGTCCGTAGCGGCGCGCCCGCAGTCGCCTTCAGTTCCTGTTTCCCGTTTCTGGACGAAATCGGTTTTGTGGTTCCGCCGCGCACCATCTGGCCGCCCACTTCGCCCGCGCTGATGTCGGCGCGCGTGCGATGGAAGAGCGCCCGGTTTGTGCCGTTAAGCGTGGTGCAGGCGATGCTCGCGGGCGAGCCGCTGGACGGAAACCATTGGAGTTTGGATGGCGCCAGCGAATGTCTGGTGCCCGCCGGCCGTCCCGGCCCGTTCCGCACTGGCGTGCGCTGGAGCGCCGCGGTAGACCGGCTGACCGGCGCCGTGGAGCGCCACTCCACCGGGTGCATCGAGTTCCGCCCCGGCGCGGGGCTATGGACCATCGTATCGTTCGCGGATGAAGCCGCCCACAGCCGCTGGCTGGAGCCGATCAAGGCTGCATTCCGCCTGCTGGCGGACACGGGTTTCGGCGGCGAACGCTCGCGCGGCTGGGGCCGTTCCGAGCCACCCGAGTTTGTTGACGGCACCCTGCCGGAGCTGGTGCTGGGGGGCCAGAACGGGGGTCAGGGGCCAGGGGCCGGGGGCCAGGGAGTCGAGTGCAGTGCGGAACTCAGCCTCCTCGAAGCCCCGGAGCCTGCACCCGAACCGCCGGTCAGCGAGGCACCGGTTCCTGAAACCGAAGCTCCAATTGCCGCCGAGTCCGTCACGGCCCTTGCTCCCATGGCCCTTGGCCTTTGGCCGCCGGCCCCGGACGAGCCGCCTGTTACCGAAGCGATACCGGCCGAACCCGAAATTCCGATTGCCACCGAACCCGCGGTGGAGTCTGCTCCCCTGGCCCCCGGCCCCCGGCCCCTGGCCCCTGTTCAACATTGGCTGCTCTCCCTGTTTACCCCCGCGCCGGACGATTCGGTGGACTGGGGTCGCGGCAACTATGTTGTGCTGGCCCGCTGCGGACGGGTGGACAGCCCGGCCGGGTCCGGCGAACTCAAGAAGGAAATCCAAATGGTGGCTGAAGGGTCGGTGCTGTGCGCCGCGGCGCCGCCGTGCGGGTCGGCCGCCGACGTAGCTCCCGACGGCTTCGCCCACCCCGTATTCCGGGCCGGATTCGCGCTCTCCGTCCCGCTGCCCGGCGCTAGCGAGGTGAGCTGATGCGCTACCGCCTCAAATGTCTGACTCCGCTGCTGGTCGGTGACGGCCGCAAGCTGAGCCCTATAGACTACATGGTCTGGAAAGATCATGTCAACGTGCTGGACCAGTGGCGCATTTTCCGGCTGCTCGCGAAGGGTCCGCGCCTGGACAGCTATCTGGCGCAGATCAAGAACGCCGAGAAGCTCGATTTCGCCTCCTGGGGCGGCTTCGCGCAGAATTACGCCGGCCGCCGCATCCCGTTCGAGAACGCCGCCTATTCCACCTATTGGAACCGCGCGGCCGGCGAGAGCCTGCACATCCCCACTTTCGCCACCGGCGCCGCCGGGCCGTACCTTCCCGCGACCGCCATCAAGGGCGCGCTGCGTACCGGCATGCTGTTCGCGCACTGGCGCGATGGCATGTTGCAGGACACGCTGGCCCGCGTGAAGGAACGCGTCCCGCGCCGTCCCGCCGAAATTGTGGAAGAGCAGGCGCTGGGCCCCGCAGGGTCGAACCGCATGCGCTTCGTCAGCGCCGGAGATTCCGCGCCTATCGCGACTTCGCGCTTTCAGATCTACCTGCTGCGCACCTCCACGTTACAGCCGCGCGGCGGCGCCCTGGCGCTCGGCTGGAAGCAGAGTCCGCGCGGCGCGGTGGATGGCGCGCGCCCCGAGGAGAGCACTCCTACGTTCGCCGAGATGGCCGTTCCCGGCACCACTTTTGAGGGCGTCTGGAGCGAGAAGACATTCTTCCTGCAGCCCGAGGTGCGCCGCTCCATCCGCTGGCCCGACGGTTTCAACCGCGCCAAGCTCTTCGAAGCCGTCAACGTCTACGCCGCGGGCCTGCTGGCGCTGCAGCGCCAGTACGCCTCATGGGCCGGCTTGGGCCTGCTCGACCGCAGTCTGGACGAGTTGGAGCAGTGGCTCGGCGGCGCCCGCCAGAGGGGCTCGTGTCTGCTCTCGCTGGGATGGGGCGCCGGTCTCCCCGCCAAGAGTTCGTGGCTGGACGCCAGCAACCCGGACTACCGCCAGATCCTGGAGCAATTCGGCTTTTACAACCGGGCGCTGGCGTCGAACCTGCCCTTCCCCAAGACCCGCCGCATCGTGTTCCTGAACAACAAGCCCGCCACGCTTCCGGGCTGGGCGGAACTCAGCATCGAGGGGTGAGCGGGAGGCCAGCGGCGCGCTGCGCTCGAACGGGCCAGGGCAAGGTTCGAGTCCAGACTGGGAGCCACGCAGACCAGTTCCGGTTTCGTCCGCGGGGTAGCGGCCAACACCGCCGTAGCGGGCTCTGCAAACCGCCGATCTGAAGCAGATCGAATTCGTGGACGTTGCGGCCGGACCAGGTATTTCCCCTTCACAGCGGCCGAACTTCGAACGGCAAGCGCCCCAAGATGGCGTCCATCACCTCGCGCGCCAGGTTGAAGGCTGTCCGACCCTCATCCAGTGTCGGCTCATATGGAGCACCCGGATACCGGAAACGCCAGGCGTACTTGGTCAACGCGTCAGCCCGGCTCATGAGTTCCGCTAATGAAGAATCGATGCCGACGCACTGCTTTCTGCTTTCCGAGTTCGTCGAGTTCGTGAACCCTGCGGAAGGGCACGTCGTGGCAGGTGAGGAAGCCCTTGAGTGCCTTCTCTGCTGCCTGCTGCGAGTGAAAAAGCCCTCCTTCCGGGTCAGGCGGTTCAGCGGCAAGTAAAAGACCGACGCGGCGCAAGTCCTGAGCGGCTTTAGCAAGCCACGCTCTCGCATCGGCGGCCCGGACCGGATCAGGCGGCATGCAATAACTCAATAACTTGCCCTCTCGCAGAATGGCGGATGGAAGAGACGCCTTAAGATGGAGGCGCTTCTCGAACTCGCTTCGGGTCCACACCAGAACGTCCTTGGCAATACCCAATCCGCGAAGCGCTCGTTAGGCGAGGTCGCACTCCTGCATCTCCCGCGGGGCTTCGTCCGGAACGACAACCATAATGTCGTAGTCGCTATCCGGGCCGGCATCTCCCCGGGCCACGGAACCGAAGAGGTAGATATACTCCGGCCGGTATGCTTCGACGAGACGGCGCACAACCTCACTCAGAACCGGGTCGCCGGCCGTTGGAATCCTAAAGATGTCGGCATTCTGGGTCGCCATAGCCAGCCTTCACCAGTTTGCCACAGCGGAGCCGGCTCTATACTAGGAGCACGATGCAGGACGCGATGGATGAACTCGTTCAGGAGTATTCCCGGCTGGGGCACCCGTCCGCGGACGAGTTGGTCGCCGCGCAGGGGCTGACTTTCCCTCGCGACCCAAGGTAGGAAGCGATGCGCGAATGGCGTGGACGCGCGAGGACAGATCCGGCCGCATGAAGCCCATCGTGCTCGACGATGCGGTGCGGATCGGCCAGTGCGATCCGCTGGATCAGGTCGATAGAAGACTGTGTTCGCTCATTGGCGAATCTCAGGTATAACGCGGCATCCCATTGCGGCATTTGTTCCGCCCCCCACAAGCGGATATCATAGTCCTGCGCGTACCCTAAGTGCGAATCCGATTCCTCACTTCCACGCCGCTGGATGTCCAGCGCGGCAGCGGCACCTACGTTGGGATTCACGTCCTGGCCAAGGCGCTCGAACGCCTGGGCCACGCCGTCGAGTTCTCTACGCCGCGCGTCCGGCTGCCGGTGTATACATGCGAGCGCCTCTGGTTCAATTGGTGGCTTAGTCCCGGCCCAGGTTTCGATCTTACCGTCGGCTTCGACATGGATGGCTATCGGATCGCTGGCGGCCCGTCGCACGTCGCCTCGCTGAAGGGCGTCATTGCCGACGAGGTCCGCTTCGAATCCG
>Ga0265316_10003412_pt1 | contig 16076 bp, 13 predicted proteins | sample 4522metaG_FD_202092 | JGI IMG/M metagenome (GOLD analysis project Ga0265316, IMG submission 202092) | Rhizosphere microbial communities from Carex aquatilis grown in University of Washington, Seatle, WA, United States - 4-5-22 metaG | ecosystem: Host-associated > Plants > Roots > Rhizosphere >...
CTCAAATTTGAGCAGTGGTTTTAAATCAACAACATACGTCGCTGGAAATGGTAAAAATGAAGTTTGCTACGAACTTGACTACGAAGCAACAATGATTGTGATGACAGGTTACGATGTTGTAGCCCGTGCGAAAGTGATTAAACGCTGGCAGGAGCTTGAGAAAATAGCGAAGTGTGAACAACAATCACACTTCAAACCACCCGAACAACCCGAACCAATCGACTGGACAGAATAGGTCGTCCTCGATGAGTTTACCAAGGCTAAACGATGGTAGTTTTATCGTCATGTGTTGCCATTTATTGTGAGAATTTCTTAATCGGCACTATTTCGTAGATAAATAAAATTTTTACTATAAGTTTCATGTGATTATAGTTGTGCTGATTATCGGCACACTACATCGGCATAAATTATACATTTATGCTACTATAATATATATTTTTCATATAGTTAGAGTTTATATAAATCGGCATGAAACAACAACTAGAATTTCCATCAATGATTGAACCCTGTCTATGTTTGATAGAGGGAAACTTTCCTACGGCGACATCCAGCCTCGCTTCAGATTTAATAGAAAAAACATCTATTCTCTCTGCAAAACTACATCCAGCGACCGCCAAAAGTGTAGCGGGGTTAGTCAGCGTTATGAACTGTTACTACTCCAATCTAATTGAAGGTCATGACACAAAACTTATAGACATTGAAAGAGCAATGGCGAATGATTTCTCATTCGATGAAAAAAATAGAAACTTGCAGTTAGAAGCCAGAGCGCACATAAGTATCCAAACTGAAATAGACACAATGCACTTTTCAGGTCAACTCCCAGTCCCAACTTCATTAGAATTCATAATGTGGCTACATAAAAAATTTTATGAAGATGCTAGTGAAGCAATGTTAAACATAACGGGCGACGGGAAAACATCTAAAGTTATTCCTGGTGAATTACGGGTAGATGCCGTGAGTATTGGTAGACACATCCTTCCAAAACCTGATGCGTTACTTAATTTTATGACACACTTTTCTACGCGATATAACCTCAGCAAAATGGATAAACTCAGCCAGGTAATGGCTATCGCGGCGGCACATCATCGATTTTCTTATATTCATCCTTTTTTAGATGGGAATGGACGTGTAAGTAGATTACTAAGTTATGCAATGGCTATGTACTCAGGTATCGGTGTTAGTGGTGTCTGGTCTATTTCAAGAGGGCTTGCCAGAGGATTACAAGGAACGGATGAATACAAAAAAAGGCTTAATAACGCTGATTCACCAAGACAAAGCGACTATGATGGTCGCGGTAATTTATCTTTAAAAGAGCTAATTTCTTTTACAGATTGGTTTTTAGCCGTTTGCATTGACCAGGTAACTTTCATGTCGTCTTTATTGGAGTTAGATAATATGAAAATTCGTCTTGATGAGTATGTGCATCATCGAGGTTTAAAGCCAGAGGCAAAAAGAATTTTAAAAAGTATTCTAATCTTCGGTGATATGCCTAGAGGGGAGGCAGAGGATTTAACAGGATTTAAAGAAAGGCAGGCTAGAAATATTCTAACAAGTCTCACTGAGGATGGGATATTGCGCTCTAACACGCCAAAAGGAGCTGTCTTTTTGAATTTTAATATTACGTCTGCCCCAATTGTATTTCCTAAGCTATTCTACAAAGAATCTAATTTGCAAAGTTAGCACACATCTACGCTAAGTTTTATCGTCAGTTGTTGCCGTTTGTTGCAGGGATTTTTTTTCAACTGCGACAAAATTGCGACATTTTTTAAACGGGCAATAAAAAAGGGCTTAGATTTTATTCTAAGCCCTTTATTTATTTGGTGGGTCGTGCGCGATTCGAACGCGCGACCATCGCATTAAAAGTGCGGTGCTCTACCGGCTGAGCTAACGACCCTGAAAAGGAAGGGTCATTATAATAATAATTTTAAAAAATGCAAATAAAAATTTAATTTTTATTGTCTTACCTATAATTCACTCATCGCCCAACGCGGTTTAGCAAAGATTTCCAAGCCTTGCGTTTCACCAGCTAAAAATCGTTGATAACCCGCATACGCAATCATTGCGCCGTTATCAGTACAAAATTCTAAACGAGGAAAAAAGACTTTGCCGTTTTCTTTTGCGACCATTGCCGTTAATGCCGCGCGAATTTGTGTATTTGCACTCACGCCACCCGCCACCACTAATGTTTTCAACCCAGTTTGTTGCAAAGCACGCCGACACTTAATTGCTAACGTATCTGCAACAGCCTCTTGAAACGCCAATGCAATATCGGCTTTGTCTTGTTCAGATTGTTCGCTCTTTTGAAATGTGGTTAAGGCAAAGGTTTTCAATCCACTAAAACTAAAATCTAAACCGGCTCTATCCGTCATCGGGCGCGGAAATCGAAAACGGACTTGTCCAGATTTGGCTAATTCTGAAAGTTTTACGCCGCCTGGATAACTCAAACCTAATAATTTCGCGGTTTTATCAAATGCTTCACCCGCCGCATCGTCTAACGATTCACCCAGTAATTCATACTTTCCCACCGCCGTTACTTGCACTAATAACGTGTGTCCACCCGAAATTAACAGCGCGACAAATGGAAAAGCGGGCGGATTTTCTTCTAACATCGGCGCAAGCAAATGACCTTCCATGTGATGCACTGCAACGGCTGGAATTTGCCACGCCATCGCCAAACTTTGCGCGGTAGCTGCACCAACTAATAATGCCCCCATCAATCCAGGCCCTGCGGTGTAAGCAATTGCGGTTATGTCTTTAGAGGTTAAATTACTTTCGTGCAACAACTGTTCAATTAAGGGAATCAATTTGCGTATATGGTCACGCGAGGCAAGTTCAGGCACAACGCCGCCGTATTCGCTGTGCATTTCGATTTGACTGTAAAGTAAATGATGAATTAAACCGCGTTGAGAGTGGTAAATAGCCACGCCGGTTTCGTCGCATGACGTTTCGATGCCTAAAATATACATTGAGTTTTTGAAAATGAGGGAAGTAAAGGTATAATCACGGGTTCTATTTAGGCAACAAACTCGCTGCCGACCTATTTTTATCATCTTAACATAACTGGAATTATTGTAATGCCATCAGTAAAACTTAAAGAAAACGAACCTTTCGACATCGCTATTCGTCGCTTTAAACGCGCGTGTGAAAAAGCAGGTGTTTTAGCTGAAGTGCGTCGTCGTGAAGCGTATGAAAAACCCACAACAGAACGTAAACGTAAAGGCGCAGCCGCTGTTAAACGTCATTTGAAAAAATTGGCGCGTGAGCGTTATGCGTTGAAAAACTTGCGTCGCGGTCGTCCTGCACTGTAATTCATGAGTGAATTATTAGCACACATTAAAAACGAAATGAAAGTCGCCATGAAAAGTGGCGATAAAGCGCGTTTAGGCGTGATTCGATTGATACTTGCTGCGGTTAAACAAATCGAAGTGGATGAACGTATCGAACTCGACGATAACCGCGTCCTGCTCGTTTTAGACAAAATGGTTAAACAACGTCGTGAATCGATTCGTCAATATACAGACGGAAATCGTACCGATTTAGCCGACATCGAAGCCGCTGAAATCCTCATTATTCAAGATTTTCTCCCACAACCTTTAACCGAAGCTGAAATCGATGCCATGATCGCGCAAGCGGTTGCCGATTCTGGCGCAACATCGATTAAAGAAATGGGCAAAGTGATGGCGTTACTCAAAGAACCCATGCAAGGCAGAGCCGATATGTCGGTTGTCAGCGTGAAAATCAAGGCAGCATTCGCAGAATAACGATGCGGCAAAATCATCAAAATGTCAGGTAGGATTCAACGCCATTTCATTGATGATCTTTTAGTGCGGGTTGATATTGTAGATATTATCGATTCGCACGTCCCTTTAAAAAAAACGGGTTCAAATTACACTGCTCGTTGTCCTTTTCATAACGAAAAAAGTCCCAGTTTTAACGTTAATCGCAATAAGCAGTTTTATCACTGTTTTGGCTGTAGTGCCGGTGGTAATGTGATTAGCTTTTTGATGGACTTTAATCATCTGAGTTTTGTCGAAGCGATTGAAGAATTAGCGACAGTTGCAGGCGTTGAAATTCCTTACGAAAATCAAACAAACTTCGAGCCAGAAGCAAAAAATAAACTCCTCGAATTACAACAACTCATGGCAAAAGTTGCCACGTTTTATGTTGATCAACTCAAAAACCATTCGCAAAAAAAAATCGCCGTCGATTATTTAAAAGGACGTGGTATTAACGGCGTGATTGCGCGTGATTTTATGATTGGTTACGCGCCAGACGGTTGGCAAATTCTGTCGCCACATTTCAAAGATACCGAATTGCTTTGCGAAGCGGGCATGCTCGCGTTTAAAAACGATATGTATTACGACCGTTTTCGTCAGCGTATTATGTTTCCCATCCGCAATAAACGCGGTCATGTGATTGGTTTTGGCGGACGAGTTTTAGACGACACGCAACAACCAAAATATTTAAATTCACCCGAAACACCGCTTTTTCACAAAAGTAATGAAGTTTACGGGCTGTACGAATTACTGAAAAAAAATTCGAAACCCTCGCGTATTTTGATTGTCGAAGGCTATATGGATGTGGTGACGCTCGCGCAATTTGGTATTGATTACGCTGTGGCGGCGTTGGGAACAAATTTAACCACGACACAATTACAACTCTTGTTTCGTTCTGTGCCGGAAATTATTTTATGTTTTGATGGTGATAAAGCAGGGCAAGATGCAGCGTGGAAAGCGATGGATGCTGTTTTTTCCGTGTTAAACGACAATCGGCAAGTGAGAGTTTTAATTTTACCGCCTGCTCATGACCCCGATTCGTTATTGCGTGAAGAAGGCGTTGAAGCCTTTTTGCAACGTATTGAAAATGCTGAAATGGTGTCGGCGTATTTTTTCAATCATTTCACGGCGATGTTAAATTTAAATGCCATCGAAGGTCGCGCAAAACTCGCGCATCAAGCGAAACCGTATTTACTTAAATTAGCCGACGGTTTTTTTAAAGAAATGATGCTGGCGAAATTACAGGAGTTGTCTGATTTTGACGTTGCGCCAACATTGGAAAAAGAAACCGCTGCTTCGCAAGTTCCGCGTAAAAATGAATCGCAAAATGTTCGATATTCCTTAGAGCGTTTGACCTTAGCGTTATTGGTGCAACATCCGCACTTAGCGGAAAAATTGGTCGCAAATCCAATTGATTGGCAACTGTTAGATTTTTCAGGTATCGAAATATTTAAAGCGATTGTGCAAGCTATTTGCGTGGAAAGACCTGCTACCACCGCGCAATTACTCGAACATTACCGCGAAAAACCCGAAGAAAAAATGTTAAAAGCGTTAGCGTCTTTACCCATTCTCGTTCCGGAAGAAGGCATCGAAGCCGAATTTATCGGTGCATTGACGCGACTACTCACGCAAGCCAAACAAACCCGTTTAGAAAAATTACAAATCCAAGCCACCAAGCGCGATTTAACCGACCAAGAAAAAGAAATTTTGCGCGATTTATCACGGTAATACTGCCCATGTTAAAAAAATCTCTACGTTTTCTATTCAAACTGCTTTATCGCGTTGAAGTGATTGGCTTAGAAAATTATTATCAAGCCGGTAATCGGGTGTTGATTGTTGCCAATCATTGTTCGTTTTTAGACCCGCCATTACTTGCCGCATTTTTGCCAGATGAAATCACGTTTGCGATTAACACGCATATCGCGCAACGTTGGTGGATGAAACCATTTTTAGGGTTATCGACTTTTTTTCCTGTCGATCCGACGCATCCAATGTCGTTGAAAAACTTGATTCATCATTTGCAACAAGACACCAAAACGTTGATTTTCCCCGAAGGTCGCATTACCACAACGGGTTCGCTGATGAAGATTTATGACGGAACAGGCATGGTTGCGGATAAATCTGGCGCGATGATTTTGCCAATTCAAATTTCAGGGACGCAATACACGCCATTTTCAAAATTACGCGGCATTGTGCGTTTGCGTTGGTTTCCAAAAATTACGCTGACCATTTTACCGCCGACGCATATCGAAGCCCGAAAAGAATTAACCGGTAAAAATCGCCGTAAATACAGCGGGCATGTGCTGGCGGATTTAATGACGGAAATGCAATTTGTGAGCAGTCGGACACGCGACACGATTTTTGCAAGTTTGTTAGAGGCGCGGCATATTCACGGTGGCAAACATCACGTTGCCGAAGATTTAGAACGTGTGCCATTATCGTACAATGCGCTGATTACACGCACGTTGATTATTGGCAACGCGCTGAAAAAAATCACGCAACAAAATGAAAATGTCGGTGTGATGTTACCGAATTCGAGCAAAACGCTGTTTGTGTTACTGGGTTTGCAATATGCACAACGTATTCCTGCGATGTTAAATTTTTCGACAGGCGCAGCGGGGATGATTTCAGCCTGTCAAACCGCGCAAGTAAAAACGGTTTTAAGTTCACGAAAATTTGTTGAACTCGCGCATTTAGAGGCAGATATTGCCGCTTTAAATCAGCATGTCAAAATCATTTACTTAGAAGATTTAGCGCAAACGATTGCGTTAAAAGATAAATTGTTCGGCGCATTGCAAGGTAAAACCGCTCGTCTTTGGTATAAAAACGACGTAAATCCAGACAGTTCAGCGGTGGTTTTATTTACTTCTGGTTCAGAAGGCACACCAAAAGGCGTGGTGCTTTCACATGCCAATATTTTATCGAATCATCAACAAGTTGCTGCACGAATTGGTTTTAATCCAAAAGATGTTGTTTTGAATTTTTTACCGATGTTTCATTCGTTTGGATTTACGATTGGAACGTTATTGCCTGTGCTGACGGGTATGAAAACGTTTTTTTATCCAACGCCGCTGCATTTTTCAATCATTCCTGAAATGGCTTATGAAACAGGTGCGACGATTATGTTTGGCACAAATACGTTTTTCGCCGCTTACGGTAAAAAAGCCCATCCTTTTGATTTTCACACGTTGCGTTATGTTGTTGCCGGTGCAGAAAAATTGCAAGACAGCACACGCGAGCTGTGGCAAGAAAAATTCGGTATTCGGATTTTAGAAGGTTATGGCGCAACAGAAACTGCACCGGTTGCCGCAGTGAATACACCAATGGATTGTAAAGCAGGAACAGTTGGGCGTTTATTGCCGCACATGGAATACCGTTTAGAACCGGTTGAAGGTATTGATGATGCAGGACGTTTACACGTTCGGGGTGCAAATATCATGCTTGGCTATTTGTTAGCGGATAGAGCAGGGCAGTTGCAACCGACTGAATCGATTTATGGCAAAGGCTGGTATGACACCGGCGATATTGTACATGTGGATGACGATGGTTTTTTGCATATTCGTGGACGCAGCAAACGGTTTGCAAAGATTGGTGGCGAAATGGTGTCACTCACCGTCGTCGAACAATTGGCGATGAAAGCGTGGGCAAATGCACATCACGCCGCCATTAGTTTGCCGGATGCCAAAAAAGGTGAACAAATTATTTTAGTGACGACGCAAAAACAAGCCACATTGCGCGAATTAACGACGGCTTCTGTTGGCGTAGCGGCGATTAACTTGCCGAAAAAAATTCTGTTCATCGATGCGATTCCTGTTATGGCGACAGGAAAAATTGATTATGTAGCTTTAACGGCGTGGGTGATTAACGAGAAGGAAAATTCATGAAAATTTTAGTAACGGGTGCCGCAGGTTTTATTGGCGCGGCATTAAGTTTGCGTTTGCTCGAACGCGGTGATGACGTTATCGGCGTGGATAATTTGAATGATTATTACGATGTAAATTTAAAACATGCTCGTTTGGCGCATTTAACACCGTATAAAAATTTTAAATTTGTTCAATGCAACATCGCCGACCGTGAAGCGATGGAAAACGTGTTTGCCACAGAAAAAATTGAACGTGTCGTGAATTTAGCCGCGCAAGCCGGTGTGCGTTATTCGATTACTAATCCGCACGTTTACGCTGAATCAAATCTAATCGGTTTTCTCAATATTTTAGAAGGCTGTCGTCATCATCACATCGACCATTTAATTTATGCGTCGTCGAGTTCGGTTTATGGTGCGAATACCAAATTGCCATTTTCGACAGAGGATGGCGTGGATAATCCCGTGTCGTTATATGCGGCGACTAAGAAAGCCAATGAATTGATGGCACACAGTTACAGTCATTTATACGGTTTTGCGACAACCGGTTTGCGCTTTTTTACCGTTTACGGCGAATGGGGACGACCTGATATGTCGCCGTTTATTTTTGCGCGGCAAATTCTGGCGGACAAACCCATTGATTTATTCAATTACGGCAATCATCAACGCGATTTCACTTATATCGACGATATTATCGAAGGCATAGTGCGGGTGATTGATAAGCCTGCCAAATCTAATTATCAAATTTACAATATTGGTAATAGTCACCCCGAACAATTACTAACGTTTGTTGAAACCTTAGAAAAACATTTGGGCAAAACGGCGATTAAAAATTTATTGCCGCTACAACCAGGCGATGTGCAAGACACTTATGCCGATGTGAGTGATTTAATGCGTGATTTTGATTATTCGCCCAAAACACCGTTAGATATTGGCATCGAAAAATTTGTCCATTGGTACAAAGCCTTTTACGAAAATTGAACGCCAGACACAATTCATAGATAATTGGTACGTTTTTAACCTTAAATATTTACTTAGTCACTCATGCACATTACTTTGCTTAAAGCCAAACTTCATCGCGCCACTGTTACCCATTCCGAATTGGGTTATGAAGGCTCGTGTGCAATCGATAGCGATATTCTCGATTTAGCGGGCATTCGCGAATATGAACAAATCCAAATTTATAACGTCAATAATGGCGCACGCTTTACCACTTATGCCATTCGGGCGCAGGCAGGTTCAAAAACGTTTTCGGTGAACGGTGCGGCGGCACGATTAGCGTGTGTTGGCGATTTGATTATCGTCTGCACTTACGCGTCATTTTCAAATGAAGAAGCGCAAAAGCATCATCCCACTTTAGTTTATTTTGACGGTAAAAATCAGGTAATACGCACGGCGGCGGAAATACCTGTGCAAGCGACTTGATATATTCACGACCTCTTTTTTCTTTTCGGATTTTCGCTATGAAATCTTTTGAATCGTTGCACAAACAAACGCTCAAAGAACTATATTCACAGAAAAATAAACCTGTATTTGAGCAAATTTTGGCAGTCATTGAGCCACATAGCGAAGCAATTGTGAATTATTTCTACCGACTGCTTTTGAACAATACGGTAGCGATTAAGTTTTTAAATCATGATGCCGTAAAAAATCGAGTGCGCGTGACATTAGCGCGATGGTTGATAGATTCTTTTACTTATCATGCCACTATCGAAGAATTAGAACGCTATTACCAATACCAATGTGAAATTGGGCATATTCACGCACGAATGGATTTGCCGATGAGTCTGAGCAATTACGGCATGGACATCATCAAATCACAAGTGTTGATCGTATTGAAAAATTCAATGTTAGAACGGGATGAATTAGCCGACGCGATGATATTGGCTATTCAAGTGCTGGATTGGACATTAGTTGTCATTGATGAAAGCTATGAACACGATATGGTTATCAATGAAAAAAACGTGCAAGCGTTAAAAATGAATGTGTCAGCGCATAATTTAGCGTTTGATTATGAGCGGTTATGCACGTCACTTTCCGAATGGATGAGAAATTTACTGTTGTTAATTGCCCAAAATAAATACGATGCTGGCGCACAATCAACGATCCGACATTCTAATTTTGGTTTATGGATTTCACACAAAGCGCATTTATTTTTAACAGGGCGACCAGAACTGACTACATTAGTGACATTGCTGGATAATATTGATGAAGAAATGCGCGAATTGGCGGTCGTGACCCGTCAAAAAAATGAAACAGCCATCGAAGATACGTTAGAGCGTTTAAACACGGTTGTGTCTAAATCGATTTGGGTGTTAAGCCATATTGCTAAAGACATGATGGAAGAAGAAAACGGACGCGATCCATTAACACATTTATTTAATCGTCGTTATTTAGAAACCGTCATGCGCCACGAAACCAGTTACAGTTTAGAACACGGGGTTTTGTTTGGTGTGGTAATGATTGACATTGATTTCTTCAAGCGAATTAACGACATTTATGGTCATGAAAATGGTGATCGTATTTTGGAACAACTCGCTGAAATTCTTAGTCAACAAGTGCGTGCAGGCGATTTCGTTTTTCGAGTGGGAGGCGAAGAGTTTTTAATTGCATTAGCTGATGTAGACCAGCTTGTCATTTATCGCGTTGCTGAAAAAATACGTTCTGTCGTGGAAAGATTCAAATTTAGGTTGAATGATAAAGAGATAACAGTTTCTATTACTATCAGCCTTGGTACGGCTATTCATAATCGGCATCCCGATTTTAATTACACGATTAAACTTGCAGATGAAGCATTAGCGTTAGCTAAAGAAGGTGGACGTAATAAAGTGGTCGCCGCAGATCAATCTCCAGCAACTTACAGCACAACGTATTCTTTGTGACAGCGACATATTATTTGGATAACAGTGAGGCAACCGAACAGTTCGGCGCACAGTTATGGTCACGTTTACCAAAAAAATCGCTAGTCTTTTTACACGGCGATTTGGGCGCAGGCAAAACGACGTTAGTGCGTGGTTTATTACGCGCGGCTGGCGTAACAGGTGCAATAAAAAGCCCTACTTATGCGTTAGTTGAAGAGTACAGTATTGCTGAACGCAAAGTGTTTCATTTTGATTTGTATCGTCTTGCCGATTCGGAAGAATTAGAATGGATTGGTATTGATGATTATTTAAATCAGTCTGCGTTATGTTTAATTGAATGGCCCGATAAAGGTATGGGAATTTTACCGCGTGCGGATATTAGTATTACGCTGCGAACGCTTGATGAAGGGCGATGTGTTGAAATTGATGGGATACAAATTTAAAAAACTATTTAATTAGTGCGTGAAAAAACAATAACCTACTGCTATAATCTAAACCACATTATTACTTAATGGGTTAGGGTATGCGTCGTTATTGGAAATTATTGATTATTCTGCTGAGTTTGCACTGGTTAATTACATTGGCACACGCTGAAGACGTTTTGCGCGTTAATTCGCTACGTTATTGGACAACGCCCGATCAATCACGCATTACTCTCGACGTAAGTGCCGCTGCCACTCAAAATCATGTGCAGTTTTTTGATAACCCTGCACGATTAGTCATTGATTTACCAAACGCTGTGGCAACAAAAGATCTCACTCCGCCGCCTGCTACACATCCCTTATTTTCCAGTATTCGCGTTGGTGCAAGAAATGGCACAGATTTACGCATAGTCATCGATTTAAAAAAACCGCTTTCCTCTAAAACCACGACTTTACATACAGACGCATTGGGCAATAACCGTTTCGTTGTGGAATTGTTAGATAAAGGCTTGAGTAATAATCAAGTGGCTAAAGTTGAATCGAAAATAGAATCTAAACCAATAAATAAATCCATCTCGCCCGAACCCATCGTTGAAAAAATCCCGCAAAAAGTCACCACTCTTGCCAAAGTTACTCCAGAAATCGAAATAAAAAAACCAGCCGCAAAACTTGTCCCGGTACAAAATACTGAAATTGTAAAAAATAAAACGATTAAACCATTTGTTGTCGCTATTGACGCAGGACACGGTGGTAATGATTCGGGCGCACAAGGGCAGGGCGGAACGTATGAAAAAGACGTGGTATTTTCAATTTCTAAAAAGTTAGAAGCTCTCGTCAACGCACAAACTGGTATGAAAGCCGTGATGGTACGTCAAGGTGATTATTACGTCGGTTTGCGTAAACGTATGGACATTGCCCGTGCCGCCAAAGCGGATGTGTTCATTTCAATTCATGCCGATTCGATTAAAGACACCGCTGTAAGAGGCGCGTCGGTTTATGCGTTATCAACCAGTGGCGCGACCAGTGAATCTGCCTATTGGCGAGCGCACAGCGAAAATGCTGCCGATTTAGTCGAAGGTGAACAGCTAAACAATGAAGAAAATTCATTGAGCAACGTATTACTCGATTTATCACAAAGTGCGACGCAAGAAGCGAGCGTTTTACTGGCCAATAAAGTGTTGCACAATTTTGAAAATGTTTCAGAATTGCATTTTGAATCGGTACAAAAAGCCGGTTTTGCCGTATTAAAATCACCGGATATTCCATCGATTTTGGTCGAAACCGCGTTTATTTCGAATCATGCTGAAGAATTGAAATTACTCAATTCAGGACATCAATTAAAAATCGCCACCGCTATTTTGAAAGGCATTCATAGCTTTATGAAACAGCCTAGTAACGAACAACAACGCATTGCGGCGTTATAAATTTTTCTTTTTCGTGGGCGTTCCCCGCGCCCACTTCTATTAAACATGTCTATTCACGTTCTGCCGCCCCAACTCGTCAATCAAATCGCTGCTGGTGAAGTGATTGAACGTCCCGCTTCGATTGTTAAAGAATTAGTCGAAAACTGTTTCGATGCTAACGCTACACAAATCACGATTCATATCGAACAAGGCGGATTACGTTTAATTCGTGTGTGTGATGATGGTGTCGGTATTGAAAAAGACGATTTACCACTCGCATTATCACGTCACGCAACCAGTAAAATCGCTAGTCTCGACGATTTAGAACACGTCACCAGCATGGGATTTCGTGGCGAAGCGTTGGCGAGTATTTGTTCAGTGGCGAAATTAACCCTTACGTCGCGTTGCAAAAATGAACCACACGGTTGGTCAGTGTGTAGCGATGGGGCGGAACAGTTTTTCGACGTGCAACCCGCGCCGCATCCGCAAGGTACAACGGTTGAAGTGTGTGATTTGTTTTATAACACGCCAGCGCGGCGCAAATTTTTGAAAAGTGATAAAACCGAATTCAGTCACATTGAAACGCTGGTAAAACGGATGGCTCTCAGTCGTTTTGAGTTAGGTTTTACGTTGTTTCATCAACAAAAAGAAGTGTTGAAACTCACGCCTGCTTTAGATTTAGCGCAACAAGAACAGCGCGTGGCGGCAATTTGCAGTCCGAATTTTATCGATAATGCGCTGCACTTAGATTTTGAAGTGTCAGGTTTAACGTTACAAGGTTGGATAAGTCTGCCGACTTTTTCACGCAGTCAAACGGATATGCAGTTTTTTTATGTGAATGGACGATTGGTAAAAGATAAATTAGTTTCGCACGCCATTAAACAAGCCTATTCCGACGTGCTTTTTCAAGGGCGATATGCAGTGTTTGTGTTGTATTTAACGCTCGACCCAACGGAAGTGGATGTCAACGCGCATCCTGCAAAATCGGAAGTGCGTTTTCGGGAAAGTCGCGCGGTGCGGAGTTTTATTTTGTCGTGCGTGCAACGCGCATTGGCAAATGTTCGACCTGCCGCCATGTATCCATCGTTTTCACCTAGTAACGACATCGAAACCGATACATTCGAGTTTCCTCAAAATCCCCAGCGTTATCAGCCACAAATACCATTAAACATTACCGAACCTGAAATTTATCAGGCGTTATATTCTCAGCCGCAAGAATCCTCGTCCGAAATTAAACAAACGTTTGATACCAATCCAAACCGAATGGTTTTAGGTTATGCCATCGCGCATTTGCATGGTATTTATATTTTGTCTGAAACCGCAACAGGCATGGTTTTGGTCGATACACACGCCGCGCATGAGCGAATCACTTATGAACGGCTCAAAAAACAATATGCGGAAGGTAAAATTGCAACGCAACCGTTGCTTTTGCCAATCAAAATTACCGTGACACCAACCGAAGCCGAACTTGCAGAAAATTCGACAGATTTTTTTGAATCGATGGGGTTTGAATTAAATCGTATTTCGCCCGAAACGTTGTTGTTGCGTTCGCAACCTGCATTATTGCAAAACGGCAATGGCGAGCAATTAGTGCGTGATGTGTTGGCGGATTTAGCTGTCAATGAAGCGAGTTATCGCATTCAAACTGAATGTAACGAAGTATTAGCAAAAATGGCGTGTTACGGTTCAGTTAGGGCGCATCGAGTTTTGACGCAAGATGAAATGAATGCCTTGTTGCGTGAGTTAGAACAAACTGAACGTGGTGGACAATGCAATCACGGTCGCCCGACGTGGATTGCATTATCGACACAAGATTTGGATAAATTTTTTATGCGTGGGCAGTAAATAATCTAATGACTTTTCGCCTTAGCACGGCGTGTCAAACGTTCACGTTTTTTGATTTCCCAATCAGTTTGTTTAGTTTTTTTGCCATGGAATGGATTTTCTGGCGATTTAAAAACCAATCGAATCGGCGTGCCACTTAAATTCATGGCGGTGCGATAGTAATTGATTAAATAGCGTTTATACGAATCCGGTAACACGTCAGTTTGTACACCATGAATTACCACAATCGGGGGATTGCGTCCGCCTTGATGCGCGTATTTTAATTTAATGCGTCGTCCATTGATAAGCGGCGGTTGATGAGCGGTCGTGGCTTCTTTTAACATTCGCGTCAAATTCGGTGTAGACATATCGAGCATCGCTGCTTCATACAAACCTTGAACCATATCAAACATTTTGCCCACACCGCTGCCATGCAATGCGGAAATTTGATGTTTTTCAGCGAATTCGACAAACGAAAGTTTTATATCTAATTGGCGGTTAATGGTATTTTTTTGTTCAATGCTAATACCGTCCCATTTATTCAAACCAATAATCAAGGCGCGACCCGCTTCTAATACTAAACCGAGCAAATGGGCATCTTGATCGGTCACGCCTTCACGCGCATCAATCATATAAATGACCACATTAGCTTTTTCAACGGCTTGCAATGCTTTCAAAACGCTGAATTTTTCAATCACTTCGCCAATGCGTGAACGGCGACGCATGCCCGCCGTATCAATCAATGTGAATTTTCTACCATTGCGTTCAAACGAAATGTAAATGCTGTCGCGCGTCGTACCCGCTTCATCAAATACCACAACACGTTCTTCGCCAAGTAAACGATTCACTAACGTCGATTTACCCACATTGGGACGACCAACGACCGCAATGGCGATAGTATCTTTATCTTCGGCTTCATCTTCGATGGCAATTGGCAATAATTGGTCTGCCATTCGCAATAATTCTGGCACGCCCGTTCCGTGTGATGCGGCAATTTTTACCGGTTCGCCTAACGCTAAACTGTAAAAATCCGAAATAGCCACAAACGAATCTACGCCATCGGTTTTATTAGTAACTAAAATCACAGGTTTATTTAATCGACGCAAACTGTCAGCGATGACTTTATCTGACGTACTTAAACCGGCGCGTCCATCTACCATGAAAAAAACGATGTCGGCTTCTTCTAACGCGACTTGAACTTGCTGACGTGCTACGCGGTCAATCCCTTCGGCATCGTCAGCAATCCCGCCAGTATCGACCACTAAACAGGGGCGAATTTCTTTATTTTTGACGCGCCCATATTGGCGGTCACGAGTTAAACCTGCGAAATCCGCCACAATTGCGTCACGGGTTTTGGTTAAAAAGTTGAATAAGGTCGATTTGCCCACGTTGGGACGACCGACTAAAGCGATAACGGGTAACATAATTAGGGGATAGACTCGGATAAAAGAGAGGGAGTTCGGGGTAGAATTCTACTCCGAACCAAAGATTTTATTTAATTTTTAATGCGGCAACGGTGCCGTCTTTGGCGTAAATGTAAATCATATCATCGACAACGACAGGTTTTGCTTCAATGGGACTGTCAGACACTTGCACACGTCCTAATAAACGCCCGTCAGAGCTACTGAGCCAATGAACATAGCCTTCAAAATCACCCACTACGACATAATTTTGATACGTTGCAGGCGCAGTCAAACGACGGTGATGCAAATCTTTTTGTTGCCAAAAACTGCCACCACTGCGTTGGTCAATTTGCCAAACATGACTGTGTGAATCGCTTAAATACAAATAACGAAAATCGTTGCTTAAACCTGAATGTGACGAAATACTTTCGTTGCGCCACATCACATCACCGTCAGAAGCTGAAATTGCCGCCACGCCACCACGATAACTGGCAATGTAAATCACGTCGTTAATTTCCAGCGGATCAA
>Ga0265316_10003416_pt1 | contig 16068 bp, 17 predicted proteins | sample 4522metaG_FD_202092 | JGI IMG/M metagenome (GOLD analysis project Ga0265316, IMG submission 202092) | Rhizosphere microbial communities from Carex aquatilis grown in University of Washington, Seatle, WA, United States - 4-5-22 metaG | ecosystem: Host-associated > Plants > Roots > Rhizosphere >...
CGCCGCTTCTTCCACATTTAAGGTAGTACATAAGACATCGAGCCGCTTTTTAAACCGCGGATAAAGGTCCGAATAGACCAAAGTCTGTTCCCGGCCGAAAGAGATGTAGCTTAAATCTACTTTGGGGTGGTCTAAAAGCAACTCAATAAGTTTTTCGCCGGTAAATCCGCTGGCACCAATAACTGCCGCTCTCATAATAGCTCCTCTATATATTACAGGTTATAATAATAGAAAAAGGCGTTTGCGTCAATCTTTATCGGGCTAATCAGCCTTACAGATTGGTAAGTATATAGGCGTTGATGTTGTCTTTTTCTAAACGCCCGTGGGGAGCGAAATCCTGCTTAGTCTTTGACAGCTTAGCAAAGGTATTTTCTGATACCAAAACACCGCCTTCCGGGGCCATTCCTTCTAAATGCGCCGCAATATCGACCACCCGGCTGAAAACGTCGCGGCCGGCCGACGTGCTCTCTTCCACGATTCGTCCGGTATCCATACCGATACGAACCCTAAACGGATTTTTAAGGGTATTCCCTTTTCGGTTAAACCGCTCCAACCCTTTTAAAATATCCTTAGCGGTAAAGACCGCAAAATCGGCATATTTAAAAACGTAAATTGCGCCATCCCCTGCGCGGTTCATCAGGCGCCCCTCGCGTTTGGAAACGAGCGCATCGACAAAACGCCAATATTCGGTGAACGAAACAATCACATTTTCATCATTCTCGCCGCTTTTTAAAGAGGTGCTCCCTACTACATCTATCGCCAAAGCCGTAGCGTCATGCACGAAACGCTGTTTAATGTAATCATTGATTTGTCTCTGGATCTTCAGTGAATCCTCCAACGTCGGCCGCGTGGCGTTCAAGAAGGCGTCCATTTTAGGCGTATTTTTTGGCTGCAACGGCGGCAATTCCACATGAAGCGAGGAATTAACCGAAACGGCTTCCACACGCTTTTTCCCATCAACGCCCAGAGGGGCCCGTTTATATTTGCCGGCAAGAAAACCGATCAAACCGTATACGCAAAAAACTACTAGAGAAAGCAGCGCCGCCGTAACCGCAAAAAAACCGAAATCAAAATCTACCTTTTGCGGATAAAAACTAATGATCGAAAATTGAGCCATGATTATACCGGAAATACCCGCAAGCATCGCGGTAAAGTCAAAAATAATCTTGCGTTTTTCAAACAAAAAGGCCATCAAAAAGCCGGTAAGGCCCCAGATAGCCGCCCCCAGCAAAATACCGGGCTTAAAAATACCTTGTGCCAAAGCGGTTGCCGCGACGCTTAGCTGCTGGGCAGGAAACGTCACCAGCTTATCCATAAACCAGCTCAAATCCAAAAGGTCCCGGGGCAGCGGGTGCAAAGTATAAAAATTATAATTACTTAATCCAATCGGTAAATTACCTACAAATTCGTGCTGATTGATAACCCCATGGGCTGCGCACCACAAATAAGCTAAAACTGCCGCCACCGGGGCCATTCCCCGGCCCAGCAAAAGGGGCGCCGCGATAACTACCAGGTATTCGACCGGTAAAGCATAATTTCCCACCGATATTTTTGAAAGCAAAACCGCGCTGCATATAATGATAAATGCCGCAGCAAATGGCTGGCCGCCGCGCACCAGAAAGAAAAAAAACAAAAAGACAAAAAAGTACAAAATGAATAATGGGAAGGCATGGAAGGAAAGGCTTATCCCGAATAAAATACCGATCGCCAGCGCCGCAAGCGACACGCTGAAATACGCCAAAACCAAAACAAACAAAACCGACCAAGCCACAGCATCAAATGAGAAATAAGGATAAGCGTTAAGCGCAAAATATGTGGTCACACCCAGCGCCAGGCAAAAAATCAACCGCTGGTGCAGCCTTATCGAAACCGGATGTTTATCCATTTTTAAACTCCAAAATATCGCCGGCGTTAATCACACCGCTCATACCTGATTTAAATTCGATCGCCGCGTAAGAATTACAGCAAAAGACGAGACGAAACGGCCCGACTTTCCTGAATAGCTTCAAAACTTTCATATTGCGATCTATAAACACAATATCCAGCGCAAACCGCATAAAACAGGTATGGATGCCGCCGGCATGATAAAAAACCAATCCACTGTAAGGCTCCGGGTCTTTACGAAACATGAGTCCGGCAAAGCGTTCAAAAAACGACGCAGCAACATGTATATTTTTAATGACAACTCCGCCGCGCGCCGCATCATAAATATCAAAATTCATTTTAAACGGGAAATCACTGCCGGCGGCATTGCTGCCGGACGAAAATTTTTATCGATACAGACCAAAACCGTATCGGCCAAAACTAAAACCAGATCACCGCGTTTTACCGCCTGCCGAAAAGTAATCGATGCCGAACGCGTACCGGATATCTCCGATGTTATCGTTAAGCCATCAGCATAGCGCGCCGGCGACTTATATTCGATATCAACTTTTTTAACAACAAAAATAAACCCGTTTTGGGATAATTCGGTCAAAATAATCCCGCGCTCCGCCAAATACTCGGTACGCGCTTCTTCAAAATAGTTAAGGTAATTAGCATAATAGACCACTCCGCCGCAATCTGTATCGTGGTAATAAACTTTTTTAGTTATTGCGTGCATCGGTCGCTTTATTTTTTTCAGGTGGATAAACCTGCTCGATTATCCCGCTGGTCAAAGTATGCGCGGTTTTCACGATCTTACCGTCCTGGAAAAAGATCACCGTAGGAACGGCGGCAACATAAAAATGGTTCATAATTTCCTGAAACGGATCGCGGTAGAACAACGAATACATCGCTTCGGGAACTTGTAACTGCTTAATCGAAGCCAATACTTCCGGACGTCTTTCGCCGCTATCTAAAAATACTATATTGATATCGTCACGCAAATTTTTTGTACCGGTAAATCTTTTTATTGTTTTACGGCAAATAGGGCACCAAGTAGTCCAGATAAGTAAAATTGTTTTTGGTTTAGCAACAAGCTGATCGTAGGTAAATTTTTTATCGTTCAAATCATAGTAATACTCGGAAGCGTGGGCAAACGGCGCCGCGAGCGCCGCAAAAATCATCAGAAGTAATAATATTTTTTTCATTGATGCCACAAAACGTATGCACGCCACAGGAAATAACCGCCCATCACAAATAAAACCACGCCGGTAATTCTTTTAATGATTATAAGCCATTGCCCCTGTTTTGGCAATCGGACAATCACGGAAGTAAACGTACCGACGATCAACAATAAAAAACTGTAGCCGAAAGCAAAAATAAAAAGCGCCATGGCCCCGTAAAGAACATCTTTTTTAACCGCGATCAATGTCAAAATCGACCCCAAGACGGGAAAATTGCACGGTGCAATCGCTAACGCGCTTACCGCCCCAAGGATAAAAAGCGAGAATAAACCGCCTTTGAATTTATAGCCCGGCAACGACGCAAGAAAATTTAGCCTGACAATATCCAAAAGCGAAAAACCAAATATCAAAAAAACAATACCCAGGATTGCGTATGTTACGGGGTTAATAAAAAAACGCGCCAAAAATATCCCCAGAACCGAGGCCAGGACCCCCAACAGGGTATAGGTAAAAGCGACCCCCAGAACAAATATCAGGCTTAAAGAAAAACCCTTGGTTTTGCTCGATACTGAATGCGCGCCGATCACGCCGGTGGTGATCGGGATCAACGGATAAACGCAGGGAGAAAATCCGGCCAGAATACCGGCAAGAAAACTTACCAAAAGGCCCATACCCGGTGAAACGTTAAAAACATTCTCAAGTTTTAGAAGTAAATCCGTAACCATCGACCTCCTGGCTTAACCAACGCAAATACTCTTTATTAATGCTGTCGATATGAATCGCGATAATCTCAGGAACCGCGTGAGGGTGGTTTTCTTTAACCGCCACCTGCAGGCGCGGTACCAACGAATCTTTAGTCTTGATGATCAAAAGCGCCTCTTTCGCCTCACTGATCTTACCCTCCCACCAAAATAATGATTTTACGCCTTTTAAGATATTCACGCAAGCGCAGACCTTCTCCCCTAAAATTTTTCGCGCAAGCCCTTCCGCTTTGTCTTCAGGAATAGTCACTAAAACGACACTGGCCATCGCAGCACCTCCTTGTAAAAGTATATTTTAACGGCGCTTAAAGAAAAAAACAAGCACCATTCCTGCGACAAACCCGCCGACATGGGCCCAGAAAGCGATGTTGCCCGCGCCGGCTCCGGTGCCGGTAGTATCAAGACCGGAAAAAAACTGCCCCACAAACCAGATCCCTAAAAATAAAAATGCCGGGAGCGGTAATTTAAAAAACATTAATACCGAAACAAAGATAGTTGCCCCGGGAAAAAATATAAAATACGCGCCTAATATACCGGAAATTGCACCGCTTGCGCCAAGCGACGGAACATGCGAACCCTGGTTGAAATAAAGGTGTGTCGCCGTTGCGCAAAAGCCGCACAAGAGATAAAAAAATAAATACCGCCAATGCCCTAACCGGCTTTCAACGTTATCGCCGAAAAGCCACAAAAAATACATATTCGCGGCGAGGTGCAGAATCCCGGCATGCAAGAACATCGAGGTGAACCAGCTCATAACCCCGTAAGGGAATAGAAAAGCCTTTGCGGGCGTAAAAGCATAACGCGCCATGAATGGCGTAATCTGGTCATAAATCGTAAGTTGATAAACGAAGACCCAGATGTTGGTAATGATCAACAACAGGGTAAAGAATGGGAATCGTCGACGCGGGGCAGTTTCTTTTACAGGAAGCATAAACAAAATAAGAACGCGCCCGGCAGGAATCGAACCTGCAACCTTCTGGTCCGTAGCCAGGCACTCTATCCAGTTGAGCTACGGGCGCAACGTTTTACGGATTATAGCACAAAACGCGTGACCGCAAAATAAAAACTATTTTGCCGACACGGATGGAGCAACGGTACTTTTATTCTCGGTGGGCTTTTGCACCGAGATCTGGCCAAGATTAACGTTGCTGGTAGCACTACCTATCTTAGCGGCTAAACCGTTTAAATCTTTTTTTATCGTATCAAGCTGCGCAGCATAATCGGCCTGCAGCTTGGCAAGATCGTTTTTAAAACCTTCGACTTGCGCTTTAAGCTGATCTTTATCGTTTGTCCCCAAAGCCTCTTGAACAACGCGTAAACTTTCGCTCTGCCCTTGCACCTTAGTATCTACTTCGGTCAAAGTCGATTCGAATTTATTTATTTTAACTTTAAGTTTGTTAACCGAATCTTGCGCATCATTTTTCTGCTTATCCACTTGTTCGATAATACCTTTCTTGTCCAACGAATAGATAAACCATACCCCGGCAAGCCCCACGGATAAAATCAGCATCCACGCCACAAGCAATACCTCAGCCTTTGCGTTTCTCATAGCTTAACCTCCCCAATTAACCCTTTTACCTTTAAAAAAACCCTGTCAACATCTATCTCCCGCAAACAGCGTTTATCATACGCGCATCCCTGGAATTTAAATGCGCGATAACATGGACGGCAATCCGCAGACGAAGAAAGAATAACTGCGTTGCTGCCGTCAGGATACGCACCATAAACATTTTCGTCTACCGGCCCAAAAAATGCAATACTTTTTTTACGCAAAGCCTGAGCGATATGCAGCGGACCGCCGTCATTAGTAATAACCAGGTCGGATAACCCGATCAGCGCGCAGGAAAGTTCCAGTGGAAGTTTACCGCATAGGTTTACCGATGATTGGAGCCCCTCGGAGACGCGCCGGCAAACCGGCTCCTCATTCATTGAACCTAAGAGAAGTATCAAGCAGTTGATCTCTTTGGATATTTTAAGGCAGAGTCGAGAAAAATTTTCTACCGGCCAGCGCTTAAAATCGGCTGATTGGCCCCAGCTATCGCCGGAACCCGGACAGACCACGATGATCGGCTTTCCACCGGGCAAATTATGCTCGTTTAGAATATCCCGGGCTTGTTTTAATGCTGCAGGCGAAAGATTAAGTTCGAGAGGGTAATCAGTAATCTCAAGTTTTAAAAAACGGGCCGTGTCGAGATACCAGCGCGCCACGTGTTTACCTTCGTAACCGCGCGGTAAATCGATTTTGTCGGTCAAAAATTTGCCTCGGTTCTTAAAGTTAAACCCGATTCTTTTTTTGATACCGGCCATTTTAAGGAAAAAACCATACTGGGCATTTAAGGAGAAATCAAAAACTACATCAAACTTCTCCTTACGGAGTGCGCAGAAAAATGCGAACAAGCTTTTCCAAAAAAGTATCTTGGAACGCTTGAGCGACGCGCGCCATTCATCCTTTTCAAAAACAAAAACATTATCAAACAAAGGGGTGTTTTTTATGATCGGCTCAACCCGCCGGTTACACATATAGGACAAAGAAACACCGGGAATCTTGTTTTTTAAATTACGCACTAAGGGCGTAGTGAAGAGAACATCGCCGATCCCGAATGGATTAAAGATTAATATTTTCTTTACCATATTGTAACCGCTTCCAGGATAGCCTTTATTTTACCTTGTTTTTCAGCATCACGCATGGTATCTCTGAAGAAAGGGCTCATGCTGAGCCAAAGCCACGGTCCCTCTCCCGGTTTTCCGGGGGAGGGTTTTTATTTACATCTACTCTTCGCGATGGTGACGTATATCCCGGCCCTTCACAATATAAAAAACATCTTCTCCGATATTGGTAGCGTGATCGGCAATCCGTTCTAAATGGCGTGCCACCAGCAATAAATCGATCGCCCGATTGATCGACGCCGAATCTTTAATCATGTAGGCATAAAGCTCGGCAAAAATCTGGCCGTTTAAGCTATCGACTTGATCGTCACGCCGACACACTTCTCTGGCTAAATCGGCATTGCGATCGATAAAGGCACCGATTGAATCTTTAACCATATTCTGGGCGATCGCCGCCATTTGCGGCAGATCGATCAATGGTTTTAACGGCGGTTCTTTTAAGAGGTCCCGCACGCGCTCGACAATATTCACCGCCAAATCGCCGATACGCTCTAAATCGGAATTAATTTTTATCGCCGCGATAATAAAGCGCAGATCGCTCGCTGCCGGCTGGTGCAAGGCGATCAGCTTAAACGCAAAGTCATCGATCTCTATCTGCATCTCGTTGATCGTCCGCTCGTGTTCAAAAACTTCATCGACCAATTCACCCTTACGTTCCTTGAGGGCATTGATCGATTTAGCGATCATCTCTTCGGCGATTGATGACATCTTGATAAGCTTTTCTTTCAATATCCTCAACTCTTCGTCAAAATGACGGTCCATAACTTCCTCCTTTGCATTAACCAAATTTTCCGGTTATATAATTTTCGGTACGTTCGTCAGCGGGAGAAGTAAAAATCTTGCCCGTATGATCGAACTCCACCAAATCACCCAGCAGCATAAAACCGCAAAAGCTGGAAATGCGCGCTGCCTGCTGCATATTATGCGTGACAATGATAATCGTAAACTTATCTTTCAACGCTAAAAGCAATTCCTCTATCTTAGCGGTAGCGATCGGATCGAGTGTCGAGCACGGTTCATCCAAAAGCATAACCTCGGACCTTAAAACGATCACGCGCGCGATACAAAGGCGCTGCTGTTGCTCAAGGGTTAAAGTTTTGGCGCTCTTTTGAAGCTTACCCCTCAAATCGCCCCATAAACCTACATCATTTAAAGATTTCTCTACCGCCTCATCCATCACAATCTTGCTATTTGTCAGGCGGTGGATCTTCAAACCGAATACCAAATTTTCGTAGACCGAAAGGTCAAAAACGTTGGGGCGCTGAAAAACCATCCCGATCTTGCGCCGCAGAGCGATTAAATCAGTGCCGGAAGAAACAACATTCTCCCCGTCAATAATGATCTCTCCTTCGCTGCGCGCACCTTCGTAAAGGTCATTCATGCGGTTGAAACAACGCAAAAGCGTCGATTTACCGCAGCCAGAAGGACCAATCAACGCCGTAATATTGCGCGGCGGCACCTTCACACCGATATTTTTCAGCGCGTGAAAATCACCGTAATAAAAATTAAAATTACTTACCGCTATTTTGGCTTCTTCCTGCATAATTTATCCAAATCTGCCGCTGATATAATCATCGGTGCGTTTATCCGCCGGCGCCGTAAAAAGATACGGCGTTACATTTACTTCGACCATCTCGCCCATCAGAAAAAAAGCGCAGCGCTCGGTCACCCGCGCCGCCTGCTTGGTGTTGTTGGTTACTAATATCTGTGTATAGTCTTTTTTTAGCTCCCACATCGCCTCTTCGATCTTGGCCGTCGAGATCGGATCGAGACCAGAACATGGCTCGTCATAAAGGATCACCTCCGGCTCGACCGCCAGAGTGCGGGCGATACAGAGGCGCTGCTGCTGGCCTCCCGACAAACGCATCGCTTGGAGGCCAAGACGGTCTTTTACCTCGTTCCATAAAGCCGCGCGCTTTAATGAATTCTCCACGATTTTATCGACCTCGGATTTTTTATTCATTCCGTGGATTTTTACCCCATACGCTACATTGTCGTAAATGCTCACCGGTAAAACCTGCGGCAAGGCAAAGATAATACCGATACGTTTGCGTAATTGCGAATCGCTGATCGTATTAATATCAACACCGCTGAAAGTCACCTCGCCTTCATCGTGATAACCGCGCTGTAAGCGATTCAATCGGTTTAAAACCCGTAAAAACGTCGTCTTGCCGCTATTCGCCGGGCCGATAATCCCTAATATCTGGTTCCTGCTCACTTCAAAATCTACATTGCGTAAAACCTGATGCATACCGAACCAGGCGTTTAGATTTTTTACGGTAATAATATTTTCTACCATACTTTCCGTTTCCCGAAACGGCTGCGGATTATAATACTCGCCAGATTAAGTAAAAATACCAATGCGATCAAAACAAACGCCGTGGCAAAGCTTAAGCCAAGCGGCATGTTGGGAACCTGAGTAGTTATTGAATAAAGGTGGTACGGCAGGGCCATTACCTGATCGAAGACCGAACGCGGCAAGCGCGGCAGATAAAACGCCGCGACCGTAAAAAGGATCGGCGCAGTTTCTCCGGCGGCGCGGCTTAAACTCAAAACCGTCCCGGTAAGGATCCCGGGCACCGCGTAAGGCAAAACACAATAACGCACGGTTTGCCATTTACTTGCCCCCAGTGACAAGCTTACCTCGCGAAACGAAAACGGCACCGCCTCGAGGGCTTCTTTGGTAGCGGTAATAATTACCGGCAGGCTCATGATTGCCAAAGTGAGCGAACCAGCCAAGATTGATGTGCCTAATTTTAAAAAAATAACAAATAGAGCAAAACCAAAAAGGCCATAAACAATCGAAGGTATCCCGGAAAGATTGACGATCGCTAATTTGATAATCCGCGTAAAGGCATTATCGCCGGCATATTCTACCAGATAAACCGCCGACAATATCCCTAAAGGAAGAGCGAATAGTGCGGTACCAACGATCAGGTAAATTGTGCCTACGATCGCCGGAAAGATACCGCCCTCGCGCATCCCATGGCGCGGCGCCTGGCTGATAAACTCCCAGCTGATCACTCCGATGCTGTTTTTGACAATATAAAAAATCACCAGAAAAATCGGGATGATCACCAACAAGGTTATTATCCCCAAAATAGTAAATGCCAGTTTTTCCCGATTAACGGCGCGGTGCATTTTATCCCTTTTGCCGATGCAAACATAAATCGGCAATAAAATTTATAATAAATGTAATAACAAAAAGCACTAACCCAACGGCAAAAAGCGATTCATAATGAAGGCTACCCTTGACCGCCTCGCCCATTTCGCTGGCAATCGTAGCGGTAAGCGTGCGCAGCGGAACGGCGATCGATTGCGGGATGACCGGCGAATTACCGGTCACCATCATCACCACCATAGTCTCACCGACCACGCGGCCGATACCCAGCATGATCGCAGCAATGATTCCCGACGCTGCCGCCGGCAAGACCACACGCCAAAGCGCCTGCCAGCGGGTCGCGCCCAGGCCGTACGCCGCCTCACGGTAACTTTTCGGTACGCTGCGTATCGCATCTTCCGAAATCGTAATGATCGTAGGTAAAGCCATGAAAGCCAGGAGCAAACTGCCGGTCAAACCGCACATCCCGGTAGCAATATGAAAGATATTTTTAATGATCGGCCCCAGCCATACAATGCCCACAAACCCCAAGACAACGCTAGGGATCGATGCTAATATCTCCACCGATGATTTTAAAACTGTTTTTAACGAACGGGGCGCGGCTTCGGCAATGAACATCGCGGTGGCAACCCCCAGCGGCACGGCGATCATCGCGGCAAAAAAAGTAACATAAAGCGACCCGAGTACCAGCGGGACCGAACCAAATTGTTCGGGATCGGAGATCGGCAGCCATTGCTTACCCAGTAAAAAACTTTTCAGCGAATATTGGCTGAAAAAGACAAGCGAATCTTTCAAAAGAAAAAGGAAGACCAGCGCCACAAAGGCAATAATCAAAAATCCGCTGGCCCGGATAAAAAATTCGATAATATTTTCTTTAATTTGCCTGAGCAACATCGCTTTTTAGCGGCACAAAGCCGGCCTCTTTAAATTGTTCCTGGCCTTTCGAAGAAAAAACAAAATCGATAAATAATTTATTTATACCGGTTGCTTCACCGTTAGTGTACATCAGCAGCGAACGCGACAAAGGATATTTTTTATCCAGAACGTTTTTAATATTCGGGAAACAATAATCTTTCCCGTCTTTCGAAAGGCTCAAAGCCTTGGTCTTATCGTTTAAATACCCCATCCCCAGATAACCGATCGCGCTGGCATTTTGGGCCACCTCCTCTACGATCGCCTGCGATGAAGAAAAAAGCAGTACCTTGGAATCAAACTCATCTTTGTTTTTCTTGTCGGAAAGCTGAACCACCTCTTCCTTGAAATAGACATGGGTCCCGGAGCTCACTTCCCGGGAAATCGCCACGATCGGCAAATTACTGCCGCCTAATTCCTGCCAATTTTTTATTTTTCCGGTATAAATATCGTGCAATTGCCGTATCGTTAACTTATCCAAAGGATTTTTTTTGTTAACAATAAGCGCTACCCCGTCGAATGCCACAATATGCTCTTTCGGGTCGACGCCGACTTTGTGGGCCATCTCGATCTCTTTTGGTTTAATATCACGCGAGGAATCGGCAATGTCGCAAGTCTTATTGAGCAAAGCCGCGATGCCGACACCGGAACCGCCGCCGGTTACCGCTACATAAACATAAGGATAGTCGGCCATAAACTTTTCCGCCAGCATCTGTGCGGCATTGACGATCGTATCCGAGCCTTTGACCTGGATAAAACCGGAAGGTACTCCCGGCGGGATCACTTCCTTGGAGCAGGCGCAGAAAAACAAAATTACCGCAGAAAAAATATAATAACGCATAAATCAAACCGATTATAACAGAACTTCTTAGCTCATCAACTCGAAATTAGCGCGGCGTGCAAAAAACTTGATAAGCTCAAACCAGGCGACGCTTAAAAACCCGGCTGCGACAAAGATAAGAATATCGTCGTTGTGCATCCAGCTGAAGTGAAAAAGCTTACGTAAAAACGGTACATAGATCGTAAGGACAAGGGCAACGACCGCTCCGGAAATTACAAAAAAAAGGGCGCGATTAGTATTGCGAAAAGTTTCCAGAATACTCTTATGCCACGAGCGATTGGTCAGAATCAAACAGATGTTAGAAATGATCAAAGTACCAAAGCTAAGCGTACGCGCCGTTTCTACGGTATCGGAACGCATCAAGCTCACCTTAAAGATTGCCAGCGCCGCAACCATCGAGAAAAGCCCCTGGAAGATACTTAAGCCGATAAGCCTTGGCGTAAAAAGGCGCGATCGTGCCGGCCGCGGCGGCCGATGCATAATGCCGGGTTCTTCAGATTCTGCTTCAAAAACAAGCGAGCAGGCAGGATCAATAACTAATTCCAAAAATACAATATGCGCCGGATAAAGGATGATCGGCCAGCCCATAAAAACCGGAACAAGCGCGGCGCCGGCGATCGGCACATGGACGCTGATGATATAAGCAATCGCTTTTTTTAAATTATCAAAGATCCTTCTGCCTAAGCGTATTGCCTTAACAATCGAAGAAAAATCATCGTCAAGTAAAACTAGATCGGCGGCTTCGCGCGCCACATCGGTGCCGCGCTCGCCCATGGCAATACCGATATGCGCCGACTTTAGCGCCGAAGCATCATTGACCCCGTCACCGGTCATCGCCACCACTTTACCTCCAGCCTTAATCGCGTTAACGATCAAAAGTTTCTGATCAGGAAGAACGCGCGAAAAAACATTAACTTCCTTCATCTTTTCTTCCAAAACTTTTTCCGGCATCACCAAAATCTCTTGGCCGGTAATAACCTGACCGTAGTTCTTAAGGCCGATCTGGCCGGCAATGTTCACGGCCGTTACCGGATAGTCTCCGGTGATCATGATCACACGTATGCCGGCATCATAACACTCAGCAATCGCCTCACGCACACTGGGACGCACAGGGTCTGCCCAACCCACCAGCCCCATAAATTCAAAATTAAAATCATGTTGTGATTGCGGCAGACTATCGGAGCGTACCGTCGAACGTGCTACGCCTAAAACCCTTAAACCATCTTTAGCTAAAATATCGATATTTTTTTGAAGCTCATTCCGCCGAGGTAAATCTAAATGACAGAGATCACCAATCGCCTCCGGCGCGCCCTTAGCCGAAACAACAAGACCATCCCCGCCGCACTCCCAAACATGGGATAGCGCCATAATCTCCCGCGAAAGCGGATATTCCTGTACCAGGCCCCAATCCAGATGAAGATGCTCGGTACCGCGCAGGACAAAATGCCCCAACTCCTGGAGCGCTTTCTCCATCGGATCAAATGGATCTTTCTTGCTGGCTAAGATACCGAATTCTACCAACTGATGAAATTTTTCCGGCAGCATTTGTGCCGTCGTGGTAATATCAAAAAATTCCCCCTGACAAAAAAGTTTTTTTACCGACATCCTATTCTCGGTAAGGGTACCGGTCTTATCCACACATAAGACTTGCGCGGACCCAAGTGTTTCGATCGAAGCGATCTTACGCGTAAGCACCCGGCTTTTCGAAATACGCCACGCCCCCAAAGCCATAAAGATGGTAAGAACTACCGGAAACTCTTCGGGAAGCATCGCCATAGCCAGAGTTATCCCCGATAGAACTCCCCCCAACCAATTATCGCGCGTCAAACCATAGACTATGACCACCAACACGCATATGATTGAAGCGATTACAAATACTAGTTTCACCACTTTTTTTATCTCTTCCCGTAAAGGGCTGGCCTCGTCTTCAATCTCAACTAAAGCTTTGCCGATTTTACCCAAACGCGTATTTATCCCGGTGAATAAGACTTTCACCACAGCCTGACCACGTACCAGAAGGCTCCCCGAAAACAACAACGGCAAATCGTCGCCGCCGGGTAATATTTTATCTGGGTTGGTTAAAATGGACGGAGCTTTGCGCACTGCCGCGGATTCTCCCGTAAGCAGCGACTCATCGCAAAGAACATTTTCGCCCCACAAAAGGAAACAATCGGCAGGAACGCGATCGCCCTCACGCAAAATCAACGTATCGCCGCAAACTACCTCGCGGCCGGGAATACGCTGTTGCCGGCCGGAACGAATCACTAAAGCACGCGGGCTGGAAAAACTACGCAAGGCATCGATCGCCCTCTCAGCCTTACCCTCCTGGTAAATCGTTATACCCATCACGACAAAAACAAACCCCAACAGCATCAGCGCTTCGTGAACATCCCCCAGGATAAAATAGATAATCCCGCAAGAGAGCAAAAGAATAAACATCGGCTCGCACACGACTTCAAAAATAAGTTTAAAAATGCCGCGTTTGGAAGCGGCGGGGAGTTCATTAAAACCGTATTTTTTTAATGCTTGCACCGCTTCGCTATCGGAAAGACCGGTTAGGCCGGCAATATCTGAACCACGCATAAACTAATTATACACTACGCTATCAGCGATTGCAAAGACAGGGCTTTTTTCTACTTGTGCTTGGCCAGGTAATCATCGATTCGGTTAATATCCAAATCCTTGTTTTTAACCACGCCATTCTCATCGATTAAAATAACCGTAGGCACGCCGAGGATCCTGTAAGAATCTGCAACCGCGCCGGAAACATCGACCAAAACCGGAAAATTAATACCGGCGCTTTTCACATATCTCGCTGCGTCGGATCTAGAGTCGTTGGTATTGATGCCGATAAATTGCATCTTACCTTTATAAGATTTGGCAACATCATTGATTTCCGGTAATTGACGACGGCATTCCGGGCACCAGCTGGCCCAGAAAACAAAAGCTACCGGCTGATGATTATTTAGAATATCCTGTAAGGAAACGCTTTTACCGCTTAAATCCGGCAAAGAAAAATTCTGAGCCTTATCTCCTACCGATATATTCCCGGCATGCGCGCAATTCATAACCACGGTCAAAAAAACAACGGTGAAAAAGAAAAATATTTTTTTCATGTTTCTCCTAAAATAGAAGTTATACGATACAGGTTGTAATAAGTATACTACAAAAATATCCCGCTCAAAAAACATTTGTCAAAGATAATTGTCTGCGGTAAAATACACAATATTCGTTTTAATGCTTAATAACAGTTTCACAAAGGAGGGTAGCATGAAAAGGGGATTGGTAGTAACTTTAAGCGTATTTTTGGTAATTGCTCTTTCGGGATGCGCAAAGAAAAAAGCAGTCCACGAAGAAGCAACCGACGCAATAAACCTCGATACTCTCGAGACTGCAAATGTTTCTCCTGCGTCGACAACCGCTGCCACAGCAGGAGCGCCCACGACGGGAGTCGCTTTAGATGCAACCACTCCGCAGGGCACCGCCCCCGCAGTAGCGCCTGTGATAGCGGAAACACCGACCCCTTCCTCTTTGGAACCGACAATGCGTAACATACAAATTGCCCTTAAAAATGCCGGGGTCTACTCCGGTGTTGCTGACGGAAAGGGCGGAGCAAAAACTAAAGTTGCGGTGAAAGATTTCCAAAAGGCTAACGGTTTAACTGCCGATGGTAAAGTCGGTCCCAAAACCTGGGCTAAATTAAGCCCATACCTTAGCGCTTCCGGCACAGCGGCGGCAGCATCGGCTGTTGAACCTACCGCTACACCGACGCCGGAAAAAACATCGAAAGCCAGAAAAACGACTAAGCGCGTTAAGCGTTCGGTATCGGAACCGCCGGCAGCACAATAAGCTTGATTATGTAAAGCTAGAAACCCCCGATATTGCTATCGGGGGTTTCTTTTTTGTAAACGGTTTCACGCTAACCTTGTTAATGCTCATAGAATATGGTATATAAAAAGTGTAGGGTAATATCGTTGAAAAAGGCAAACTCCGAGAAATCGGACGACGGCACGTAAAGCCTAACGGCACGTGCCCTCGTGATCCCGCTAAACTAACTAAGCGGGATTTTACGAGGCAAAACCAAGAGCCTAAACTTCGCCGAAAAGCGAAAGATGGCAGTCCAGCTACCAGGGGTAAATATGAGTACCGACAAAAAATTCAGCAGAACTACGGAAAAACCGATTAAAAGATTTTGCCGTAGTTTTTTTATTCTCATTTTATTGTTTGTTCCGTTTATTGCCCAAGCTGCAGTAACTAATACTTATGATGCTAACGGTAATTTAATCACACAGGTTACAACCGATGATACCACCGGTGCAATCACACATTATTACACGGCGTCCTATAATTCTAACCACCAAGCCACCGTCACCGACAATTACTCTTACACCAATGGTGTCGTCAGCTCACGTACTTACGCCGAGATCGACCCGAGTAGCGGTACCACCACACGTACTTATGATGCCAGCTATAATTCCAGCGGCAACGTTACCTCCGTTGACGATACACGTTATAACACCAGCGGGCAGAAGACCAACGACTATACCTCGACTTACAATGCCAGCGGGCAACCGGTATCTTATTCCGGCACTACTTATAACTCTAGCGGTCAAACCACCGTCACCGACAATTACTCTTACACCAACGGCGTAGTCAGTTCACGCACTTACGCCGAGATCGACCCAAGCAGCGGCACCACCACACGCACTTATGATGCCA
>Ga0265316_10003417_pt1 | contig 16066 bp, 15 predicted proteins | sample 4522metaG_FD_202092 | JGI IMG/M metagenome (GOLD analysis project Ga0265316, IMG submission 202092) | Rhizosphere microbial communities from Carex aquatilis grown in University of Washington, Seatle, WA, United States - 4-5-22 metaG | ecosystem: Host-associated > Plants > Roots > Rhizosphere >...
GTGCGGGTGGACGAGCTGCTGGCCAACCTGGTGGAGGACTGCTCGGTAGAGGCCGAGGCGCGGGGCTGCCGGCTGGAGATGAGGAAGCCGCCCGCGGTGACGATCCACGGGGATGCGGAGCTGATGCGGCGGGCGGTGGAGAACGTGGTGCGCAACGCCATACGGCACTCCCCGCAAGGCAGCCCGGTCGAGGTATGGCTGGAGAACGGCGGGCCCGGGGCGCGGATACGGGTTCGGGATTACGGTCCGGGGGTCCCGGATGAGCACCTGGCTCACATCTTCGACCCCTTCTACCGGGTGGATACGGACCGCAACCGGACCAGCGGGGGAGTGGGTCTGGGCCTGGCGATCGCCAGGCGGGCGGTGGAGCTGCACAAGGGGCGCATCGAGGCCCACAACTCGAACCCCGGCCTGGTGATGGAGATCGACCTTCCGGCGGGCGGGTAAATGCGGTCGCGGGGCCCGGCTTTTTGGGCTGGGACAAGCCGGCTGGACAAGCTGAAGCTTGTCCCACTGAGGCCGTCAAAACGACCGTACAACCATGGAAGCAAGCAGTTTGATTGCCATTCGATGTGCCGGTCCCCCCTTTCCCCTATAATCCCTTTTGGCTGTTTCCGGTCCGTTCATCCGGGAGGACTCCTAACTTGAGCACGCAGACGTTCTCGCCCACAACCGCGAAAGACTTCAAGATCGTTCAACCCGAAACCACGTTCAGCGGTTCCCGCATCGACCCGGTTCAGCGCGGGCTGCCCAAAATCACCCAGTCGCTTTGCCCGGAGTGCATCCGGGTGATCGAAGCGCGCGTGTTCGACGAGAACGGCCGGGTGATGATGGAGAAGACCTGCCCGCAGCACGGTTTCTTCCGGGATTGCGTGTCCTCCGACACCCGCCTATACCTCAAGATGGAGAACTGGAGCTTCGGCGACAATCGGGGGGTCACGAATCCGGCCATTCCGAACGCGACGCGCTGTCCGGACCAGTGCGGCCTGTGCTCGATGCACACCAGCCACACCGTGCTCAGCAACGTGGACCTGACCAACCGCTGCAACCTGACTTGCCCGGTCTGCTTCGCCAACGCCAATGCCGCGGGCTACCTTTATGAGCCGAGCCTGGAGCAGGTGCGGCGCATGCTGGAAGCTCTGCGCGGGGAGCAGCCGGTGGCCAACCGCATCGTGCAATTCTCGGGCGGCGAGCCGACGATCTACCCGCACTTCTTCGAAGTCCTGCGCATGGCCAAGGAGATGGGTTTCTCGCATCTGCAGGCGGCCACCAACGGGATCATGTTCACCGACCTCGAGTTCGCCATGCAGGCGAAGGAGGCCGGCCTGCACACGCTGTATCTACAGTTCGACGGCGTCTGCGAGGACACCTACAAGCGCGTGCGTGGCGAGTCGCTGCTCGAAAAGAAGATGCAGGCGATCGAGAACGTGCGCAAGGCAGGGATGAAGATCTGCTTCGTGCCCACCATCGTCAAGGGCCTGAACGACGACCAGATCGGCGACATCGTGCGGCTGGCGCTGGAGAACATCGACGTGGTCAGCGCGATCAGCTTCCAGCCGGTGGCGTTCACGGGCCGGATCTCAAAGCACGAGCTCGAAGAGAAGCGCTTCACCATGGCGGACGTGGCGCGATGCGTGCAGGATCAGACCGGCATCTGCGACATTTACGAGGACTGGTTCCCGCTCTCTTGCGTGGCGCCTTTCTCGCGGTTTGTGGGCGCGCTGCGGGGCGAGCAGATCCCCACGCTGAGTCCGAATCCGCACTGCTCGATCGGCACCTACATGTTCGTGGACAAGAACAAGAAGGCCACGCCGGTGACGCGGTTCGTGGACATCGGCGGCTTCATGCAGGATCTGGACACGCTGGCGCGCAAGACCGGCCGGCAGACGTTCAAGTTCTGGTCCAAGCTCAAGACGTGGCATTCGATCCGTCGCCACTTCCATGAGGACCGCGCGCCGGAGGGCCTGACCTTCACCAAGTTCGTGGAGACGCTGCAAGGCCTGACGGACAAGGAATACGGCCGCGGCAAGGGCGAGGAACTGGGTTACACGTACAAGACGCTGATGGTGGCGGGCATGCACTTCATGGATGCCTACAACTACGACATCGAGCGGGTGAAGCGCTGCGTGATCCACTATGCCGCGCCCAACGGTCTGATCTATCCGTTCTGCGCTTACAACTCGGGGCCCACTTACCGGGAGAAGATCGAGCGCAAGTACTCCGTGCCGTTCGAGAAGCAGCTCGAAGGGTTTGGGGCCGAGAGCAAGGATTCCCTGGTAAACGTCGGCTGAAGCCTTGACAAGCTGAAGCTTGTCCTACCGGGAGGGAACCGGGATGTCGTCGGGCTTCGGGGCGGCGGCCATGGTGGCCGGGGCGTCCGGGGCGGGGGGCTGATCGGCCGATTCCGCAGGCGGCTGTTCCTCGGGTGCGGGCGTTGTGGTCGCGACCGGCAGGGCGGGTTCGGGGGCTGGCGCCTCAGTCGCCACAGCGGCCACCTGGGGCGTGAAGCCAGCCAACAAGCGAACGCTCGAGACTGCCGGCTCCGGACCTCCGAATAACTCCAGACGGAACGAGACATCCGTGGTGGCGGGCGAATACACCACGCCCGCGCTGGCGAGTTGATCGCGGTCCAGTTGCAATTGCTGCTGGAAGCTGCCGTCCTTGATGAAGAGCGTGCCGCGTTTCGCCGCTAGAACGGCCGGCGAGTTCGGGTCCCAGGCCACACGATAATCAGTCCCAGCCCGCTGGAGGTCGAGAGAAAAATCCGCGCGTACGGAAGCCGCGGCTGCGTTCGCACCCGTCCACGCAGGGAAGAAGTGCCAGAACGCGGCTGCCCCTAGCAGGGCAACGATGGCGATGGGAATCGCCCGGATCCATCGCTTCTGAGAACTTGCTTGCCGTGGAGCGTCGTCTTTCAAGCCTACGCACGCGGTCGATTGATGTGCCATGTTTTCCCTGTTTAATCGTAGGGCTGATCGAATTATACGTCCGCAGATCATAGAAACAAGGTTCAATTTCATCTGACGTTTGCGTGAATTCAGCGTGAACTTAGCAGGCGACCATCCCCCGCACTCGTATGGGTGCGACCCACACTCGGAGGGGAAGGCCCCCTCGTCCGCGACATGTAATTCCCACCAAGTCGCGGCTGGAAAACTGATGCTGGCGAGCGATTGGTACTTTCGTTTAGGCAGTCGTTACGCGCACCACGAGGTGGAGGATCGCGAACCGGATCGCCAAGGCGATGCCGTCGCTTGGCGGCAGGCAGGCGGCGCTGGCGGCATTGAATTGCGCGGCGTAGAGATGCATTTTCTTGTGGATGGCACGGTCGGCAAGGCGCAGGACGGGGCAGGGAGCGCGGGCGATGGTGGGCGCGCTGGAGTCCCGCCGATTCCGGGTGGCTGCCATTGCGCAGGACCTGGCGAGCGGAGGCCCGGCTGTGGCTACGGTACCCCCGGTCTATCGTACTAGGGGCAGTACGCCCCCTTCAGAGCGGGCACAGCGGCCGCCATTGAGAGGCAGCCCGCCCCCATTCGGTGCGCGGGCAGGGGGGAAGAGGCGTTAGGGCGTCGTGCAGGTCCCTGCCTGCGATATCTTGAAATTAGTGCGCGGCGCGATCCAAGTCGAGAGCCTGGTCAAGGAGTTCCGCACCTTCGAGCGGCGTGAGGGGCTGTGGGGCGCGCTCCAGAACCTGGTGGTGCGCGAGTACAAGACTGTGCGCGCGGTGGACGGCATCACGTTCGAGATCCGGCCCGGGGAAATGGTCGGCTACATCGGGCCGAACGGCGCGGGCAAATCCACCACCATCAAAATGCTTACGGGGATCCTGGTGCCGAGCTCGGGCTTGGTGCGCGCCAACGGCTTCGTCCCGCTGACCGAGCGCTCGCGCTACACGCGCACCATCGGCGCCGTGTTCGGGCAGCGCACCCAGTTGTGGTGGGACATCGCCGTGGTTGAGTCCTTCCGGCTGCTGAAGAAGATCTACGGCGTTTCCGACGCGGACTACGCGGCGCGCATGAAGCAGTTCGACGAGGTGCTGGAGATCGGCCGCTACCTGCACACGCCGGTCCGCAAGCTCAGCCTGGGCGAGCGCATGCGCTGCGACATGGCCGCCGCGCTGCTGCATAACCCGCCGCTGCTGTTCCTGGACGAGCCCACCATCGGCCTCGATATCGTCGCCAAGGAGAACATCCGTAACTTCCTCAAGCACGTCAACCGCGACTTCGGGACCACCGTCCTGCTCACCACGCACGATCTTTCCGACATCGAAGAGCTTTGCCCGCGCCTGATGATCATCGACAAGGGGCGGCTGCTGTTCGACGGCGGTCTGGCAGGTCTCAAACGCCAGCTCTGGCACGACGCCACCGTCAAGTTCGATCTCAAGGACCGCGAGCAGGCCGAGCGCTTCGAGCGGATCGACATCCCCGGCGTTCGGCGCGAGAAGCTCGGCGGCATGACCTACCGGCTCTCGTTCGACCACGCCCGGTTTTCCACGGCCGAGATCATCCGCCAGGTGGTCATGGCCGCTACCGTCCTGGACATCGTGATTGAAGAACAGTCCATCGAAGAGGTCGTCCGCACCATTTACACGGGCGGCCTGGTTCCGGAGCCGGAGTGTCCTCGGTAGCCCTGGAGTTCTCGCGCATCGGCTTCCTGAACATGCTGGCGTTCCGGCTGCGCTACTACACCGGCATCATCAACTACCTCATCAACGTGTCGGTCTACTACTTCATCTGGCGGGCCATCTTCCATGTGGACCCGCACTTCGCCGGCTTCACCTTCCCGCAGATGATCACCTACGTCGCGGTGGGCTGGATCATCCGCTCGATGTACTTCAACAACCTGGACGCGGAGATGGCGGAGGACATCTTGGACGGCCGCATTACCATGACGCTGCTGAAGCCGGTCAGCCTGCAGACCAGCTACGTAGCGCGTTCGGTAGGAGAATCGGCCTTCCGCCTGCTGCTGCTCACGGTGCCCACCGCGGTGGTGGTGAGCCTGATCTTTCCGCTGCTGCCGCCCGCGGACCTGGCGCACTTCGCGGTGTTCCTGGTGTCGCTGGCGGCGAGCGTGATGCTGGTGGCGGCGATGAACTTCATCGTGGGGACGTGCGCTATCCGGCTGGTCTCGATCCTGGGCCTGCTGCGCGCGAAGTTCTGGGTTCAGGACCTGCTCTCGGGCGTGCTGGTGCCCCTGACGCTGCTGCCGGCGCCGTTGCGCGTGGTCTCGCACTGGCTGCCTTTCGAGCACATCGGTTTCACGCCGCTGATGATCTACCTCGGCAAGATGACGTGGCCGGAGACCGCGGCCGCGCTCGGCATCGAGCTGTTCTGGGTGGTCTTCCTGCTGTGGTTCGGCCGGCGCTTCTGGGGCTTGATGAGCCGCAAGATCACGGTGCACGGAGGCTGAATGCGCTACCTGTCGCTGTTCGGCCAGTACTTCGTGCAGTACGCCAAGGTGCGCCTGGGCTATCGCCTGGACTTCATCATCTCGGTGCTGTCCATGATGCTGGCCACCGCGTGCAGCGTGGCCGTGGTCTTTCTGATCTTCGGCCGCATGCCGCGCATCGCGGGCTGGAGCTTCCTGGAGATCATGTTCCTCTACGGCTTTTCGCTGCTGCCGATGTCGCTCTTCAACCTGCTCAGCATCAACCTGTACTTCTTCAGCGACGCCTACATCGTTCAGGGCAAGTTCGACCAGGTGTTGACGCGCCCGGTGAGTTCGCTGTTCCAGGTGCTCTTCGGGCAGTTCCGCCTGGAGGCGCTGGGCGACACGGTGCTGGGACTGGTGATCGTGACGAGCTGCGCGCAACGCCTGGGCCTGCACCTGGGCGCGACGGGCTGGCTCTTTATCGTCTATGCGTCGCTGTGCGGCTGCGCCATTTACACGGCGATCTTCCTGATGCTGACCTCGGTGTCCTTCTGGGCTGAGGACCGCGTGGGCGTGACGCCGCCCGTGTATAACATGCTGGCCTTCGGGCGGTACCCGCTGGACATCTACGGGCAGTTCATTCGCTTCCTGCTGAGCTGGATCGTGCCCTTCGGCTTCGCCAGCTTCTACCCGACGGCGCACATCCTGCACAAGGAGGTCTACCGGATTTATACCTGGATGCTGCCTGTGGTGACGGTTGTCTTCCTCACCGCGGCGATCGCCATCTGGAATCGCGGCGTTCGGAACTACACCTCGACGGGGACGTAGGGGCAGTCAGCACCTACAATTACGAGGATCACTTACCGCTGGACGGCTCTGTTGGCGTCTTCGTTTCTTTGTAGCCGACCCACCGGGGACCATCGCAGCCGAGCTTCAACGTCTCCGTCAGGCGGTCAGGGGGCTCTGTTGAGTTCTCGTGCAAATCGTATATGAGGACGTCATCCACCACGAACCGTCCATCTTCGGAACGCACAACAACCACGCCGCGCCAGTGGAGTGTGTTGATCGGCCCGGACGGCATGTCGCGGTATGGGGGAAACGGGTCTTTCCACGTGAACCTCACGGACACACGAAAGCTGCCGTCACCCTGCGGCCGGGCACGCTCCACAACGGCCGACGAAGGGTAGGCCTTCTCCCAGCGGCCTGAGAAAATTCCTTCTTCAAGCCACGCGTACGGCGGCTTGGGCATAACCCCATCGCTCGGCGGAGCCGGGGGCAGGATGCCAACAGGCCGCGGAGGCTCCATTCCCGGACCTGGCGGAGCGGTCCGCGGTCGCTGCCGCTCGCGCTGCTCGGCCTCAGCTTGCAGGCGCTGGGTCTCGATCGCGACTTGCTTGAGGCAGTCTATTTCACATGCCTTTGCTGTTTCCAACCGGCGAATCAGCCTCCGGCTCAGCAGCGGCCAGATGGCCGCCTTGTCATCGCCGGTCGGGATGCCCAACGGTTGGCGCGCCACGATGATCGCATAGAGCTCCTTCACCACGTCCTCAGGCCGGGGCTCCTCCGCCGCGATGGCGCCGGTCGCCAGCGTGCCTGCTAGACACACGCCAAGTAGGAGCTTCACTTCAGCCCCGCCCTCTTCCACAGCTCGTCCACCCGCTTCACCACCTCGGGCGACATGCGGATCACTTCGGGCCAGGGGCGCGTGAAGCCTTCGCCCGGCCATTTCTTTGTCGCGTCCACGCCCATCTTGGAGCCGTAATTGGGCAGGCGGCTGGCGTGGTCGAGCGAATCGATCGGCCCCATTGAGAACTCGATGTCGCGCTGGGGGTCGATGTTGTTCAGCGCCCGCCACGTCACCTCGCGCACGTCCTGAACGTTCACGTCTTCGTCCACCACCACGATGCACTTCGAGAACATCGCCTGGCCCATGCCCCAGATGGCGTGCATCACCTTGCGCGCATGGCCCGGGTACGACTTGCGGATCGCCACCAGCATCAGGTTGTGAAAGATTCCCTCGGCCGGCATCGAGACGTCGCGGATCTCCGGAAGCTGCAGCCGCATCAGCGGCAGAAAGATTCGCTCGATCGCTTTGCCCATGAAATAGTCCTCCATGGGTGGCGGCCCGACGATGGTCGCGGCGTAAATGGGCTTCTTCCGCTCGGTGACGCAGGTGACGTGGAAGACCGGGTAGTCGTCGTCGAGCGAGTAGTAGCCGGTGTGATCGCCGAACGGCCCCTCGCGGCGCAACTCGCCCAGCTCGACGTAGCCTTCGAGCACGATCTCCGCCTGGGCCGGCACTTCCAGGTCGCAGGTCTCGCACTTCACCATCTCGACCGGCGCGCCCCTCAGGAAGCCCGCGAACAGCATCTCGTCGATGTCCGGTGGCAGGGGCAGCACGGCCGAGAAGATCGTCGCCGGATCGCCGCCCAGCGCCACCGCCACATCCATCCGCTTCACTCCGCCCTGCGCCACCATGCGCCGGTAGTGCTCCGCGCCCTGCTTGTGCGTCTGCCAATGCATGCCGGTGGTGCTCTCGTCGAAGACCTGCAGGCGGTACATTCCGCAGTTGCGCTTGCCCGTATCGGGGTTCTTCGAGAAGACCAGCGGCAACGTGATGAACCTTCCCGCGTCCTGCGGCCAGCAGTGCAGGATGGGGTAGTCGGCCAGAGAGAAACCGTCTCGGCGGATCACTTCCTTCACCGGGCCGCCCGACACGGACTTTGGGAAGAACGACCCGATCTCGGCCAGCTTCGGCAGCATCTTAAGCGAGCCGATCAGCCCCTCCGGCTTCTGCATCGCCAGGAACCCCGAGATGCGCGCGGCCACTTCCTCGATCGACGACACTTCGAGTGCCAGCTCCATTCGCCGCATCGACGCGAAGGCGTTGATCAGCACCGGGATCTTCGAGCCGGTGGGTTTCTCGAACAGCAGCGCCGGCCCTCCGCGCTTGACGGAGCGGTCGGCGAACTCGGTGATCTCGAGCACGGGATCGACCTCGAAGGGGATTCGCTCCAACTCCCCGTGTTTATCGAGCGCCTGGATGAAGTCGCGAAGGTCTGTGTAGGGCATGGCTGACGGCCGATGGCTGAAACCTATTATCATTGATTCCAATGACCAATCGAACTGCTTTTGTAACCGGCGCGAGCCGTGGAATCGGAAGGGCCGTGGCGCTGCGGCTGGCCGCGGCGGGCGACCGCATCGTGGTGGCCTCCAATGAGCGCGAGAACAATGACCTGGTCGTGGCCGAAATCGCCGCTGCCGGCGGCCAGGCCTTCCCCGTCTACCTCGATCTCACTTCGCAGGATTCCATCAAGGAAGCCGTCGCCGCCGCGCTCAAAGAGGCCGGTCGGATCGACATCCTGGTGAACAACGCCGGGGTCACCAAGGACGGCTTCGCCCTGCGCATGAAGAAAGAGGACTGGGATTTCGTCCTCTCCATCAACCTGACCGGCGCGTTCCTGATCACGCAGCAGGTGCTGCCGGGCATGATCAAAGAGCGCTGGGGCCGCATCATCAACATGGCCTCGGTGGTGGGCCTGTCGGGCAATCCCAGCCAGGCGAACTACGTCGCGTCGAAGGCCGGGATCATCGGGCTGACCAAGGGACTGGCGCAGGAGGTCGGCAGCCGCAACATCACCGTGAACGCGGTCGCGCCGGGCTTCATCGAGACCGACATGACCGCCAAGCTGCCCCAGGAAGTGAAGGACCGCATGCTGGCCGCGATCCCGCTGAAGCGTGGAGGAAAGCCCGAGGATATCGCCTCGGCCGTCGCGTTTCTAGCCAGCGAAGAGGCCGCCTACATCACCGGCCACATCCTGAGCGTGAACGGCGGGATGTACATGTAGCAGGCCGTCAGCCGCGCGGCCGAGCGTGGCAGGCTACCGATGGCTGACGGCCCGCGTCGTCACTCCGGCCATTCCGTGTGGAAAGTCTCTCCGCGAGGCCGGTCGATCCGTTCGTAGCGGTGCGCGCCGAAGTAGTCGCGCAGGCCTTGCAGGAGATTCGCCGGGAGCCGCGGGCGGCGGTAGCTGTCCAGGTAGCCGAGCGACGCCGCCAGGGCCAGGCAGGGAATGCCCGCCGCGGTTGCCTTCGAGACGATGGTCCGCAGGCTGCCTTCCATCCCGTTTGCGATCCCGCTGAAGGGCTCGGCGACGAGCAGGTTGACGAGATCCGGCTGCGCCGCCAGCGCGTTCTTGATGGCGTCGAGCAGGCGGGCGCGGATGATGCACCCGCCCTTCCAGATGCGCGCGATCCCGGGCAGGTTCAGGTGATAGCCATACTCGGTGGAAGCCTCGTGCAGTAGGGCGAAGCCCTGCGCATAGCAGGTGACAACGGCCAGCCGCAGGGCCTGCCGCAGAGTCTCCTGGAACGCGGCGCCGTCTCCGCGGAACTTCCGCCGCGCCGGACCGTGCACGACCTTGGAGGCCGCCACGCGCTGCTCTTTCAGAGCCGATAGAATGCGGGCTTCGAGCGCGGCGTTGATGGTGGGAATGGCCACGCCCAGATCGAGGGCGTTCTGCGAGGTCCACTTGCCGGTGCCCTTCTGGCCGGCCCGGTCCATGATGAGATCGACCACCGGCTTGCCGGTCTCCGCGTCCGTGGTCCCGAGAACCGCGACGGCGATCTCGATCAGGTACGAGTTCAACTCGCCCTGGTTCCATTCGGCGAAGACCTTCGCGATTTCAGGCGCGCTCAGGCCGAGGCCATACTGCATGATGTCGTAGGCCTCGCAGATGAGCTGCATGATGCCGTACTCGATGCCGTTGTGGACCATCTTCACGTAGTGGCCCGCGCCGCCCTTACCGATATAGGCGCAGCAGGCGCCGTCGTCCGTCTGGGCGGCGATGGCGGTGAGAATCGGCTCGACCTGGCGGTACGCGTCTTCCGGCCCGCCGGGCATGAGCGCGGGCCCGTGCAACGCGCCCGACTCACCGCCGCTGACGCCCATGCCGATGAAGTGGATCCCGGTGGGCTCCAATTCCTTGCCGCGGCGGTCGGTATCGGGGAAGAAGGAGTTGCCGCCGTCGATGAGAACGTCGCCGGGCTCAAGGTGAGCCTTCAGATCGTGGATCACTGCGTCGACGGGCTTGCCGGCGGGCACCATGACGAGGATGCGGCGCGGCTTCTCGAGGACCGCGGCCAGCTCCTGGAGCGATCCAACGGCGGCCATGTTCTTGCCAGCCCATTTTTCGGCCGCGGATGCTCTCTTCTTCTCATCGAGGTCGTAACCGGCAGTCGGGAATCCGCGGCTCTCTACGTTGAGGGCCAGGTTCTCGCCCATGACTCCCAGGCCGACGATGCCGAACCGATATGTGCTCATGTGTTGTCTCCGTATGCGGCTGAACCGCGGCCGTCAGGCGGCGGCGCCCGCGTTCGCCGAGAGGACGCCGCGAAACCGCTCCTGGTTCTCGGCCAGCCACGTTTCGAAGGTCCTCATGCCAGGGTACAGCATTCGGCTCTCCTCGATCTCAGTCCGCCGGCTGGGAACGAAGCGCCGGAAGAAGTCGAACATGTTGGCGAGGTCTTCGGCGCCCGGAAATCCCAGCGCGGCAAAAGCTTCGCGCGGCACGTGCTGGTAGGCGATGCGCTGGCCGGTGATGCGGCTCATGGTCGCGGCATACTCCTGGCACGGCTGCTCGTCGCCGGCGATGGCCAGCACGCGGCCGTTGTACTCGGTGCTGCGATCGAACAGCGCGGTCACGACGCCCCCCACATCCTCCACAGCGACCGCTGCCAGCGGCGCGTCTCCCTGCGGAAAACCGAAGCCAAAGGAACCGTCCTCGAGCCGGCGCGGAGGGAAGTAAGTCAGGAAATTCTCGTAGTAGAACGCGACGTGGACGTAGGTAGCCGGCAAGCCGAGGCCGCGTGCGTACTCCTCGATCTTGGCCTTGCTCTCGATGTGCGGGACCTCGAGCTGTCCGTGGGTCAGTCTGGTCGCACTTGGCAGCGAGCTGAAGATGAAATGCTCGACGCCGGACGCGGCCACGGCATCCGCCAGGTTCTTGCCCTGCGGGTACTCCCGGTCGAATGCCTCCCAGTAATTGGTGACTCCGAAGACACCATAGCAGCCCTTCATGGCGGCCTTCAGGCCAGGCACGTCTTCGAAATCTCCCTGGACGATTTCGGCGCCGGCCCGCCGCAGCGCGGCGGCCCGTTCCGATTGCGGTTTGCGCGTCAGGCACCGAACCGCGTAGCGCCCGCTCGACAGAAGATGAGAAGCGACGCCGCCGCCCTGCGCGCCGGTCGCTCCGGTGACCAGAATGGTTTTCCCAGGCATTTTATAAGCCCCCTGCTTGGAATTATACGTTGGCAGAGAGGAGGGCAGGCGGGCGGTCCTGTCAAGCCGAGCCGCGACCACACGGGAGCGGCCTCGGGGTTTCGCTACAGTAGACGGTATGGATGCCTACACGCCCACCGAGCGAACGCAAGTCAGGCGCCTGCCCAAGCGCGGCGTCTATGACAAGGCCGAGGTCTATTCGATCCTCGACGCGGGCTATGTCTGCCACATCGGCTTCGTCGCAGGTGGACAGCCCTGCGTGATTCCGACCGGGTACACGCGTGCAGGCGACCAGCTCTACCTTCACGGATCGCCCGCGAGCCGCATGCTGCGCGCGCTCGAACAGGGCGCGGATGTCTGCGTAACCGTGACGCTGCTGGATGGATTCGTGCTGGCCCGCTCGGCGTTCCATCACTCCATGAACTACCGCTCCGTGGTGGTGTTCGCGCGGGCGCGCCTGGTGACCGATCCCGGCGAGAAGGTGGAGGCCCTACGGGCGTTCACCGAGCACGTGCTGCCGGGCCGCTGGGCGGAAGTCCGGCAGCCGAACGACCGCGAGTTGAGCGCGACCAAGGTGGTGGCTCTGCCGCTGGACGAGGCTTCCGCGAAGGTGCGCACCGGCCCTCCCATCGATGACGAGGAGGACTACACGCTGCCGGTTTGGGCGGGAGTGGTGCCCGTCCGGATGGAGTTGGGCGCGCCGGTCGCCGACGAGCGCGTGCTGCCGGAAGCCACGGCAATCGACACGCGGCGATTCCGGCGCCTCAAGGCCTGAAGGGGTCCACCAGCGGCGGCGAGCAAGCCAGATCGGCCAGGGCTTCGAGGAGGATGCCGACGCCGCGGTCGAGGTCGGCGACGGCGATGCGCTCGTCCACGTCGTGGCCAGGGTAGGGCTTGCCGGGCAGCCACATTCCGAAGGCGATGGCGTTAGGGAGGCGCTTGGCGTAGGTCCCGCCGCCGGAGATCGCGGGCGGAACGCTCTTGCCGCTGGCGCGCGCATAGTCCGCCAGCAGCCTCTTCACGATCTTCGAATTCGGGTCGAAGGCCAGCGGCTCGTCCTTGAAGTAGCCGTCGAACCCAAGCTCGCAACCGTGCGAGCGGTTGAAATCGGCGACGAATCGTTCCAGGTAGGCCTGAATGTCCTGGTGCGTCTTGGGCGGAATGCGCCGCAGGTTGGTCATCATAACCAGAGTGCCGCCATCGCCGGGCTTCACCGTTGCGACGTTGACGTTGTAGCGGCCCCAGAGTGGGTCGGCTTGCGTCAGGCCCAGTCCCGCCCCGTGCAGCTCGCGGCCCGCGATCGCGGCGAATTCGAGCAGATCGCGCGCGCCGCTGGCCGCGAGTTTCGAGCTGAGAATGTTGGCCATCAGCACCAGCGCGTTTCGGCCGCCTTCGATGTTGACGCCAGCGTGGGCGGCGCGTCCGGTGGTGGTCAGGACTACATCGGCGCCATACCGCTTCGTTTCACAGCCGTACCCTTTGGGGATCGTGGCCGCGCAGAGCGAGGCGGCGGCGCGATCGAGCCCGGAGAGGTCCTGAGGCAGCCAGTGCAGGCGGGCGGTGGCGCGTGGTGGCACAATGCTGGGGGCGATTCCGGAATCCAATGCAGTGATGGCCCAGCGCGCCCCCGTCCGGCTACGGATCTTGAAGGGATCCGGCGCGGTCAGCGCCAGCGCGTCCCAGGCCTTTTCGCCAACGACGACGGGAAACTCGCTGTCGAGCACTAAAGTCAACGGCGGCGGCGTGTGCGACTTCAAGTACGTCGCCATGTCCAGGTTGTCGCTCTCCTCGTCGCTGCCGACCAGGAGGCGAATGGTCTGGGTGCGGGCGCGGCCGCTGTCCCGGAGCGAAGCCATGGCCAGCAGGGCCTGCACCAGCGGGCCCTTGTCGTCGGCCACGCCGCGCCCATAGAGATTGCCGTCGCGCAGAGTGCAGGTGAAGGATGGCACGGTCCATTCGGATTCGCCGGCGGGCTGGACATCTCCGTGGACCACCAGGCCGAGGACCGGCGCGCCCGCAGGACCGGGCAGTTCAATCTCGGTGACCGGCCCGGCGTCATGGTAGACCAAGCCGAGCTGGTGCGCCTTCTCTTCAAGCCAGCGCGCCTGCCGGATCACGGCGTCCGTATTGCGGGGCTCGGTGCGGAACCTGACGGCCTCGCACACCAGCGGTGTCATGCGGGTGGCGTAGTGCTGGCGGTAGATGCGGACGCATTCGGAGGCCGTCTGGGCTGGAGCGGCGGTGGCTACAAGCAGAAGGAACGTGAGCAGTCGGGCTCGGCTCATCCTTTGTTGTACCATCCCGGCAGGGCGTCCCCGCACGCGTCCGGACTCGCCCCAGCACTCACACGGAAAAGATGCCCGCGGGAGTGACTAAGTGCATTTGAGACGCCTCGTGACGTTTGAGTTTCGTTTCGATCGTAAGATCGATCCTGACTGGCAAAACGGCAATCGCGGCGCCGGCGTCCTCGTACTCTCGCGGTTCCTGTAAGCCGGCGGTCATGCCTACAGTCCAACCCAAGGCGATGTCCAACCCACCTGGCACGACGCTGCACCGATCAATCCACTGATCCGGTGCCCCCTGGCGGCATCCGGTTTGCACGACGATCCGGTAGCGGATCATGACCACAGAGACGCCGTAAAGGTTCTTGGCGCTAACCGAGAACTCCTGTGTCAGTGTTATCGAGCTCGGGGTCGGCGCGGCGCTGGCGGGGCACGCCGACGCCCAGGAGGCTTGGTCCGCAGGTTTGTTCTTCCCGATCAGGGGCCAGGTCCTCCGGCCACCGTTGAAGAAACGGGCCGAGCCACACGCGGTCCAGAGACCATGGGGCAAGGCCGGGGCGGCAGGGCCGATTCGCTCCCATTGCACGTTGCCGCAGGTCAAGGCTCGTGAATCCGTGGCAGACTCAAAGGGCATGTCCGTCAGTCTACACCTCGGCCATCGCCAGTACCAGAGCCTTATGTTGCGCGGCGTAGAGCTCAGCGGCCTGGGCTGGCCGCGAGACCGTCAGGGGGAGCTCCCGGCCGGTGGAGTCCCGGTTGGCGCCGCGGCTCGGCCCGCACCCGCCGCTCGCCGTTGGCCTGCTTTTGGGTGTCTCCTTTTGGTGTCTGGAATTCCTTGACTAGCTGTGGTAGAGTGTAGCTTGAGGCGGGTTTCCGAACCTGTCGCTCTCCAGAGCCCCGGGTACCCGCATAATCCCTTCTGTCCTTGGCTGTAAGAAAGTTTGTATCTGCCTCCCACGGCTGGCAAGCCCTGTTTGCTCTGCGGCTGGCCGGATGGCTGTAGTTGTGGTACGCCCGCTTGATGAAGAACCCCCAAAGGAGATCGTAAATCCTATTTATGGAAGACGATCGAAGATATAGACAACGGGGCTACATGGACTTCGACCGCGACAATGGCGTCCGAAGACCCGAAGAGAGGCCTAAGGGCCCTCGTCCACCGCTTGACATCACCGGACCCAGGCTTCCGCGCCTGGTTCAAACGGTAACCGCCTCCCGGTGTTACAACTGTGCCACGGCGCTGCCCAATGGCACGGACTTCAAAGCCAACTGCCCCAAGTGTGGGGTGCCCCTCCACTGCTGCAAGCAGTGCGCGCACTTCGAGCCCTCAACCCGGTTCCAGTGCCTGAAACCGGTCCCCGTCCGGATCGCGTCGAAAGATCAGGCGAACCCGTGCGAGTTGTTCTCGCCGCGCGTGACCGTGGCCCGCGATACGACGTCCTCAGGGACTGCCCCGTCTCCGGCGCCCACCGCCCCGCGCAGCTCGAACGACGCCCGCGCCGCGTTCGACCAGCTTTTCAAGAAGTAGCCATCTCGCCTCGTCATGCGTGTTGCCGAGCTCTACCAGCCCCGCCGCTTTCGCCTGATTGAAGGAACCCTCGCCGAGCCCGGTCCGGGAGAAATCCAGGTGAAGGTCGATGCGGTGGGCATCTGCGGCTCCGATCTCCACTATTTCAGCGACGGCGCAATTGGCGACCTGGCTTGCACCTATCCTATGGTGTTGGGCCACGAGCCGGCGGGCACGGTACTGAAGACCGGTCCGGGCGTCTCCGGTTGGTCCGCGGGAGACCGCGCCGCGCTTGAGCCTGCCATCTACTGCTATCACTGCGAGTTCTGTCTGACGGGCCACCACAACGTTTGCTCGAACATCCGTTTCATGAGCATGCCGCAGGACCCCGGGTTCTTCCGCGAGTGCGTGAACCTGCCGGTCGCCAACCTGCTGCCGCTTCCCGCCAATCTGAGCCTGGAGGAAGGGACACTGTTCGAGCCGCTGGCGGTGGCGCTGCACTCGCTGCAGTTTGCCGCCATCCGGCTGGGCGAGACGGCGGTGGTTTTCGGCGCGGGTCCCATCGGGCTGCTGACGATCGCGATGCTGCGGCTCTCCGGCGCTGGGCGGATCTGGGCGGTAGAACCCGTCGCG
>Ga0265316_10003421_pt1 | contig 16058 bp, 7 predicted proteins | sample 4522metaG_FD_202092 | JGI IMG/M metagenome (GOLD analysis project Ga0265316, IMG submission 202092) | Rhizosphere microbial communities from Carex aquatilis grown in University of Washington, Seatle, WA, United States - 4-5-22 metaG | ecosystem: Host-associated > Plants > Roots > Rhizosphere >...
CGTGCGCAGCATCGTGGGTTATGAAATTCCCATCGGCACGGACCACTACGGTCACTTTCCCATTGAGACATTTATTAAGTTCGCGCGGAGACTGGATAAGTACAACTTAGCCTGGTACGAAGATGTGGTGCCGTGGTTCTACCCTGACCACTTACGCAGACTCAAGGATGCCTGCACCACGCCCATCTGCACCGGCGAAGACGTCTATCTGGCGGAGGGTTTCCGGGATCTGCTCGAAAAGCAGGCAATCTCCGTAATCCACCCGGATCTGGCCAATCTCGGCGGCATTTTCGAGGTCAAGAAGGCGATCGACCTGGCCACGCAATACGGCGTGGCATCCTGCATCCACAATAACAACGGCCCCATCACGCTGATGGCCAGTGTGCATGCGGCCTCCGCAGGCGACCAGTTCCTGGCTTGCGAGTATCATACAGCCGACGTTCCGCATTTCCTCGACCGCATCAGAAGGACGGATAAGCCGAACGATCCGATCATCGACCGCGGATATGTCACGGTGCCCAACGGTCCGGGTCTGGGCATTGAGATCAACATGGACGTTCTCAGGGCAAATCTGCACGAAGGCGGACTCTTCGAACCCACCACGCAGTGGGACGACGAGACTTCGTTCGACGGCCACATGTAAGTCGTTCTCCCGACGGGAGCGGCATGCCCCACCACGATATGCCGGGAGTGGTGGGGCATGTTCGGGCAGTGTCTGACGGGCCAAGGCGTCCCAGTACAGCAGTTTCAGGTCTCATAAACCGAAACTGCCGCAATCGTGTTAGCCTGCCTTTTTGCGCTGGTTCCTTGCGTGTAGGGAGGAAGACATGACCGGCTATCGGAAGTGGTTTGCCGCAATGGCGTTTCTGGCCTTGGCATCCGGCCTGGCAAACGCCCAGGTGGGAGTGGCTACAGGCGGCTCAGGCCAGGCGTTTGCCTGTAGCGCCAATGTCGCCGGCGTGCCGCAACTCCGCCAGGAAGGCTACACCGAGCTTCTAGGCGACATCGTCATTAGCTGCACCGGCGGCGCGACGTTGCCCGCGGCGGCGGCGATTCCCACCACCAATATCACGGTCTACGTGCCAAACGCTCAGTCCATTACCAGCCGGGAATTCGGTAGCCCCAGCGGCGCCTCCGAAGCACTGCTGCTGATTGACGAGCCAGGCTCCGGGATCGCGACGGGCGCCGCGGGCAATTATGGCCCGAAGGCTCCGCAGACTCTTTGCTCTACCGCACAGCAGCAACAGGCCGGTGGCAGCGCATGCGGGGCGTTCGTCGGCTCGGACCCCGGCAGGTCCGGCGGGCCTTATCAGGTCGCGGTTTCGACCAGTGGTGGCGCCACCGCCGCCGCCAACGTCTACCAGGGCAAGATCGGCGCCTTCGGTGCGAACTCCGTCACATTCTATAATGTCCCGGTCCTGCCGCCTGCTTTGGCGGGCGTGTCACGCACCTACCGCATCACCAACCTTCGCGCACCCATGGCATGGGTGGCCAGCGGGTCGTTGATCTATGCTGCGATCTCCACGAGCGGGGGGACGTCACTCCCGGGTGCTGGCTACGCACTCGAGGTTGGCGTTCTCGGTAACGCCATGATCGCCACCGTGGACCCGGCGCCGTCTGGGGGCGGTAGCCCGTTTTCGCAGTGCGCCGCGCCGCAGGGGGCCGCGCTGACCGCGCGCGTCCACTTTACCGAGGGCTTTGCCACCATGTTCAAAACCCGCGTGGCGCCGCTGACTAATACAACCTGGGCGTCGACAGTCCCCAATATCTGGACGCCGGGGCAGAACATGCCGGGCGGCCTGTACGGTGGCTTCGCCCAGAACAACGAGTCCGGATTCATCTTTCCGGCCGCCACGGCTACCGTCGGAGCAGTCACTTACACCGCCGGCTTGGCCGACTTCGGAACCCGCCTGAAGGCAGTGTTTACGAACATCCCCTCAGGCGTGCAGTTATACGTCTCCACCACTAACGCCGGCAGTTATGCCGTGCCCGGCGGCACCGGCACGGCTCCTTACGCCGTCCTGGTAGGCGGCTACGACGCCACCAACGATAGCGCTGTTATCGCGCCGCTCACCGCGGGGACGGTTGCGGGCAGCGACGGCCTCACCGCCTATCCGCTGACCCCGGACGCCACGGGCACGGCCGCGGCGGTCTGGGAAGTGGTGAACGCCAACCCTGGCGCCATCGATACCCTGACTTTCAGCGTATATATCAGTTACAACGGCACACCCGCCGCGACGACTCAACCGGGAATTCCGGCCAACAACGTCGCGCTGAGTCTCGCTCCGGAGCCTGGCGGAGGATCGTTCACGGCGGGCAATGCCTTGGAAGGACTAACCACCCCCGTTCCGCGGGACACGATCCCTACGCCGCAACAAGGTTCGTGGGTCGCGATCAACGCCTGTAGCATCAACGTGGCCGGCGCCTCACAGTTTGGCTTTTTCACTACGTTGGGCAGCGGGACCGCGCCGCCAAGCCAGACCGTCACGGTCTCTACCACTCCCGCCGGCCTGACGGTGGCTGCCACGCCCGCGGTGACCACGCCCGCGCATGGAACGTGGCTTTCGGCTTCTCTCTCCGGCGGCACGCTCACCATATCGGCGAACCCGGCGGGCCTGGCGGCATCCGCCACGGCCTACACCGGAAGCGTGACACTCTCCGCGACGGGCGTCACCAGCGTAGTGATTCCTGTGACCCTGACGGTGTATCCAGCGCCAGTGCTGAGCATCGGCATGGGGCACAGCATGAGCTTCGAGCAGGGGCAGCAGGGCGCCAGCTACGCGATTACCGTGAGCAACGCCGCCGGGGCAGGCTCGACCGGCGGGACGGTGACGGTAACCGAGCAGCCGCCCGGCGGCCTGACGCTGGCGACGATGAGCGGCTCGGGGTGGAATTGCGCGACGCTTCCCATCTGCACGCGCAGCGACTCCCTGCCGGCAGGGCTGAGTTATGCGGCGATCACAGCCACGGTAAATGTATCCTCCAGCGCGCCCTCGCCGCTAGTGAACATCGCAAGCCTCAGCTACGGAGGCTCGGTGGTTGCCAATGCCACCGATTCCACCACCATCCTCCCGCCGCCGGTGCTGGGGGTCACACTCCGGCACTCGGGCAACTTCACGCAAGGGCAGACGAATGCCGTGTACACCGTGACAGTGAACAATACCGCTGCGGCATCGCCCACCAACGCCCCGGTACTGGTTACCGAGACCGTTCCCACCGGACTGACGTTGGTATCGATGGCGGGAACAGGCTGGACCTGCAGCGGCAACACGTGCTCGAGCCAAAACGCGCTGCCGGGCTTGAGCAGCTACTATCCAATCGCCGTGACGGTAAACGCCGCCGCCAACGCCCCGCTCTATGTGACCAACCAGGTCACCGTGTCGGGAGGCGGAGCGCTGTCGGCGGCCAGCGCCAGCGACGTGACGCTGGTAGATACACCGGCGGTGCAGTATCTGATCTCGACGTATGCCGGAGGATTCGCCACAACGACGGCGGCGGTTGCTACCAGCTATCCGCTGATGAGTGTCAGCGGGGTTGCCGTTGACCGATCCGGCAATACATATCTGAGCAGCAGCCTGAACTGCGTCTTCAAAGTAGACCCTGCCGGCAATCTCATGCGCGTAGCTGGTACTTGCAGGACCGGGTATTCCGGTGATGGGGGCCCCGCGGTGCAGGCCCAACTGAACGCCCCGCGGGCATTGGCGGTGGATTCCGCCGGGAACCTGTATATCGCAGACTCCAACAACAACCGAATCCGCAGGGTGGACGCGAGCGGAATTATCACTACCGTCGTTGGCACTGGCACCGGCGCCTACTCCGGCGACAATGGACCCGCTACAAGCGCCACGATAAACTATGCTCTGGGGGTCTGCGTGGATAGCTCCGGCAACCTCTATATCGGCGATACGTTCAACCAAAGGGTCCGCAAGGTGACGGGCGGCGTCATCACCACGGTGGCCGGGGGTGGCGCCTTTTCGGGGGACGCTGTGGCCGCCACCAGTGCAGCTTTGACCGACCCGGAGGGAGTGGCTGTTGACTCCGCGGGCAACCTGTACATCGCCGAAACCGGCAGTCACCGAGTTCGCATGGTGGCTCTGAATGGCATCATTACCACCATCGCCGGCACTGCCGTTGACGGATATTCGGGCGATGGCGGCCCGGCGACCGCCGCGCAGTTGAACGCCCCGACCGCAATGGCCCCTACTTCCGGGGGCTCCCTCTTAATTACCGACACCAATAACAATCGAGTGCGCTCGGTGTCCCCCGGGGGAATTATCAGTACGGTCGCTGGAAATGGCGGCGGTGCCTATTCGGGCGATGGCGGCCCTGCGACCAGCGCGTCAGTCAGCATACCTTTGGGTGTGGCCGTCGACGCCTCCGGCAGCTTGTATATTGCGGACGCCGGCGACGGACGCGCCCGCAAGGTGACTCCTGGGGGCATCATAAGCACGCTCGCCGGCAACGGAGTCCTCCCATACTTCTTCGGCGATGGCGGCCCGGCCGCGCTTGCCGGGTTGAGCGGCAATTGGGGAGTGGCCGTCGACACCGCCAATAATCTCTATATCGCGGACTCCACCAGTTATCGGGTTCGCAAGGTAACTTCGTCGGGCGCCATCGCAACCATCGCCGGAACGGGCATCTTTGCCGATACCGGCGATGGCGGGCAGGCCACAAACGCAGCCGTCAACCCCTCTGCCGTGGCTGTGGATTCGGCGGGAAATGTCTACCTTGGCGGCTTTTCACGTGTCCGCAAGATAGCCGCCAACGGCACCATTACGACCGTGGCGGGGACCGGCGCCCCAGGATACTCAGGAGATAACGGTCCCGCCACCGGCGCCCAACTATCGACTCCCATTTTCGGCTTGGCCGTGGACTCCGCGGGGAACCTGTACATCTCTGACAGTAACAATTACCGCGTTCGCAGGGTGACGCCGGGCGGCACCATCACCACGGTGGCCGGCACGGGCATCGCCGGCTACTCCGGCGATGGCGGCTCCGCCACCAGCGCCCGACTCGGCGGCCCGGAGGGCCTGTCTACGGATGCCGCGGGAAACCTCTACATTGCGGACATAGGCAACAGCGTTGTCCGCAAGCTGGCGCCGAACGGAACCATCTCGACTGTAGCCGGCAACGGCCTTGCCGGCGATACCGGAGACGGAGGAGCGGCGACCAGCGCTCAAATCTTCGGCCCTCGTGCAGTGGCTGTGGATTCCGCCGGCGCCCTCTACATCGGCCTTGGCAACGGTGCGGTCCGCAAGGTTTCCCGGGGTGGTTTCATCAGCACCATTGCCGGAAACGGAAGCGGTGTTCAGGTTTACGGCGGTGACGGAGGGCCGGCTCTCCCGGCCCAATTTGCCGTCTCTTACGGGGTGGCCGTAGATGGCTCCGGCCGCGTTTACGTTTCCGACTTTGTCAACAACGCCGTGCGCATCCTGCAACCGGAAGGCGCCCAGCCGCTCCTCGCGATTTCCCAAACCCACAGCGGCAATTTCGCATGGGGACAGACCGGCGCCGCGTATGCCATCACCGTGACCAACGCGGCCTTGGCCGGTCCCACCGCCGGCACCGTCACCTTGACCGAGGCCATCCCCGCCGGCCTGACGCTGCTCTCCATGGCGGGCGCCGGGTGGGGTTGCGCCGGCAATATCTGCTCGCGCGGCGACCCTCTGGGGGCCGGCGCCAGCTACCCGCCCGTCACCGTGACCGTCAATGTCGCCGCCGAGGCGCCTCCGCAAGTGATCGCCGCGGCCACCGTTTCCGGAGGCGGATCGCCAGGCGCCAGCGCCGAGGATCCCACTTTTGTCGGCGCCACCGGAGCGGCGCTGGGAATCGTTTCCACCCACACGGGCAACTTCACTCAGGGGCAGACCAACGCCACCTACACCCTGACCGTCAGCAACCTGGCCGGGGCCCCTACCAGCGGCACGGTAACGGTTACGGAAAATCTGCCCACCGGCTTGACCCTGGTCTCGATGGCCGGCACGGCGTGGACTTGCGGGGCCGGTTCCTGCACGCGCAGCGATGGCTTGGTCCCCGGCGCGCAGTATCCCACCATTACCGTCACCGTCAGCGTGGCCTCGAACGCGCCCTTGCTGGTGACCAACCGGGTATCGGTATCGGGAGGCAATTCGGCCGGCGACAGCGCGACCGACCCCACCAGTATCTACTCCACTACGCCGGTACTGAACATTGCCTCAACGCACTCCGGCAGCCCCACGCCAAGCCAGAATGCGACCTATACCCTGACCGTCAGCAATTCCACTTTTGCCGTGGCAACCACTGGGACGGTGGCCGTCACCGAGAACCTTCCCTCCGGGTTGACCCTGGTCTCGATGACAGGCAAGAACTGGAGTTGTTTCGGCAACGGGTGTTCGCGCGGCGATTCGCTCCCCCCCGGCGCCAGTTATGACGCCATCACGGTGACGGTGGGTGTGGCGCCGACCGCGGCTTCACAGGTCACCAACCAGGTGAGTGCATACGGCGGCGGAGCGCTGTCGCCGGCCAGCGCCAGCGACGTGACCAACATCGGCGGCCTCGAATTCTATCCGCTCACGCCCTGCCGCGTGGCGGACACGCGGGCCGGCGCCGGCTTCTCGGGGACGCAGGGACCTCCCTACCTGTCGGGCGGGACCTCGCGCAGCTTCCCGGTGGCTGGCCTCTGCGGCGTGCCGGCCAGTGCCTCGGCCTATTCGCTAAACGTGACGGTGGTGCCGCTGGCGGCCGCGCTGGGGTATCTGACCACATGGCCCACGGGGCAAGCGCAGCCTTTGGCATCGACGCTGAACTCCTGGGAGGGCCAGGTGGTGGCCAATGCGGCCCTGGTGCCGGCGGGAACGAGCGGTAACATCAGCATCTACGCGTCGGACGACACGGAGGTGTTGTTCGACATCAACGGCTACTTCGCGCCGCCGTCGGTATCGGGGTTGCAGTTCTATCCGCTGACGCCCTGCCGCGTGGCGGACACGCGAGGGTTCGCCGGCTTTTCGGGGACGCAGGGGCCCCCATCCCTGTCGGCCGGGACCTCGCGCAACTTCCACGTATCCGGTTTGTGCGGTGTGCCTTCCACGGCAGCCGCATACTCGTTGAACGTGACGGTAGTGCCGCAGACGGACACGCTGGGGTATCTGACCGCCTGGCCCGCGGGGCTCGCGAAGCCGTGGGCATCCACGCTGAACTCGCCCACCGGGACGGTAGTGGCCAACGCGTCCCTGGTGCCGGCGGGGACCAACGGCGATATCAGCATCTACGCATCGGACGCCACGGATGTGTTGTTCGACGTCAACGGGTACTTCGCCGCGCCCGGTGCGTCGGGCTCGGACTACTACGCGCTGACGCCGTGCCGGGTAGCGGACACGCGAGGGTTCGCGGGCTTCACGGAGCAATTTGGACCGCCCTCAATGGGGACGGCCGGCTCGCGCAGTTTCGCCGTGCAGTCGAGCGTGTGCAATGTGCCATCCGTGGCGACGGCGTACTCGTTGAACGTGACGGCCGTGCCCTTGGCCGGCCCGCTGGGGTTCCTGACCACGTGGCCGACGGGCGTCACGCAGCCGTTGGCTTCCACACTGAACTCCTGGGACGGGGAGGTGCGAGCGAATGCGGCCCTGGTGCCGGCGGGTACGGGGACGGGCGGGCCGATCGACATCTACGTTTCGGATCCGGCGGACGTGCTGTTCGACATCAACGGGTACTTCGGGCCGGGGCAGTGAGCGCAGGCCGGCCCGGGTGGTGTCCACGAAATAACTGTACAGACGTTCGGCGCTCTTTCTTGTTTATTGTGGAGCGGACCTCCGGTCCGCTCCACAAAGAAAAGACAAAAACACCCAAAAAGCGGCAAATGCCTGCCCGGTTGTTTCCTGGACACAACACTAGCGTGTCCGACACGCGGCCGCGTTCGACTGCGGGCGAATTGCCGCTCAAGCCAAGGACACCGGCACTCGGGAGCGCAGGGCAGCGGGAAGTAGGTTCGCGCTATCCCAACGGCGTTATACTCGTTGATCGATGACGAGAGCCGCCCTGTTGCCGCTTCTGGCCGCCGCCATTTTGTACGCGCAGCCCGGGAAGGTCGCCCCCAAGCCGCTCTACCGCGATCCCGTGTACGATGGCGCGGCCGACCCCGTCCTGGTCTGGAACCGCGCAGACCGGAAGTGGAACATGTTCTACACCAACCGCCGCGCCAACGCGCCCAACCTTCCCGGTGTCTCCTGGGTGCACGGCACGCGCATCGGCATCGCCGAAAGCGCCGACGGCGGCGCCACCTGGAACTATGTGGGCACCGCCGAAATCGATTACGGCAAGCCGGACTATACTCACTGGGCGCCGGAGATCGTCGACTTCAACGGCACTTACCACATGTACCTCTCCATCGTTCCCGGCATCTTCCAGGATTGGAACGCGCCCCGCGACATCATCCACCTCACCAGCTCCGATCTGCGCCACTGGAAGTACCAATCCACTCTGCAGCTTGATTCCGACCGCGTGATCGACCCCAGCATTTGCCGCCTGCCCGACGGCTCCTGGCGCATGTGGTACAAGAACGAGCGCGCCAAGGACGGTTCGCTATACTATGCCGACAGCCCCGATCTTTATAAGTGGACCGGCAAAGGGAACGCCATTCCCGCGGTCAGCGGCGAAGGGCCGAAAATCTTCCCGTGGAAGGGTAGTTACTGGTTGATCGCCGACGTCTGGAACGGTCTGGCGGTCTTCCGCTCAGACGATTGTCTCCATTGGACGCGTAAGCCGGCCAACCTGCTGCAGGAAGCCGGCGCCATGCCCACCGACGTTGCCAAAGGCGACCATTGCGACGTGGTGGTGAGCGGCGGCCGCGCCTGGATTTTCTACTTCACGCACCAGGGCGGAAAAGACGCGGCCGGCAAGGAACCCGGCTGGCAAAAGCATAGCGTGATTCAGGTGGCGGAACTGGAGCTGAAAGGCGGCGCCCTCACCTGCAACCGCAACCAGCCGACGCACATCGACCTGAAACCCGGCGCGCCCGCCGAGGGGCCGGGGGACGCCGCGCCGCCGAAACGCTAACGGATTCGCCGGCATCCGGCCGGCTATAGAAAGGGAGGTCCCATGTTTCAACGCTGGCTACTCTTAGCCGTCCTCGCCATGCTGTTCCTGCCGCCGCAGTTTGCTCTGGAACGGCGCGACGTCACTTTCAAGGTTTTCCAATTCCCGCCCGATAAGATCCCGCGCATCGACGGCAACACCGACGATTGGGCCATGGTGCCGGACAGCTATGCCATTGGCATGGACCAACTCATGGATACCGAGCAGGGCCACGGCATGAATCACGACCCTAAGAATCTCGACGTCAAAGTCAAGGTCGGCTGGGTCAAGGGCTTGAACCGCCTCTACTTTCTCTATGAGGCCTACGATAACTACTGGGATTTCTCGCGCACCGACCTGCACAACGATATCTTCGAGGTGATGGTGGACGGCGACCTCTCCGGCGGCCCGCTGATTGACATTTATCATCGCGACGTCTGGACCCCCGAAGCGGTCGGCCAGGCGCGCTCGGTCATCGACCCGCGCATCAGCCAGTCGGAAGCGCACTGGATGTCCCACGGCGTCCACGCGCAGAATTACCACATCTTCACGCCGCCCGGCGACAAAGACTGGGCCATGGCGTGGGGTTGCGCGCAGTACATCAAGAGGCTGCCCTATGCCAACGCCGCTTACAATTACAACTTCAAGCCGGGTGAGAGCGGTAAGTTGATTCTGGAATTCTATATCACGCCCTTCGACTACTCGCCGTGCGACGGGCCGCAGCGCGCCGTGGAATCGCTGCTCACCGAGAACAAGCTGATCGGCCTCTCCTGGACCGTGATCGATTACGACGACGTCAATGCGCGCGATCGCGTGGGCTTCTGGACTCTGGCGCACAAACAAACCAGTTTCGGCAATGCCGACCAATTGGTGGGCTTCCGGCTGATGCCGCTGGAGCCGCAGTTCCGCAAAGCCATCCAGGCCAAATTCTCGTACACCTTGGCGGATATGGAGCGCCGCCTGGTGGCCTTCCACGACGATTCCGATGGCCAGATCACATCCTGGAAGTGGGATTTCGGAGACGGCGCGACATCCACCGAACAGAATCCCGTGCACCAATACAAAGCGGGGCGCGACTACAGCACCATCCTCGAAGTGGAAGGCCCCGCCGGCAAGTCGCGCTGGGCTAACGTCTGGGGTGTCTCGGTAAAATAACATGAGCAATCTGAGGTTGACCATTCTTCTGTGCTCCCTGGCCCTGGTGGCGCGCGCACAGAACAAACCCGCGGATTCCGGGGTCCCGCATAACGCCGCCGTTCCACCTAACGCCGGGGCGCCATCTAGCACGGCCGCTCCGGCGAACGCCGCGGCGCCATCTAGTGCCGCCGCTCCGCATAGTGCCGCCGCTCCGGCGAGTGCCGCCGCTCCGCATAGTGCCGCCGCTCCGGCGAGCGCCGCCGCTCCGCATCTCGAAAAGCGCGGCCAGGCCACGCAGTTGATCGTCGATGGCAAGCCCTTTCTGGCGCTGGCCGGCGAACTTAGTAACACCGTGTCTTCCGACACCGAGCGCATGAAAGCGGTCTGGCCGGTGCTCGCCAACAAGGTCCACATGAACACCATCCTGACCGGCGTCTCGTGGGACTGGATCGAGCCGGAGGAAGGCAAATACGATTTCCGCCTGGTGGATCAGCTCATCGCGAGCGCGCGGCAGTACAACGTCCGCATCGTCTGGCTCTGGTTCGGCAGTTGGAAAAACGGGCTCTCCAGCTTTGCGCCCGCGTGGGTCAAAGCGGCGCAGGACCGCTTTCCGCGCGCCCAGATCCGCGGCGGCAAGACCATCGAAGTGCTCTCCACCCTCAGCGCGGAGAACCTGCGGGCCGACTGCCGCGCTTTCGCCGCCCTGATGAGGCACACTCGCGAGGTGGACACAACCCACCGCGTGATCATGGTGCAACTGGAGAACGAAGTCGGCGTGCTGGGCGATTCGCGCGACCGCTCTTCCGCCGCCGACGAAGCTTTCGCCAAACCCGTGCCCAAGGAACTCACGGACTATCTGGCGAAGCACCGCGAGGACCTGCTGCCGGAGTTCAAACAGGTGTGGGATGCCGCCGGCGCCAAGACCTCCGGAACGTGGGAAGAGGTTTTCGGCAAGGGCGCGCAGGCCGACGAGATTTTCATGGGCTGGAACTATTCCCGCTACATCAACAGCGTGGGCGAGGCCGGGAAGAAGGAATACTCGATCCCGATGTACGTCAACGCCTGGATCGTGCAGCCGGAAGACAAAGGCCCCGGCGACTATCCGAGCGGCGGCCCGCAAGCCCACATGCACGACATCTGGCGTGCCGGCGCTCCGCACGTGGATCTGCTGAGCCCCGATATCTACCTGCCCGATTTCGCCGGCATTCTGGCGCGCTACGGCCGCTCCGGCAACCAGCTTTTCGTTCCCGAATCGGCCGGCGACGTGCGCGGCGCGGCCAACGCCTTTTACGCCATCGGCCAACACCACGCCATCGGCTATTCGCCCTTCGGTATCGACAACATGGCGCGCCTCATGACTTCCAATCCCGACGCGCCGCAGCCCACCGGCCCGCAGGCGCCTGCCGTGGAGTCGCTGCCTTTCTCCGTGGCATATAAGATGCTGGCGCAGCTCGCCCCATCCATCCTGGAGCACCAGGCGAAGGGCACCATCGCCGCCGCGTCGCTCAACCGGCAGAATCCCGACCAGCAGATCAAGCTGGGCGACTACATCCTCAACGTGGGCCTGCCGCGCAATCGCCGCAACCCCAACGCGGTGCCCGACGTGACGGGCTACGGGATCTTCCTGGCCACCGGCGCCGACGAATACCTGCTGGCCGGCGACAACCTGCAGATCACGTTCACGCCCTCTACGCCCGGCCCGCCCATTGCCGGCATCGCCCGCCAGGAGAACGGCCACTTCGAAAATGGCAAATGGGTGGTGACGCGCTATCTGGCCGGCGACGATTCGGTGCTGCGCTACGACATCGCCGCCGTCGCCGACATGGGCCAATCCGGCAGCGGAGTGCGCCTTACCGCACCCGACCGCGGCATCCAGCGCGTCAAACTCTATCGGTACCGGTAGGCTGGGACGTTGCGGCCGCTTCAGTTCGGCCGCGAACCGATCTCCACGCGGCGGTTCTGCTCGCGGCCGGTAGCGGCGGTATTTCGCGGCCACCGGCCGTTTGCTACCCCGCCGGCGCGCGGACCCTATCGGACCCGGCCGGAATTCCCCGCCGCGCGCGTCATTGTTATACCCTGGAATTTCGAGAAATCATGCGACAGATCGTATTGGAACAGCCGCGGCAATTCGTGGGACACGTGGTGCCGCCAGTGGTCAGACAGCCCGGTGAGGCGCTGGTGAGACTTCGCCGCATCGCCATTTGCGGCAGCGATTGGCACGCCTTCGACGGGGCGCAGGCCAATTACACTTACCCGCGCATCATCGGTCATGAGCTGAGCTGCGACGTGCTGGAGGCGCCGGAGAACAGCCGCGGCATCCGGCCCGGCGACCGCTGCGCCATCGAGCCTCATCTCACCTGCGGCGTCTGCCGCCCGTGCCGCCTGAATCGCCCCAACTGCTGCGAGAACATGAAGGTGCTGGGGGTCCACGTGGACGGCGGGATGCGCGGCCTGATGAACGTGCCGGTGGAGCGGCTGTACAAGTCCGAACAGCTCTCCTACGATCAACTGGCGCTGGTGGAGTTCTTCACTATCGGCGCCCACGCGGTGGCGCGCAGCGGGCTCATCGCCGGCGAAGACGTTCTGATTGTGGGCGCGGGACCCATCGGCCTGTCGGTGCTCCAGTTTGCGCTGTCCTGCGGCGCCATCGCCCGGATTATCGAGAAGGTCGAGTTCCGCCGCCAGTTCGCCGCGCGCTTTGGCGTGGAAGTGCTGCCGGATTACGACGGCCGCCCCGCGTCGCTTGTGTTCGACTGCACCGGCGACGAGCAGGCCATCACCGCCGGCTTCGACCGCGTGGGTCCGGCCGGGCGGCTGGTGCTGGTGGGCCAGTTCCTGGGCTTCATTCCTTTCGACCACACGCCCTTCATCCGGCGCGAGCTCACCATCATGGCCAGCCGCAACAGCCACCACCAGTTTCCGCGCGTGATCGGGATGATGGAGCGCGGCGAGCTCAACGTGGACCCGTGGATCACCTGCCGCATGCCCCTGGCCGAGGTGCCCGCCGTGTTCGCCGAGTTGGCCAGCCACAAGAACTACATCAAGGCCGTCTTCGAGGTTCAGGATTCGGACGTCTGAGGCCGCCGCGTCAGTCGATCGGGCCCTCGGCGCCCGCCGGATGCACCCCGACGATACGGGTCTGGCAATTCACGCCGGCGGCGCGGAACGTGTCCGCCAGCAACTCCGCCACCTTGCCCAGGTTGCGCGTGGCCACGGCGGCCAGCGAGGGGCCGGAGCCGCTCAGGAACACACCCAGCACGTCGGGATGGCGGATCTCGAGCAGGTCGTTCAGGCAGGGCACAATGGCGCGCCGGCTGGGCTGATGCAGACAGTCGCGAAACGCCTCCGCCAGCACCGCGTAGTTCCGCCCGCGCAACGCTTCGAGCAGCACCGCCACGCGCTGCACGTTGCTGACCGCGCTCTTTAGCGCCACCGACGCCGGCAGCACCGCGCGCGACCGCCGCGTCTCCAGTTGGACTTCCGGCGTCGCCACCACAATCCGCAGCGCGCGCGGCCAGGGCGCCGTCAGGGCGATGACCGATCCATCGTCCCTTTGGCAGCACGCCACCAGACCCCCTAGCAGCGCCGCCGCCACGTTCTCCGGGTGCCCTTCCAGCTCGCAACCGGCCGCCAGCAGGCTTTCCGAAGGCTGCGGCCCGAAAACCGCTTCGAAGATCCGGAAGCCGGCCGCAACCGCCGCGGAACTGCTGCCCAATCCCGACCGCAAGGGAATGTCCGTCTCGACTTCGATCTCGAGCGAGGGGAATTCGCGGTCCGCCGCCAGGCGCCGGAAGCCGCGCTCGATCAGGTTCTCGCCCTGCAATTCCATGTTCATGAAGCGGAATTCGAGCCGGTTGCTTCCCTCCGCGCGGCGCACCCGCACACGCAGGTAGAGGCTCACCGCCAGGGCCAGGGTGTCCAGGCCGGGCCCCAGGTTGGCGATGGAAGCGGGTACCGAAATCGAGACTGGCCGGCGCTTCCCCAACTTAGCCATCCTGCCGCCCCATCGAGCGCAGGATGGCGTCCGTGTCTTTGAGCGCGTGACCGGTCAGGAACGCCACCACTCTAGCGTCACGGCCGATGGTCCCATCGGCTACCAGGTTGCGAATACCCGCGAGCGTGGTGGCCGAAGCCGGCTCGCTGCCGATGCCATCGCGGCCCAGCATCTGTTTCGCGGCGATGATTTCGTCGTCTTCCACGTCGATCACCAGGCCGCCAGTGAAGCGCAGCGCCTTCACCGCCTTCTTCCAGCTCTTAGGCTCGCCGATGCGGATGGCCGTGGCCATAGTCTGAGGGTCTTGGACCACTTCCAGGGCTTCCCCGCCCCCGCGCACGGTGCGCACCAGCGCGTTCGATCCCCGCGCCTGCACAATCACCATGCGCGGCACCCTCGGCAGCAGGCCGAACTCCGCGAGTTCCTGGATGGCTTTGCCGAAGGCCGCGCTGTTGCCCAGGTTGCCGCCTGGCAGGACGATGAAATCCGGCGCATTCCAATCCATCTGGTCGAGCAGATTGAAGATGGCGGTCTTCTGTCCCTCGACGCGGAAGGGGTTGATGGAGTTCAAAAAGTAAAGTCCAGCGTCCAATTCGCCGATCAATTGTCTGAGGGCATCGTCGAAATTGCCCTCCACATATTGGATCTCGGCGCCGAAGTCGAGCGCCTGCGCCAGTTTCGGCATAGACGCGCCGCCGCGCGGCAGATACACCCGCGCGCGCAGGTTGGCCCGCGCCGCGTACGCCGCCATGGAGGCCGCGGTGTTACCGGTGGACGCGCACGCCACCGTGGTGGCCCCTTGCCGGCGGGCTTCGGTGACCGCCATGGTCATCCCCAGGTCTTTGAAAGAGCCGGTGGGGTTCCAGCCCAGGTGCTTGAACCAGAGATGCTCCACGCCGGCGTAGGCCGCGGTCTTTTGCCCCGGGAGGAGCGGCACGTTGCCTTCGAACAGCGTGACCACGTCGTCTTCCGCGACCTCCGGCAGGAACTCGCGAAAGCGCCAGACGCCGCTCGCATCCAACTTGCCATTGGACGCGCGCCGTTCCCGCCAGAGCTTCTTGAGCTGCTCCGGGGTCGCCGGACCAGGGTCTGTGACGGCCTGCAGGAGGTTGCCGCAGGTGGGGCAGAGGTATCCGCGATACTCGCGAGCCACGGTGGTTCCGCAGCCCGCTTCGCTACACCTCAGGTGGGTGGTGGTTTGAGTTTGGGAAGAGTTCATGAACGTAGCCGATGGTAGCCAGCGGCAGTCGCGGTTGTCAACGCGGGGGGGCGGGCGGGTGCTTAACGCATTGGGGATTACTGGCCGAAACCGCTTCCTTACGGTCGCGGCTCGGACACGGGCGCATTCATTTCGCAGGGGTTACCGAGCCGGGCCCAGGGGGCACCCGTGAGCGAGCGGAGGCATTCCCCAAAACGGTTAGTAAGCACCCGGACGTCCCGGTCGATTGTTGCGCCGCCTCAATTCACTTCGCGGTAACCGATACAAACTCCACCGGTCCCAACAGCCCTGACGGTAACAGCGGCGAATCAGCCCGGTAAAATTGCTGCGCCGTGTAGGTGTACTTCTTCGTGACGCCGGGTTGCTGATCGCCGATCAGCCGGTTCACCCAGAGATTGATCACCCGGATCTCCAGATCGTTGGCGCCGGCCTTCAGCGCCAATGTCGCATCCACGCGGAATGGCGGTTTCCAGACCACGCCGAGCGGCTTGCCGTTGACCGACACCTCGGCGATGTTCTTCACATTGCCAAGATCGAGCCACAGCTTCGCGCCGGGAACCAACCAGCCGGAAGGAACCTGAATGGTCTTGGTATAGACTCCCGTGCCCGAGAAGTACTTCACTCCCTGGTCGGGGTTCTCGCTCCAGGAAGCCAGGCCGG
>Ga0265316_10003423_pt1 | contig 16053 bp, 10 predicted proteins | sample 4522metaG_FD_202092 | JGI IMG/M metagenome (GOLD analysis project Ga0265316, IMG submission 202092) | Rhizosphere microbial communities from Carex aquatilis grown in University of Washington, Seatle, WA, United States - 4-5-22 metaG | ecosystem: Host-associated > Plants > Roots > Rhizosphere >...
CATCCGCATCATCAACCTCTCCCTGGGACGAGGCGTCTTTGAGAGCTATACAATCGACCCGCTGTGCCAGGCCGTAGAACAGGCTTGGAAAGCAGGCATCGTGGTCGTGGTTGCCGCTGGAAACGACGGCCGCAACAATGCGGCTGGCACCAACGGATACGGCACCATCAACGCCCCGGGCAACGATCCTTACGTGATCACCGTAGGAGCCGTGAACACCAGAAGCTCGACAAGCCGCACCGACGACTTGCCCGCGAGCTACAGCTCCAAGGGGCCCACCCTTTGGGATCAGGTCATGAAACCCGATCTCGTGGCTCCTGGTAACCTCATCATCTCCTTGTATCAGTTGGGGGCAGGTCTCACGTTGTCCAATCTTAACGGTGCCAACGAGATCCCCTTTTCGGTCTATCAGACCAACGCTCCTGTGGGCCCATCGAACTACTACTTCGGCCTGAGCGGCACCAGCATGGCCACCCCGATGGTTAGCGCCGCCGCGGCTCTGATGCTGCAGAAGACCCCAACCCTCACGCCCGACCAGGTAAAAGCGCGCCTGATGAAGACTGCGTTCAAAGGCCTGGTTCAGTCGGCAACAGTTACTGACGCAAGCACCGGCGCCTCGTACAGCGTCAAGTCGGATATCCTCACTGTCGGCGCCGGCCTGCTCGACATTCAGGCCGCACTGGCAAACACAGACCTGGCGCCCTCCACCGTGGGCGCCGCCATTTCTCCCTCCGTCATCCCTGATGGCTCCGGCAATGTAGTGATCATGGGCACTGGAATGGTGTGGGGCACTGGGATGGTTTGGGGTACCGGGATGGTGTGGGGCACTGGAATGGTCTGGGGAACCGGGATGGTCTGGGGCACTTCGACTGTCAACGGCGCCGATTCCCTCGGTTATCCCATAGCCTCCGGAACCAGCTCGCTTCAGGCCGACAGCGCGCTCTGGGGCAACAGCACTGTGAACGCCTCCGGCGTGCTGTGGGCAGCAAACACGTTGTGGGCAGCCAGCGACACATCGCCGGCGCAGGAGGCCGGCTTCCTCGGCGATCAGCCATACTGAGAACCGCGGTTCCATGAGGGATTGAACCCGGGCCGGTCCAATGGCCACGGGATTCATGCCCGGCACCGCTCAGAAAAGCGCCGGCACAAGAGGCCATTCGTTCGATCCGCAGAGCGGACGCGCGAATGGCCTCTCCTCATTCCGCAAGCGCACGAAATAAGAACCGCGACATATCACCACAAGGGGCTGCACGCAGGCGGCAGGCTCAGCCATGAACGGCAATTCTTGCATGCACGCGTGTACAAGAAGGTGCCAGCCTACGTCCTCGACGACCTCCTGGTCGCTCCCGGTGTCCTGCATATCTCGGGCGAGGTTCCCGCCGGCGACAGTGTTGGTGGTTTCGTTGTGATAGTCCAGCAACGGGGGCGCGCGGCCTTCTACGTGGACCGTGTGAAGCCGAGGACCGCGTCTGTGCCCCAAAAGCGTCAACTACCTGCGACTTCCGGCATCTTTAGCGATTTCTAAGTTTGGGTCGATGATCTTTCTAACCGCATGAGAGTTTCTCATGAACGCGACTCTATCGAGCAAGTCCGCCGACATACCTGCAACACCGATCATTCCGGCCTGGCGGGGTACCCAGGGGCTGCGGGATCGATACCCGGGATGCGGAAGAGAATCCGCCGTTCGGGTGCGTTCCTCGAGGTCGGAACGGCGAGTGGTGCGCAGCGGAGCAGAAGGAGAACTCATGTTCAAACGAAAACCCGCTAGGAGCGCCGTGTGGGGAAGGTCAATCCTCATCGCATGCGTGCTCATTCTGTGCGCTGGCCCAGCGCGGGCCGGTGCACAGAAACTTTCTCCCGATCTGAAAAACCGAAACCACTCCGACCGGGTTGACATTATTGTGCAATTCAACCAGACTCCGACGGCGACACATCACCACAAGGTGCTGCACGCAGGCGGGACGCTGAGACACCAGTTGAAGTATCTTCGGGCGGGCGCGTATGAGCGGGTTCCCGCCTCCGTTCTGGCGGAGCTGAGCGCCGATCCGAGCGTTGTTCACGTCTCGGTCGACCACAAGGTCCACATGTCCGGCACCACGCCCGGAGCCACACTGGACTATCACAACGAAACCATGAACACGTCGGCCGGCTGGGCGAATGGCCTGAACGGCGCAGGGGTTGGAGTGGCTGTTCTTGACAGCGGCTTTGCCCCCGTGGACGACATTACCGCCAGCAACGTGATTTACAGCCAGGACTTCGTGGGGGACAACGGCGGCAGCGCCGTCGATCTCTTCGGCCATGGCACGCACGTGGCTGGCATCATTGCGGGCAGCGGTACGGATTCCACCGGGCCGCTCGACTCGTACACCTTCCAGGGCATCGCTCCGGGAGCAAACCTCATCAACCTGCGCGTCCTCGACAGCAACGGCGATGGCCAGGACAGCGACGTGATCGCCGCCATCCAGACCGCGGTCCAGTTGCAGAGCACCTACAACATTCGCGTAATCAGCCTCTCTGTGGGCCGCGGAGTCTTCGAGAGCTATACCGCCGATCCGTTGTGCCAGGCCGTGGAACAGGCGTGGCAGGCGGGCATCGTGGTTGTAGTCTCGGCCGGCAATAATGGCCGCGACGCCTCCACGGGAACAGGCCTCTATGGATCCATCACCGCTCCCGGCAACGATCCCTATGTGATCACCGTGGGCGCCATGAACACCCTGGGAACGTCGGATCGCACCGACGACATTCCCACCACCTACACCTCCCGCGGGCCGACGCTGATCGATCAGATCGTCAAGCCTGACATTGTCGCACCCGGCAACCTGATCGTCTCCCTGTATGAACCCGGGGATACGCTGGCCACCGAGTTTCCCGGCAACATTGCGCCGGATTACCTCTACCAGACGAACGGCAGCAGCGCGCCTTCGTCCAGTTACTTCGTTCTGAGCGGGACCAGCATGGCCGCGCCGATGGTGAGCGGAACCGCGGCCTTGATACTGCAGCAGAATCCTGCGATGACGCCCGACCAGGTGAAGGCGCGGCTAATGCTGACGGCATTCAAGAACCTGGTTCCGTACAGTTCCATTACCGATTCCACCTCGGGCATCACCTACAACCTCGAAGCCGATATCTTCACCGTGGGCTCCGGCTATCTGGATGTCCAGGCGGCTTTGGCCAATACCGACCTGGCGCCACCGAACGTGGGCAGCGCCATGTCGCCGTATGCCCAGATCAACAGCGACGGAAGCGTCGTGATGGTGCTGGGCTCGCAGTACGTTCAGCCCACCGGCCTTGTCTGGGGCACCGGCATGGTTTGGGGCACTGGACTGGTTTGGGGCACCGGCCTCGTCCTGGGCGAAGACACCGCTGGCGATTCGCTTGTATTCGCGCCGCAGAATCTCGCTGCCGACGGTCTCGTCTGGGGCACCAGCGAAGACGTGGCCGATGGGCTTGTCTGGGGCACCGGGCTCGTCTGGGGCACCAGCAGCAGCGCGGCTGAATCCGCCGCACAGGGAGACCAACCCCGAAAAACCTCCTCGAAAAAAACCTCCTCGAAAAGGTGACAGTCGATCAGGTTATCAACTGAACTGAACCCGCTCCGGCGTTACAGTAACGCCGGAGCGGTTCTTCTTAGCACGCTGAGCGGACGCGCGAATGGCCTCTCCTCATCCTCCGCCTTTTGGCGCCTAGCGCAGTGATCTGGCAAGCAGTCGTAGGAATATGATCTATTGCGGCTCTTTTCCCTGGAACAGAAGCGGCGCAAAGAGATTCAGGTAGTCCCTCCAGTTGTTCCACGCATGAAAACCTCCGCTCTCATGTTCCTCAGTCTTGATTCCAGACTTGTTGAGCAGAGCTACGGTAGCGTGGCTGTTCTCGAGCGCGATGTCGTACTTTCCTGCATCGACCCAAAAAAGGCGGAAGGGCTTGCCCGAAGCGCGGTATTGCGCAAGGTCGGTGTCCTCCTCTTCTTTGAGGGTGTTCGGGAACCAGCCGGAACTGAAGACGCCCACATAGGCAAAGTCTGCTGAATCCGTGAGCGCAAGGGTCAGCGTCTGCGATCCGCCCATGGAGAGTCCAGCGATGGCTCGATGGTCGCGATCGGCAATGGTTCGATAGTGGACGTCCACATAAAGCAAAACCGCCTTCACAAGATCGTCGTTGAATGCGTCGTGTCCCATGCGGAAACCGGGGGTCAGCCGGAACTCGGTGGAGATGTGACCGGCAGGCATCACAATGATCATGGGCACGGCCTTGCCGGCGGCTATGAGGTTGTCGAGAATCGCGCCCGCGCGTCCTACCGTGCTCCAGGAGTCATCGGAGTCGCCACCGCCGTGCAGAAGATAGAGGACCGGCAGGCGTGACGAGCTGCCCTCGTACCCGGGCGGCGTGTAGATATGCATGCGGCGCTGTCCGCCGGTAACGGCTGAGTCATAAAAGACGGTGGCGATCGCGCCATGCGGCACTCCAGGCCTGTACTCCATGAATGCCGCACCCGGAACTTCGTACATGCTGCGGGATTGGGTCAGCGACTGCGAGGTAAGCGGATTGCGCGGATCGGTGGTGCTGACTCCGTCAACCGTGAAGGTGTAACGGTAGATACCAGGTTCGATTGGGCCGATCGCCACCTCCCAGATGCCCTGGTCGCTCTTGACCATGGGAACGCCGCCCATGTTTTTGTAGGCCTCTTCCGGCGTGATTCCGGGAGTGGCCTCGGGGCCCTCGGCCTGCAGCTTCACATCCGTGGCGTTGGGAGCCCAGATGCGGAAGCGAACATGGCGATCTGGCTGAACCTCGACTGACTTGAGCGTGTCGTTCGGCGTAGGTGCGGGCATTCGAAAAGCCGGGCGCTGCGGCTGCGAGGCGGGCTGCGGGGGCGGAGCCTGCTGCGAGAATGCCGATAGCGACAGGCAAAGTACACCAAGCGCCGAGCTTCTGCAGATCAATCCAGTCATGACTTGCATGGTCAATCTCCTTACTGTGAACCTGAGTTTGCATAGAGCAGGTTTTTGCTCCGCGTCGTTACGGCCCGCGCGCCCCTGTCTGAGCAGCTTTAATGGCTCTGCACCATCGGCAGCCCCGCAACATTCAGCCTGACGCGATACACGCTCGAGCTCGCCGTGATGTAGAGTGTCTTCCGATCCGGGCCGCCCCATGCCACATTCGAGGTTCTGTCCGGCATCAGTATCGTCGCCAGCGGTTTTCCCTCCGCTGAGAAGATCCAAACACCGGCGGGCCCGGCGCTGTAGATGTTGCCTTCAACATCCACCTTCATGCCATCGGGCGCTCCCGGCCGCTGGTCCGCCGTCGCGTCGTACAAAATTTTTCCCTCAGCCAATGTGCCGTCCGGCCGCACCGTGTACCGCATCCAGATCTTCTTCGGTTCGGTGCTATCGACGTACAGATACTTCTCTCCCGGCGAAAATGCAATACCGTTGGGGCGGGGAAGATCGCCGACAACAAGTTGGAGGGCCGCGTGATCCGGCGGCGCGCCCGGCTTATGTTCCAGAGCGTGCGCCAGCCGGTAAACGCCGTTCACCGTCAATTGCTTTTCCTTGTCCTGATCGCCTTGTGTACGCAGGCCGTACGGAGGATCGGTGAAATAGAGCGAGCCATCCGACTTGTACACCAGGTCATTCGGACTGTTCAGCCGCTTGCCGTTGTACTCGTCAGCCAGAATCGTCACCGGTCCTTTCGGATCGATCGACTCGAACCGGTACAAATCGCGCTGCGCGTGGCCGGCCACAGTGAGGCGCCCGCGCGCATCCAGCGTCATTCCGTTTGAGCCCGGCTCCGGGCCACCATAAGGTTCCGCGCCCTTGTACCCGCTGGGCTGTTCGAATATCTTGACGCCCGCGCCCGGTGTCCACTCGCGGATCGTGTTGCTGGTGATATCGGCGAAGAACAGCCGCCCCCTCACCCATACCGGGCCTTCAGTCCAGGTGAAGCCGGTCGCCACCCTTTCCAGCGTCGCGTTTTGGGGAATGATGCGGTCCGCTGCCGCAGCATCCAGCCGGTCCACTTTAAGCGGAATCGCCGTCACCGTATCCACCGCGCCTGTCTTCGCCAACACATCCACACAGATCCCCAATCCCAGTGCCAAGGCAACCGCCACTGCCGGCGCCAACGCCCGCCTCAATGTCCTCTTCCGCATTACCCCGCCTCCCGGCTCGCAGAACGGCAACCACGCGTTCTTCCAGCGCCGCAAGTCTTTCAGATTCCCTCCGCCGCAATCAAGCGCTGCCCGGCCGCGTCGCGCAATCATCGTTCCGCATTCCGATTCGCAGATTGGCATAAGAGCAAGCGCTCCGGTTACACTGGCCGCATTTTAAGAACAGGCGGGTGTCATGATCAGCCGGCGCAGTTTCATCAAGACCACTCTTGGTTCGGGAGCCGCTGCGGTTCCTCTTTCGTCTGCCTTGCGCGGATTGGATGTGCAAACGGACGCGGGCCATGCGGAACATGCCCGGGCCGATTCTCATGAAGCCGGAGGCGCGCTGGTGGCGCTTCCGGAGCGCATGCCGTCAAGCAATCCATCGACACTCCCGTGGCAGATGCGCGCGCGTCGGGTGGGTCAGACGAACATGACCGAGCACGATCCGGCGGTGATGAACATCGAGGAGTGGGCCGATTTCTGGCACTCGGCGCAGGCAGACATCGTGTTCATCAGCGTGACCGGCATCCTGGCGTATTACCCATCGAAAGTGCCGTTTCACAAACACGGCAAGTTCCTGAACGGGCGCGATTTCTTTGGGGAATGCGTAACGGCGGCGCGCAAGCGCGGGATGCGCGTGGTGGCGCGCATGAGCCCCGATCTGAACTGGCTGGATGCGCTTGAGGCCCATCCCGAATGGGCCATGCGGCATCGCGATCGCTCCGTGCAGTTCAACGAGCAGGAGCCGCGCCTGTTCAAGACCTGCATGTTCTCGCGCTACATGGACGATTACATTCCCGCCATCATGCGGGAGATCAATTCTCTCTACGACGTGGACTGCTTTTATGCGAATGGCTGGCCTCCGCTTGGCAGCCTGCCGGACTGCCACTGCGCCATCTGCAGCAAGCTGCCGGCCTCCGGAACGTCGGAATACTGGCGCGTATTCACAGATCGCGTGCTTGAGCTGTGGGGAAAGTACGACGCGATTGCAAAGGAAACGAAGCCGGACTGTTTCTTTTTTGCGAACTCGGGCGGAAACGTGCGCGGCGGTCCGAACCTTGATCGCGTCGGAAAGATGGCGGCGTGGTTCCAGGCTGACAACCAGGGGCGCACTTACGAAGAACCCGAGGTGTGGGGATGCAGCCTTCAGGGGCGCGTGTGCAATGCGGTGATGGACGGCAAGTTCGCGGCCAACGTGACCGCCGCGTACTCCACGGGATCGCCGGGATGGCGCAACTTGTCAAAGAGCCCCGACGAAACGCGCATGTGGCTGAACCAGACACTGGCCAGCGGGATGACGCCGTACCTCCACTTTATTGGCGCCGAGGGAGGCGCCGGAGAAGACCGACGCTGGCAGGAAGTTGGGCGCGAATATTTTCGCTGGACGGCAAAGCACGATGCGCACTTCACCAACCGTCGCTCCATTGCCAACATTGGCGTGGTGATTGGCCAGAGCACGCAGCTGCTCTATCCCGGACCGGAAACGGCGCGCACACGCCACTACATGCGCGAGACCACACAGGGAATCTATGACGCGTTGCTGTGGGGCCGGTACGCGTTTGATTTCGTGCACGAGGACCGCCTGGAGCCGGAGCGGATTTCGCGGTACCGCGCGCTGATTCTGCCCAATGTGGCCATGCTCAGCGACCAGCAGTGCCGGCGGCTCGGCGAATACGTGCGCACGGGCGGCGCGCTGATGGCCGGCTTTGAAACCAGCCTCTACGACGAAAACCTCAAGCAGAGAGCGGATTTCGGACTCGCTGACGTGTTTGGCATCAGCAAAGCGGGCGACGCCATCGGCACCAACGGGAACCCGTATTACGCGTGGATTGAGGAGCGCGGCGCGCGACCTGCGCACCAATTGCTCACGGGCTTCGCTGGAACTCACTGGCTGCCCGGAGCGGAGAATCGCGTTCCGTTAAAGCCCGTCGACGGTCCGCTGCTGACCGTGGTGCCTGGGTTTGTGCGCTATCCGCCGGAGTTGGCGTATCCGCCGGTGCCGCACACGAGCGAGCCGGCGATTGTGCTACGCGACAACGGCGCGGGCCGGACCGCGTGGTTCGCCGGCGACGTGGAACGCACCTGGTGGCTGACCGGGCAGAGCGATCTCCTGCGCCTGATCCACAATACGCTTGGCTGGTTGACGCGCAACGAGCGCATGGTGACAGTGGAAGGCGATGGTTTTGTCGAGCTGTTTTGCTGGGAGACGCCTCCCGGCTATGCGCTGCACCTGCTCAACTACACGAGCCCCAACGCGCATCACGGATGGATGCAATCGGTGACCAGGCTGGGACCGCAGCAGGTCACCATGAAGCTGCCGGAAAATGTGCGGGTCAAGACCGTAGAGCTGCTGCGCGCGGAAACACCCGTTCCATTTGAAGTGCACAGCCAGGAGCTTCGTTTCACCATTCCCGAGGTCGGTGATTACGAAGTTGCTGCGGTCACGATTTCATAGCCATAGAATTCAGAACGGCGGCGCCTTTGCGCTTTCCGGCGAGCCAAGGAATCGCTCCCAGAACCCGAGCCGCTCGCCGTCCGCCAACGGCATCTCCCCGGTTCGCGCACCAATCTCCATGGTTGCGGGCTTGGCTGCGCTCACCGGCGGCCAATGCGGCAGATGATCGCCGTTCGGGTTTCCCGTCGCCGCAAAGCCCTTCAGGTAAGCCGCTGCCGTGTTGGCAAGCTCTGCGTCTTGCTTCTCCCACGGCCGGTCCATCACGCGCAGATTGAGAAAGAAGTACGGCAGCTCTCCGCTATGAAACGCGCCAAACTCCGGGTGCTGCGGCCAGGGTATCGCGTGATCGAAGAAGTAGGTGAATACAGGCGCGTGGTGGTTGCTCTCCCGCCGGCTGGCCCACAAGTACATTGAAACGCGATCGCGGTCGCGAATGCTCTGCGCCACCATTTCCTTAACGTCGTCCGCCGTCTTAGCAGGATAAACGCGAAGAAACTCATCCGCCATTTCGCCGTATTGCCGCTTCGCCATCTGTGCGTACTGGTCGACGGACTGAATTGGATTCGAGAACAGCAAGCCGTCGTTAGCCTGGTAGCCGGTGATTACCGGAACATCGTTATCCGCATGCTTCGCGCTCAGCGCAATCGGCGTGTCCGGCAGCACCCATCCATCCACGACGGGCGCGAAGCGGTTGCCGCCCGACGCCGCGGCCAGCAGATCTGCCGCCGGCATCGCGCGCAATGCGCTGAGCGAATCCACGTGGTGCGCCTCGGCAAACTTCACGCCGGCATCTTCCGCGCTCTTCAAGTTCGCCATCGATTGCCCGGTAATGCCGATCCCGCTGTCGGCCATGGCGCGCTCAAACAGCCCCGCGGCCAGCGGCGATGCCAGCAGATCGTTCACGCTGAATGCTCCAGCCGATTGCCCCCAGATGGTCACGCGATTCGGGTCGCCTCCAAAGGGGGTGATGTTGCGCTTGACCCACTGGAGCGCTGCAATCTGGTCAAGCAACGCGTAGTTGCCCGAGCTGTGATGCTCCGATTCCGCCGTCAGATCCGGATGGGCGAAGAAGCCGAACACTCCCAGCCGGTAGTTGATGGTGACGACAACCAGCCCCGTCGCTGCCAGGTCTGTGCCGTCGTAAATGGCAATGCCGCCCGCGCCACTGGTGAATGCGCCCCCATGAATGAACACAACCACCGGAAGATGCGCTGACCGCGCCGCATGCGGCGTCCACACATTCAGGAACAGGCAGTCCTCGCTCACTTCGTTGTGCGTCATGAACTCTTCCGTCCATGGAAGCAGCTCTTTAACCTCACGCTGCATGCAGCTGGCGCCGAACTCGGTCGCCGGCCGCACTTCGCTCCACGGCTTTGCCGGCTGCGGCGGCCGCCAACGCAGCGGACCCACCGGAGGAGCGGCAAAAGGAATGCCCTTGAACATCGTTACGCCCTGCTTGGCGGCCTGGGCGCCGCGCACCGCACCTGCATCCGTGCCCACCACCGGTCCGTTCTGCTGCGCAAAACACGCCGCCACGCCCAGCACGGTAACCAGAATCCCAGCCTTTGCAGCTCCGACCATTTTCACCATCACTCCTCCGCCAGCCACCCATCCTAATCCATCGCAGCGAAGATCATTTGGGAACGGCGCGGGCTCCCACGTGCGCGCGAAGACACTCCACAAATGCCGCGGCTGAGGGAGACAAGCTGCGATCCCGCCGCACCAGCAGGCAGATCTGCCGGTTCAGCAGCGGCTTTTGAAATGCAACCCGCGCCAGCCCCGCCGCATTTTGTCCCGCGGCCGATTCCGGCAATATGGTCACTCCCAGGCCCGCGCGCGCCATCCCCAGCGCCGTGGGCATAAAGCTGGTTTCGTGCCGGATGTGCGCTGATTCGCGATCCCGCCCCATCGCCGCCTCAACAATCCCCCGCACGCTGCTGTCGCGATGAGGCAGGATCAGATCGTATTTCAAAACCTCGTGCAGGCTGATCTCGTTTCGTTTGGCCAGCGGATGGTCCAACGCGACAAACGCCGCCAGACGATCCTGGTAGAGAGGTTTCGCCACCAGCTCGCGATCCTGGGGCGCAGCCGTACCCAGGCCGAGGTCAACTGCGCGTTTGGCCACCAGTTCGCGCACGCGGTCCGCCACCACGTCGTGCACCGTGATACTAACCTCCGCGTGCCGGCGCAGAAATTTGCGCATCACCGCGGGAAGAAGCTCCGCCGCAATTGTTGGTAATGCCGCAATCGCCAGACTCCCCGTGCGCACGGCTGACACGTCGCGCGCATAGCCGGCAATCGCCTCCGCGTCCGCCAACAGCCGCTGCAACGGCCCCAACAGGTCCCGTCCTGCCGTCGTGATCGTCACCCCGCGCTTGTTCCTGTCCAGGAGAAGCACTCCCAGTTCCTCTTCCAGTTGTTTCACCTGCACCGTCAGCGCCGATTGCGACACGTGCAGCTCCGCGGCTGCCCGCGTGAAGCTCTGCAACTCCGCTACCTTCAGGAACGCCCGCACTTGCCGCAGCTCGTGTGTCATAGTGAATCCCGATTACGACCACTCAAATTATTCAATATACAGATGGCCCCTGGAGACTTATATTCTCGAGTTTCAGGCTGTTCCGGCCGGGAGGGACCCACCTCGCGCATGGCTCTTTGGGGAGCATTGACCGTACTCGGCGTCCTTGCAGCGATCCTCAGCCGCCGGCTTTCGCCGCTGGCTGCGCTCATTTTCATTCCCATCCTGACGGCGCTGGCCAGCGGCTTCGGCCTGCACACCTCCGGCTTCATCATCAGCGGCATTCAAGGCATCGCCCCCGTCATCGCCATGTTCGTTTTCGCCATTCTCTTCTTCGGCGTCCTCAGCGATGCCGGGATGATGGCGCCCCTCATTCATGCCATCCTCCGTGCAGTGGGCAAGAGCCCGGCCCGCATCGTTCCCGGCACGTTCCTTCTGGCACTTCTGGTTCATCTCGACGGTTCCGGCGCCGTTGTTTTTCTCGTCGTCGTTCCTGCTCTCCTTCCGCTCTACCAGGAACTCTGCATCGACCGCCGCATCCTCGCCTGCGCGGCGTCCATGGCGGCCGGCGTCAACTTCCTGCCCTGGACAGGCCCCACTTTGCGCGCTGCAGCTTCGCTTCACGTCACCACCATCGCGCTGTTCCGACCACTGATCCCCGTCCAGCTCATTGGCATTGCCTTTGGCCTCGCTCTTTCCTATTGGCTGGGCCGCCGCGAGGATCGCCGCCTGGGCAAATCCCCCGCGCCCGCAACCGATCGCATTCCGCCGATTAATCCGCATGCGCACGGCGTCCGATTCGGCATCAACATCGCCCTCACCCTCGCTGTGCTGGGCGCGGCTCTCAGCGGCCGCGTGGAACCTGCCGTCTGCTTCATGCTCGGCACCGTCCTCGCTTTGATCGCCAATTTCCCCAACGTGGAGCTTCAGCGGAAAAAACTGGAAGATCACGCCCGCGCGGCCATCACCATGACCGCCATTCTTTGTGCGGCCGGCGCATTCACCGGCATCCTTCGCGGAACCGGCATGCTTTCCGCCATGGCCGGCGCTTGCGTTCGCGCCGTGCCTGCGCAATGGGGACACCACATCCCGCTCCTCGTCGCCATCCTCGGCATGCCTCTCAGCCTGGCCTTCGATCCGGATTCCTGGTACTTCGGCGTGCTTCCGGTCATCGCTTCGGCCGCCGGCGCTTTCGGCATTCCGCCCATCAAGGTTGCCCAGGCCTCGCTGCTCGGCATGCACACTACTGGTTTTCCTGTAAGTCCACTCACTCCCGCCACCTTCCTGGTGACCGGCCTCGCGGGAGTCGACCTGGGTGAGCACCAGCGTTTCACCGGCCCGTTCCTTTTTCTCCTCTCCATCGTCATGACCCTGGCGGCCGTGCTCTTTGGAGTGATTCCGTTATGAGGCGAGCATGACTACGAATACTCTGCGCATCGGATCTGGAGCAGGATTCGCTGGAGACCGCATCGATCCGGCGGTTGACCTGGCTCGCAATGGCCGCCTCGATTACCTGGTGTTTGAATGCTTGGCCGAGCGAACCATCGCTCTGGCGCAGTTGGCTCGCCACAGCGGCTGCGGCGCCGGCTTTGACCCCATGCTGCGCGAACGCATGGAAGCGGTTCTGCCTCACTGCGCCGAGAATCGCACACGCATCATTTCCAACATGGGCGCGGCCAACCCGCGCGACGCCGCTGCTGAGACCGCCGCCATAGCCCGCAGTCTCGGCCTCGCCGGCTTGCGCGTCGCCTGGGTTCAAGGAGACGATGTCCTCGACCACCTTCCGCCCGATCTGGCTTCATCACTCGCACTCGACTGCCGAGAGAAGCTCATCTCCGCCAATGCATACCTCGGTATTGAACCGCTGCTCGAGTGCCTCCGCCAGCAGCCCGATGTGATCCTCACCGGCCGTGTCGCCGACCCATCGCTCTTCCTCGCGCCCATGGTGCACCAGTTCGGCTGGTCTCTCGACCACTGGAACCGCTTGGGTCAGGGCACCGCAGTCGGCCACCTGCTTGAGTGCGCCGGCCAGCTTACCGGCGGCTACTTTGCCGATCCCGGCTTCAAGGACGTTCCCGATCTCGCGCATCTCGGGTTTCCCCTCGCTGAAATAGAGGAGTCCGGTGAAGCCGTCCTCACCAAGCTCAACGGAACCGGCGGCGCGCTCACCCTGGACACATGCAAAGAGCAGATCCTCTACGAGGTGCACGATCCCTCGCGCTACCTCACCCCCGACGTCACCGCCGACTTCACCGGAATTCGGTTCACTCCGCTCGGCCCCAACCGTATTCGTGTCTCCGGCGCGCGCGGCGTTGAGCGCCCTTCCACGTTGAAAGTTTCCGTAGGCCTCCACAACGGCTTTATTGCAGAAGGCCAGATTTCTTATGCCGGCCCGGGCGCCCTCGCGCGCGCCTCTCTCGCTCGCGACATCCTCGAGTCCAGGCTGAGCTGGATCCCCGCCGACAATATCCACATCGGCTTCATCGGCCTCAACTCGCTTCATGGTGAAGCGCTCTCCGCCCCCTCGTTCGAGCCCTATGAAGTCCGCGTGCGCGCGGCCGCGCGCTTCCTTCTCTCGTCTGAAGCGCGCAAGCTCATGCAGGAAGTCGAAAGCCTCTATGTCAACGGTCCCGCAGGCGGTGGCGGCGTTCGCACTTCCATGCGCGAGAACATCGCTATGGAGGCCGCCTTCATTCCTCGCGCCAGCGTGACGACGGACATCGGATGGGAGGTCGCATGAAACTGCGCCAGATCGCTCATGCCCGCACCGGCGACAAGGGCAACATCATCAATATTTCCCTCATCGCCTTCCGCGATGAAGACTACCCCGCGTTGGTTGAGCAAATCACAGCGGAGCGCGTCAGCCGCTTGTTTGCTCCGCTCATCGTCCAACCCGTCGAGCGTTACTGCGTGCCCGGTCTCGCCGCGTTGAACTTCGTCCTCCACCGTCCGCGTACTGAAAGCGTCACGCGCTCGCTCGCCCTCGATGCGCACGGCAAGTCCCTCAGCTTTGTTCTCCTCAATCTCGACATCGACCTCGCTCCTCCGCAATAACAACTGATCCGTCTCTGTTCCCGGATCCCTGCCCCCTGTATTTCGCAACCTTAAGAATTGTTAACCAAAGCCCCGCTCCACCAAAATGTGCGAGACTTGGGCCGTGGTGCGCCGCCAGCGCGCCGCAACCGCGCTGCCATGCAACCACAAGACCGGCACAAATCTCTCTCGCTGCTGCTCGTCGATGACGATGCCGAACTCTGCGGCATGATGCGCGAATTCTTTGCCCAGGTCGGTCATCACCTTGAGTGCGCCTACAACGGCCGCGAAGGGCTGGCCTGCGCCGTAAACGGAAATCACGACCTCGTCATCCTCGATGTCATGCTTCCCGTTCTCGATGGTCTCGCCTTGCTGCAGCAGTTGCGCCGCCGCAAACGCGTGCCCGTCATCATGCTCACCGCCCGCGTCCAGCAGCCGGAGCGCATCCAGGGCCTGGATGCCGGCGCCGACGACTACCTGCCCAAGCCGTTCGATCCCGACGAACTGCTGGCGCGCATCCGCGCTGTCCTTCGCCGCACCGAATCTCGCGCAGAGTCGCCGGCGTCCGCGCTCACCATCGGCTCGGTACGCCTTGAGCCCGCTGCCCGCGAAGTCTGGAGTAACGGTAATCCCGTCGAACTCACCTCAACTGAATTCGATCTCCTCGAGATGCTCATGCGCTCTGCCGGCCGCGTGGTCTCCCGCGATGAGATCACCGCGGCCCTCTTTGAGCGCGAGGCCACGCCCTACGATCGTTTCCTCGATGTGCACATCAGTCACCTCCGCAAAAAACTCCACAACGGGCCGCGCCTCATCCGCACCATCCGCGGCATAGGCTACACCTTTACGGGGGTCAACTGAGTCGTGCGCCTCAAATCGCTTTTCGTCGGAACCCTCCTCGCTTCACTCTGCGTTCTCGGAGTCTCCTTCCTCGTCTTTCAGGTCATCTCCAGCCGCGTGCAGCGTCTCCAGATCGATCCCACCTTCGATCGCTTCGACGAGTTGCAACTCCAGAGCATGCGCGACGACTATGAGACCGGCGGCAAGCAGGCCCTCGGCGCTTACATCTATCGCCTCGACCACACTTTTACCGGCCAGCACTACTTGCTCAACGCCTCCGGCATCGATCTCCTCACCGGCGACGACCGCTCCTCGCTCCTGCCCCCGCCGCCCGCCACCCGCATGCGCGTCCACACCAACGGCCACTGGATCATCGCCCACCGTTCCGCTGACGGCAATTACTGGTTTGCTGCCGTCGGAAATCTCGGCCGCTTCCACATCGGTACCTTCCTCCCCTACTTCTATCTCGTCATCGGCGCCACCGCGGCTCTCTGCTGGCTCGTAGCCGTCGGCGTAATCTTTCCCGTTCGCCGCGTCGCCAATTCCATCGCGCGCTTCGGCCAGGGAGATCTCTCCGCCCGCGTCCAAACCCGCCGTGCCGACGAAATCGGACAGCTTAGCCGCTCCTTCAACCAGATGGCTGAACGGCTCGAGCGCCTCATCGTCAGCGAGCGCCGTCTCCTCGGCGACATCTCCCATGAACTCCGCTCGCCGCTCGCGCGCCTCAAATTCGCCATCAAGCTGGCCCGCACTTCCGCTGACACCGGCTCCGCTCTCGACCGCATCGAGCGCGACGTCAATCGCATCTCCTCGCTTGTTTCCGACATCGTCGAAATCACCTTCGTCGAAGGCGATCCCGCCCTCCGCGGCGCTGAAACCTTTGGCGTCTCCGCGGTCATCGATGAAGTCGTTGGCGACTGCTCCGTCGAGGCCGAGTCGCGCGCCTGCCCCATCGTGCTCTCCGGCCGCATCCACGGCAGCGCGCTCGGCAGCCGCGAACTCCTCCGCCGCGCCGTTGAGAACGTCCTGCGCAACGCCATTCGCTACTCGCCGGAGCGCGCA